>Ga0180221_1000918_pt1 | contig 22141 bp, 19 predicted proteins | sample eDN5th37CKraftMG_FD_151339 | JGI IMG/M metagenome (GOLD analysis project Ga0180221, IMG submission 151339) | Enriched Miracle-Growth compost microbial communities from Emeryville, California, USA - eDNA 5th pass 37_C Kraft MG (version 2) (version 2) ...
GCTGGGCTGCATTCTCGCTGAGCCGCTCGCTGAGGGCGGCACCGCGCGGCTCACCGGCGTCTGGGTAGCACCGCAGGCGGCCGGCCAGGGCATCGGCTCCGCCCTGCTGGAAGCCATGGAGGCGATGCTGACCGCTGAAGGCGCCAGGACGCTGCGGGTGCGGGTGCCCAGCGGCAACCTGCGCGCGCTCGGCCTGTTCCGCCGCCGCGGCTATGCCATGCAGGCCGCGGGGAAGCGGAGCGAGCCGGTGCTTGGCGCGCTGCTGCCGCACTGCGTGCTGGCCAAGCCGCTGCCGGCTCCGCTCAGCGCCGCCGCATGAGCCCGCCGCCCGCCTCCCCGATGCTGGCGCAGGACGCGGCGCATATGCGCGCGGCCCTGGCGCTGGCCGCGCGGGGGCTGGGCAATACCTGGCCGAATCCCTCCGTCGGCTGCGTCATCGTCCGGGACGGCGTGGTGGTGGGGCGCGGCTGGACGGCCCCCGGCGGCCGCCCCCATGCCGAGACGGAGGCGCTGAAGCGCGCCGGCGCCGCCGCCCGCGGCGCCACCGCCTATGTGACGCTGGAGCCCTGCTGCCACTGGGGCCGCACGCCGCCCTGCACGGATGCCCTGGTCGCCGCCGGGGTCGCGCGCGTGGTCGTCGCCCTGCGCGACCCGGACCCGCGCGTCGATGGCGCCGGGCTGGAGCGGCTGCGCGCCGCCGGCGTGGCGGTGAGCGTCGGCGTGCTGGAGGAGGAGGCGCGGGCGCTGAACGCCGGCTTCATCACGCGGCTGGAGGAGGGCCGCCCGCTGGTGACGCTGAAGCTGGCGAGCACGCTGGACGGCCGCATCGCCACCCGCACCGGCGAGAGCCAGTGGATCACGGGCCCCGCCGCGCGCCGCGCCGCTCATGCCCTGCGCGGCCGACATGACGCGGTGCTGGTCGGCAGCGGTACCGCCGTCGCGGATGATCCGGACCTCTCCTGCCGCATCCCCGGCTTCGCACCCGTGCCGACCGTGCGCGTGGTGGCGGATGCCCGGCTGCGGGTGCTGCCCACGGCCCGCCTGTTCCAGGGTCCGGGGCCGGTCTGGATCGCCACCCGTGCCGGCCACCCCGAGGCGCCGCTGGCGGCGCTGCGCGCGGCCGGCGCCGAGATCGTCGAGGTGCCCGAGGCGGAGGCAGGCCCCGGCCTGGACATCGCCGCCCTGCTGCGGGCCCTGGCCGCGCGCGGCCTGACCCGCGTGCTGGCCGAGGGTGGCGCCGCCCTGGCCGCCGGCCTGCTGCGTGCCGGCCTGGTGGACCGGCTCGCCTGGTTCCATGCGCCCGCCGTGATGGGCGCGGATGGAAGGCCGGCAGCGGACGCCCTGCCGTTGGAGGTTCTCGCCGCGATGCCCAGATATCGCCGCGTCGGCCTGGCGCCGCTGGGGCCGGACCTGCTCAGCGAGTTCGTCACCGAGAGATATGGGGCCGCCTGAATGTTCACGGGCATCATCACCGCCACCGGCACCGTTGCCGGCATCGAGCCGATCGGCGCAGGGGAGGATGGCAAGGGGCATGACATGCGCCTCGCCATCGACACCCCGGCCGGCTGGCTGGAAGGCGCGGCCATCGGCGCCTCGATCGCCTGCTCCGGCTGCTGCCTGACGGTGGTGACGCTGGAGACCGACCGCTTCACCGTGGAGGTCTCGGGCGAGACCCTGTCCAGGACGACGCTGGGCCAATGGCGCGAGGGCAGCCGCATCAACCTGGAGCGTGCGCTGCGCATGGGTGACGAGATGGGCGGCCATGTCGTCTCCGGCCATGTGGACGGCGTCGCCGAGGTGCTGTCCGTGGCCCCGGAGAACGGCTCGCTGCGTATGCTGTTCCAGCTTCCGCAGGGGCTCGCGCCCTTCGTGGCGCCAAAAGGCTCGATTACCATCGAGGGCGTCTCGCTGACGGTGAACGAGGTCGAGGGCGCCAGTTTCGGGGTCAACCTGATCCCCCATACCGCGGCCGTCACCACCTTGGGCGAGCTGCGGCCGGGCCAGCCGGTGAATGTCGAGATCGACATGCTGGCGCGCTATGTCGCACGGCTGCGTCAGTTCAACGCGAAGGATCTCACCGCATGACCGTCCTGACGAGCCGCACCTCCTTTGCCGATTTCCTGAGCCCGACGGAGGAGCTGCTGGAGGAGGCGCGCCGTGGGCGCATGTTCATCCTGGTCGATGACGAGGACCGGGAGAACGAGGGCGACCTTGTCATCCCCGCGCAGTTCGCCACGCCGGACGCCATCAACTTCATGGCCCGCCACGCCCGCGGCCTGATCTGCCTGGCGATGACCAAGGCGCGCGTGGAGCAGCTCGGCCTGCCGCTGATGGCGCAGAGCAACGGCACGCGCCACCAGACCGCCTTCACCGTCTCCATCGAGGCGCGGGACGGTGTGACGACCGGCATCTCCGCCGCCGACCGCGCCCGCACCGTGGCCGTGGCCATCAACCCCGAGACGGGGCGCGACGAGATCGTGACGCCGGGCCATGTCTTCCCTCTGGTGGCGCGCGAGGGCGGCACCCTGGTGCGCGCCGGCCATACCGAGGCGGCGGTGGATTTTGCGCGCCTCGCCGGGCTCAATCCGGCCGGCGTGATCTGCGAGATCATGAACGAGGACGGCACCATGGCCCGCATGCCGGACCTGGTGGCCTTCGCGCAGCACCACGGGCTGAAGCTCGGCACCATCGCCGACCTGATCGCGCATCGCCGCCGCACCGAGCGGCTGGTCCGCCGCGTCCAGGAGGGCCTGCTGCCAGAGGCGCCCGGCGGCGAGTGGCGCATCATCGTCTATGCCAATGCCCTGGAATACGGCGAGCACATCGCCCTGGTGAAGGGTGATCTCTCGCGCGGCGGCCCCGTGCTGGTGCGCATGCACGCGGTCAACCTGTTCACCGACATCGTCGGCCCGCACGGGCCCCGCGAGCTGCAGGCGGCGATGCGCGAGATCGGCGAGGCCGGGCGTGGCGTGGTGGTGCTGATCCGCGAGGTCACGCCGACCGCCCTGTCCGAGCGGGTGCGGGAGGGCCGCGAGCGCCCCATCCGGCCCGAGCTGCGCGACTACGGCATCGGCGCGCAGATCCTGGCCGATCTCGGCGTGCATGAGATGATCCTGCTGACCAACCACCCCAAGGCCATTGTCGGCCTGGAGGGCTACGACCTGACCGTGGCCGAGACACGACCGATCAAGGAAGGCGCCGCATGAGCACCATCGACGCACCGGAGCGCGCCACCCCTGCCATCCCGGGCCCTGCGCCGCGCATCCTGCTGATCCAGGCGCCCTATTATGAAGCTGTCGTCGGCGGCATGCGGCGCGGCGCCGAGCGGGTGCTGGCCGAGCTCGGCGCCAGCCTGGAGGTGGTGGACGTCGCCGGCGCCTATGAACTGCCGGCGGCGCTGCGCATGGCGCAGAAGGCCGCCCCGGGCTGGGACGGCTTCCTGCTGCTCGGCTGCGTGGTGAAGGGCGAGACGGACCATTACCAGTTCATCTGCGAGGCCGTCTGCCAGGGCGTGATGGACATTGCTGGCGAGACGGGCATCGCGCTCGGCTTCGGCCTGCTGACGGTGGAGAATCTGGCCCAGGCCGAGGCCCGCAGCGCCGAGGATCGCCACAACAAGGGCGCCGAGGCGGCGCATGCGCTGCTCGGCCAGATCGCCCTGGCGCGGAAATGGGGCCTGCGATGAACGCGAACCCCACCAAGCCTGCCCGCCGCCCGGCCATCCAGGGCCGCCCGCGCACCGGCTCCCGCGTCGCCGCCATCCAGGCGCTGTTCCAGAGCGAGCAGGCCGGCGAAACCGCCGAGACGGTGATCGACCAGTTCGTGCGGCACCGCATCGGCCCCGATGCCGGGGGCTATGAGGATGGCCGCGTGCCGTTGGCCGATGTGCCGCTCTTTGCCGAATTGGCGCGCGGCGTGGCGCGGCAGGCCGAAAGCCTGGATGCCATCGTTGCCGGCCATCTGGCGAAGGACTGGACCATGGCGCGGCTCGATCCGGTGCTGCGCGCCCTGCTGCGCGCCGCCGCCTATGAGCTGTCCTCCGGCTCCGAGCCGCCGGCGCGGGTGGTCATCAACGAGTACATGGACATCGCGCACGGGTTCTTCGGGGGTGAGGAGCCGCGCTTCGCCAATGGCGTGCTGGATGCCATGGCCCGTGCGCTGCGTCCGGACGAGTTCCAACGCTGAAGCCACCGCCGGGGAGGGATCGCTCCCCGGGTTCGCCGCTGGCCGGAGGGACTGGCATCCCCGCGCGGCGCCACGCAGAGTGACGGGATGAGCCTGCCGCCTGAATTCGCCCTGATCGCCCGCCATTTCCGGCCTCTCGCAGGCCCGGGCGCCCTCGACCTTCTCGACGACGCCGCATTGCTGGCCCCGCCGCTCGGGCGGGAGCTGGTGCTGGCCGCCGATGCCATGGTGGCTGGTGTGCACTTCCTGCCGGACGACCCGCCGGAGACGATCGGCCGCAAGCTGCTGCGCACCAACCTCTCCGATCTCGCGGCCATGGGGGCCGCGCCGCTCGGCTACCTGCTGACGGCGGCCCTGCCGCGCGGCACCGGGGAAGCCTGGCTCGCCGCCTTCGCCGCCGGGCTGCGGGAGGACCAGGCGGAGTTCGGCCTCTCCTTGCTGGGGGGCGACACGGTGTCTACCCCGGGGCCGGTGGCGCTGTCGCTGACCATCCTTGGGCATGTCGCGCCCGGTGCGGCGCTGCGCCGGGTCGGGGCGGCGCCGGGGCAGGATGTCTGGGTATCCGGCAGCATCGGTGACGGCATGCTGGGGCTCGCGGTGCTGAAAGGGGAGCTGCCCGGCGATGCCGAGAGCTGGCTCGCCGCGCGCTACCGGATGCCGCGCCCGCGCCTGTCGCTGGGGCAGGCGCTGGTGGGGCTGGCCACCGCCGCGATGGATGTCTCCGACGGGCTGGTGCAGGACCTCGGGCATCTCTGCCGCGCCGCCGGCTGCGGCGCCGAGTTGCAGGCGGCGGCGGTGCCGCTTTCCGAGGCCGCGGCGGCGCTGCTGCGCGGCCAGCCGGACCTGCTGCCCCGGCTGCTGACGGGCGGCGACGACTATGAGCTGCTTTTCGCCGCGCCCCCCGAGGCGGCGGCCGGGATCGCCGCGCGGGCGTCCGCTTGTGGTGTGGCCGTCACCCGTATCGGTCACTTCGTGTCGGGCGAGGCGGCGGTGACGGTGCGGGACGCGCGCGGGGCCCCGCTGCGCCTCGACCATGGGGGGTGGAGCCACTTCTGACGGCGGGGCGGGCCTCGGGCAGCCATGCGGCCGCCCGAGGCAAGGCATGCCCGCGCCGTTCAGGGCCTGACGGGCTGCGCCCGGAAGGAGCCGGTGGCCCAGAGGATGATGGCGGCGGCCAGAAGCGGCGGGAGGGACACCCAGCACACCATCTCCCACCCATAGCTGTTCAGCAGCCCGCCCGAGGCGAAGGAGCCGATCACCATCAGCCCGAAGACCAGGAAGTCGTTCAGGCTCTGGACCTTCGTCCGCTCCTCCGGGCGGTGGCATTCCACCACCATGGCGGAAGCGCCGACGAACCCGAAGTTCCAGCCGAGGCCGAGGAAGATCAGCGCCAGCCAGAAATGGCCGACTGAGATACCGGTGAGGCCGATCGCGGCCGCGCATGCGGTCAGGAGCAGGCCGGCCGTCACCACGCGGGGCGCGCCGAAGCGGGCGATGATGCGGCCGGTGACGAAGGAGGGGCCGTACATGGCGATGACATGCCATTGCAGCCCGAGATTCGCGTCATCCTGGGAGAGGCCGCAGAGGCGCATCGCCAGCGGGGCGGAGGTCATCACCAGGTTCATGATCAGGTAGGAGATCACGCCGGCCGTGACGGCGCTCACGAAGCGCGGCTGGCGGGCGATCTCCGAGAGAGGGCGGCCGCGTTCGCCGGCCTCGGTCGCCTTCGGTTTCGGCAGTTCGACCCCGGCAAGGACGAGGGCACAGAGAACCGCGACGCCGGCCTGGGCGAGGTAGGTCGGGACGAAGAGATAGGGCGGCCAGAGGTCCATCGTGTGGGTGACGAGCTGCGGCCCGATCACCCCGGCGAAGACGCCGCCCGCCATGACGGCGGATATGGCCCTGGCGCGCCGGGCGGGCGGGACGCAGTCGGCCGCGGCGAAGCGGAAGGTCAGCACGACGGCCGCATAGGCGCCGCCAAAGAAGGTCGCGAGGCAGAACAGCCAGAAGGAAGCGACAAGCACCGCCAGCGCCGCCAGCACGCCGACGAGGACGCCGCAGCCCGTACCGAGCATGAAGGCGGCGCGGCGGCCATATCGCTGCGCCAGTGCGCCGGCGGGCAGGGTGCAGGCGGCCATGCCGACCACGAAGATGGTGATCGGGAGGGTGGCCAGCGCCTTGTCCGGCGCCAGCGTGTTGCCCACGACCGCGCCGGTTGCATAGACGATCGTGGCATTGGCCCCGGCCAGAGCCTGGGCAACGGCGAGCCGGGTGACGTTCCCCCGCTCATAGGGCAGGGCCGCCGGTGCGGCAGGATGTGCTTCCTTGGTCATGCCGCCTTATACGAGCTTTTCCTGAGCCAGGACGAAGCCGGCGAAAAAGCGGCGGTTCAGTCTTCCCAGGGCGGCGGAGGATCTTCCGCCGGCGGCCGGCCGCGCCGCATCCGGCCGCGGGAAAGCTCCGTCACCACGCCGTGCAGCGTGCGCAGCTCCTGCTCGGTCACCTCGCCACGCTGGAACCAGTGGCGGAGGTTGCGCACCATGCCCGGGCGCTTGGGAAGATTGTCGAGGAAGCCGCTGGCATCCAGCTCGGCCACCAGGCGGTTGAGGAAGCCCTCCAGCTCGCCCTTGGTGGCCACATGCGTCTCGTTGGTGACAAGCTGGCGGGGCGGTGTGCGGTCCTCGGCGGCGTTCCACCACTCATAGGCCAGGATCATCACCGCCTGGGCCAGGTTCAGCGACATGTGGTCAGGGTTCAGCGGATAGCGCACCCAGGTATCGGCATGCGCCATGTCGTCATTCTCCAGCCCGGCGCGCTCGGGGCCGAACAGCACGGCGCTGCGCAGGCCACGGCCCCGGCAGATCTCCACGAGATCCTCCGCGGCGGAGCGAGCCGTCCGCAGCGGCGTGATGACATGGCGCGGGCGGGGGCAGGTGGCGAAGACGCGGTGGCAGTCCGCCACCGCCTCGGCGACCGTGGCATGCACCGTCGCGGCATCCAGGATGCGGTCGGCACCGGAGGAGGCGAACCAGGCGCGCTCCTGCGGCCAGCCGTCGCGCGGCGCCACCAGCCGCAGGTGGAACAGCCCGCCATTCGCCATGGCGCGGGCCGCCGTGCCGATATTCTCGGCCAGTTGCGGCCGCACCAGCACGACGATCGGGCTCTCGCCCGGCAATGGCTTCAGGTCGGCGCCACCGTCGCGGCCGGTCATGGGCGGGTCATCCTCACACGCAGAAGGGCCGGGCGGCCCGATAGCCCGGCCCGATAGCCCTCCGGGGCCGCCAGCGGAAGGGGCGATCGCTCAGCGGCGCGTCGGCTGCAGATAGGTGCGCAGCACCGCGATCTCCTTCTCCTGCGTGGCGATGATCTCCTCGGCCATCTGCCGCAGCACCGGATCCTTGCCATAGCGGAGCTGGACCTGTGCCATCTCGATGGCGCCCTGGTGATGCGCGATCATGCCAGCGGCGAAATCATGGTCCGGATCGCCGGTGTAGGGGATGTCCATGTCGCGGTGCATCCGCTCGGCCGCGGCGCGATACTCCTCGGTGGCGGGGGAGGCGGGCGCTGCGCCGGGTGCGGCGTGGCCGGCGTGCTGTGCCTGCCCCGGGCTGGCGAGGAGCAGGGCGGCCAGGACGCCGGCGGTGGCCGAAAGCATGCGGGTCATCGAGTTCTCCGGTTGTGACATGGGCGCGGCGGGCAGATGCCACCCTCCCCGGGGGGTAAGGCAAGAGCAGGGCACGAAAGGAAACGCTCCGTAACAGGCGGGGCCGCTGGCAGGAGGGGATGACGGCCCCACATGCCCTGGGCCAGAATCCCTGTGCCGGAGACCCCATGGCCGAGCCCCGCCGCCGTTTCCCGCCGCCCTGGCGTGACCGCCAGGGTGCCTTTTCGCCGCTGAAGCTCGCGGTGCTGCTGGGCCTCACCCTGCCGGCGCTCTGGATCGCCGGGCAAGCGGCGCAAGGCAGCCTCGGCCCCAGGCCGATCATGGAAGCCATCCACCAGGCCGGGCTCTGGAGCGTGCGCATCCTGCTGCTGTCGCTGCTGGTCACGCCGTTGCGGCAGATGCTGCGCTGGCCGCGCGTGATGCTGGTGCGGCGCATGCTGGGCCTTGGTGCCCTGGCCTATGCGCTGCTGCACCTCGTCCTCTACGCTTTCGACCTGCAATGGGATCTGCCGAAGGTCGCGAGCGAGATCATTCTGCGCTTCTACCTGACGATCGGCTTCGTGGCCCTGCTCGGACTGGTCGCGCTGGGCATCACCTCCACCGACGGCTGGGTGCGGCGGCTGGGCGGCCAGCGCTGGCAGCACCTGCACCGCATCGTTTATGCCATCGGCGTGCTGGCGCTGGTGCATTTCGCGTTGCAGTCGAAGATCGACGTCACCGAAGCCATGCTGATGGCCGGCCTCTTCCTCTGGCTGATGGGCTATCGCCTGCTGGCTCCCAAGGGTGGCGCGCCGAGCCTGCCGCGCCTGCTCCTGCTGGCAGTGGCAGCCGCGCTGGGCACGGCGCTGCTGGAGGCCGGCTGGTACGCGGTCGGGACCGGTGTGGCGCCCTGGCCGGTGCTGCTGGCGAATCTGGACGTCAGCTTCGGGCTTCGGCCGGCGCTCTGGGTGGGCATCGCCGGAATGGGCGCGGCGGCGCTGCGAGCCGCCCGGCTGTTGCGCGGGAGGCTGCCCAGCCCGCGCCCGGCGCATTGAGCGCCGGCGTCCGGCCTCAGGCGCGGCGCCAGGTGGTGCCGCCAGGACCATCTTCCAGCACGACGCCCTGCGCGGCCAGCTCGGCGCGGATGCGGTCGGCCTCCGCCCAGTTCTTCGCCTTGCGCGCGGCCAGGCGCGCGGCGATGGCAGCCTCGATGACCGCCGCCTCATCCGCCGCGCCGCCCTGGCGCCACGCCACGGGATCGCTGCCCAGCAGCCCGAGCACTGCGGCCGCCTGACGCAGCGCCGCCGCTGCCTGCCCGGATTCCGGCTGCCAGTTGCGCCCGATGCGCCCCAGAACGGTGGCCGCCGAGCCGCCGACCGTCGCCACGTTCTCCAGGGTGCGCAGGTCGCGCAGCCGGGTCAGGGCGAGGGGGGTGTTGAGGTCATCGGCCAGTGGCTCCAACGCCCATTCGGCCATCTCGGCCACCAGCGCGTCCTCTTCCTCGGGCTGGGGCAGGTCGCGGGCGAACAGGGCGTAGAAATCGTCCAGCTCGGCCTTGGCTTCCTCCAGCCGTTCGGCGGTGTAGTCGATGGCGGCGCGGTAATGTGTCTTGAGCAGCAGCAGGCGGAAGGCCTCGCCGGCCCAGGGGCCGGCGGCGAGAATGTCGCGCACGGTAAGGAAGTTGCCGAGCGACTTCGACATCTTCTCGCCGTTCACCAGCAGCATGCCGTTGTGCAGCCAATAGCGGGCGAAGCGGCTGCCCGGGAAGGCGCAGACCGATTGCGCGGCCTCGTTCTCGTGGTGCGGGAAGAGCAGGTCGTGCCCGCCGCCATGGATATCGAAATCCGTGCCGAGATAGCGCCAGGACATGGCCGAGCACTCGATGTGCCAGCCCGGGCGGCCGCGCCCCCAGGGGCTCTCCCAGCCCGGCAGGTCCTCCTCCGAAGGCTTCCAGAGCACGAAATCGCCGGGGTCACGCTTATAGGGGGCGACCTCCACCCGGGCGCCGGCGAGCATCTCCTCGGTGGAGCGGCCGGACAGCGCGCCATAGGCCGGGTAGCTCGACACCGCGAAGAGCACATGCCCCTCGGCAACATAGGCGTTGCCGTTGGCGATCAGCCGCTCGATCAGGGTGATCATGCGGTCGATGTTCTCGGTCGCGCGGGGCTCCTCATCCGGCGGCAGGTTGCCGAGGGCGGCCATGTCGCGGTGGAAATCGGATGTGGTGCGGGCGGTGATGGCGGCGATCGGCTCGCCGCTCTCGCGCGAGCGCGCGTTGATCTTGTCGTCCACGTCGGTGATGTTGCGGACGTAGGTGACGCGCGGGAAGCGCCGTCGCAGCAGCCGCGCCAGCACGTCGAAGACCACGACCGGCCGGGCATTGCCGAGATGCGCCAGGTCATAGACCGTCGGGCCGCACACGTAGAGGCGCACATGCTGCGGGTCCAGGGGGACAAAGGTCTCCCGCCGGCGCGTGGCGCTGTTGTGGAAGGCCAGTTCGGTCATCACTCTGCCTTGTCGGGCTGGTTGGCGCGGATAGCGCGGGTTGGTGCGCCAGATCGGCGCCCCGCGTCAACTCCGCAGCTTCCCGCGAAGGGGCAGAGGGGCGGCCGCCGCCCGGCAGAGCGTCGCGAACTGCGCCGGTGGCATCGGCCGGCCATAGAGATATCCCTGCACCTCCTCGCAGCCTTCCTGGCGCAGCAGTTCCGCCTGCTCGTCGCTTTCCACCCCCTCCGCATTGGCGCGGATGCCCAGCGTCTGGCTGAGGCCCATCATGGCGCGAATCACCGCCTTGGCCCTGGGGTCGTGCGCCATGCGCTGCACGAAGCTGCGGTCGATCTTGATCTTGTCGAAGCCGAAGCGGTTCAGGTAGCCGAGGCTGGAATAACCGGTGCCGAAATCATCCATCGCGATGCGTACCCCAAGCGACCGCAGGCGTTGCAGGGCTTCGAGGATGTCCTGCGTGTGCCGCAGCAGGGCGCTCTCGGTGATTTCCAGCTCCAGCCGCGCCGGATCGAGGCCGCTCTCGCGCAGCGCCGCCTCGACGGCCTCGCAGAGGCCCGCGTGCCGGAACTGCAGGGGCGAGACATTGACCGCGACATCCAGCGGCTCGGGCCAGGCGGCGGCCTCGCGGCAGGCCTCGCCGAGCACCCAGGCGCCGAGAGGCCCGATCAGGCCGATTTCCTCCGCAGCACCGATGAACCGGTCGGGCGGGACATTGCCATGCCCGGGCCGGTTCCAGCGGAGCAGCGCCTCGGCACCCAGGATGCGCCCCGAGGCCAGGCAGACCAGTGGCTGGTAGGCGAGCCGGAACTGGCCTTCCGCCATGGCGCGCCGAAGATCCTGCTCCAGGCTGCGGCGCTCCCGCAGGCGCTGCTGCATCTCCGGCAGGAAGAAGCGGAAGGCTGATGGGCCATCCTGCTTCGCCTGCTGCAGGGCCAGTTCCGCCTGTTCCAGGAGCCCCGCCGTGCCGCTCTCCCCACCGAGCGCGATGCCGATGCGTGCGCTGACCTCCACCGAAGGGCCGCCCAGGTCAAAGGGCGGGGCAAGGGACGCGAGCAGGTCCTGGGCCAACTCAGCGGCCTGCCGCGGATCCCCCTCGGCCCGGATCATGGCGAAGGTGTCTCCACCAAGGCGGGCCAGGGTATCGCCCACGCCCAGGCTGCCGGAGAGTCGGGCGGCGACGGCGGAGAGCAGCGCATCGCCTGCGGCATGGCCGAATGCCTCGTTCACCCACCTGAAGCGATACAGGTCCAGCACCAATACCGTGATGGCTTGCCGCTCCTGTGCCGCCTCGCGCAGCCGCCGCTGCAAGCTGTCACGATTGGGCAGGCCGGTGAGCGGGTCATGCGCCGAAAGATAGGAGGCCCGGTCCAGCGCCCGGGCCAGCATGCGCAACGGCCATTGCCGCAGCAGGAGGAAGATCGCAGTGCCGAGCGCGGCGAAGGGAAGCAGCAGCAGCGCCGCGCTCCGGAGCGCCGGCTGGAGCGAATGCACCACCTCGAGCTCGCCCAGAAGGGCGGTGGGGCCACCGATTGGGGCGCGGCGGCGCAGATAAGGGGCAGCTGGCGGCATATCGGTCTCCGCCATCGCCAGCAGACCGCCCTCTGGACTCAGGACCCATAAGCCTTCCTGCGGAGTGCCGCCCACGACGGCCCGCAGGACCAGTTGAAGGGAAGGGTCGCCCTCTGGTGCAGCGAGCCATCGGTCATGCCGCGCCAGTTCGGCAGCCAGGGCAAGCGCGCGCATCTCCAGCGCCTCGGCCAAGCGGGCATGCTGGGCCAGGAGATAGCTGCCGGGCGGCACCAGGGCGACGGCCGTCGCCGCGATCAGGGTCAGGACGGTAAGCAGGCCGTGCGGCACGCTCCACCGGCTCCGGTGGAGGCGGCCGGCCAGGGTTTTGCGGCGCTCGGGCCAGGCGGCGCGGCTCTGCGTCATCGGGTGCTCTCCAGGGCCCGCTGCGCGGGATGGAGTCCGCTGCCGCCGGGTCGCGGCAGAATCGCAGCACTATGGTCGCCGCCGGGTTAACGCCGGCGCCTGGACAAGCAAAAGCCCGGCTGGGGGAGCCGGGCCCTGCAGAGAAGGGGGATGTCAGACGTAAAAGGCGACCGCTTACCAGCGACCGTAGGAGCCCAGCGTCAAGGGGTTACGCTCGCCCCAGGAGTTCCAGCTGCTGAGGTAGCCAGCGCTGACCTCCTCGCGGAACGTATCGGGGCGGCTGCTGTCGGCGGCATTGGTGCCCGGACGGCGCTCGGTGGCCATTTCGATCTGGGTCGGCTTCCGGTCCATGGTGCGATCTCCTCTGCTGCCACCCTAATTGGGGCCGAAAATGCCACATTTCAGCCCCAATGCCAGCCCGATAACATTTTTTTGCCTCATTCGTGAAGGCAGCGGCAGGGGAGGAGAGCCCTTCCGTGCCATTTGTGGACCGATAAGCAACTGATTTTAAGGGGTGATGTCGATGGGCGTTCCTGGCGCTCCAAATATGGCAAAGATGTCGTCTGGGCGCCCAAATTTTGTCGGATTCGGCCCCGCTCAAGCTGCCTTCATCGGGAAGCTGGTTACTGCATCGGTCGGCGAGGGGTGCACCGGTATGTCGCGCGCTCTGCTCAGAAGGGGCGGCAACAGGCACAATACCGTGGCGGCCGCCCCGGGCCCGCCCTCCCTGCGCCAGCGTCAGCCGGCCGCGAGGAACTTCACCAGGATCCACACTCCGGCCGCGAGCATGGCCAAGCCAAGGGCGTAGTCTCCCAGGGGGAGCCAGCCGGAGTGCGGCCGGTTGGCCCCGGTTGCTGGGGCGGGAGCGGTCTTCCGGCTGGACGCCGCGCGCGACCTGCTCCCGGCGGCGCGTGTCTTCGGGGGCACGGCCTTTCCGCCGTTGCGGGGCTTACGCGCGGTTGACTTAGGGGGCGCTTTTTCAACAGTCCGGCTCGTCTTTCGGCTCATCGGGCCGCGCTCTGCTCCATCTCCGCTCAGCCAGCCCTGTCGCTCCAGAAGCCAGCATGGCCATTCTTGAGAGTATCCGTCGATCGACGGCCTGTGCTCTTCCGCACCCGGTAGGGCGTGGTAACGGCGTTGTACAACCTATTGCAAAATAGGGGAGATGCCGGGCGGTAAAGGCTGGATCTGACCTCCCTGGCCGAGGAAGGGGAAGCGAGGTGTGGGCGGATTCCGGCGCGGGGCAGACCGTCTCGGAGTCCTGCGGCGGTCCGTGCGCCGCCCGGCGATGTGGCAGAAGGAGAGGAGGGAGGCAAAGGCCGACAGAAACGGCCAGAGCCGCTCAAAAGCTTCTTGCGGCCCGGCGTTCCGCCTCTGCAGCCGAGGGGTTTGTAAGTTCCCGCACACTTCGACTTTCTGGCGCGAAGGATAGCGGCAGCAGAAGCAGAACACGCCGTCTTTGCGCGCAATGTGGAGGCGAATGCAAAGCACACCTCGCTGGCGCTAGCGCACCCAGGAAGCGCAATGCTGCCAATAGCGCTACTGGCCCAGGCGGGAGGGCGACGGGAAGGAGATCCGCCCGTCAGCATCTTTCCCTGGGCGCATCCTTGCTCCAGGCGCGGTCGCTAGGGGGCGTCGGGTCGTCGCTCCGAGCGACATGGAAGACGGCGACTGAATCCGTTTTCACAACCCGGTGTGATGGGTTACAAGGGCCGCTGTCTATCTATCAGAAGTTTAGCGGGTCTTTGGATGACGCAGGGACGAATTACGCCCGAGCAGCGTATGACCTCCTATTGTGTGGCCTACGCCGAGTGGGTGGCGCTGGAAGATGCCGCCCGAGAGGCGGAGGAGAGAGCCGAAGGGTTCCATTCGGAAGCAATGAACATTATCCGCAGGCTTCACCCGCTCCTCTCCCGCCAGGGGCACGATCCGGATGGGGACAGCAAGGGCCGCCCGTGAGGTTATAGGGCTTCTTTACTCTCCCTTCCGAGTAACGCCTTGGACAGCTCCCGAGCATAGTGAGAAGAACTCACCTGATGAAGGTCACCTACCTAACCCTTCCGCACGAGCGTGATGGGAAGTCCCTTAATCTGGGTGACCGGATTATCTACCTGGGCGCGCGGAACATTATGCGGAGCGCAATCGGCGAGCATGAGGAGGAAGTCCGTTTCCTTTCAGACAATGAAAGCTTCCCGCGCGACACCGATATCATTGTCGTCTGCGGCACTCCGCAGATATTGGTAACTGCCTCTCCCAGCCAGAATCTGCAGCGTATTCTGGAGGCAGCCAACAGCGACATTCCAGTCAAAATCAACCTGGGTGCAGGCTCCTTCTATTTTGACGCTTTCGGCGAACTGAGAAGTTCGTTGGACGAAGCGTTCGGCGAGCGGATCCGGCAGGCGCCGATTGCGTCGGCCTATGCCCAGTACTCGAACTTCGATCTCTGCACGTGCCGGGATTTCGCCGGCGTGGCAGCCTTGCGGCAACTGGGCGTTGATCCGCTGGCGCTACCCTGCCCGGGCTTCTTCTCCGCCATTTTCGAGCCCCGCCCGTTATTCCGGCGCCAGGAACAGCTGGTTTCTGTCCTGAATGGCACTGCCAGCTTCTGGAACCGCGTCGCCGGCGATGTCCACGGATTCTACCGCAGGTTATGGGAGCGGGATTCCACCCGCATTTTCCTCGCGCATGACGAGCAAGATTGCGCCATGCTCGCCGAAATGGGGATCCCTTTCGTAACGTTTACTGACGCCGACCGCTTCCTCACCTATCTGGCTTCCTCGCAGAACCTTCTGTCGCTGCGGGTGCATGGGGCGCTCCCCGCCTGGACTTTGGGCCTGAACGTATCCCTCCTCGGGATCGACAGGCGCTCTCTCCTGGGCGAAGACTTCGGCGCCCGCTTCAGGGTGATACCGCTGCGCAACCAATCCGACTTCGATCAAGCGCTGGCACTGCCGCTCTGCGAGAAGCCGCAGCAGGACGACGAGGAGCGTCGTGCATGGCTTTCCAAGCACCTGGAAAGGTATGTGAGCAGCATCCGGAAGACTATCCGTGAGAAATTGGGGGTCGTGGTGGGTGAGGGTATCTCGCCCTATAAATCCGGAACCGCCCATGGGGGCGAGATTGCGGCGAAGCGGTATTCCGGCGGCTACTTCAAGGACTTCTTCTACGACACCAGGGACGAGTTCGAAATCAGCCTCGAACTGATGAGGTCATCCCATTCGTCTGTCCTGAAGGATGGCGGCCTCTCCATCAAGACCAGTACAAACCAATCTACTCTGGCCTTCGGGCCTTATATCCGCATTCCTGCGGGAGAATGGTCGGTCTCTGCGGATGTCGCGATCGAACCCCCTGAGTCTGACTTCTTTCCGGTCCAGCCCGGGAACATTGTTCTCATGCGAATCACGAAAGGCGTTCCCGCAGCCGAGCAGGGGCGCGTGAAGGCGGAGGTTCCAGAGACATCCGAGAGGATCGAAGTGAGGTTGGGAGTTGAATTCACGAACCCGAGCGACACGGGACACATTGAGGTTGTGTTTTCCACGGTGGAAAAGCTGCCTTTGGGTACGAAAATCGTCCTTCGCAATATCAGGATGCAGAAGAGACAGTAATCCCGGGCTGCTCGCCTGCCCCTCAGAAGGGCACAAGCGACTAAGGGCGGCTTGATATCTGATGTTTGGCGATGAGCCACCCCTCGGCGGAGCGCCTCGACCAACGCCTGTTGCGATGAAGGCGAGAATATTCAGTGCCGATCGCATTACTAGCAGGTGGGCCAGCCATCCCCATGGCGAGGGCATGGCGGCCCAGAGCGGCACCTCGCGGGGGCGGAAGGCCGTAACTGCCTGAGCGGAAGGATCCGATCCCGCCCTCCAGTTCCATCGGTGCAGCCGACTGCACTTCAGAGCTGCGGCTGGGCGGCTTCTTCCGAAGATGCGCCTTGATGCAGCGCAGACAAATCAACCTCCGGGAACTGCAGCAGCCCCAGCGTCTCCGCCACCGCCGCCAGTCCCGGCCCCTTGTCGTACCGCATGTCCCCCTCGCTGCCGCCCCCGGAGTGGCCCAGGAGACAGTCTCGGTGGCGCTGCTGCTGGAAGCCATCAATACTGTCGTTCAGCCGAGTGATGGCGGTGTGCGGGAAGGCGTGCATCCCGACGCCAGGGCGGTAGAGCCCTATCGCTTTCCGGTAGTAGCCGAACCAGCGGGTGATGCGGCGGCCGCGCTTTCTGTCCGTCCCTTGCGGTTCCAGATCGGGGGTGTGCGCCGAAATGCTCATGGCAGCCGGTCCAGACCGGAGAGGAGAACAGCGCCCTTAGCTCCTCCGAGGTCCGGGCGTCCCGCTGCTCCTTGGTGCCCCGAGAGGCCTTGGTATGGTCCGCAATCAGCTCCTCCCGCTGCTGCCGTGCGATGTGACCCTGGTCCATGGCGTAGCGGAAGAACACCGTGAGGGCCGAGAGGTGCCGCTTCACGGCCTTGTCCCCAACCGTGGCGCACCCTTCGCGTCGGCCTCCGCAATGATCTCAGCAAGGGAGGGGGGTGGCGGTCCTTGGGGGGACTTGCCGTAGGTGGTCGGCAGGCGGCGGAGGGTGCCGCGCTCCTGATTCACATCGTGGTGGGAGGTTCGGCCCTCCTCCGCCCGACGCTTGAAGAAGGGTTCGACCAGGGCGGAGACGAGGGAGGCAGAGGGCAGCGGCGGGGGAGGGGCTGCCTTGGCCGCTGCTGCACCGGGTTCTGGTGCGGTGCCTGCACCTTCCTCATCGGAAAAGACGAGCGGTTCCAGCCCGAGGGTCCGCCGCTCCGCCACATCCCAGTTCCGAATGGCGGCCTCGACCAGCCCGGAAGAAGAGGGCGGAGCAGGCGTTCGGGGAGGCCGTGCCGCCGAAGAAGTGTCTCGGCTAGCTCCTCCATCTCCTTCGGGCTGCTGGCGGCGAGGTCACTAGGCAAGCTTGCCCGCGCGTTGCGGATGGCCTCTAGGTCCGCCTCTGCCGCCGGACCGGGATCGCCGGTCTTCCATCAATGGGCATAAACGGGAGCGCCCGCTGGTCGGTCCATCCGCCGCTGTAGGTCTCGACAAGGGCCCCATTGAGGCAGGCCCTCAGGATCGCATTCAGGTCCACGCTCTCCGCTGTCACCGCAGCCTCTGCCCGCGCCAAGGCGCCATCAAACGCACGGTTGATCGTCTCCGCCAGAAACTCCGCTTCCCGGAAGTGTCGGGTTCTGAGGCTGATGGCGGCTTCTTTGCCTCCGCGCAAGTCGCAGGACAGACGACGGCGGTAGTAGTAGATGCCGTCCTGGCGGGTGATGTGGGAGGGTTGTGGGAGGGAAACGGACAAAGGCGGCTTCCGACTGAAAGCCGTGCCACCTTTGGGAGTACTTAACAAATGCTTGGGAGATGTTGGCTGGGGAACCTGGATTCGAACCAAGACTGCCCGAGTCAGAGTCGGGAGTTCTACCGTTAAACTATTCCCCACCAGCCGTCCGGCTGTGGCGGCGATATAGCGTCGTCGCGGGAGGGATGCAAGACGTTCGGCAAAACCTTTCGCAATGCGGTGCGAAACCGCTTGCCCTCATGGCCCGCAGGCCGGATCATGGAAAAGCCCCCCGTGTTGCCGCTGCCCCGGCGGCCGTGGGAAGGCCGAATCAACATGTCAGAAGCTTTGCCCCGTCCTGCCACAGCCCAGCCACGTTCCTCCTCGGACCATATCCCGGCGACCTTCGCCGCCATTGACCTGGGCACCAACAATTGCCGGCTTCTGGTCGGCGCCCCCACCCCTGCCGGCTCCTTTCGGGTGCTGGACAGCTATAGCCGCGTCGTCCGCCTGGGAGAGGGGCTGGCAGCCCATGGGCGGCTTTCCGAGGGCGCGATGGAGCGGGCGCTCACCGCCCTTCAGACCTGCGCGCAAAGGCTTCTGCGGCGGCCCTTGCGCCGCCTCCTGGCGGTGACGACCGAGGCCTGCCGCCAAGCGAAGAACGGCCCCGCCTTCGTTGCCGCCGCCCGTGCCGCGACCGGACTTCCGATCCGCATCATCTCGGCGCGGGAGGAGGCGGAACTCGCCATGGAATCCTGCGCGCCGCTGCTGCGCACCCAGGACCGGCGCGCGCTGCTCTTCGATATCGGCGGCGGCAGCACCGAGATCGCCTGGATCCGCAGCGAGGGCCGTTCCGCCGAGCTGATCGGCTATGTCTCGCTGCCGCTCGGTGTCGTGACCCTGGCCGAACGCGTCGGTACCTGCTGCAACACGCCGGAGGGCTTCAGCCGGGTGGTGGACGAGGTGGCGGAGGAACTGGCCTGCTTCGACCGGGTCCACAGCATCGCCCGGGAGATGCGGGCAGGCGGTGTGCGGCTGATGGGCACCAGCGGCACCGTGACCACCCTGGCCGGCGTGGCGCTGGCTCTGCCGCGCTATTCCCGTCCCCTGATCGATGGGCGCGTGCTGGACACCGAGGCCGCCGATCAGGCGCTGCGCGATCTTTTCGCCCTGGGTCCGGAGGGGCTGCGGGCACATCCCTGCATCGGGCCGGAGCGCGCGGATTTCGTGCTGCCAGGCTGCGCCATCTACGCGGCCATCCGGCGGGTCTGGCCCTGTTCCTCCGTCACCGTGGCCGATCGCGGCCTGCGCGAGGGCATGCTGCTGCGCATGATGCGGCAGGAGCGGAGGGTGCCGCGCCGCAGCAGCGCCTGGCACCGGGCGACGGCTCATCCCGCGCCCTGAAGAAGGAAGCCACCGTGAAGCTGCCAAGCGAGGCCGGACGCGGCCTGACCACGCGGCTGCGCACCGCCAAGGGCCGCAGCACCGCCAGCCAGAAATGGCTGGAGCGCCAGTTGAACGACCCCTATGTGCGCGCGGCGAAAGCGGCCGGCTGGCGCTCCCGGGCCGCCTTCAAGATCCTGGAGCTGGACGAGAAGTACAAGCTGTTCCGCCCTGGCCAGCGGGTGGTGGACCTCGGCGCCGCGCCTGGCGGCTGGACGCAGGTGGCGGTGCAGCGCGCGGGCGAGCGCGGCAAGGTGGTGGGGCTCGACCTGCTGCCGATGGACGAGATCGCCGGCGCCATCCTGCTGCAGGGCGATTTCCAGGAGGACGCCGTGGAGCAGCGCGTGCTCGAGGCGCTGGACGGCCCCGCCGACCTGGTGCTGTCCGACATGGCGCCCAATACCACCGGCCACAACGCGACCGACCATCTGCGCATCCTCGGATTGGTCGAGCTGGCGCTCGACTTCGCGGGCAAGGTGCTGACGCCAGGGGGCGCCTTCGTGGCCAAGGTGTTCCAGGGCGGCACCGAACGCGAGCTGCTGAACCGCATGAAGCGCGACTTCGCCACGGTGAAGCACGCCAAGCCACCGGCCAGCCGCAAGGACAGCGCCGAGATGTATGTCGTTGCCCAGGGCTATCGTGGCGGACCGGATTAGCGGGCGGCGCAGGTCCCGGTTGCGTGATCATCACGCCTGCAGCGCTTGCGGCGGGGCGTGATTCTGGGGTAGGGGGACGCGCCAAGGCTGCGGAACGCGCCTGTGAGTTCTGCGAAAGGCTCCCGCCATGGCTCCCGACACCATCCCGACCAACGGCCCCGCTGACCGCGGCGCCGCGCCGCGCCGTACCCTCATCGCCGAGGCCTATGCCTTCGATGACGTGTTGCTGGTGCCGGCCTATTCGACGGTCCTGCCGTCGCAGACCGACATCCGCACCCGGCTGACGCGCGAGATCGCGCTGAACATGCCGGTGATTTCCGCCGCCATGGATACGGTGACGGAAAGCCAGATGGCCATCGCCATGGCCCAGGCCGGCGGTATCGGCGTGATCCACAAGAACCTGACGCCGGAGGAGCAGGCCGCCCAGGTCCGGCAGGTGAAGAAGTTCGAGAGCGGCATGGTGGTGAACCCCGTCACCATCCATCCCGATCAGACACTGGCCGAGGCTCAGGCGCTGATGGCCAGCTACCGGATCAGCGGCATCCCGGTGGTCGAGCGCGAGAGCAACCGGCTGGTTGGCATCCTGACTCATCGCGACGTGCGCTTCGCCACCGACCCCACCATCCGCGTCTATGAGCTGATGACGCGCGAGAACCTGGTGACCGTGACCTCCGACGTCTCGGCGGAGAAGGCGCGCGGGCTGCTGCACAAGCACCGCATCGAGAAGCTGCTGGTGGTGGACGATGCCTATCGCTGCATCGGCCTGATCACCGTCAAGGATATGGACAAGGCCCAGGCCAACCCGAACGCGGTGAAGGATGCGATGGGCCGGCTGCGCGCCGCCGCCGCCACCGGCACCGGGGAGGACGGGCTGCGCCGCGCCGAGCTGCTGATCGAGGCGGAGGTCGATGTCCTCGTGGTGGACACCGCCCATGGCCATTCGGCGGGCGTGCTGAAGGCCGTCGAGCGCATCAAGCATCTCTCCAACAGCGTGCAGGTGATCGCCGGCAATGTGGCAACGCCCGAGGCGGTGGAGGCCCTCGCCGAGGCCGGGGCGGATGCGGTGAAGATCGGAATCGGCCCGGGCTCCATCTGCACCACCCGCATCGTCGCGGGCGTCGGCGTGCCGCAGCTCACCGCCGTGCTGGAATGCGCCGCGGCGGCGCATGAGAAGGGCGTGCCGGCGATCGCCGATGGCGGCATCCGGTCCTCCGGCGACATCGCCAAGGCGATCGCGGCGGGCGCCGACTGCGTGATGATGGGCAGCCTCTTCGCCGGCACGGACGAGGCGCCGGGCGAGGTGTTCCTCTACCAGGGCCGCTCCTACAAGTCCTATCGCGGCATGGGCAGCCTCGGCGCCATGGCCCGCGGCTCGGCCGACCGCTACTTCCAGGCCGAGGTGCAGGATCAGATGAAGTTCGTGCCGGAAGGCATCGAGGGCCGCGTCGGCTACAAGGGCCCGGTGGGTCCGGTGATCCATCAGCTCACCGGCGGGCTGCGCTCCGCCATGGGCTATACCGGCAACGCGACCATCGCCGACATGCAGAAGAACTGCACCTTCCGCCGCATCACCAATGCGGGCCTGCGGGAATCGCATGTGCATGACGTCGCCATTACCCGCGAGGCGCCGAACTACCGCCAGGAAGGCTGACGCCGCATCATGACTCCCGCCGCGCGTATTGCCGCCACGGTGGCGCTGCTCACCGAGGTGGAGGCCGCGCCGCGCCGCCCGGCGGATGCCACCGCCAATGCCTTCTTCCGCGAGCGCCGCTACATCGGCAGCGGCGACCGGCGGGCGGTCGCGGAGCGCGCCTGGGGCGTGCTCCGCCAGCGCCTGCGCCTGGAATGGCACCTCGCCCGGCGCGGCCTGCCGCCGACGCCGCGCCTGCTGCTGATGGCCTATCTCCTGCTGGTGGAGCGGTGGAAGCGGGAGGAGGTGCTGCAGGGCTTCCCGGGCGGCCGCTTCAATGCCGATCCGCCCGATCCGGGGGAACTCGCCACCATCAAGGCGCTGGAAGGCGCTCCGCTGATCGCTCCCGAGATGCCCGAGGGGCCGCGCCTCAACCTGCCGGACTGGGCACTCCCCGGCTATCGCGCGCGCTTTGGCGAGGAACTGCCCGAGGCGGCCGCGGCCATGGATGGCGGCGCGCCGCTCGACCTGCGCGCCAACCTGCTCCGCGCCACCCGCGAGGAGGCCGCCGCCGCCCTGGCGGCCGAGGGCATCGCCGCCGAGCCGATGGCCTTCTCCCCCTGGGGCCTGCGCATTCCGGACCGTCGCCCGATCCTGGCCAGCCGCGCCTTCACCGAGGGCCTGGTCGAGATCCAGGACGAGGGCAGCCAGCTCATCGCCCTCCTGACGGGTGCCAAGCCAGGCATGCGCGTCGCCGACTATTGTGCTGGCGCCGCGGGAAAGACGCTCGCGGTGGCGGCGATGATGGGCAATCGGGGGCGGATCATCGCCTGCGATGTCTCGGCAG
>Ga0180221_1000920_pt1 | contig 22118 bp, 21 predicted proteins | sample eDN5th37CKraftMG_FD_151339 | JGI IMG/M metagenome (GOLD analysis project Ga0180221, IMG submission 151339) | Enriched Miracle-Growth compost microbial communities from Emeryville, California, USA - eDNA 5th pass 37_C Kraft MG (version 2) (version 2) ...
GCCACGGAGGCCCGCCCCGAGGGTACGTCCCTGTAGCCCATCGGGGCTCTCGCGACATCCATGTCGCATGACCTCCTGAGCGCCGGTTTCGCTCGGCCTTCTGAAGGGGCGTTTCGGAGTGCGCGGAGGTTTCTCTGGAAGTCTCAAGAGCAAAAGCCAGAGCGGACGCGCTTTTGCTTTTCGTAGGAGCGAGCTTGCTCGCGAACTGGCCGGTGACATCCGCGCACGGGTTCAACTCCGCCCCTCTCCCTAACCCTCGGCTGCGCGCCCCGCCCTGAAGGGAGAGGGAACCGTTGGGCAGGGCTTGATGTTATGGCGTTAGCCGGCAGCCTCGGTGATGCCCGGCTGGAGCCAATTCTTTTCTCGGCACGGACTGCCCCCCTCTCCCGCTTGCGGGAGAGGGTTGGGGAGAGGGCACTCTTGAACCCCAACACCTGCACCAAGGCGTTTTTCGTAGGATGGGTTGAGCACGGTCGCAGGAGCGCATTCACCGGCCACGCCGGACGCCCCCGTGGCACGGACAGCGCTCAGTCTTGACTGATCGCCCCGATCTTGTGGATCGACAGGTCCGCGCCGTAGTACTCCTCCTCCTGGCTCAGGCGAATGCCCACCACCGCCTTGATCCCGCCGTAGACCAGCAGCCCGCCGGCGAAGGCGATGACCACGCCCAGCAGAGTGCCCAACACCTGGCTGACCAGGCTCACCCCTCCCAAACCGCCCAGCGCCTGCTGACCGAAGATGCCACAGGCAATACCGCCCCAGGCGCCGCACAGGCCGTGCAGCGGCCACACGCCGAGCACGTCGTCGAGCCTCCAGCGCGTCTGCGCCGCGGTGAACACCCAGACGAACAGCGCGCCGGCTACAAGGCCGGTGGCCAGGGCGCCCACTGGGTGCATCAGGTCGGAACCGGCGCATACCGCCACCAGCCCGGCCAGCGGGCCGTTGTGCAGGAAGCCGGGGTCGTTGCGCCCCACCAGCAGCGAGGCGATGGTGCCGCCGACCATGGCCAGCAACGAGTTCACCGCCACCAGGCCGCTGGCGTGGTCCAGGGTCTGCGCGCTCATCACGTTGAAGCCGAACCAGCCGACCACCAGGATCCAGGCGCCCAGGGCCAGGAACGGGATGTTCGACGGCGCGAAGGCCACCAGCCGGCCCTCGCGGTAGCGGCCGTTGCGCGGGCCCAGCAGCAGCACCGCGGCCAGCGCCAGCCAGCCGCCGAAGGCGTGCACCACGACGGAGCCGGCGAAGTCATGGAAAGGCGCGCCGAACTTCAGCGCCAGCCAGGCCTGCAGGCCATGGTTGCCGTTCCACGCCATGCCCTCGAAGAAGGGGTAGACGAAGGCCACGATCAGCGCCGTGGCGCACAGCTGCGGGGCGAATCTGGCGCGCTCGGCGATGCCCCCGGAAATGATCGCGGGGATGGCGGCGGCGAAGGTCAGCAGGAAGAAGAACTTGACCAGCGCGTAGCCGTTCTCCGCGCTCAGCTCACTGGCCGGCTTGAGGAAATCCACGCCGTAGGCGATCCAGTAGCCAATGAAGAAATACGCCAGGCTGGACACGGCGAAGTCCGAAAGAATCTTCGACAGCGCGTTGACCTGGTTCTTCAGGCGCACCGTGCCGACCTCGAGGAAGGCGAAGCCGGCATGCATGGCCAGCACCATCACGGCGCCCAGCAGGATGAACAGGGTGTTGGAACCGTGGATCAGGGTTTCCACGGCACTGTTGAGGTTTTCCATGAATCAGGCAGCCCCGGCTCAGACCGAAAAAGCACCAAAACAGCTCATCGCCCCGGCGTGCCGCACCAGCATGAAGCGCAGACGCACCGATAAGGTCCACCCCACTGCTCCACACAGCACACGAGGATGCGCGGGGGCACCTCTGTTTTTTTGATTTTTCTTTTGTCTTTCATATGGTTAATGGATTTTCCGGCGGTCTTCGGACGTCCCTGAACGCCCCTCTCTGGGGCACTCGCACCGGATGACGCACCATGGCGTTGCAAGCGGCATACCATGCGTGAAACGGGCGAAGCGGCGCGGACTGGTCTTCAATGAACGGGCCTGGGCCCTGCTCTGCATCGCCGCTTCGCCGGCGATTTATGGGAAACTTCCCAACGCCACGGGGCTCAGAAACCAGTGAACCCCTCGCAAACACAAGGAGCCTCACAATGCCCCGCAAGAGCACCGCGAATACCACCAAGGACGAACTGCTGGCCGAGTTCCAGGCCCTGGTGGCCGATACCGAGAAACTCCTGCAGACCTCCGCGGAACTGGCCGGCGAGGAAGCCGACGCCCTGCGCGAGCAACTGCGCTCCGGCCTTGGCCGGGCCCGCGAACGCATCGATGCGGCGCAGAGCGCCGTGCGCGACCAGGGCCGCGCCGCGGTGGACGCCACCGAGGACTACGTCGGCGAACATCCCTGGCAGGCCGTGGGCGTGGCTGCCGGCGTCGGCTTCCTGCTCGGCCTGCTGGTCGGACGGCGCTGACCGATGAGCGACGCCACGGACGCCCCGCAACACCATGGCCCTTCCGTGCGGCGCTTCGGCGCCGCACTGCTGGGCCTGCTGCATGGCCATGTCGAACTCTTCGGCCTGGAACTGCAGGAACAGAAGAGCCGTACCCTGGCGCTGCTGCTGTTCGCCGGGCTGGCGTTGCTGTTCGCCCTGCTGCTGATACTGGGCCTGTCGCTGCTGGTGCTGGTGCTGTTCTGGGACAGCGACCGGCTGGCCGCGGTGCTCGGCCTGTGCGCCTTCTATGCACTGGGCGGCGGGCTGTGCGCCTGGCGCCTGTACCAGTTGGTGGACGACGACAGCTCGCCGTTCAGCGCCACCCTGGAAGAACTGGCCCGCGACCGGGAGCAACTGCTGCCATGAGTGAACTGCCGCAACTCTCCCCCCGCCCCTCGCGGCGGGAACTGCGCAAGGCGGTGCTGCGCCTGCGCCTGGAAGTCCAGCGCCAGCAACTGCGCCAGGAAAGCGAGAAGCTCCTGCAGCCGCTGCGCCAGGCCCGCGACCTGGGCCAGGGCGTGCGCCAGCAGTTTAGCGGCGGCGCCTCCCTGTGGGCCGCCGGCGGCGCAGCAGCCGCGGCCGCCCTGATGCTGCGTCGCAAACGCGGCCTGGTGCGTCTGCTGCGCCTGGCCGTGGTGCTGGCGCCCCTGCTGCTCAAGCTGCGGCAGACGGCGGGCAAACCGGCGAAACCGACTGCGGACCAGGGCGGCTGAGCGCCCTGGCTGCATTCTTGCTAGGAGGCAATCCCGGGCCGGCGGCAACGCCTTCCTTTTCCTCCCACTAAGGATGTGTCCCTTGATCGACGGGCAACCGATCGCCTGCTTCCAGCCCTTCATCGATACCGCCACCGGCCTCATCGCCGGGGTCGAAGCCCTCGGCCGCATGCGCCAGGCCGACGGCCAGTTGCTCTCGGTGGGCCCGCTGTTCGTCGATCCGAAGATTCCCCCGGCCACCTTGCGCCGCCTCGACCGGCAGATCCGCGACGACGCCCTGGCGCGCCTGCCGGAAGCGCCGGCGGACTGGTTCCTCAGCCTGAACATCTCGCCGCGCTGGATCAGCCGGCTGCGCCCCAACCAGCCGCTGCCCAGCCTCAAGCAACTGCAACAGCACGGCGTCGACCCGCACCGGGTGGTCTTCGAGATCACCGAGCTGGGCGGCGGCAACCAGCGCCTGCCCGAGGTGGTGGCGCGCTACCGCGACGCCGGCGCGCGCATCGCCATCGACGATTTCGGCGCCGGCTACTCCCAGCTCGACCGCGTGCTGGCGCTGCAGCCGGACATCCTCAAGCTGGACATGCGCCTGTTCCAGCAGGCCGCCCGCGGCGGCCCCAGCGGCGAGGTGGTCAAGGCGCTGGCGCAGATGGCCGAGAAGACCGGCTGCTGGATCATCGCCGAAGGCGTGGAGACCGAGGCGGAACTGGACTTCGCCCTGGAATGCGGCGCGCGCTTCGTCCAGGGCTACCTGTTCGCCCGCCCGGCGCTGGACTTCCCCGCCAGCGACGCCTATCTGGACGCCTTCGGCCAGTGGCGCGACCGCTACGTGCAGCGCAAGCTGAGCGAACGCGCCCGGCTGGTGCAACTGCGCCAGCAACTGGCCGAGCTGGTCGCCAACCTGCGCCCCTGGGCCGAGGGCGGCGCGCGCCTGGCCAGCCTGCCCACGCCCGACGGCTTCCCGCGCCTGCTGCGCGTCTACCAGTGCGACCGCCACGGCACGCAGATCTCGCCCAACCTGGAATGGAACGGCCTGTTCTGGAAGGAGGACCGGCGCTACGTCGGGCACAACTGGTCCTGGCGCCCCTACTTCTACCAACTGCTCGCCGAGGGCTGGGAAGAACGCCGATTGACGCTGTCCAACACCTACCGCGACGCCACCTCCAACCAGTACTGCATGACCGCCGGGCAGTTCATCGACCAGGGCCGCCGCCTGCTGCTGATCGACATCGACGCAGAAGGCCTGTAGGCCGCGATTGAGATTGCCGCGGGCAAGGGGTAGCGTTGGCTGCACCACGAGCAATCGGACGAGCGAATGGACTGGCATACCCTGCTCCCCCGCGAGCGCCTCGGCAAACCCGTGCACAGCAGCGCGGAACTCGGCCGCAGCGCTTTCCACAAGGACCACGACCGCATCATCTTCTCCGGCGCCTTCCGCCGCCTGGGGCGCAAGACCCAGGTCCACCCGGTGTCGAGCAACGACCACATCCACACGCGCCTGACCCACTCCCTGGAGGTCGGCTGCGTCGGCCGTTCGCTGGGCATGCGCGTCGGCGAGATGCTGCGCGGCGAACTGCCGGAATGGTGCGACCCGAGCGACCTCGGGGTGATCGTGCAGTCGGCCTGCCTGGCCCACGACATCGGCAACCCGCCCTTCGGCCATTCCGGCGAGGACGCCATCCGCCACTGGTTCCAGCAGGCCGCCGCGCGCGGCTGGCTGGACGCCATGGACGCCGACGAGCGCGCCGACTTCCTCAATTTCGAGGGCAACGCCCAGGGCTTCCGGGTGCTCACCCAGCTGGAGTACCACCAGTTCGACGGCGGCATGCGCCTGACCTACGCCACCCTGGGCAGCTACCTGAAGTACCCCTGGACCGCGCGCCACGCCGACTCCCTCGGCTACAAGAAGCACAAGTTCGGCTGCTACCAGAGCGAGCTGCCGCTGCTGGAACAGATCACCGAGAAGCTGGGCATGCCCAAGCTCGACGACGAGCGCTGGGCGCGCCACCCGCTGGTCTACCTGATGGAGGCGGCGGACGACATCTGCTACGGCCTGATCGACCTGGAAGACGGCCTGGAAATGGAATTGCTCGACTACCCCGAGGTGGAAGCCCTGCTGCTCGACCTGGTCGGCGACGACATCCCCGAGACCTACCGCCAGCTCGGCCCCAGCGATTCCCGCCGGCGGCGCCTGGCGATCCTCCGCGGCAAGGCCATCGAGCACCTGAGCAATGCCGCCGCACGAGCCTTCGTCGAGCAGAAGCAGGCCCTGCTGGACGGACGCCTGGGCGGCGACCTGGTCGAACACATGAGCGGCCCGGCCAAGCGCTGCGTGCAGCAGGCCAAGGCCCTGGCGCGGCAGAAAATCTTCCAGGACAAGCGCAAGACGCTGCACGAGATCGGCGCCTACACCACCCTGGAAATCCTCCTCAATTCCTTCTGCGGCGCGGCCCTGGAACAGCATGGCGGGCGCAGCCCGTCGTTCAAGAACCAGCGCATCCTCGACCTGCTCGGGCACAACGCACCGGATCCCGACTGGCCGCTGCACAAGGCCTTCCTGCGCGTCATCGACTTCATCGCCGGGATGACCGACAGCTACGCCACCGAAATGGCGCGGGAGATGACCGGGCGCTCCAGCCCGGTGTGAGGCCCAATGCCGTTCATTTAAGCGATGCTTTGAGTTGGCGAAGGCAGGAGCGTAGGGCGCATGACCTCCACCGCCATCCGTGCCGCCGGGATTTCCGGCGTGGCCGGTGAGCCCAATCGCGGACGGAGTCCTACGTCCGTGCCTTCCTGGAACTGTAGGAGCGGGCCCTGCCCGCGATTTCGCGCGCAGGGCGCGCTCCTACATGGGAATGGTGCGGGTGGGCGGCGTAGGAGCGGCTCTCATCCGCGAATCGCGCCGATATATCCGGCTATCGCGGACAGGGTCCGCTCCTACGAAGAGCCCCACGGCGTGGCCGGCAAGGCAGCCCCGTAGGATGGGTTGAGCCTGCGAAACCCATGCGGTGGTGGCACGGGGTGTGGTGTTTACCGGGGGTAGGAGCGAACTCTGTCCGCGATTCGGCTGGGCTCCCGAACCACGCCATGAGCCCAAATGAAAAATGCCGTTTCTCCCAGACGGAGAAACGGCATCCTTACGGCGCTAGGCCGGATCGTCCTCGGTGGCCGACTGCGCCGGGCGGATCTGGCCTTCCTCGTCCAGTCGCTTCAGGTGGCCATGCAGGCTGGCCTGCAGCGCATCCAGCGCCCTGCGCAGTTGCTCCACGGCACTGCGCAAGGTCGAGAACTCGGCGCGCTCGGTGCAGACCTTCTCCAGCTCCGCGCAACGATCATGCAGGGCCATGGCACCTACCAGCCGCGCCGCGCCCTTGATGCGGTGGGCCAGCTCGGCCAGGCGCCGCCTGTCCTGGGCGTGCAGCAAGGGTTCGAGCTGTTCGGCGTCCGCCTCGTTGCTCGACACCAGCTCGGCCATCAGGTTGCGCGTCAGCTGGGCGTTGCCGCCGGTCATCTCCAGCAGGGCGCCGATGTCCAGGTCGCCCTCCTCCTGCGGGTGTTTTTCAGGAACCGGCTCCGGCGGCATGATCTCGCCGCGCTGAAGTTGCTCCAGCTGCTCACGCAGTTGCTCGATGCTGATTGGCTTGAACAGGCAGTCGTCCATGCCGGCCTCCTTGCAACGAACGATTTCGTCGGGCTGGGCATTGGCCGTGAAACCGAGGATGGGGGAACGCGCCGCGCCGCTCTCCCGCTCGATCTCGCGGATTCGCCGGGCCAGGCTGTAGCCGCTGAGCACCGGCATGTTGCAGTCGGTGATGACCAGGTCGAATTCGCCGGGCCGCCACATCTGCAGCGCCTCGCCGCCGTCCGTAGCCATGGCCACGGTGTGCCCGAGGTGTTCCAGCTGCTGCGCCAGCAGCAGGCGGTTGACCGGGTGATCGTCCACCACCAGTACGCGCAGCGTCCTCTGCACCACCGCACTGCGCAGGATGATCGAATCGTCTTCCGGCGCCAGGGGCTCCAGCACCTGCAGCACCAACCTGACGTGCACCTTGGTGCCCATGCCGGCCACGCTCTCCAGGCGCACCGAGCCGCCCATCATTTCCGCCAGCTTGCGGCAGATGGTCAGCCCCAGCCCCGTGCCGCCATGGTTGGTGCGCCCCTCGCGCTGCACCTGGCTGAAGGGTTCGAAGAGCTGCTTCTGGTCTTCCTCGGCGATGCCGATGCCGCTGTCCTCGACACACACCTCCAGCGCCAGCCGCTCGTTCGGCAGCGGCTCGCCCGACACCCGCACCCAGACGCTGCCCGCATCGGTGAACTTGATGGCGTTGCTCACCAGGTTGGAGAGAATCTGCTTGAAGCGCAGCGGGTCGATGAGTACGTCGCAGGCGGCCTCGGTTTCGATCTCCAGTTTCAGCAGCAGGCCCTTCTGCCGGGCCAGGCCGTCGAAGACACGGGCCACCGATTCGATCAGTTCACGCAGGCGCGCCCGTTCGGGCAGCAGCGTCAGGCGGCCGGACTCGATCTTGGCGACGTCGAGGATGTCGCCGATCAACAGCAGCAGCGACTTGGCCGACTCGTAGGCCACCTCGATCGGCCCCTGTTCGCCACAACCGCCGCAGCGATTGCGCGTCAACGCCAGTTCGAGCATGCCGATCACCGCATTCATCGGCGTGCGGATCTCGTGGCTCATGGTCGCCAGGAAGGTGCTCTTCGCCCGGCTGGCTTCCTCGGCCTGCTCCTTGGCGATCTCCAGTTGCTGGAGCAGGCGCTCGCGCTCGGTGACGTCAACCCAGCCGGAAACCACGCCGCGGAGCTTGCCGGACGCGCTGTGGTAGGGCGTGAGCCAATGGTGCACCTGGCGCGTCTCGCCGTTGATCTCCAACATGCGGTCGACGGCGACCGGCTCCCCGCTGGCCATCACCTGGAGGTATTCCCGGTGCAGGCCCTCGGCCTGTTCCGCCGAGAGCCAGGTGCAGTCCGTCAGCTGCGAGCCCACCGCCAGGTCCTCCGGCAGCCCGGTGGCCTCGCGGAACGCCCTGTTGCAGGTGATCAGGCGCCCATCGGCGTCGCGCACCGAGACCGGCTGGGGAATGCCGTCGATCAGTGCGCGCTTGAACGCCAGGCGGTCCTGCAGCTCCAGCTCGGCGCGGCGGCGCGCGCGCATCCGCAGGAGCAGGTACCAGTTCCACAGCAGGATCAGCCCGAGCAGCGCCAGCCCGCCCCACAGCAGCCAGAAGAACTGCGAGCGGTAGCCTTCCCAGACGCTGTCCGGCGACGCGCCGCTGGTGGACCAGCGGCTGATGATACTGGCCATGTCTTCCGGCGAGATCGCCAGCAGGGCCTTGTTGAGGATGCTCAGCAGCTCCGGGTCGGCCCGCGAGACGCCCAGGGATATCTGCGCCGGCTCCAGGTCCAGGGTCGCGGCGATGCGCAGGTCGCGGTAGTAGCGATTGACCAGGAAGGTGGCGGTGAGCATCGGCTGCAGCGCGGCGTCCGCCTTCCCCTCCTGCAGCAACGGCAGGGCATCGCTGTAGTTGTCCACCTCGACCAGCTTCACCCGCGGGAACTGCTCGCGCACGTAGGACACCAGCGAGCTGCCATGGGCCACCGCCACGCGCTTGCCGTTGAGGTCCGCGAGGTTGTTCAGCCGGGTGTTGTCCTTGTGCGTGAGCAGCACGAAGGAGGTACTCAGGTAAGGTCGGGTGAAGTCTACGTGCGCCTCGCGCTCGACGGTGGGCGACATGGTGGCCAGGGCATCGACCTGGCCCCGGCGAACCTGGGTGAACATGCCGGAGATCGACGAGGTCGGCACCACCTCGAACTGCAGGCCGGTACGGGTGCGAATCAGATCCAGCAGGTCCGCGACTATGCCGCGGAAATTGCCCTGGGAGTCGAAGAAGGTCAGCGGGGCCAGCGACTGGTCGATGCCCAGGCGCGGCCGCCGGTTGTGCTCCAGCCAGCGAAGCTCCTGGGGCGTGAGGTTCAGCCGGTGGTTGGAGATGGAGAACACGCCGCCCACGCTCCAGCGCCGCTGGATGGACAGGTGTTGCTGGGCGCTGATGTTCTGCAGCACCTCGTTGACGCTGTAGAGCAGCGGGCTGCCGTCCTTGCGCGCGGCGAAGGAAAAGCCGACGCCGTTGAAGTTGGCGAAGTTCAGCAGCTTGAGGTTGACCAGGTAGCCCTGGCTGATCAGGTACTGCGCGCTCAGGGCGTCGCCGACGTAGGCGTCCACCTGCCCGAGGGCGACGGATTCCAGGGCGCGGCGCAGCGAGTCGAAATGCACCACCTCGGCATCGGGGAAATGGTCGGCCAGCTCCTTCGGCGAGAAGTAGTCGCCCACCACGGCGAGCCGCCGGCCGGCCAGTTGCAGGTCGCCTTCCAGGCGCATGTCCTGCTGCCCGACGATCACCGGCTGGTTCAGGGAATACGGGCGCGACAGCAGCAGGTCCGGGATCTCGGCCTCGAAGCCGGTGGCGCGGCCGATCAGGTCGATCTCGCCATCCTGCAGCGCCTGGATGGTCTGGCGCCGGGACGGGTAGCGGCGCATCTCGATGCGGACGTTGAGCGCTTCGCTGACCAGCCCGAGGTAGTCGGCGGTGACTCCCTCCAGCTCGCTGCCGCTGACGGTGACGATCAGTGGCGCATAATCCGGCGCGGCCACCCCCACCACCAGCGTGCGCTTCTCGCGCAGCCACTGCCAGTCCGACTCAGGCAGCTCGACCCGCGGCCTCTCGGGAAGCGCCGCGGTACGGGCCAGCAAGGCGAGTTGCGTCCAGGGCGCGGGGGCCTGGACCTCTGCGGCCCAGGCCCCCATCGCCAGCATCGCACCGAGAACGGCACCCAGCAGCGCCCTGCACTTCGAGCCCATGGCGACTGTCTCAGACCAGTGCGTTGCGCTTGGCGAACTCGATCAGGTCGACCAGCGAATGGGCATTGAGCTTCAGCAGCAGGCGCGTCTTGTAGGTACTGACGGTCTTGTTGCTGATGAACATCTGCTCGGAGATGTCCTTGTTCGAATAACCATTGGCCAGGTATTGCAATACCGACATTTCCCGGTCGGAGAGGCGCTGGATGAGTTCATGGTCATCCATGCTGCCGTTGTTCTTGCGCGCCGGGCGCACGGCCGTGCTGGGGAAATAGTTGTACCCGGCGATCACCGCATTGACCGCGCTGATCAACTCGGCCAGCCCGCCCTGCTTGCAGACGAACCCGGAGGCCCCGGCCTGCATGCAGCGCATGGCGTAGAGCGAGGCGCTCTGGCCGGTCAGCACGAGGATCTTCAGGGGCAGGTTGAACGCGGTCAGACGGCTGATGACTTCGAGCCCGTCCAGCTTGGGGATGCCGATGTCCAGCACCACCAGCTCCGGCAGCAGATCCTTCACCAGGGACAGGGCGTCCACGCCGTTGTCGGTTTCCCCGATGATGGTATGACCTTCCTTTTCCAGCAGAACGCGCATTGCCATCCGTATCACCGGATGATCATCGACGATAAGAACCTTGCTCAATTTTCAATCTCCGACAGACTTCCCAAGAGTGCGCCGTAAGATATCGTCTAGGAAATCAGTGTCGAGATTAACTGGTGCCACTTTTAACATCTTAAGTAAATTCCCATACATCAAAGTATAAATTCCTACACAAACTTGATCGACCAACTTCCGTTAACTTTCAAGCCGGACTTTTTCAACACCTCCTAATGCAATTTCCTACAACGGAAATGGAAGTTTTTTAAATAAATGGCACCCGCCAGCCGGCACACTGCGGCCGTTATCCAATTCGGTACGCGCGACCATGAACATATCGATCCCATCCAGCCTGCTGGTGCTGGAGGACCATGCATTTCTGCGCGAGGCCACCGTGCACGGCTTGCGGGTCCTCGGCTACGAGCAGGTCCTGGCCGCCGGCGACGGGGACAGCGCCATCGAACTGCTGAGGCAGAAGGGCGGAGTCGACATCTGCATCTGCGACGTGCTGCCGCCGGGCATGGACCTGCTCGGGTTCCTGCGCCTGGCGGCCCAGGAGAAGCTGCTGCGGGCGATCATCGTGGTCAGCGAGGTACCCGCCGACCTGCGCCGGGCCATCGCCCACATCGCCACGCTGTACGGCCTGTCGGTGCTCGGCGAGCTGACCAAGCCGCTGCAGATGTCCAGCCTGCAGGCACGCCTGCGCCACTACAGCCCTGCGCCCGCCGCCGCCCCGCCGCTGCCGCGGCCGACGCCATCGGCGCTGGAGGTCTGGCAGGCCATGCGCAACCGGGAGCTCAGGGCCTACTACCAGCCCAAGGTCGACCTCGACACCCTGCAGGAGATCGGCGCCGAGGTGCTGGTGCGCTGGGACCACCCGGTCCACGGGCTGTTGCGCCCGGCCTACTTCCTCGCCGCGATCCGCCGGATGAAGCTGCTGCCCGACCTCTTCGACCTGGTCCTGGACCAGGCCCTGGATTTCGCCCGGCGCGAGCTGCGTCACGGCACCCAGCGGGCGCTGTCGATCAACATCGACCTCGAGGTGCTGCAGCAGCGCGACCTGGCCGGCCACCTGAAGGAAAAACTGCGGCAGACCGGCGTCGACCCTGCCAGCCTGACCATCGAGATCATCGAAGGGGGGCTGGCGACCACGCCCCTGGCCAGCCTGGAGAACCTCACCCGCCTGCGCCTGCTCGGCTGCAACGTCGCCATCGACGACTTCGGCACCGGCTACTCCTCGCTGCAGCGCCTTTGCGACCTGCCCTGCAACGAAATCAAGCTGGACGCCTCCTTCATCCGCGACATGCAGCACAACCCGCGCACCCACGAGTCGGTCGCCAGCACCCTGGTGCTGGCGCGCCACCTGCAGTTGCGGGTGATCGCCGAGGGCATCGAGACCTACCAGCAACTGCAGCGCATGCGCGAACTGGGCTGCCGGTTCGGCCAGGGCTTCCTGTTCGCCCGGCCGATGTCGGAGGACGCCTATCGCCACTGGACGGGCGTCGACCTGCAACCGCCGGAGACGGAAGCCGGCTCCGCGCTGGAGTTGGAGGGCGCGCAGAACCCACCGGGCTGAACCCGGGGCGGGCGCCCACCCTCAGCCCGTTCTCAGCCAGGCTGGTGAATGGGCTGCTCCGGATACCAGGCATCCTGCAGGGGGCTGACCGAACTGCCGCTCAGCTCGCCCTGCTGCTTCAGCCAGTCCTCCACGGCCTTGCGCTGCTCCTCGGTGACCGAGCCGCGGCGCGCCAGGCACACGAAGCCGAAATCGTCGCAACCGGTATAGGCCAGGCCGTTGGCGGTAATGGCCTGCTCCACGAAGCGCTTCAGGAAGGCCTGCTGCTCCTGTTCGGGGAGCCCTTCGCGATAGTCGAGCGACAACTCGAACCCCAGTTCCTGGAATTCATCGACGCAGAGTTTCTTGCGCAGACGACGGGAACGGTTGCTGGCCATGTGGCGGATCTCCTCGATTGATGACGGCATGCGGGGCTGGGCGGGAGCCGCCCCGCACAGACTCTAGCAGCTCGGGCGCGGCGCTCCCACGCGCATCGGCTCACAAACCCCAGCGCATCCCGCAACGGCTTGCGGCATAATGCGCCGGCGCGTTGCCGCGTCACTGGCGCAATCGTCTATCGTCAGTGTCTTCTTTCGTCACCTTCGTCATGTCAATGCCCTGAACCGGGATTTCACTTCAAATATGTTCAAGTCACTGCGTGTTCTCGCCTTCGCCACCCTGCTGCCCTTCGCCCTGCCCACCCTGGCCGCCCCGATCAAGTCCGCCCTGCCCGAACGGGTGGAGAAGGCGCTCAAGGCCAGCAAGCTGACCAACGACGCCCTGTCGCTGGTGATGATCCCCCTGGATGGCCCGGGTACGCCCACCTACTTCAACGCCGACGTCTCGGTGAACCCGGCCTCGACCATGAAGCTGTTCACCACCTATGCCGCCCTGGAGCTGCTGGGCCCCACCTACCAGTGGAAGACCGAGTTCTACACCGACGGCAAGCTGCAGGACGGCGTGCTCAACGGCAACCTCTACCTCAAGGGCGGCGGCGACCCCAAGCTGAACCTGGAAAAGCTCTGGCTGATGATGCGCGACCTGCGCGCCAACGGCGTGCTCAAGGTCAACGGCGACCTGGTGCTGGACCGCAGCTACTTCAACCAGCCGCAGCTGCCGGTGTTCAACGATGACGGCGGCGACGACAACAAGCCGTTCCTGGTCGGCCCCGACGCCGCCATGGTCAACCTCAAGAGCGTGCGCCTGGTGGTGCGCAGCGAAGGCAACCAGGCCTCGGTGATGATGGACCCGCCGCTGGCCAACGTGCGCCTGGAGAACCAGATCAAGGTCAGCGGCCCGGCCAACTGCCCGGCCTGGCCGAAGCTGCGCTTCGTGCCGGAAACCCGCGCCGAGGGCACCGTGCTGGTGGCCGCCGGCGAGATTCCGCGCGGCTGCAGCGCGCAGACCTACATGTCGCTGCTCGACCATCCGGGCTACACCGCCGGCGCCATCCGCGGCATCTGGCAGGAACTGGGCGGCAGCATCAGCGGCGCCGACCGCCAGGGCACCGTGCCGAAGAACGCCACCCTGCTGGCCCGCGCGCTGTCGCCGGACACCGTGGACATCATCCGCGACATCAACAAGTACAGTAACAACACCATGGCCCGCCAGGTGTTCCTCAGCATCGGCGCGCAGAACCGCACCAGCGCGGACGCCAACGATGGCCTGGCGGCACAGCGGGTGATCCGCCAGTGGCTGGCGCGCAAGGGCATCACCGCTTCGCACCTGGTGATGGAGAACGGCTCCGGCCTGTCCCGCGACGAGCGCGTCAGCGCCCGCGAGATGGCCGCCATGCTGCAGGCCGCCTGGCACAGCCCCTACGCCGCGGAGTACATCTCCTCGCTGCCGATCGTCGGCGTCGACGGCACCATGCGCAAGCGCCTGCGCCACACGCCCATGACCGGCGAGGCCCACGTCAAGACCGGCACCCTCAACACCGTCCGCGCCCTGGCCGGGTTCAGCCGCGACGCCCGCGGCAACAACTGGGTGGTGGTGGCCATCCTCAACAGCAACCGGCCGTGGGGCGCTTCGTCCATCCTCGACCAGGTGCTGCTGGACCTCTACGCCTCCACCCGCGGCCAGTGAAACCAGCCGCGGGGCCCTGGCGAATCAGCGAGCGCTGATGCGCCAGGCCCGGTGGATCTTCGGGTTGCGGGCGAAGTCCGGGTCGAGGGTCTGGGCGCTGATGTCCTCGACCTGGTAGCGCGCCGCCAGGCTCGGCTCCAGCTCGAACTTGCGGAAGTTGTTGGAGAAATACAGCACGCCGCCCTTGGCCAGGCGCGTCATGGCCAGGTCGATCAGCTCGACCTGGTCGCGCTGCACGTCGAACACCCCCTCCATGCGCTTGGAGTTGGAGAAGGTCGGCGGGTCGATGAAGATCAGGTCGTACTCGCCGCGGTCCGCCCGCAGCCATTCCATGACATCGCTCTGCACCAGCTTCTGCTTGTCGGAGAAACCATTGAGCGACAGGTTGCGCCGCGCCCAATCCAGATAGGTCTTCGACAGGTCGACGCTGGTGGTGCTGCGCGCGCCGCCCTTGGCCGCATGCACAGTGGCGGTGGCGGTGTAGCAGAACAGGTTGAGGAAGCGCTTGCCGGCGGCCTCGCGCTGCAGGCGCAGGCGCATCGGCCGGTGGTCGAGGAATAGCCCGGTGTCCAGGTAGTCGGTGAGGTTGACCAGCAGGCGCACGCCGCCCTCCTCCACTTCCATGAAGCGGCCTTCGCTGTTCTGCCGCTCGTACTGCTTCCTGCCGGCCTGGCGCTCGCGGCGCTTGATGACGATGCGCTCGCTGGGGATGCCGAGGGCCTGCGGCAGCGCCGCCAGGGCGTCGAGCAGGCGGGCCTGGGCCTTGGCCGGGTCGATGGACTTGGGCGCGGCGTATTCCTGCACGTGCACCCAGTCGCGGTACAGGTCCACGGCCAGGGCGTACTCGGGCATGTCCGCGTCATACACGCGGTAGCATTCGATCTTCTCGCGCCTGGCCCATTTGCCCAGTTGCCTGAGGTTCTTCTGCAGGCGGTTGGCGAACATCTGCCCGCCCTCGCTCAGGCGCGCCGGCTCCGCCGGAGCTTGCACGGCGCCGTCCTGGCGCGCCTCGGCACCGCGCTCGCCGGTGACGAACTGGCGCGGCTCCACCTCGAACATCAGCAGCTTGCACGGCAGTGCGCCGTTCCAGAAGGCGTACTGCTTGTGGCTACGGATGCCCATGCGCTTGCCCAGCTCCGGCGCCCCGGTGAAGACCGCGGCGTTCCAGCCCAGGCAGGCCTGGCGCAGGCGCTCGCCCAGGTGCTGGTAGAGGTACAGCAGGCTGGCCTCGTCGCCCAGGCGCTCGCCGTAGGGCGGGTTGCAGATCACCAGGCCGCGCTGGCCCTTGTCCGGGCGCGGTTCGAAGGTGGCCAGCTCGCCCTGGTAGACCTTCACCCATTCGCCCAGACCGGCGCGCTCGATGTTGTTGCGCGCCGGCTGGATCAGCCGCGGGTCCGCCTCGTAGCCGCGGATCCACAGCGGCGGCCGCGCCAGGCCGACGGCGGCGCGTTGCTCGGCCTCGGCCAGCAGCTTGCGCCAGAGGACCGGGACGTGGCCCAGCCACTTGTCGAAGCCCCAGTGCTCGCGTTTGAGGTTGGGGGCGATGTCGGCGGCCATCAGGCCGGCCTCGATCAGGAAGGTGCCGACGCCGCACATGGGGTCGGACAGCGCCCCGCCCTCGGCGGCCAGCTGCGGCCAGCCGGCGCGGATGAGGATGGCCGCGGCGAGGTTTTCCTTCAGCGGCGCGGCGCCCTGCTGCAGGCGGTAGCCGCGCTGGTGCAGGCTGTGCCCGGAGAGGTCCAGGGACAGCACCGCCTGGCCGCGGTCCAGGTGCAGGTGGACGCGGATGTCCGGGTTGACCTTGTCCACCGTCGGCCGCCGGCCGAACTCGGCGCGCAGGTTGTCGACGATGGCGTCCTTGACCTTGAGCGCGCCGAAGTGGGTGTTGTCGATGCCCGAGCCCTTGCCGCTGAACTCCACCGCCAGGCTGCCGCCGGGGTCCAGGTGATCGCTCCAGTTGACCGCGTTCACGCCCAGGTAGAGTTCCTCGGCGTTGGCCACCGGGAAGCGCGCCAACACCAGCAGCACGCGGTTGGCCAGGCGCGACCAGAGGCACAGCCGGTAGGCCGTCTCCAGGTCGCCGCGGCCGCGCACGGCGGACACCTGCGCGCGGGCATCGCTCAGGCCCAGCGCCTGCGCCTCGTCCAGCAGCAGGCCATCGAGGCCCTTGGGGCAGGTGAGGAAGAGTTCGTAGTGTTCCGACATCGCCATTCCCGGGCCGCAGCCCTTTCCAGAGGGGCCTCGGCCCCTGTTGAGCGGATGCCGCGTGAAAACGCTGGCACCCGGCCATGGTTCATTTCAAAAGGTTTCACAAAACCTGCGACCCGAGGTCGCAGGTACTTGCCCGCTCGTCGGGATGAGAGAACCTCTCAATTTCCTGGCAGTTCGCCAGGCTGCCTCGCACAAGCCCCTGAACATGCGGTTTCGGGCAATTTGCCCGACCCGCCCGGGGGAAAAACTTATGGCTTGAACCCATAAGAGTTAAGTCTTTATGACAAATTGGTTGTTCACAGGCTCGAAGCCCATGGTTTAGAACTCAGCTTAACCCGTCGCCGCAAAGGTGTCGGGCGGGGTCTGTCACGCCGGCAACAGGCCCCTTTTTGGCGGAACTGTCCGCCAGGCCTCCCCAGGGGGCCAACGGGACATAACAGTCAACAAGTGAGGGCAACACCCTATGAGAAGACTCAAGCGTGATCCGTTGGAAAGAGCCTTTATGCGCGGTTACCAGTACGGCATCAGTGGCAAGTCTCGCGATCTCTGTCCTTTCACCCATCCCACCACCCGGCAGTCCTGGCTCAATGGCTGGCGCGAGGGTCGCGGCGACAACTGGGATGGCCTCACCGGCACCGCCGGTCTTCAACGTCTGAATCAGATGCAACACGCCACCAGTTGACCAAAGGATCACACCGATTTCCCCAAGGCACGCCCCATCCGGGCGGCAGGGCGTAAGCCCAAGGGCTCCGAAAGGAGCCCTTTTTATTTGCCCGCGCGCTGCGCCTGGGCGATGGCGTCCACCGCCTCGCGGATCAGCGCCGGCCCCTTGTAGATGAAGCCCGAGTAGATCTGCACCAGGCTCGCGCCGGCGGCGATCTTCTCCGCCGCGTGGGCGCCCTCGGTGATGCCGCCGGCGGCGATGATCGGCAGGCGGCCGCCCAGTTCGCCAGCCAGCACCTTGACCGTGTGGGTGCTCTTCTCGCGCACCGGCGCGCCCGACAGGCCGCCGGCCTCGTCACCGAACGGCAGCCCCTCGACGCCTTCGCGGCCCAGGGTGGTGTTGGTGGCGATCACCGCATCCATCCCCGCCTCCACCAGCGCCGCGGCGACCAGGGCGGTTTCCTCGTCGGTCATGTCCGGGGCGATCTTGATCGCCAGCGGCACGCGGCGGCCATGCTGTTCGGCCAGGTCTTCCTGGCGCTGGCGCAGGGCCTCCAGCAGTTGCTTGAGCGAGTCGCCGAACTGCAGGCTGCGCAGGCCCGGGGTGTTCGGCGAACTGACGTTGACCGTGACGTAGCTGGCGTGGGCGTAGACCTTGTCCAGACAGATCAGGTAGTCGTCCACCGCGCGCTCGACCGGGGTATCGAAATTCTTGCCGATGTTGATGCCCAGCACGCCGCGGTACTTCGCGGCCTTGACCCGCTCCACCAGGTGGTCGACGCCCAGGTTGTTGAAACCCATGCGGTTGATGATCGCGGTGGCCTGCGGCAGGCGGAACAGCCGCGGCTTGGGGTTGCCCGGCTGCGGGCGCGGGGTGACGGTGCCGATCTCGACGAAGCCGAAGCCCAGCTGGGCGAAGCCGTCGATGGCGTCGCCGTTCTTGTCCAGGCCGGCGGCCAGGCCCACCGGGTTGGGGAAGTCGATGCCCATGACCTGCACCGGCAGGCTGGCCGGCTTCGGGCAGAACAGGCCGTTGAGCCCCAGGCGGCCGCCGGCGCCGATCAGGTCGATGGACAGCTCATGGGAGGTTTCCGGGGACAGTTTGAACAGCAGCTCGCGGGCCAGGCTATACATGGTCGGGCATCGGTCGGCAAAATGGGGCGCTAGTATAGCCGGCCGGCCTGTCCCTAGGCGAGGCGCGGCCGCGGCGGGCCCGGCATGGCGCCCGCCCTTGAAAGGAAGGAAGCAACATTTGTCACTGCCCGGAAGCACAACCGCGACTGGCTTACCTATGCTTAGGGCTGTCGGCCGGGCATCGGGAGTTTGCCTTCGATCATGAATCCACCCCGCAACATGGCCCAGCGCCTCGCGGCCATCGCCCAGCGCCTGGGGCTCGGCAACGCCGACCTGCACAAGGTCTCGCAGCGCACCCGGTCCCTGGCCCTGAGCTTCAGCGCCCCGGCGAGCCCGCCCAGCGGCATCGGCTGGCAGTCCGGCGCGCCGCTGTACCGCCTGATCGACCTGCCGCGCGGCGCCCTGTCCGGGCCGGTGCAGGAAGACAAGGCGCGCGCCCATGCCGCACTGAAGAAACTGGTCGGCTCCCGTCTGCTGGAGCTGCACGATGTCGACCTGCGCGAGGTGGACGGCCTGTGCACCCGCGGCCCCCTGGCGAATTCGGCGCTACCCGACTTCGAAGCCGTGGCGGCCGGCGACGCCGGACGCAAGGTGCGGATCATCAGCTACCGGGATTTCGGCAAGGCGCTCGGGCAGGCCCTGCCCGGCTTCGAGCGCGGCGTGGAGCTGCAATTGCGCCAGGCCGACTGGCATGGCCAGCGGCTGTTCCTGGAGCTGGACAACCACACCGAGGCGTTCGCCTGCGCGGTGGCCTATGCGCGCCGCCGCGGCCTGGAACTGCGCCTGCCCGGCAGGGTGCGCCAGTTCAGCCTGCAGGGCAGCGCCCTGGACGACCTGGAGCGGCGCTACCACATGCTGGCGATGCCGACCCAGGCCTGGAGCGATGCCGGGTTCATGGGCCTGCTGCTGGACACCGGCCTGCCCTATGCGCGCTTCGGCCTGTTCAACAGCGAAACGCCGGAATCCCTGCTGCTGCCCAAGGACCACCCGCAAGCCGACGAATTCGGCGCCGGCCTGCGCAGCATCGGCGCCCCGGACCTGCTGGGCTACCTGCGCGGCTGCGTCGCCTAGTCCCGCGTCTCTTCTTCGGACTCGTCGTCATCGTCGTCGGTCTCTGCGACGAGCTCGCGCCCCGGCTCATGGCGCAGGCGCTCGAGCACGTCGTGGTGGCGGTTGCGCCACTCCTCCAGGCTGAGGCTGCTGCTCTCCAGCAATGCGGGGTTCTGCTCCACCAGGTAGACGGCGGCGGACTGCGCCGAATCGGCGATCTCCCAGGCCACCGACGCCGAGTCGATGGGCCCTTCGTAGGTGATCCAGCGGGCGAAATCCGGATAGACGCTGCAGACCTTCTCGAAATCCTCGTCGCGCATGCGCTGGCGACCGAACTCGATGTTCTCCACCGTCTTGGCCTTCATGCCGACGATCTTGGCGAATTCCGGGCGTTTGAGCCCGGTCAGCTCACGCAGGCCACGTAGTCTTTCCCCAGCGGTAAAAAGGAAACGTTTCTTCACGATCTGTAATCCATTTCCGGACATTCGAAGCACCATACAAAAACACTAATATTTAGTGTATTGTCTCGAGAGAGTCATTTAGTCTCTCTCCCCTAATAGCGCAGGCCATGGTGCAGGACACCACATGAAAGTGGAAGAACCCTTCTCCCCCGCTCCCGAGGACGAAACCTATTACCTGAGCCTCGAGCGTTTCGCCGAATTGCTCGGGATGTCCGATCAGCCGGAGGTTCTGGAGGAATGGATCGCCAACGGCAAGCTGCCGACGCGGGTAATTGCAGGACATCGCCTGGTTGACCTCAGAGCATTCCTACGCTCGGACGGGAAGCCAAAGCCCTGAACACGCCGGAACTCCCACATTTATAAGCAGCCCACCGGGAACAGGTGCGCGGTCATCCGCCATGCCTGGAGAATAGCCAGGGCGTTTTTCCCTGGCAGGGGCCGCCGGAAGGACGGCGGCCGAGGGGGCATCACTCTTCCCGGCTGGCCTCGACCAGGCGTTCGTAGGCCGGCGCCGCCGGAATGCCGATTTCCAGGCACAGGGCCATGACCCTTTCCAGGTCGCAGCGGTACACCAGCACCGCCTGCAGTTCGTCGTCCAGCGGTTCGCTGAAGTCCAGCAGCACGTAGCCGCCCTTTTCCGGATAGAGCGCGCCGAGCTGCACCTGGATGCGCTTCAGCGCGGCGAGCGGCTCGGCCTTGTGCAGCTGCTTGGCCTGCAGCACGAAGTTCACGCTGGCGTCGAACGAGGCGCGGATGCCTTCGAACAGTTCCTTGTAGTCGTCGCCCTGGAACAGCACGATGTCCGGCAGGCTGCCGACCACCACCCACTCGCCCAGCGGGATGGGGAAGCTGTCGTCGTAGTTGATGTCCGGGTTGGCGGCGAGGAAGGCCTCGGGGTCGGCGTAGGCCGCGGCGGCATCCTCGGCGATCTGGCGGATTTCCTCCGCGCCCATGCAGCCGGAGCTGATCAGGGTAAGGAGTTCGACGAGCTGTTCTTTCATGGCGCGGTCCCGGGAAGTGGCGAAGGCCGCGAAGGATAGCCGGATTCGGCCCGGCTTGCTGGGCCGCCGGAACCTATTGGCGCTCCCGGGTGTCGGAAGCCGGCTCGGACGATAGCGACTATCGACCGGGATGATTTCCCTGGCCGGCCGCTCATCGCTAGCCTTTGCCCATCCCCACTATCCATGCCCCGGGTGAACCCGCCATGTTCCGATCCCTTTCCAGCCTGGTGCTGGCCGTCCCCGTGCTGGTGGGCTGCGCCGCGCAACCGGCAGCCACCGAGCCCCAGCGGGCGTACAGCGACGCCGAGGTCAAGGCCTTCGCCCTGAAGATCCTCAGCGCCAGCAACATGGACAGCGACCTCTACGCGCGCTACCGCCGCGCCCTGACCGAGCCGCACCACGGCAACAGCGGCAGCTGAGGCCGCTCAGGGCGTCTCGACTTCCATCTCCGCCGGGTTCTCCACCCACACCAGGTTGCCATGCTCGTCGTTGTGCAGGGTCACCACCTGGGCCCCGTGCAGGCGGGCCAGGGTATCGCCACTGATGTTGAAGCTGCGCGACAGCGCCTGCCGGGACAGGTCGGGCATGCGTGAGCGGCGTTCGTAGCGCGCCGCGCGAATCTGGTTGTAGCGGGCCCAGGACACCAGCAGCGCGGCGATCAAGGCGCTGCACAGCACATAGACCATCAGCGTATCGAGCGTCTGCAGGAACTGCCCGCCCCAGTCCAGGCGCGGCCCTCGCCAGCCGCTGGCGAGCAGGCTGGCGATGCCGCGCTCCATCAGCCAGACGAAGATCGCCCAGGCGCACAGGGTCAGCAGAACGTCCAGGCTCCGGGGCAGCCAGTGCTGCGGTGTCTTGATCAGGTTCATCACGAACTCCTCTTGATGCCACGGTCGGGGCTGGTCCAGCGCGCCCGGGCCTGGCGCGTCTTGAGCATGACCTTGGGGAAACTCACCAGGGTGGTCAGCAAGGTGACCAGCCAGAAGGCGAAGGGGTACCAGATCACCCAGAACAGCGAACTCGCCAGGTGGCGCTCGTAGCGCCTTTCGATCAGCAGGCTCAGGGCGAACTGCAGCAGGCACACGCAGGCCAGCAGCAGCCCGGTGAAGGCCGGCGGCACTATGTTGGCGACGCGCAGGCTGGGCGGCATCTCGACCACCAGGCCGAGCGCCCAGAGCAGGACCGACAGCAGGAAGGTGAAGGCCCAGGCCGCCGACAGGCTGAACTCGATCAGCAGCGGCCACATGTAGCGGTAGCGCCAGGTCCAGATGCTGCGGATGTTCTT
>Ga0180221_1000922_pt1 | contig 22089 bp, 14 predicted proteins | sample eDN5th37CKraftMG_FD_151339 | JGI IMG/M metagenome (GOLD analysis project Ga0180221, IMG submission 151339) | Enriched Miracle-Growth compost microbial communities from Emeryville, California, USA - eDNA 5th pass 37_C Kraft MG (version 2) (version 2) ...
GTCCCGCACGCGCCGGCGTAGGCCCGGGCGGCGGGCTCGGGGTCCGCGGTGGCGCTCCTCCAGGGCCAGCCGGTGACCGCGGAGGCGGCGACGGCGACCACCGCGACGGCGGCAGCGGCCACCGTCCAGGCGCGTCGCCTCCCGCGCCGGCGGGCTTCCCGGACCCGGGCGACCACCTCGGGAAGGCGGGCCGACAGGTCGTCGGACGGGCCGTCGTCGGGTGGGGTGGGCGCGTCCACGCGTCGCACGAAGGTCGCGGGACGCGGCGGCGCGAGGCGGTCCTGCGCGTCGCGGACGGTCTGCTCGAGGGCGTCGAGGTCGTCGTCGGTCACGAGCTGGACCGACCCGTGGCCGCCCGTGTCGCGGCTGTGCCCCGCGCGCCGGAAGGTCGCCACGAGGGCGTCGACGGTGAGGTCGAGCGCGGCGTCGGGGGCGTCCTCCGGAGCCTCCTCGAGGGTGACGGGCCCGGTGACGGGGTCGAGGAGCTGGTGCGCGTGCCACAGCAGCACGGCACCCCGGTGCTCGACGACGGCCCTCAGGTCGTCCTGCCACTGCGCCACGTGCTCCCCCTCGCCGTCCGACCCGCGACACCGGAAGTGTAGGGGCGTCGCGGGTCGGCCGGACCGCGACGTCAGGGCACGACGACGACCTTGCCGCGCGCGTGCCCGTCGCGGCTGGCGCGGTGCGCGTCGGCGGTGCGGTCGAGGGGGTAGGTCGCGCTCACGACGACGCGCAGCCGGCCCTCCGCGGCGAGGCGCAGCAGCACCGGGACCGACGCCTGGCGCACGGCCGTGCCCGGGTCGGCGCCGGGGCCGCCGCCCAGCGCCCGGACGCCCGCCGCACGGGACGCGGCGCCCTGGACGATCGTCACGACGCGGTCGCGGTCGGCGACGAGGTCGAGCGAGGCCGCGACCGCCTCGTCCGTGCCCACGAGGTCCGCCGCCGCGTCCACACCCGACGGTGCGAGTGCGCGCACCCGCTCGGCGAGACCCTCGCCGTACACGACCGGCTCGGCCCCGAGCTCGCGCAGGTACGCCTGGCTGCGCTCGCTCGCCGTCGCGATCACGCGGACCCCGCGCAGCACGGCGAGCTGGACGGTCGTCGACCCGACCCCGCCCGACGCGCCGTGCACGAGGAGCGTCTGCCCGGTGTGCTCGCCCTCGCCCAGCCCGACGGCGTCGAGCACGTGGAACGCGGTGCCGCCCGCGGCGAGGAGCGCGGCCGCCTCCTCGAACCCCAGGCCGGCAGGCAGCGCGCGCACGGCCGCCGCGTCGGCGACGACCTGCTCGGCGTACGCCGTCCCGTGCACGCTGCGCGCGACGACGGCGTCGCCCACCGCGAGCGCCGCGCCGTCGGCCCCGGTGAGGCCGGGCGAGCCCAGCGCCGCCACGACGCCCGAGACGGACGTCCCGACGGCGCCCAGCAGGGCCGGGTCGGTCCCGAACGCCCCGGAGTACAGCTTCCAGTCCACGGGGTTCACGTCGATCGCGCGCACCGCGACGAGCACCTCCCCGGGCCCGGGCGACGGCGCGTCCTCGTCGAGCAGCTCCAGCACCTCGGGCCCGCCGAACGTCGTCGGCCTCACGATCCTCATGCCCGTCGAACCGTGCCGCGCCCGGGCGGATTCCCGGCCTGCCCCTGTCACCCCTCCGACGGATCTGCGTACACTCGGCGCACGTGCGGGGGCAGCGAAGCCCGCCGCTTCTCAGCTTTCGTCGAGGAGGACGGATGCTTGATCTGGGTTCTTCCAGCGTCACGATCGTCGTCGTGATCGGGGTGATCGCGCTCGCGTCGCTCGCCGTCGCGTACACCCTGCGCAGACAGGTCCTGGCGGCGTCCGAGGGCACGACGAAGATGCAGGACATCGCGCAGGCGGTCCAGGAGGGTGCCAGCGCGTACCTGAGCCGGCAGTTCCGGACCCTCGCGATCTTCGCGGTCGTCGTCTTCGGTCTGCTGTTCCTGCTCCCAGGCGACGCGGGCATCCGCGTGGGCCGCTCCGTCGCGTTCCTGTTCGGCGCGTGCTTCTCCGCCGCGATCGGCTACCTCGGCATGTGGCTCGCGACCCGCGCCAACCTGCGCGTCGCGGCCGCGGCCACCCGGCCCGACGGGCGCACCGAGGGCGCGCGCATCGCGTTCCGCACGGGCGGCGTCGTCGGGATGTCGGTGGTCGGTCTCGGCCTGCTCGGCGCGGCGGTCGTCGTGCTGATCTTCCAGGGCGACGCCCCGAGCGTGCTCGAGGGCTTCGGGTTCGGGGCCGCGCTGCTCGCCATGTTCATGCGCGTCGGCGGCGGCATCTTCACCAAGGCCGCGGACGTCGGCGCGGACCTCGTCGGCAAGGTCGAGCAGGGCATCCCCGAGGACGACCCCCGCAACGCCGCGACCATCGCCGACAACGTGGGCGACAACGTCGGCGACTGCGCCGGCATGGCCGCCGACCTCTTCGAGTCGTACGCCGTGACGCTCGTCGCGGCCCTCATCCTCGGCAAGGCCGTCATGGGGGAGAAGGGGCTCGTCTTCCCGCTCATCGTGACCGCCGTCGGCGCGTTCGTCGCCGTGCTGGGCGTGCTCATCACGCGCGTCCGCGGGACCGAGAACGGGCTGCGCGCCATCTACCGCGGGTTCTACGTCTCCGCGCTCGTCGGCGCCGTGCTCGCGGCGATCGCCGCGTTCGTGTACCTGCCCGACTCCTTCGACGGCCTCGGCGGGACCGCCGACCTCACGGGCGTCACGGCGGACCCGCGGATCGTCGCGAGCCTCGCGGTCGTCGTCGGCGTGCTCCTCGCGGGCGTGATCCTCTGGCTCACCGGCTACTTCACCGGCACGACGTCGAAGCCCACCCTGCACGTCGCCGCCACCTCCCGCACGGGTGCCGCGACCGTCGTCCTGTCCGGCATCGGGGTCGGGTTCGAGTCCGCCGTGTACACGGCGGGTGTCGTCGCGGCCGCGATCCTCGCCGCGTTCCTGCTCGCCGGCGGCTCGGTGTGGCTCGCGCTGTTCCTGGTGGCGCTCGCGGGCTGCGGGCTGCTCACGACGGTCGGCGTCATCGTCGCGATGGACACGTTCGGTCCCGTGAGCGACAACGCGCAGGGCATCTACGAGATGGCCGTGGGCACCGAGTCGGAGAACCCGGAGGCGGCCGACGACAACGACGCCGCCCAGACGCTCACCGACCTGGACGCCGTCGGCAACACGACCAAGGCGATCACCAAGGGCATCGCGATCGCGACCGCCGTCCTCGCCGCGACCGCGCTGTTCGGCTCGTACGCCGACGCCGTCGGGCGCGCGCTCGCCGACGACAAGGTGGACGTGGGCGGGCTGGGCAGCGTCGTGTCCTCGATGCTCAGCTACGAGATCATCTCGCCCGTCACGCTCGTCGGCGTGATCCTCGGCGCCGCGACCGTGTTCCTGTTCTCGGGGCTCGCGATCGACGCCGTCACGCGGGCCGCGGGCGCGATCGTCTACGAGGTGCGCCGCCAGTTCCGCGAGCACCCGGGGATCATGACGTTCGACGAGCGTCCCGAGTACGGCAAGGTCGTCGACATCTGCACCCGCGACTCGCTGCGGGAGCTCGCGACGCCCGGCCTGCTCGCGGCGTGCGCGCCGATCGCCGTCGGGTTCGGGCTCGGCGTCGGGCCGCTCGCGGGCTTCCTCGCCGGGGCCATCGCGGCGGGCGTGCTCATGGCCGTGTTCCTCGCGAACTCGGGCGGCGCGTGGGACAACGCGAAGAAGATCGTCGAGGACGGCAACCACGGCGGCAAGGGCTCCGAGGCGCACGCCGCGACGGTCATCGGGGACACCGTCGGCGACCCGTTCAAGGACACCGCCGGCCCCGCGATCAACCCGCTCATCAAGGTCATGAACCTGGTCTCGCTGCTCATCGCGCCCGCCGTGGTGCTGCTGAGCGCGGGCCACGACGCGAACCACGTGCTGCGCATCGGCATCGCGTGCGTCGCGGCGCTGGTGGCGTTCGGCGCGATCATCGCGTCGCGCCTGCGGGCGTCCAAGGCCGACGAGGCCGAGCTCGCGGAGGCCGAGGCGCAGGACGCGCGGGACGCGCAGCCCGAGGTCACGCACGTCCCCTGAGGTCCGCGCCGCCGGGTCTTCACGGGTCGGTCCTCACCCGACCGCCGACCATGCGATCGTGCACCGTTCTCGCCCGAGAACGGTGCACGATCGCATGCTCGGCGCGGGCGGTGGGGGCCGGCCGCAGGGTCGGCGTCGGGGCGTGAGAGCCGGAGGCGCCGCGGCTCACCAGGACGACGTGCCGCCGCCCCCGCCTCCGCCGCCGGAGAACCCGCCGCCGCCCGAGAACGAGCTGCCGCCGCTGTACCCGGTACCGGACGAGGACGACCCGCCCGACGACGCCGGCGTCCAGGCCGAGGCCGAGGCGGTGGTGTGCGCGATCCAGTAGCCCGACCAGAGGCCACGCGAGCCGCCGTTCCAGCCGAGACCGTCGGGCGGCGTGAGGCTGCCGTCGCGCACGAGCGGAGCGAGCCGGTCGAACCACGCGTCGGCGACCCCGAGCGCGGCCGCCCACGGCAGCAGCGTCCCGAAGAGGTCGTCCTGCGTGGCGAGCGGGTCGAGCCCGGCGTCGGGCAAACTCGGAGCCCCGCCCCGGGACCACGTGCCCCCGAGGCGCGGCTCGCTCCCGGACAGCATCCCGGGCACGGCGCGGGCGTCGGGCGTGAGGCCGGCGGGCGCCGTGACGGTCGACGGTGCGCGCGAGGCGCCCAGGTCGGTGAGGAACCGGCGGAACGCGCGGGTCTCGTCGACGGAGCGCGAGCCCAGGGCCGATCGGTCCGTGGGCCGCAGCCCGTGCACGAACCGGACCGTCGCGACGACCGGGAACAGGCCCGGCACCGGCAGGGCGAGCAACGTCCACGGCCAGCGCACGGGGTCGCCGGGCCGCAGGCGCACCTTGCTCCGGAACAGGGCCGTGGCGGGCGACTTCTGCCGGTCCTCGAGGTCCTTGCGGACGGCCTTGCGGAGCGCCTGGTCGGCGTCGTGGAGGGCGGCCCGGAGCGCGGTCCCGGTGAGCGTGGGGCGCTCGCGCCGGCGCAGGACCGCCGCCGTCTGCGGCGACGCCTCCTCGACCGAGCCAGGCTCGTCGTCGAGCGCGTCCTCGACGTCGAGCCCTTCTTCGAACGCCTCGTCCACCATCGCCCGAGTGACGTGCTTCTCGAGCGCGACGACGACCGCCCGCTCGAACCGGTCGCGGCCCTTGCCGGGCTGGACGACCCGCAGCCCGAACGACTCGCCCTCGGGCTCGAACGCGACGATCCCGGCGGCCGCGAGCGCCAGCAGGACGCCCGTGGTCTCGCGGCTCGAGATCCTCCCGTCGACGACGGCGCCCGCGACGGGGAGCGGCAGGTCCGGGGGAGTGCTGCGCGGCCCGACGACGCCTGCGGAGGTCGCGTCGCGTGCGTCGCGGTGCGTGAGCCGCCAGACGACCGCCACGACGACGGACACGACGAGGCTCAGCGCCCCGAGGACGACGAGCAGGCCGACGTACACCGCGAGCCACCGCGGCGGCGCACGCCAGGTGAGGTCCGGGCCGGTCGCCGTGACGCTGCCGGCGGGCATGGTCACGTCGATCGTGAGGCCCTCGCCGCCGTCGAGGTCCGCGGCCCGGAAGGTGGCGGTCTTTCCCGACGCCGCGGCGTCGGCGCAGGGGTCGGTCGAGCCGGGCTCGCCGGCCCAGCAGCGCGCCGCGGTCGCGGCGGCCGGGAGGTGCACGGTCACGTCGACGGCTCGGTGCAGCGCCGAGGACATGTTCCCGGTGACGTCCCACGACAGCTCGTCGTGGCCGTCGCGCCGCAGCATCGCGCCGTCGACGCGGTAGTGGACCACGTACGTCGCCGTGGGGGTGCGGACCCGGTCGTCCTCGCTCCCGACGCGGACGTCGGTCGTGCGCAGCCGCTCCGCCCCGGTCGCCTGCTCGTGGACGGTCGTGTCGGCGCCGCTCGGGCTGGTGACGCCGAGGACGTCGACGTCGTAGGTGCGGTCGCGCCACGTGGCCCACGGCTCGCGCGTCACGAGCGAGCGGATGATGCCGTGCTGGTTCGAGCTCGTGCCGAACCGGTAGACGATCGTCTCGGTGGCGTCGAGCGAGCCGTCCGCGCCGACGGTGTAGTCGGCGCTGAAGCGGTCGATCGTGTCGTCGTAGCGCGACGCGAGCGTGGGCTGCTGCGGCGTGGCGCCCGGCACCGCGGGCGCCGTGACGACGAGACCCGGGTCGCCGACCGCGGTGCGCACCCCGTCGCCGTCCGCGGTGCACGCCACCCGGTCGCGGGCGTAGCCGGCGACCCCCGCGCAGGCGAGTCCGTCCACGGGCCCCGCCGGGCCGACGACGCGCACGTCCGCCCGCTCGGGGACCGGCGTCGTGTACGTGTCGACGAGGGGGAGCGCGAGCGTCGCGGCCGTGCCGCCGTCCTGCGCGGGCAGGACGGCGCCCGCCACGTCGTACGACAGCGTGAACCGGGCGCTGTCGACCGGGTCGTCGAGGAAGGTCGGCCACACCACGTCGAGGTTCTCGACGCCGCCGATGGAGTCGACGTCGACGGGCAGGGTCCGCGTGGTCCCGGCGTCGCCGCCCAGGCGGACCGAGCCGGTCACGTGGGACACGGTCTGGACGGAGTCGAGGGAGGCGAGGCTGTCGCCGCCGTCCCAGCGCTGCCGCGTGGGGACGTGCCACCACAGGTGCGGCAGGTCCTCGGGCTCGGCGTACCGGACGTCGATCGTGGCCTCGACGTGGACGCCGCCGTCCTTCCCGACCGTCACGACGAACGACGCGTCGTCGATCCGGTCGTCGCCGGGCGAGCTCGCGTGCGCGGGCGCAGCGGCCGGCGCGGCCGCGACCGCGGGGGCGGCGGCTAGCCCGGACGCCGCGAGGACGGCGGTCGCGGCGAGCGCGCGCAGCAGCGCGCGAGGGCGGGTCAGGGGTGACGGGCTCACGGCGCGAACCCTAGCGGGCGGTCGCGCTGCCGGGGCGACGGCGCCCGCGCCCGCGATAGCCGCGACCAGGGACGAGCGCCCCGTACCCTGCTCCCGTGACAGAGCGGTCGGCGCCCACGGCGCCCCTCGACCCCGTCGGCAGCCCCGCGCCCGGCGGGCGCCGCAGCCGCCTCGCGGCGCTGGGCGGCATCGTCGGCTTCCTCGTGTTCGTCGAGCTGACGAGCGGCATCATCCAGGGCTACTACACGCCGCTGCTCACCGACGTCGCCCGCCACCTGGGCATCCACGACGCCGACGTGAACTGGTTCCAGGCGGCGCAGCTCCTGTTCTCCGGGCTGTGCGTGCCCGTGCTCGCCAAGACGGGCGACGTCCTCGGCTACCGCCGCGTCCTGCTGTGGACGACGGCCGTGACCGCGCTCGCCGCGTGGGGCGTCGCGTTCGCCCCGTCGTTCGTGACGTACCTGGTCGCGTGGACCCTCATGGGCACCTACACGGTGTGGCTGCCGCTCGAGGTCGCGCTCATCCACCACCGCGCGCGCGGCAAGGCCGACGCGCGGGGCCTCACGCGCCGCGCGACCGGCCTCATCGTGGCGGCGCTCCAGGCCGGGGCCATCGTCGGCGCGCTGCTCGCCGGCCAGCTCGGCGACGCGCTCGGCCGCGACCGGCTCTGGCTGACCCTGTCGGTCCCGGCGCTCGCGGTCACGGCGGCGTTCGTCGTCGTGCTGCTCAAGGTGCCCGAGAGCCCGGACGTGGCCGGCGGCCGCGTGGACACGGGCGGTGCCGTGCTCCTGACGCTCGCGCTCCTCGGCGTGAGCGCGGGACTCATGTACCTGCGGGTCGAGGGGCCCGACGACTGGTGGGTGTGGGGGCTCATGGTGGTCGGGCTCGCTCTGCTGTGGCCGTTCGCGCGCTGGGAGCTGCGCCAGGAGGACCCGCTCGTCGACCTGCGCGTCGTCCGCCGGGCGTCGATGTGGCCGGTGCTCGTGACGTCGGGCCTGTTCGGCATCAGCGTGCTCGGCGCCCAGGACGCGCTCTCGACGTTCGCGCGCACCGACCGCGCGACCTACGGGTACGGGCTCGGCGCGGACGCCGCGACCGTGTCCTACCTGATCGGCGGGTACGTGGTCTCGTGCCTGGTGGGCGCCCTGCTGTTCGCCCGCGTGTCCCAGGCCCTGACCCCGCGCCGGACGCTCATCGGCGCCGCGCTCCTGGTCGCCGTCGGGTACCTGCTGTTCGTCCCGTTCCACGACACGGTCGCGCAGGTCGTCGTCAACATGGTCGTCGCGGGCCTCGGCTCGGGTGCCCTGGTCGCGGCGCTGCCCGCCGCGGCAGCCGCGGCCGCGCCCCGGGAGCGCACGGCCGTCGCGACCGGCCTGACCAACACCACCAAGACCATCGGCGGGTCGTTCGCGTCCGCGGTCTTCGCGCTCGCGCTGATGTCGGGCACGACGGCCACGCTCACGGGCGACGACGGCACCGCGGGCTCGCTCGGCGGGTACCACGCGGTCTGGCTCATCTGCGGCCTGACCGCGCTCGTGTCCGCCGCGCTGCTCGCGTTCGTCCCCCGCCTCGCGTTCAGTGATGACGCAGGCACCGACGTCAGCCTGGATACGTCTGGAGCCGCCCTGTGACCTCGCCCGCCCGGCCCGCGCCCGCCGCCGTCGCGCTCCCCGCCGCCGACGCGGTCGCCGGCCGCCTGTCCGCGCTCGTCCGCGTCCCGACGATCTCCTCGCGCGTGCCCGAGGAGGTCGACCCGGCCCGGTTCGCCGAGCTCGTCGCCCTCCTCGAGACGCTCTACCCGCACGTCCACCGGGTGCTCGAGCGCGAGCTCGTCTCCCGCCCGTCCGATGACGGCGTGGCGGCCCAGGGCCAGAGCCTCCTGTTCCGGTGGCGCGGCACGGGCGGCGCCGACGGCGAGCGCGAGCCCGTCGTCCTCATGGCGCACTACGACGTCGTCGCCGTCCCGGGGCTGCCCGTTCCCGTCGACGACGTCGACGCTCGGGTCGAGGGCTGGACGCACCCGCCCTTCGCCGGGGTCGTGCGTGACGGGGCGGTGTGGGGTCGCGGGACGCTCGACGACAAGGGCGCGCTCGTCGTCGTGCTCGAGGCGGTCGAGGCGCTCGTCGCCGCCGGCTGGACCCCGCCGCGCGACGTGTACCTGTCGTTCGGGCACAACGAGGAGACCGCCGGCGACGGCGCCCGCGAGGCCGTCCGCCGGCTCCGCGAGCGCGGCGTGACGCCGTGGCTCGTGCTCGACGAGGGCGGGGCGGTCGTGCAGGGCGCGATGCCGGGCGTCGAGGCGCCGACGGCCGTCGTCGGGATCGCGGAGAAGGGCATCCTCGACCTCGAGATGTCCACGCGCGACGAGGGCGGTCACGCCTCGACGCCCGCCCCGGGCGGCGCGACCGTGCGCCTCGCGCGGGCGATCACGCGCATCGACGACCACCCGTTCCCGCCGCGGCTCTCCGAGCCCGTCCGTGCTCTCCTCGCGACGCTCGCCGACCACGCCGACGGCCCGATGCGGCGCGTCTTCGCGAACGCCGACCGCCTCGGGCCCGTCGTCGCGCGCGCGTTCACGCGCCTCGGCGTCGAGCCCGCGGCGCTCGTCCGGACGACGGTCGCGATCACCCAGCTCGAGGGCAGCCCGGGGGCGAACGTCCTCGCGCAGACCGCCCGCGCGAACGCGAACATCCGGATCCTGCCCGGCGAGACCGTGGCGTCCGTCGTCGCGCGCCTGACCCGGGTGATCGGCGACCCGTCCGTCACGCTGCGCGTCGTCTCGGGCGAGGACCCGTCGCCCGTCTCGCCCGCCGGGGGACCTCAGTGGGAGGTGCTGCGCACCGCGCTCGGCGCGTCGTACCCGGACGCCGTGCTCACCCCCTACGTGCAGCTCGGGGCGTCGGACTCGCGGCACTACTGCGCGATCTCGGAGCACGTGTACCGGTTCTCGCCGTTCGACCTGACGCCCGAGCAGCGCGGCTCGATCCACGGCATCGACGAGCACCTGACGGTCGACGCGCTCGGCCGCGGCGTGGCGTTCGTGGCGGCGCTCCTCGGGGCCGTCCCGGCGCCCGGCCCCGCGGCTGCGAGCCCCGGGGCGCACGGCTCCGCGGGTGGCGTGACCGCTCCGTAGGCTGGGCACGTGCGGATCCTCAGCTACAACGTGCGCTCGCTCAAGCAGGACAGGCACGCCGTCGTGACGGTCCTGCGCGCGACGGACGCCGACGTGGTGGCGCTCCAGGAGCCGCCCAAGTGGTGGGCGTCGACCGTGCGCCTGCAGGCGCTCGCTCGCGACGCGGGGCTCAGGGTGGCGGTGCCCGGCGGGATCGCGGGCGCCCGGACGACGGCGCTGCTCGTGCGGCCGGGCGTCGAGGTCGTGAGGGCGCGCGCCGTGCGGCTCCCGCTGCGGGTCGTCCGGCGCAGCCACTGGTTCCCGACCCTGCGGGGAGCCGCGGTCGCGCGGCTCCGGTTCCCCGCCGCCGACGGCGAGCCCGCGTTCGAGGCCACGGTCGCGTCCGTGCACCTCTCGCTCGACGTCGACGAGCGGGCCCGCCACCAGGCCCGCATCGAGGCCGCCGTGGCCAGCCTGTCGCCGGACGGCTGGGACGACGTCGTCGTCGCGGGGGACCTCAACGAGGAACCGGGCGGCGCCGCCTGGGAGGCGTTCGGCGCCCGCGGTCTCGCCGACGCGGGTCTCGCCGACGGGCGCCCCACGTTCTCGACGTCGCGCCCGCGCAAGCGGCTGGACGTCGTCCTCGCGGGCCCGGGCCTCGGTGCCGTCGCGCGTCGCGTCGACCTGGAGGTGCTGACCCGCGCGAGCGACCACTTCCCGGTCGTGGCCGAGGTGCTCCCGCTCGCCTGAGCGTCGCTGCCCGGGACGCTCGGTGTGCGTCTGCTGGACGTGCAGCCGACGCACAGGGAATCATCGGGTCCGGTCGTGCGTCCGCACGGCTCCGCGCTTCCCGAGGAACGAGCACGCATGTCCCAGCAGGACCCCCAGCAGCCGCCCACCGATCCCTCCGCACCGACCGGCGGGGCAGCGCCCCAGGGGACTCCTGCCTCCGGGCCGACGCCCCCGCCGTACCCGGGCACCGAGGCACCGGGCGTGGCCCCCGGCTACGCGCCGCAGGCCGGCTACCCCGGCCAGCCCGGGTACCCCGCGCAGCCCGGTTACCCGGGTGCCCCCGCGTACCCCGGCCAGCCGGGCGGGGTCGACCCGGGCCGCGGGCTCGGCACCGCCGGCCTCGTGCTGAGCTGCATCTTCTTCATCCCGCTCGCCCTGATCGTCGGGATCATCCTGAGCGCCGTGGCGCGCTCGAAGTCGAAGAAGGCCGGCTTCAAGAACCCGCAGGCCGCGTGGGGCCTCGGCCTCGGGATCGGCTTCCTCGCCGTCTGGGCCGTGATCGCCGCCATCCTGATCGCTGTCGCCGCGACGCACAGCGACGAGATCGGGGACGCGATCGAGGGCGCGAGCGACCCGACGATCCGGGCGTTCTGCCAGGCGGACGCCGACCTGACGACCGAGATGAACGCGCTCCAGGACCCGTCCGCGACGGACACGTCCACGTGGGTCGAGGGCGTCATCAAGTCCCGCGACGACCTCGCCGCGGTCGAGGCGCCCGCCGCGATCGCCGACGACTGGGACACGATCGTGTCGTTCTTCGACGCGGCCGCGACCCCGCTCGAGTCCGTCGACGCGAACGACCCCGACGCCGTCGCGAAGGCCATGCAGTCGAACGGGCTCACGCAGGACGACCTCACGGACCTCCAGACCGCCGGCGAGAACATCGACGACTGGGCGTCGACGCACTGCGCGGCGGTCCCGGTCGACTGACGCACGGCCGTCGCGCACGCCGCTCGCCCGGGGGTCGGGGGCGAGCGGCGTAGCATTCCGGGCGCCTCCGGTCGATGGGGAGCCCTCCCCGGGTGAAGGCTGTGGACGACCTGGACCCCGAAGGTTGTCATAGGGAACGATCAGGGCGTGACCAGAAAACTCATGGCCCGTGCTGTCCTTCCCGTCGCGATCCTGGCGCTGGCGGTCCCCACGCTCACCGCCTGCTCGTCCGACTCCGACTCCGGCTCCGGCTCGGGCGGCAGCTCGAAGGCCGACTTCTGCCAGCTCGACAAGAACCTCGAGCTCGACGACGCCCTGTCGGACGTCGACCCCTCGGACCCGAAGGCCGCGGTCGACGCCATCTCGACGATCAACGACAAGATCAAGGACGTCGAGGCGCCCGACGAGATCAAGGAGTCCTGGGCCAGCATGCAGAAGTTCTTCGCGGACTTCACCCAGGCCGTGGACGGCGTCGACACGTCCGACCCGACCGCTTTCGCCTCCGCGCTCCAGGACACCGACCTGCAGGCCGAGGCCGCGACCATGCAGGACGCCGGCCAGAAGATCTCCGCCTACGTGTCGAAGAACTGCAGCTGACCGGGAGGATGGGGGCATGAGCTCCCGCCCCGCGCCCCGCACCGACCCGCGTCCGCTGGACGCGCTCCGCGCCGACCTCGACGCCGCCCGCTTCACCGTGGGCGGCGTCGAGTCCGTCGTGGGGCCGCTCGCCGCCGCCGCGCTGCACCGCGAGCAGGACGTCCCCGCCGTGCGCGCCACCACCGCCGCGCTCCGGCACCCGACGCCCGAGGCGGTCGCCGTGCTCACGCACGCGTTCGTCCTCGGTCGGCCCGTCCCGCGCCGCCTGCTCGACGCGGCCCTGCCGACGCTCGGGGCGGACGGCGCCGTCCGGCTGGGGCTGGTCCACGCCTCCGGGGCGAGCGACGACGACGAGGTCCTCGCGGCCGTGGACCTGCGTCCCTACGAGGCCGTCGACGCCGCGGGCGACGTCACGTGGTGGCTCGCCTCCGACCTCGGCGAGCTGCAGACCGGCGTCCGGCTGGCCGCCGACCATGTGCTCGGCGCGGGCGGCGCCTCGACCACGCTCGCGCAGGTCACGATGCGCACGCCCGTCGGCCGCGTGCTCGACCTCGGGACGGGGTGCGGCATCCAGGCCCTGCACGCCGCGCGGCACGCGGGCGCCGTCGTCGCGACGGACATCTCGACCCGCGCGCTCGAGTTCGCGGCCTTCAACGTGGCCCTCAACCTCACCGGAGACCGCGCGGGAGGCCACGCCGGGGAGCGGGGGCCGGCGCGCGTCGAGCTGCTCGAGGGCTCGATGCTCGAGCCGGTCGCGGGCGAGGAGTTCGACCTCGTCGTCTCGAACCCGCCGTTCGTCATCACGCCGCACACCGGCTCCCCGCTGCCGGACTACGAGTACCGCGACGGCGGACGCTCGGGCGACGCCGTCGTGCGGGACCTGATCCGCGGCGTCGGCAGCGTGCTCGCACCGGGCGGTGTCGCGCAGCTCCTCGGCAACTGGGAGCACCGCCGCGGCGAGCCCTGGACGGAGCGCGTCGGGGCGTGGCTCGACGAGGCCGGGCTCGACGGCTGGGTCGTGCAGCGCGAGGTCCAGGATCCCGCCGAGTACGCCGAGACGTGGATCCGCGACGGCGGCACGACGCCCGAGCGCGAGCCCGCCACCTGGGCGCGCGCGTACGGGGCGTGGCTCGACGACTTCGCGAGCCGCGACGTCGAGGCGATCGGGTTCGGCATCGTGACGCTGCGCCGTCCCGACCCGGCGGGCCCGGCCGCCGGCCGCGTGACCCTGCGACGGCTCGAGGAGCACACCGGCAGCGTCCGGCAGCCGCTCGGCGGCCACCTCGCCGCGACGCTCCGCGCGCACGACTGGCTCGTCGGGCTCGGGACGTCGTCGGCGCTCGCGGACGCGCGGCTCGTCGTCGCGGGCGACGTGACGGAGGAGCGGTACCTCACGCCCGGCGCCGCGCACCCCAACGTCGTGCTGCTGCGCCAGGGCGACGGCTTCGGTCGGGCCGTGCACGCCTCGACCGCGCTCGCCGCGCTCACGGGGGCGTGCGACGGCGAGCTCACCGTCGGGCAGCTCACGTCCGCGATCGCCGCGTTGTTCGAGGTCTCCGCCGACGAGCTCGCCGCGGAGCTGCTGCCCGCCGTCCGCGGGCTCGTCGAGGACGGGTTCCTGACCCCGGCCCCCGCGCCGACCATGTGACCGTCCCCCGTTCAGCGGCGGAGAAGGGGGGCGGCCGCATGCTCGCGGCCGCAACGAGACCGGCGGTGACGCTCAGGCAGGCGACGACGGCGACGCGTGCGCCGAGCGCCGGACGAGCCGCTGCAGGAGCTCGCGCTCGTCGTCGTCGAGGCCGCAGAGCACCGACTCCTCGGCCACCCGTACGGCGTCCTCGAACCGGCGGAGGGCGGCGCGCCCGCTCGCGGTGGCGACGACCCGGCGAGCACGCCGGTCGTGCGCGGCCTCGCGCCGTTCCACCAGGCCCTCGGCGACGAGGTCGTCCAGCAGGTAGGTCATGACGGTGCGGTCGATGCCGAGCGACTCGGCGAGCGCGGCCTGGGTGGGTGGCTCGTCGTGCACGACGGCGCCGAGCACCTGGAACCCGCGCGGCCCGTGCGGGACGCCGGCGAGCGCGAGGTCCACGGCGTCGTGCCAGCGGCGCAGCAGGATCCCGAGCGACTGACCCAGGTCGACCCGGCGGCACGCGTCGCTCACCGACCCGGCGGGGTCGCGGCGCGCGTCGTCGGACGAGGTCCTCGAGGTCGTCGTGCTCATGGGACCAGGATACGCTGGAATAGTCTGTCGTACAGATCAGTTGTCGAGCAGACGATCCGGCGGAACGGCCGCCGCGCAGAGACGGAGCAGCATGAGCGACTACGGCCACGACCTCGTCTTCGGGTCCTTCCTCACCCCGCAGGCCGGCGCGCCCGACGACGTCGTGAACCTGGCCGTCCTGAGCGAGGAGGTCGGGCTCGACCTCGTGACGTTCCAGGACCACCCGTACAACGCGGGCTTCCTCGACACGTGGACGCTGCTCTCGTTCGTCGCCGCGCGCACCGAGCGCGTGCACCTGTCGCCCAACGTGGCCAACCTGCCGCTCCGGCCGCCGGCCGTGCTGGCGCGGGCCGCCGCGAGCCTCGACCTCCTCTCGCACGGCCGCGCGGAGCTCGGCCTGGGCTCGGGCGCGTTCTGGGACGGCATCGCCGCGATGGGCGGCGACCGGCTCACCCCGGCCGAGGGCGTCGACGCGCTCGAGGAGGCGATCGACGTCATCCGGGGCATCTGGGACGCCGACGAGCGCACGGTCCTGCACGCCGGGGGCGAGCACCACCACGTCGCGGGCGCCCGGCGGGGGCCCCGGTCCGCGCACGCGATCGGACTCTGGCTCGGCGCGTACAAGCCGCGCATGCTGCGGCTGACCGGCGCCAAGGCCGACGGCTGGCTCCCGTCGCTCGGCTACCTGAAGCCGGGCGACCTGGCGCGCGGCAACGAGATCCTCGACGCCGCCGCGCAGTCGGCCGGGCGCGACCCGCGCGAGGTCCGGCGCCTCCTCAACGTCGGCGGCCGGTTCCGGCCGGGCGGCGCCGGGTCGGGCTCGACTCACGGCGGCGGCGCGATCGACGGCCCGGTCGAGCACTGGGTCGACGAGCTCGTCCGGTACGCCGTCGAGGACGGCGTCGCGACGTTCGTGCTCGGCTCCGACGCGCCCCGCGACCTCGCCACCTTCGCCCAGGAGGTCGCGCCCGCGGTCCGCGAGGCCGTCGCGGCCGAGCGGGCGTCGTCGGGCACGGACACTGGGCCGGTGCGCAGCCCGCGCGCGCTCGCGCTGCGCGCGCCCGGCATCGACTACGACGCGATCCCCGCCCGGCTGCGCGACCGCGCGGTCGAGCCGGGCGACCGGGACTACGCGCGGACGCGCTCGTCGTACATCCGGGGCGGCCGGCCGGGCCTCGTGCTCCGTGCCGGCGACGCGCAGGACGTCGTCGAAGGACTCGGATTCGCGCGCGAGCAGCAGGCGCGCGGCGCGTGGGAGGGCCCGGGGCGCCTCCCGCTCTCGGTGCGCAGCGCGGGCCACGGCATCTCGGGGCTCTCCACGAACGACGGCGGGATCGTCCTCGACCTCCGCGCCCTCGACGAGGTGACCGTCCTCGACCCGGCGACGCGGCGCGTGCGCGTCGGGGCCGGGGCGCGCTGGGGGCACGTGGCGGCGGCGCTCGGCGAGCACGGCTGGGGCATGAGCTCGGGCGACTTCGGCGACGTCGGGGTCGGGGGCCTCGCGACCGCGGGCGGGATCGGGTTCATGGGACGGCTCCACGGGCTGACCATCGACCACGCCGTGGCCTACGACGTCGTCCTCGCCGACGGCTCCCTCGTGCACGCCACCGCGGACGAGCACCCCGACCTGTTCTGGGGGCTGCGCGGCGCCGGCGGCGGGCTCGGCATCGTCACGGCCGTCGAGCTCGAGGCGTACGAGGTGCCTCCCGTCGTGCTCGCGGTCATGCTCTACGACGCGTCGGACGCGCGAGGCCTCCTCGAGGCCTGGGGCTCCGCGGTCGAGGACGCGCCGCGCGAGCTCACGAGCTTCCTCACCCTGCAGCCCGGGCGCGGCGAGACGCCCGCGCTCGCGCAGGCGATGACCGTCGTGGCGTCCGACGACGTCGGGCTCGCCGAGCGGTCGCTCGAGCCGCTGCTCCGCGTCGCGCCCCTGCTCCAGCAGCAGGCGCAGCTCGCTCCGTACGCGGCAGTCGTGGCCCCGCACGACGGCGAGCACCTCGCCGACGGACCCGGCGGCGTCTTCCGGAACACGCTCGTCGACCGGCTGGACGACCGGACCTCGGCCGCCGCCGCGACCGCCTTCGAGACCGGACGGTTCGGGATGTTCCAGGTGCGGGCCGTCGGGGGAGCGGTCAACGACGTGGCGTCCGACGCGACGGCGTACGCGCACCGCGACGGGCAGCAGTTCGACGTCTCGGGCGTCGCGTTCGGCAGCCGGGAGCTCGCCGACGCGGTCTGGGACCAGGCGCTCGACCCGGTCGCCCACGGCGAGTACGTCAGCCTGTCGACGGACCGTCGTCCCGAGCGCGTCGAGCGGGTCTACCCCGGTGCGACGCTCGCACGGCTGCGCGAGCTCAAGCGCCGGTACGACCCAGAGAACGTCTTCGACCGGAACCTCCCGCTCGTCTGACGCACCTCGCGAGGTAGACGGGCGGCCGGTCTACTTCGCGAGGTAGACGGGCGGCCGGTCTACTTCGCGAGGTAGACGGGCGGCCGGTCTGCTTCGCGGGCGGGGGCGGGCGTCAGCGCGTGGGCGCGGCGCAGGCGGTGTCGCGCGACCCGAAGACCCAGAAGCGGAACAGCAGGAACCGCAGGGCGGTCGCGGCGAGGTTCGCGAGGCAGAGCACCCCGAGCTCGAGGACGTGCGAGGCCCCGGGCACGAGGACGCCGAGCAGCGCGAGCGCGCCCGACGTGAGCCCCCAGCCGAGGCCGAACACGAGGAGGCCCTGGCCGTGGTGCCGGGCAGCGCCCTCGCGCCCGCGGACGCCGAACGTGTGCCGACGGTTGAGGGCGGTGTTGAGGACGGCCGCCACGAGCTGGGCGGCGAAGTTCGCGGTCTGGTCGCCCCACGGGTTCGACAGCGTCAGGTACAGGAGCGCGTAGACCGTGGTGCACAGCGCCCCGACGCCGACGAAGCTCAGCATCTGCGCGAGGAGGGCGGCGTGCGGGTGCGCGGCGTGGGGGTGCGCGTGGCCGGGGCCGCGCTTGGCGGTCCGGCCGGGGAGCGCGGCACGCACGACCCCGAAGGGGACGGTCCCGAGGACGAGGTCCCGCACGAGGACCGCCACGCCCTTGAGGCTGCCGGCGGCACCGGCGGCCGGTGCGGCGGACCCGTCGGGTGCCAGCTCGAGCTGCACGCCCGGGGTCGTGCGGAGTGCCGGTGCCGGGTACGTGTGGTGGGTCGGCCGATGGACGCGCCGCAGGGTGCGGTGCGCCTGGTCCGTCACCGCCGCAGGCCCTGTCGGCCTCGGCGCCGAGGTCGTCGCGGTCATGGTGTGGACGATCATGCCACTCATTTCTGGTGCCTCCGACCATGCCTGGACGTCCGACGGGAGCGCCCCGTGAGCGGCCTGGGCGCGAGGCGCGTCCAGGCCGCTCACGGGGTCGCGGCGCTCGTGGCTCACCGCGGGGTGCCGCGGCTCACGAGGCGGAGCTCGTCGCGCCGCTGCTCAGGTCGTAGATCGTGACGCCGTCGACCGTCTGCGACTGGAACGTCTCCTCGACCCAGGAGGCGATCTCCGAGGCCGCGTCGGACCCGCCCATCGAGCCGCCGAAGCCGCCCGAACCCGATCCGATGTAGTAGTGGATCCGGCCCTCGGCCACGTACTGCTTGAACTGCTCGAGCGTCGGCGACGGGTCGGAGCCGTTGAAGCCACCGATCGGCATCACGGACTCGCCCGAGGCGAGCTGGTAGCTCGCGGCGTTCTGCGAGCCCGTGGTCGCCGCCGCCCAGTCGTACCGGTCGGCGTCGGCCTGCAGGATCGTCGTGAGCTCGCTGCTCACCGACGTCCCGTCGAGCAGGCCGCCCATGCCGCCGCCCCCGCCGAAGCCGTCGCCTCCGGGAAGCTGGCCCTGGGTCTGGCCGCCCTGCTGGGCCTGGCCCTGTCCCGGGGTCTGGCCGCCCTGCTGGCTCTGCCCACCCTGGCTCGGGGGCTGCTGGCCCTGACCCTGCTGGGTCTGGCCGCCCTGCTGGCCCCCGAAGCCGCCGGGAGGGCCGCCCTGGCCGCCGCGGCCGCCACCGGGGCCTCCGCCCATGCCCCCGGGACCGAAGCCCGCGGACTCGACGTTCGGGCCCGCCGTCGGGAGGGAGCCCGTGTGCGCCTGGGTCAGCGTCTGCACCGAGTAGGCCGCCGGGCCCGCGAGGCCGACGACGACGGCCAGCGCCGCCGCGCCCCGGAGCACGACGCTCCCGGTCGCGTCCCGCGAGCCGATGAGCCGACCGGCGAGGAGGGCGACAGCCGCGGCGAACCCGCCGAGCAGCACGACGACGCGCAGCCAGGGCAGGAAGGTCGACGAGCGGTCCAGCAGGACGTAGGACCAGGTGGCGGTGGCGAGGGTCGTCGCGGCGAGGAGCCCGACGGCCCACCAGGAGTCGCGGCGCCGCCAGAGCTGGGCGCTGCCGGCACCGACGACCGCCGCGAGCGCGGGTGCGAGCGCGACCGTGTAGTAGGCGTGGAAGATGCCGGACATCTCGCTGAAGACGACCCACGTCACGACGAGCCAGCCGCCCCACGCGATGTAGGACGCGCGGCGGACGTCGGTGCGCGGCGCCCGCGCGGTCAGCACGAGCCCGGTCACGAGGAGGATCGCGGCGGCCGGGGCGAGCCACGCGATCTGGCCGCCGAACTCGGAGCCGAACAGCCGGCCGATGCCGGTGGCGCCCCACATCCCGCCGCCCGTGCCGCCGCCGCCCCCGCCGACGGAGCCCGTCTCGTTGCCCGTGAGCCGGCCGAAGCCGTTGTAGCCGAAGGTCAGCTCGAGGAACGAGTTGTTCTGGGAGCCGCCGATGTAGGGCCGGGAGCCGGCCGGGACGACGACGGTGAGCAGCACCCACCAGCCCGCGGACACCACGAGCGCGCCGACGGCGAGGAGCGCGTCGCGCACCCGTCGTCCGACGGACACGGGAGCCGCCCACAGGTAGGCGAGCCCGAGGCCTGGCAGCACCAGGAACGCCTGCATCTGCTTGGTGAGGAAGCCGAGCCCGATCGCGGCCCCCGCGAGCAGCATCCAGCGCGTGCGGCCGTCCTCGACGGCGCGCAGCACGCAGTACGTGGCCGCGGCCATGAGCGCGACGAGCAGCGCGTCCGGGTTGTCGAACCGGAACATGAGGGTCGCGACGGGCGTGAGCACGAGCGCCGCACCGGCGAGGAAGCCGGCGCCGGTCCCGAACGAGCGCCGCACCGCGGCGAACACGAGCCACACGCTCGCGACGCCCAGCAGCACCTCGGGCACCAGCACGGACCACGAGCTCAGCCCGAACACGCGGACCGAGAGCTCGGGGAGCCACAGCGAGGCCGGCGGCTTGTCGACCGTGATCGACCCGGCGGCGTCGGACGAGCCCCACAGGAACGCCGACCAGCTCTGCGAGCCGGCCTGGATCGCGGCCGTGTAGAACGAGTTGGACCAGCCGTTGGCGCTGAGGTTGATCAGCCAGAACACCCCGGCCGCCACGAGCATCCCGACGACGCCGAGGCGGGCGCGCAGGCTCAGCCGGCCCGGGCCGCGGGCGGGCTCGTCCGGGGTGGTCGCGGGCGTCGTCGGGCCGGCGGGGGCCGCGGGAACAGCCGCGGCGGGCACCGGCGCCGGGCCGGACCCGGGGGGCGGCGGAGGCGCGGGGGCCTGGAACGCGTCGGTCGTGGTGCTCATCGGGAGCTCCCCTCGGTGGCGCGGGGCGCGAAGACCCAGCTGCGGAACAGGACGAAGCGCAGGAGCGTCGCGCACAGGTTCGCGACGCAGAGGACGACGAGCTGCGCGAAGCCGGAGGCCCCGGGCGCCGTCGCGTGGAGGACGGCGAGCGAGCCCGCCGTGAGGGCCCAGCCGAGGCCGAACACCAGGAGCCCCTGGCCGTGGTGCCGGGCGGCGCCCGTCCGTCCGCGGATGCCGAACGTATGGCGGCGGTTGAGGCCCGTGTTGAGCACGGCCGTGGCCGCGAGGGCGAGGAAGTTGGCCCACTGCGAGCCGACCGGACCACGCAGCACGAGGAACAGCAGGGCGTACGCGACCGTGCACAGCACCCCGACGACGCCGAAGCTCAGGACCTGGTGGAGCAGGGTCTGGCGGCGCGAGAGCGCGGGCTGGTCGTCGGACGCGCGGCGGGGGAGGGCGGCACGGACCTCGTCGAGCGGGATGCGCCCGGCGTTGAGGTCGCGCACCAGGCGCCAGATGCCGCGCAGGTCCGCCGTGGCCGTCGCGACGATGTCGACGCGGCTGTCCGGGTCGTCGACCCAGTCGACCGGCACCTCGTGGATGCGCAGCCCCGCCTGCTCGGCGAGGACCAGGAGCTCGGTGTCGAAGAACCAGCCGGTGTCCTCGACGAGCGGCAGGAGCTGGCGTGCGGCATCGGCGCGGACGGCCTTGAAGCCGCACTGCGCGTCGGAGAACCGGGCGTGCAGCGTGCCGCGCAGGATCAGGTTGTAGGCGCGGGAGATGACCTCGCGCTTCGGGCCGCGCACGACGCGCGACCCGGCACTCAGCCGCGACCCGATCGCGACCTCCGAGTGCCCGGACAGCAGCGGGGCGACCAGCGGGAGCAGCGCCGCGAGGTCCGTCGACAGGTCGACGTCCATGTAGGCGAGCACCGCCGCGTCGGACGAGCCCCACGCCGCGTGGAGCGCACGTCCGCGACCCTTGGCGTCGAGGTGCACGACGCGCAGGCCCGGGAGCTCGTCCGCCAGGCGGAGGGCCACGGCGAGCGTGTCGTCCGTCGACGCGTTGTCGGCGATCGTGACCCGCGCGGGGAAGGGGAGCGAGTCCGTCACGTACGCGTGCGCCCGGCGGACGGACGCCTCGAGCGTGCGGGCCTCGTTGTAGACGGGGATGACGAGGTCGAGCGCAAGACCGGTCCCGGGCCGGACGTCGGCCGTGCCGGCGGGGACGCGCAGGGGCGTGAGTCCAGACGGCCCGGACGCCGCGACCTCGGGCGGCGCGGCCGCCTCGTGGGGGAGCTGTGTCGTCGTCATGCCATCGACCTTCCGCCGTCGACCTCGGCCCCTCCCCGGCGCACCCTGTGAGCCGCCGATGAGCCTCCGCCGACGGTGACGCTGGGTTCGCCGACGGTGACGCTGTGTTCGCCGACGGTGACGCTGTGCCCGCCGACGGTGACGTCCCGTTCGCCGACGGTGACGTGTCGTGGTCGGGTTCGCGGGCGGGCGCGGCGAGGTGGTTCGGACTGTCGTGCTTCGGCCCTGGGGGCCGTGCGCACTCCTTGACGCCCTTCACCACCTCCCCGCGCCCACCCGCTCGAGCGTCCGTTCGCCTCCCCACGCCGGCCCATGAACTGCCGAGGCGCCGTCGGGCACGGGCATGCGGAGATCGCCGCTGGGCGCATCACCCGTACCGCCGACCATGCGGTTGCCCCCGGGCTTTGCCGGTCATGCGGTGGTGCACCAGCCCAGCGGGGGGCAGATCGGTGCATAAGCCCCTGGTTTGCGCAACGGTCGGTGACCCAGCGTCACCGTCGGCGAACCGGGCGTCGCCGTCGGCG
>Ga0180221_1000924_pt1 | contig 22065 bp, 22 predicted proteins | sample eDN5th37CKraftMG_FD_151339 | JGI IMG/M metagenome (GOLD analysis project Ga0180221, IMG submission 151339) | Enriched Miracle-Growth compost microbial communities from Emeryville, California, USA - eDNA 5th pass 37_C Kraft MG (version 2) (version 2) ...
TCTCACCCCGTATCGTGAGACGAGGATGCGGCGGCTGGAGTTCGAGCGTAGGTCCGGATTCGCTTAAGTCGGTGTCATCCAAACCGTGTGCAGGCCAGTACTCCGTCTGGCCATCAGATGATTCCGCAAACCGCGAGGTCGGGTTCAGCAAGCATCTCCGGAGTCAGCGGTTCGCCCACCGATCGGCACCAACATGAACGCCGACCTACCCGACGCATCAATTTCGGGTCGACAAGCGGCCCAAGCTACGTCTTCAAATGCACCGTCTGCGAGAACACTTTCAATAAGAAGGCCTACGACGCGAATTTGAATAAGCACAAGAACAATCGAACTGGCCATGAATGCTATGGCACGTTCGGCACATACGTTAGCACCAAATATTGGTACCTTTATCCGCGTTGCTTCGTGCTGAATTACCCCCTGTTCGGTGCATTGCAACTGCCCGCATGCCTCGTTCACGATAGCAACGAAAGGTGGCTTCCAGGCGACGCCTCACCGGCTGGGGTTCGCCGATGCCTCCCAGCCGCACGAAAGCCAACGCGTCCGAACGTCTCAAAGTGGTTCGGACAGCTGGGACCTTGCACATAAATACTCTGCTCGACCACGAGTATGCCAATTCGAGATGCACTACCCGGCGCAACGCGTGCCGCCGCAGGCTAAGAACGTCTCGGCTCAAAAGCACGTCTTGACTGCCTAGCGGTCCGGACGGTGGTTCGAAACGACTCCGTCCGGACCTTTTTTTATTGGCAAAATTCTCCGGTCACGCAACCTGGATGGGCTTGCGCCATCGCCACCCAAAACATGCCGTCAGGGACCGTCATCATTCGCCGCTCCGGCCACCGCCCGTTCCGCTTCCGAGCGGTCACGGAAGACTGCAGCGCGGACCAGGACCATCAGGCTGATCGGCGTCGTCACCGTGACGAATACGACGATCAGCAACTCGTGCAAGATCAGCCGACCGCCTGCCGTCGAAAAGTAGATCATGGACGCGAGCGCCACGCAGGCCGTACCGAGCGTGGTTCCGAGCGTGGGCGCATGGACCCGCTCGTAGAATGTCTTGAGGCGGAGCAGCCCCAAGGAGCCGATCAGCGTCAGAGCGCTCCCCCCGACCAGCAGGATCGCTGTGAGGACTCCGGAGAGGACCGGGATGTCGAGCCCATCGTTCATTCGATCACCTCTCCCCGGAGCAGGAATTTGGCAAGTGCGATCGTGCTCACGAAGCCGAGCAGCGCAACCATCAGAGCCGCCTCGAAATACAGCGTGCTCCCCGATCCGACGCCGAAGACGAGAAGAAGCAGCATTGCATTCACGTAGAGGCTGTCGAAGCCCAGAACCCGATCCTGCGCCCGGGGACCGCGAAGAATTCGGAAGGTGCCGCACGCCATCGCGAGGCCGAGCAGAACCTGTGCGACCGCCACCGACCAGGCCAGCATCGTACTCATGCGAAAATCTCCAGCAGCAGCCGCTCGTATCGATCCTTGATGGTGCGCACCCACTCGGACCTGTCGACCAGATCGAGGACGTGGATGGTCAAGGTTCCGTTCGCTTCCTCGAAATCCACCCAGAGGGTGCCAGGCGTCGACGTGATGATGCAGGCGAGCATCGCCAGGCCATAAGGATCGCGCAGCTCAAGCGGGATCTCCACGAAGCCCGGGGTCCGTGGCCTGCGTTGCGGACCGATGATGATGCCCGCGACGACGATGTTGGACCGCACGATATCGACGACCACCGATGCAGCCAGGCGGACTATCGCACCGGGTCGTCGTGGGCGGGTTTTCGGCGGCTCCAGAGCGCGGAGAGCCCACCCTGCGACGAGAGCGATGCCGCCGCCCAGCAGGATATGCCCGAGGGAGAGTGTCTGATTGAGCAGCAGCCAAAGAGCCAGGAGGCTGACGCTCACGAGAGGATATGGGACCAGCCGGGTCATGTCGGCCCCACTCGCCGCGGCGGCCGCTCTTCCGTGGCGCCAAGGACGTCGCGGATATAATCGTGAGGGACGTGCAGCGACTGCGCCGTTGCCTGCATGAAACGCAGCACCGGCCCCGCCTGGATTGTCTGGAGGGCGCAGATCAACAGCAGGGCCGCCACCGGTGCTATTTCGATGAGTCGCACGCGCGGCACGCTCCGGTCCGGCGAGGCCCACAGCGCGCGGATGCCGGCACGCGTCATCGCGATGAGAGCTGCCAGGCCCGACAGGATGAGCGCCGGTAGCAGAACCCAGGCCGCCATCGGCACCCCGCCGCCCGGTGGATTAAGCGCGGCGGTCAGGAGAGCAAACTTCGCGATGAACCCGGAGAGCGGCGGCAGGCCGGAGATGACGAGGGCGCAGCCCACGAATGCCATGCCGAGAATGCCCATCGTCGCCGGGATAGCGATCCCGACTTCACCGGATTCCTCCAGCTCCTCCTCTTCTCCGTAGAACTCGCGTGTGACGGCGAGCACGTCCGCGCCCGGCTCGCGACCTCGCTCGACGAGCTCGACCAGAAGGAAGAACGCGGCCAGGCCGAGTGTCGAGCTGAACAGGTAGAACAGCGCCGCCGCGGTCACGCCGGCCTGACCCATACCGATGCTTGCGAGCACCGTTCCGGACGAAACCAGCACCGAATAGGCTGCGAGCCTGGCCATGTCCTGGGTCGCGAGGCTTCCGATGGCCCCGAAGGCGATGGTGGCGATGCCGCCCGCAAGCAGGAATTCGCTACCGAATTGAAATGCCGCTTCCGAGCCGCCGCCGAACAAGAGCAGCCATAGCCGGAGCACGATGTACACGCCCACCTTCGTCAGGACCGCGAAGATTGCGGCCACGGGTGGTGGCGCGGCGCCGTAGGTGGCCGGCAGCCAAAAGCAGAGGGGCCACATTCCGGCCTTGACCAGGAAGGCGACGCCCAGAACGCCCGCCCCTGCTTGCAGCAACGCGCGATCCTCGCCCTGCATTGCCGGAATACGCGCGGCGAGATCGGCCATGTTCAGCGTCCCTGCGACCCCGTAGATCAGGCTGACCCCGATCAGGAACAGCAGCGAAGCCGCCAGATTCACCGCGATGTAATGCAATCCCGCCGTCACCCTCGCCGAGCCCGAGCCGTGCATCGCCAGGCCATAGGATGCGGCGAGCAGCACCTCGAAGAAGACGAAAAGGTTGAACAAGTCCCCGGTGAGGAATGCGCCGTTGATCCCCATGAGCAGGAACTGAAACAAGGGGTGGAAAAGGACCCCGACGCGATGCCAGCGGGCGAGAGAGAACACGACGGCCGCCGATCCGAGCAGACCGGTCAGCAGCAGCATCAAGGCTGCAAGCCGATCCAGCACCAGCACGATCGCGATGGGGGCCGGCCAGTCGCCCAGACGGTACACCAGCGTCACGCCCGACGCGCCATCGGCGGTCCGAAGCAGCACGATCGAAATCGCGGCCAAGGAGAATGTGACGGCGACATTCAGCGCCGCGTTGACGTTGCGGCGACGTTCGCCTCCAAGCGCCAGCATCAACGCGCCGGCGAAGAACGGCAGCACGATCGGTGCGATAATCAGATGATCGGCGAGACGGCTCACGGCTCTGGCTCCCGCCCGTCGACATGATCCGTGCCGGTCAAGCCGCGCGACGCGAGCAGCACCACCAGGAACAAAGCGGTGGTCGCAAAGCTGATGACGATCGCCGTCAAGACCAGCGCCTGCGGCAGCGGATCGGCAAATTGCGCGGGATCCCCGGATCCGGGCGCCGCGAGAATGGGAGCGGCGCCGACCCGAATCCGACCCATACCGAGGATGAAAAGATTGACCGCGTACGAAAGCAGCGACAGGCCGATGATCACCTGGAACGTGCGCGGTCGAAGGATCAACCACACACCCGATCCGGCCAGCACACCGATGCCGAGGGCAAGGATCAACTCCATCATTGCACCTCGGCCTTCGACGGTGCCGTGGCGGCACGGCTAGCCGGGAGGCGGTGACTGCGGATCGACTGGTGCGCGAGCGCAATCAGCATCAGGACGGTGGCCCCCACGACCAGCGCAAAGACGCCGAGATCGAACAGAAACGCACTCGCCATCGGGACCGGGCCGATCAACGGAAGGTCGGCGTAAGAGAAAGACGAGCTCAGGAACGGCCGGTCGAACAGCCAGGCCCCCGCGCCGACGGCGCCGGCGAGAAGCAAACCGACGCCCATCCAGCGCATTGGCAGGACGCGCAGCCGCGCCTCGACCCAGAGCGTGCCGCGCGCCATGTACTGGAGAATGAATCCCACGGCCATCGTGACGCCGGCGACAAACCCGCCGCCGGGCAGATCGTGCCCGCGCAGGAGCAGGAAACCCGCCATCACGCCGACTACCGGAAACAGCATCGCGATCATGAGCGCGGGAACCGCGAGGACGCTCGCGATCCCCTCGCCCTTCAGGGCCTGCAGCCGCTGTTGCTCCGGAGCCCGAATGCCTTCGGCCGCTGGCCGGAACCGCCGCAGCAACGCATAGACGGTGATCGCGACGATGCCGAGCACCGTGATCTCACCGAACGTGTCAAAAGCGCGGAAGTCCACCAGGATGACGTTGACGATGTTGGTGCCGCCGCCTCGCGTGTAGGCATTTTCCACGAAGAACTTCGCGATGCTCTCCGGCTGCGGCCGTGTCATGACGACGTATGCAAGCGCCGCCAACCCGGATCCCGCGGCCACGGCGATGGCGAAGTCGCGGACACGATACCAGCGTATGATGCTCGTCGAGGTGCCGGGCAGCGCGGGCACCTCGATCCGCCGTGGAAGCCAGCGCAGCCCGAGCAACAGCAGCACCGTGGTGACCGTTTCGACGACGAGTTGCGTCAGTGCGAGGTCGGGCGCGGATAGCCAGACAAAGCTGACGCAGGTGACGAGGCCCGCGCCTCCGAGCAGGATGAGCGCCGCCAGGCGGTGGTACTTGGCCTGGTAAGCGGCAGCCAACGCGCAAGCGATCCCGACGGCCCAGACGAGGCCGAACGCCGGATCGAACGGTGTCGAGATCCCGCCTCCGCCGCCGAGCCCGCGTGCAAAGAATGGCGCGAAGCCGACCAGCAGCGCGGCGCAGGCGATCAGTTGCAGCTGCGGCTGCAACCGCTGCGTACCCAGAACGGTCTCCAGCCACCTGGCGAAGCGCCATGACACGACGACCAGCAAACGATCGAAAATGCGCTGAGCCTTCAAGTGGCGCAACAACGGCGGGCCGTCACTGACGAGGAGATAGGAGTGAAGGACGAAGTACACGGCGACGCCGCCGCAAACGGCCACCGTGCTCATCAGGAGCTCGGGAGTGAACCCGTGCCAGACCGTCAGGCTGTACGCGGGAATCCTGGGACCGAGGACGGAATACAGCGCCGTCCGCAACAGCGGCCCGATGGTAACGGCGGGCACGACGCCGACGACGAGGCAGGCCAGCACAAGAAGCTCGGCCGGAAAGCGCATGAGGAACGGCGGCTCGTGCGGCGTTCGCGGCAGCCCCTCCGGCGGCGGCCCAAAGAAAACGTCGCGAATGAAACGCAGCGAGTACGCGACGGTGAACATGCTCGCGATGGTGACGATGTACGGCAGCGCCTGATCCACCAGAGAGTTGTCGTGGATCGAGATCGTCTCCGCAAAAAACATCTCCTTGGAGAGGAAGCCGTTGAGCAGCGGCACGCCTGCCATGGCGGCGGCGGCCACCATCGCGAGCGTCGCCGTAATCGGCATGAAGCGCCGCAGACCGCTGAGGCGGCGGATGTCCCGCGTCCCGCTTTCGTGCTCGATGATTCCCGCGGCCATGAAGAGCGAGGCCTTGAAGGTCGCGTGATTCATGATGTGGAAGATGGCCGCTACCTGGCCGAGCGGCGTGTCGAGGCCGATGAGCAGGGTGATCAGGCCGAGATGACTGATCGTCGAATAGGCCAGCAGCCCTTTGAGGTCTTGCTGGAACACGGCGATGAACGCGCCGAGAATGAAGGTCACCAGCCCTGCCGAACCCACGAGCCACAGCCACTCGTTGGTGCCGCCTAATGCTGGCCAGAGCCGCACCAGCAGGAACACGCCGGCTTTCACCATGGTGGCGGAATGCAGGAATGCCGAGACGGGCGTCGGCGCCGCCATCGCCTGCGGCAGCCAGAAATGAAACGGAAACTGCGCGCTCTTCGTCAGCGCACCGATGAGAACGAGCACCAGCGCGGCATCGTAAAGCGGATGCGAGCGGATCACGGCGCCGGAGGCGAGCACGCGATCGAGGTCGTAGCTGCCGACGATATGCCCGACGATAAGCACGCCGGCGAACAGGCAGAGCCCGCCCGTGGACGTGACGATCAGCGCCATGCGGGCGCCGTCGCGCGCGCGCGCGTGCTGGTGCCAATAGCCGATGAGCAGGAAGGAAAAGAGGCTGGTCAGCTCCCAGAAGAAGACGAGCTGAATGAGGTTGCCCGACAGGACGATGCCGAGCATGGCGCCCATGAAGGCCAGCAGAAAGGAAAAAAACCGGGGCACGGGGTCGGCCGCCGACATGTAGTAGCGGGCATACAGCACAACCAAAAAGCCGATGCCCGTGATGAGTGCCGCGAACACCCAGGCGAGGCCGTCCAGCCGCAGATAGAACTCAAGTCCCAGCTCCGGGGCCCAGGCCGCTCTGTACTGTACCACCTGCCCGTCGGTCACCTGGAGGTAAACCGAAACGACAAGCGCCAGCGCGACGAGCGCGACGCCTCCGGCGAGATAGGTCTCGGCGTTACGGGCATTTGTCGGGAGACATGCGGCCAGACAGCTCCCCACGAATGGAAGCGCAATGACCACCATGATGATCGTTTCAGGGGAAATCACTCTGCGCCCGGCCTCAAAAGCATCGTCTCTCCGCATCCGTTATGGGGGGTCCGGGACTGCCCCCGCAAGCGTTTTCGGCCCGTGGAAACCCGCTGGCCTCGCCCATTGAACGCGCCGCGGTCAGCCCATGACGGCGCAGCGGCGGCACTCTAGGTTGCGCCCCATTGCCGCGCCGGGGGCTGTACCGTCATCTGACAAGAGCCCTGCTGGGAGGCTCATAACTGGAGGTCAGCCGGCCGCTGGTGGAGCGAAACGCGTCGGACCTCTCGCTCGAACGAACCGCTCGGCTGGTCCCGGCGACGTGAACACGGGCAGGTATGGCGCGCGGCGTCAGACCGCGGGACGGCGCACAGGCCCTCCCCTCGTGCCGCGTCGCGCGGACGATCTTGCGATATGTCCGCGCGCCGACAGTCCCACTGATCATCCGATGACACGATTCCGTCTATTGCGGGGCGCTCGTGCCGGCTTCAGAATTCCTTCGAACGGCCGGCCCCGTTCCACCCAGCGAAGCGGCAACTCGTGAGCGACACCCGAGATGGCGAACCCAGGGCAGCACGCGCACGGACCGCGAGCCCCTGCCCGCTCGGCATGGAGTCCCTTTCGCCACAAAGTCTACAGCCTACTCTGGATTGCGACGGTCGTCTCGAACGTGGGCGCATGGATGTACAGTGCGGCCGCGGCCTGGCTGATGACCAGTCTCGACCCAAGCCCGGTCATGGTGTCGCTGGTGCAGGTCGCAACGAGCTTGCGATGTTTCTGTTTGCGCTTCCGGCGGGCGCGCTGGCCGATATCGTCGACAAACGCCGGTTCATCCTGATTCTGGAAATAACGGTCGCAGCCGTCTCGGCGCTGTTCGCCGCGCTTCTGTCCGCCGGCGTGGTCGGATCGGCCACCCTTCTTGTCTTCACCTTTCTTGCCGCCACATGCGCCGCGCTGGAAGCGCCGGCCTGGCAAGCCATCGTCCCTCAGCTTGTTCCGAGTGAAGACCTTCCCGGCGCCATCGCCGCCAACAGCGTCGGCGTCAATATCAGCCGGGCGGTCGGGCCGGCCTTGGCGGGGCTGCTCATTGCGAGCGTAAGCATCCTCGCGCCGTTCTGGATCGATGCCTTCAGCAATATGGGCGTGATTGCTGTGTTCCTCTGGTGGCGTCCGCACCACGCGCGGCGAAGCGCTCTTCCTGCCGAACGCTTCGGCAGCGCCCTCCGCGCGGGCTTCCGATACGCTGTCTACAATCAGCCGCTGCGGACGACATTGGCACGCGCTGCAGGGTTTTTCCTCTTCGCCAGCGCCTATTGGGCACTGCTGCCGCTGGTGTCGCGCAGTCAACTCGGCGGTGGGGCCGAACTGTATGGCCTTCTGCTGGGTGCGATCGGCGCGAGCGCGGTCGCGTGCGCGTTCATACTGCCGCGTCTCAAAGCACGGTTCGGTGCCGACGGTCTGATCGCACTGGGCGAGCTCGGCACAGCCGTCACGCTCGCCTTGCTGGGCCTGGCATGGGAACCGGTCATCGCACTATTGGCCTGCGTCGTCGCGGGAGCCTCGTGGATTTGTGCGATCGCCAACCTCAACACGTCGGCCCAATTGTCCCTGCCCGATTGGGTCAGGGGCCGCGGTCTTGCCATGTACGTGACCGTGTTCTTCGGGAGCATGACGATAGGAAGCGCGATCTGGGGCGAAGTGGCCGCCCATCTCGGCCTTGCTCCCGCACATTTTCTTGCGGCAGCCGGCGCGGTCGCGGCAATCCCCCTGACGTCGCGCTGGCGACTGCAGACCGGCGTCAGTCTGGACCTCACACCATCCATGCATTGGCCGGAACCGGTCCTCGCGACAACCGTTTCGGTCGATTCCGGTCCGGTCCTGGTGCTCGTCGAGTATCGGGTGGACGCAGCCAATCGCGACCACTTTCTCAGTGCGCTCGCGCGGCTTGCGCGTGAGCGCAAGCGGGACGGTGCCTACGACTGGGGCATCTTCGAAGACACAGCAGTGCCCGGACGGTTTCTGGAGACCTTCCTGGCGGAGTCATGGGCCGAGCATTTGCGCCAGCATGAAAGGGTCACCAAGGCCGATCGCTTCATCGAAACGAAGGTTCGCAGTCTGCTCGAGACCGCACCGGTTGTGACGCATTTGATCAGTGCCAGGGCCGACTATGGTGGACGCTAGCCTACGACGGCGCCAGCGCGCGGCCAGACCTCGCGGGACCAATGAACTGATAAACGAACAGCGGCCCAATTAGCTTCTCAAGACGCGCGCGTGCGCCACCGTCTGGCCTGGCGACAGTTGCGTCGGAACACGAGTTCACGCCGCACGACAGGGAATAGTGATTGGACCTGCCGGTCCGAATGGGCGTGGAGACCATCGTCTCGCGCGGGCTATGACCGTACATCAGGGTCTACGCTTTCGGCACGCCCAGCACTTCGCCGCCGACGTCCAGCAACCATCAACGCCTGATCTTCCGCTCTAGCGGCGTATTGGACAAACGGCCTAAGATATCGGGTCAAACACTCGCGCTGCGGATACCACGCATGCGTTCGTTGCGCCGGCGCAAGGCCTCGAGCAGGGCCAGCATCAGGACCGACACCAAGATCATGATGCTCGCGACCGCCGTGATCGTCGGGCTGATGTTCTCGCGCAGTCCGGAGAACATCTCGCGCGGCAGGGTGCGCTGTTCTGGCCCTGCGACCAACAGCACCACCACGACCTCGTCGAAGCTCGTGGCGAATGCGAACAGGGCGCCGGAGAAGACGCCGGGCGCGATCAACGGCAGGATGACGCGGAAGAAGGTCGTCACCGGCGCGGCGCCGAGGCTGGCGGAGGCGCGCGCGAGATTGTCGTCGAAGCCTTTCAGCGTCGCCGCCACCGTGATGACGACGAAGGGCGTGCCGAGCGCGGTGTGCGCGAGGATGAGGCCGGTATAGCTGGCGGTCAGCCCGAGCGGCGCGAAGAAGAAATAAAAGCCGACGGCGACGATCACCACCGGCACGATCATCGGCGACAGCAGGATCGCCATCACCAGACCCTTGCCGCGGAAATCGGCGCGCGTGAGCCCGAGCGCCGCCAGCGTGCCGAGCACGGTGGCGAGCGCGGCCGCCGACAGCCCGATCACGAAGCTGTTCTTCAGCGCGCGCATCCATTGCCCGCTGGCGAGGAAGGCGTCGTACCAGCGCAACGACAGCCCATCGAGCGGATAGGTCAGGAACGAACCGGAATTGAACGACAGCGGCACGATGGCGAGGATCGGCGCCATCAGGAAAAACAGGACGAGCGCGCTCGTGGTGTAAAGCACCGCGCGCCAGAACCGTTCCTCTCTCGTCGTTCCGCGCCTCGCCGCCATCGCCCTCCCCTCAGCCGAGCTTGACGTTGCTGATTCCGACCAGGCGGTCGTACACCCAGTAAAGGAGAAGCGTCGCGATCAGGAGCACCGTGCCGAGCGCCGCCGCCATGCCCCAGTTTACGGTGTCGGAGGTGTAAAACGCGATGAAGTAGCTGATCATCTGGTCGGCCGCGCCGCCGATCAGCGCCGGCGTGATGTAATAGCCGAGCGCGAGGATGAAAACGAGCAGCGCTCCGGCGCCGATGCCCGGGAGCGTCAGCGGCAGGTAGACGCGGAGGAAGGCCGCCGTCGGCGAGGCGCCGAGCGACATCGCGGCCTGCATGTAGGACGGCTTGATGCCCTTCATGACCGAATACAACGGCAGGATCAGGAACGGCAGCAGGATGTGCGTCATCGCGATATAGACGCCGACCCGGTTGTAGATGAGGCGGATCGGCCGATCGACGATGCCGAGCCAGATCAGCGCGTTGTTGACGAGGCCCTGCTCCTGCAGCAGCACGATCCAGGCGGCCGTGCGCACGAGCAGCGAGGTCCAGAACGGCAGCAGAACGAGGATCATCAGCAGATTGGCGCGCCCCGGCGGCTGCGTCGCCAGGAGATAGGCGACCGGAAAGCCGAGCACGATGCAGAGCAGCGTGACCGTGAAACTCACCGTGAAGGTGCGCATCAGCACGTCGATATAGATCGCCTGCTCCGCCGGCATCGCGGCGATGTGTCCGTCGGCCGTCTTTTTCAGGTCGACGGCGGCGAGCAGGAAGTAGCTCGTCGTCGGCCCGCTCGCCTGGTCGATTGCGGCCCAGGTGTTCAGGTCGCCCCAGCGCGGGTCGAGCTTCTGCAAGGTCGCCGCCCAGTCCTGCGATGTCGCGGGAAGTTGCCGCGCGGTGCCGAACACCAGCGAGCGGCCGTTGTCGATCGCGTAATTGAGCCGCCGCGCCGCCGTCGGCAACGTACGGGCGTGATAGCTCGCCGCGAGGTCGGCAGCGAGCGCATCGAACACCGCCGGCGGCGGCAGCTTGCTGCGATCGTTCCAGACGCGGATCGTCTGCGTCACCTGCGGCCACACCGAGGCGAGCTCGTTGTCGAACACCGCGAGGCGCAGCATGTCGAGGATCGGCGCGACGAATGTGAGCAGCAGGAAGAGCAGCAGCGGCAGGACGAGCGCGAAGGCGCGCAGCTTGCGCATGCGCTGGGCACGGCGCAATTGCGCCTTGAGCGGGCGCGGATCGATCCCGAGCTCCTTGAGCGGCTCGGCGATGCTGTGGCTGGTCAGCGGCGCCTCCGGGCGCAGAGGGCAGCGCCGTGCCGAACGACGCGGCACGGCGCCGGAGCGACGGCGGCTACTTCGTCGCCGCCCATTGGTTGAACCGCTCGGTCAGGCGGTCGATGTTCTCCATCCAGAACGCGGTGTCGATCTGCACGGCGTGGGCGATGTTCTCCTCCGAGGTCGGCAGATCCGCGAGCCGCGCCTTCGGGATCAACGCATTGGCGCCCTTGGCGGTGACGCCATAGGCGATCGCTTCCGGCAGCTTGGCCTGGTTCTTCGCCTGGCCCATGTAGTCGATCAGCTTGTAGGAAGCGTCGAGATTGGGCGTGCCCTTCAGGATCACCCAGGAATCGAGTGTGTAGAGCGCGCCGTTCCAGGAGATGCCGAAGTTGCGGTGATTGTCGTGGTTGGCGGCGTCGATGCGGCCGTTATAGACGGACGTCAGCGCGACCTCGCCGGAGGCGAGAAGCTGCGGCGGCTGCGCGCCGGCCTTCCAGAAGATCAGGTCGTTGCGGATCGTGTCGAGCTTCTTGAAGGCGCGGTCGACACCCTCCTTTGTCTTCAGCACCTTGTACACGTCCTGCGGCGGGACGCCGTCGCCCATCAGGGCGATCTCCAGCGTCGTCTTCGGTCCGGCGCGCAGCCCGCGCTTGCCCGGATACTTCTTGGTGTCGAAGAAGTCCGCCCAGGAGGTCGGCGGGTTCTTGATCTTGTCCTTGTCGTAGCCGAGCACGAAGTCGTAGAGGATCGCGCCGACGCCGCAGTCGTCGACGGCCTGCTTGATGTAGTTGTCCTTGCCGCCGATCTTCGACCAGTCGAGCGTGACGAACAGCCCTTCCTCGCAGCCGGCCGCGAGCTCTTCCGACTCGACCTGCACGACGTCCCAGGTCGCGTTCCCACCCTGCACCTTCGCGCGCAGCACGCCGATGCCGCCGTCCCAGGACTCCTCGCTCAGCGGGATCTTCGTCTCCTGCTTGAACGGATCGAAATAGACCTTCTTCTGCGCCGCCTGATAGGCGCCGCCCCACGACACGACCGACAGGTCGCGTGCGTTGGCGGAGACACTCGCGCCCGCCATGACCGCCGCCGTGGCAAGCGTCACAATCATCCTTGAAGGCATCGATGCTCTCCCTCTTGTGTCACCCGCTGCCCCCTGCAGTCGGGCTCTTGTGGTTCAATGCGGCGCGTCGAGCGCGAGGCAGTCCCGCGCCGAGAAGCCGATCGACAGGGTCTCGCCCGGCTTCGGCACCGCCCGGTTCGCCCGGTAGCGCATCTTCACGGTGAAATCGTCGTTGCCTAGGACATCGAGGCGCACGCGCATATGGTCGCCGTGATAGATCGTCTCCTTGACCGTCGCGGGCAGCCGATTGGCCGTCTCGCCCTGCGGCTCGATGTCAACCTTCTCCGGCCGCAACGACAGGCTGACCCGGCGGCCGCTGCCCTCGCCGCAGCCGGGCCGCGCCAGGATCAGCGTCCCGTCGTCGAGCCGCACCCGGCAGGCATCGCCCTCGACGCCCTCGAGCGTGCCGCCGAGCATGTTGTTCTCGCCGATGAAGTTGGCGACGAAACTGTTGTTGGGCCGCTCGTACAGACCCTGCGGCGAATCGAGCTGCTGCACCACGCCCTCGTGGAAGACGGCGATGCGGTTCGACATCGTGAGCGCCTCGCTCTGGTCGTGCGTGACATAGACGACCGTAAGCCCGAGATTCTCGTGGATGTGCTTGATCTCGATCTGCATGTGCTCGCGCAGTTGCTTGTCGAGCGCGCCGAGCGGCTCGTCCATCAGCACGAGCTTCGGCTCGAACACCAGCGCTCGGGCGAGCGCGACCCGCTGCTGCTGCCCGCCCGACAACTGCCCCGGCCGACGGCTGCCGAGCGCGCCGAGCTTGACGACGTCGAGCGCCTTGCGCACACGCGCCTTCTGCTCGCCTTTCGACACGCGCCGCACCGACAAGGGAAAGGCGATGTTCTCCTCGACCGTCATGTGCGGGAACAGCGCGTAATTCTGGAAGACGACGCCGATGTCGCGCTTGTGCGGCGGGGTATCGCGCAGCGAGTGGCCGGCGAGCGTGATCTCGCCGTGGGTCGGTACCTCGAACCCCGCGAGCATCATCAGGGATGTGGTTTTGCCCGAACCGGACGGCCCCAGCATGGTCAGGAACTCACCCCGACGGATGTCGAGGTTCAGGTCTTTCACCACCAGCTGTTCGCCGTCGTAGGTTTTCTGCACCCTGCGGAACGACACCAGGGCTTCAGAATCGCACATTGCTCGCGCGGCTCCTTCTCCAGGCGCAACACACGCGCATACCCCACGTCTGGCATCGGATCGCACCGGGAGGCTGAAGAATTGCCCAATTCAGCTATTGGCACAACTCGTTTTTTGTCCCCTGCAGGCCCGACGACACGCACCGCGTGCATTACCGGTGATGGACGACAACCCGGGTGCCGACCGGCACGCGCTCGAAGAGATCGACAATGTCGTCATTGACCAGGCGGAAACATCCGGACGACACGGCCTGCCCGATCGTCTCCGGCGCATTGGTGCCGTGGATGCGATAGACCGTGGTCCCGATGTAGAGCGCGCGCGCCCCCATCGGATTGCCCGGGCCGCCGGCCACCCAGCGCGGCAGATAAGGCTGGCGCGCGATCATCTCCGGCGGCGGCGTCCAGTCCGGCCATTCCGCCTTGCGCGTGATCTTGTGCATGCCGCCCCACTGGAAGCCGTCGCGGCCGACGCCGACGCCGTAACGGACGGCGAGGTTGTTGGGCATCAGCAGATAGAGATAGCGCTCGCGCGTGCTGACGATGATCGTGCCCGCCGGATATTCGGAGCGGTAAAACACGACGCGTCGGCGGTATTCGTCCGGCACGGTGGCGGCGCGATCTGTGTGGTCAACGCCGGGATCGACGTCGGGCACTTCCTCGACCGGCTGGCTGCGCGCGACGGCGCTCGTGAGCGCCAGGCCGGCCGCGAGGCAGGCGACCAGCATCGTCGGCCGCATCCATTTCAAGCATCCCGTCATTGCGGCACCTCGTCTCGACTCGCGTCGCTTGCACGTAAGTCGACGACCATACGGTGACGAAGGCTGACGGTGCAAACCTTCAGGCGCTCGGTGCGGCGAACGGTTGCACTTGCGCCGCGCGCGGACGCTTCGGCGGCGATACCACTTCGGGCTCGCGCGCGACGTTGTCCGCCGCAAGGTCCGGCGCCGCGCACATGCGATTGCGACCGGCATGCTTGGCGTCGTAGAGCGCGTTGTCGGCGCGCGCGATCAGCGCGTCGAGATCGATGACCGGCTCGCGCGCACAGGCCGCGCCGATGCTGACCGTGCCGCCGATTGCCTCACCGGCAATGACCGCGCCCGCCTGCTCGAAGCCGGCGCGGATACGCTCGGCGATCTTGCCGGCGACCTCGATGTCGCCCGGCACGATCGCCGCGAACTCCTCGCCCCCGAGGCGGCCCATGATGTCGTCCGCACGCATGCTGGTGTTGAGCACCGCGGCGAAAACCTTGAGCGCCTCGTCGCCGGTCGCATGGCCGAAGCGGTCATTGATCGACTTGAAGTGGTCGAGGTCGAACATCATCAGCGTCACCGGCTCGCGCCGGCGCGCAAGCCGCGCGCACAGCGCGTTCGCGCCGTCAAGGAAGGCACGCCGGTTCGGCAAGCCGGTCAAATGATCGGTCGTGGCGGCCCGCCGATAGATGCGCACACGCTGGTCTTTGACCATCAGGAGCACGATGAACGCCGTGCCGACGCCGTAGATGATGCTTTCGAGCGCAAGCACCGTCAGCCACTTCGCCGCGACCGCGTCCGGCATGAGGCGCTGCATGGCGAGGGGCATCAGGAAGACGGCAGCATGCAGGCAGGGCACGACCGTCGCCGCCGTGCGCGAGAACAGCGAGCGGCGCCGCTCGCGCCACAATTCCCAGGCGATGACGAAGGTGTAGGCGGCGATCGCCAGCGCGCCGAGCGCAATGCGCGCCTGGCTGCCCTCCTCGACCCCCGGAAGCCGGCACAGCACCAGCCAGGCGATCGCGCCGGCGAAGGCCCCGAGCGGCCGCAGCGGCCGGCCGTGGAACAGACGGATGCCGCTCCAGATGACACCACAGGCGAGCAGCGTCAAAGCCTCCGGCACCTCGACCGGGATATGGAAGCGCTGCACCGGCGCCGCCCACAGCGCCATCGAGGCGGCGCCGATCAGATAGGCCGAGCCCCACCAGGCAAGCGGCCGGACGTCGCGCTCCTGCATCCAGCACAGCACGAGAAACAGGCCGAGCAGCCCGGCGAGCGCAATGGCAACGAAGACGAGCGTCGGCACGTCGAGAAAATTCGCCGTCGCAGCAGGGGTCGCGAGCATCCGTCCTCCGCTCCGCCCTGTCCGACATCGCGAGCGAGCGGGCAAAGCCTACCGGCGAGGCATGGGCGAAAGCTTTCGCAACTGCCTCCGCTTCGACGAAACACTGGCTCGAATTGACTTCAAAAATGCGGCGAGCGGCCCGCTGCGCCCCCTCAGGCGCCAACGGCGCGGCGCCAGCGCGGCTCGCCCAGATCCACGGGCTGTTGCGCCTCCGCAGCGACGACGTCCGGCGCCCGCTCCGCCGCCGCGTCGGCGCATTCGACGCGATTGCGGCCCTTCGCCTTGGCGCCATAGAGCGCCCGATCGGCGCGCCCCAGCAGGCTGGTGATCGGCGTCTGCGGATCGTGCCCGAGCGTCACACCGACGCTGACAGTCGGCCCGAGGCCGTCCTTGCCGCGTCGCGCGGCCTCCGCGGCGAAATTGCGCCGCACGCGGTCGGCGATCCCCGCCGCCTTGCCGAGATCGTCGACCGGCAGCACCGCCGCGAATTCCTCGCCGCCGATGCGGCCGAACAGAACGTCGGCGCCGAGTGTGCGCGTCGCCGAGGCCGCGAAGGCCTGCAGCACGGCATCGCCGGTGCCGTGGCCGAAGCGGTCGTTGATCGCCTTGAAGCGGTCGAGGTCGAACAGCATCACCGCCAGCGGCTCCGGATCGAGCCGCTGCTGCGCCTGCAGCCGCGCCGCACCGTCGAGGAAGGCGCGGCGGTTGGGCACGCCGCTCAACGGGTCGATCATCGAGGCGATCTTGTGCTGAAACTCGGCGCGCTCCTTCGCCATGTTGAGGAGGAGGAACGCCAGTACCACCGTGAACAAGAGCGTGCCGAAGGCGAGCAGCGGAAACAGCGGGCTCGCCGTGAAATGGTAGGCGCCGGGCGGCTGCGGCACGAGCAGCGTCAGCGGGATGCGCGCGAACATGGCGAAGCCGAAGACGAGCAGGGTGACGACGGCCGGCCAGCGCGACAGCAGCGGCTCGGCATGGCCGCGCCAGATCTCGCGCGCCGTCAGCAGCGCCAGCGCGGCGATCAGCCCCGACACCACGATCGTGCGCCGATTGATGTCGCCGCCGATGGCGGGAACGAGACAGGCCGCGATCCACAGCGCCGGCGCAACGGCCATGTGGACGAGATGGATGGGGCGGGCGTCGAACAGGCGCGCGCCGGCCCAGACCACCCCCATGCCGGCGAGAACGAGCGCATTGGCAAGGTGGATCGACATCCAGTTAGGCACCTCGCCGCGCACGGCCGCGAGCGCCACGCCTGTGGCCGCGAGCAGAAAGGCCGCGCCCCACAGGATCGGCGAGCGGATCGCACGGTTCTGCGAGCCGGCAAAGAGCAGCAGGCCGCCGAGCAGGACCATGACGAACACCGTCACGATCGCCAATGTGTGAATGTCCAAGCGCATGAAATCGACCACCCCTCACCGGATGTAGGGAGTGGACGATTGGAAGTCGGTTACCGCCGGATTCTTTGTGCGCGACAGCATTGCTGCGGCGTAAACGCGCCTTGCACAATTCGCGCAATCGCGTGGAGGCAAAAGAAAAGGCGCGCCGAAGCGCGCCTTTTCGCAGCAAGGGGGTCGTTCCGATCAGCGCTTCGAGAACTGGAACGAACGGCGGGCCTTGGCGCGGCCGTACTTCTTGCGCTCGACCACGCGCGAGTCGCGGGTGAGGAAGCCGCCGCGCTTGAGGGCGCCGCGCAGTTCCGGCTCGAAATAGGTGAGCGCCTTGGCGAGGCCGTGACGAACCGCGCCGGCCTGGCCCGACAGGCCGCCGCCGGAGACGGTGCAGATCACGTCGTACTGGCCGTTGCGGCCGGCCGCGACGAGCGGCTGCTGGATCAGCATGCGCAGCACCGGACGGGCGAAGAACACTTCGACGGTCTTGGTGTTGACGGTGATCTTGCCGGAGCCCGGCTTGATCCAGACGCGGGCGACCGCGTTCTTGCGCTTGCCGGTGGCGTAGGCGCGGCCCTGCGCATCGACCTTCTTTTCGTGCTTGGGTGCCTCGGAGGCGACGGCCTTCAGGCTCGCCAAGCCTTCCATGGACTGTACGGTCTCGGCCACGATCAGGCACTCCTCACGTTCTTGCGGTTCATCGAGGCGACGTCGAGCGTCTCGGGCTTCTGCGCCTCGTGCGGATGCTCAGGACCCGGATAGACGCGCAGGTTGCCGAGCTGCACGCGGCCGAGCGGGCCGCGCGGCAGCATGCGCTCGACGGCCTTCTCGACGATGCGCTCGGGGAAGCGCCCCTCGAAGATCGCCTTCGCGCTGCGCTCCTTGATGCCGCCGATGTAGCCGGTGTGGTGGTAGTAGACCTTCTGCTCGCGCTTGCGGCCGGTGAACACGGCCTTGGCTGCATTGACGACGATGACGTTGTCGCCATCGTCGACATGCGGGGTATAGGACGCCTTGTGCTTGCCGCGCAGGCGCATGGCCACGATCGTGGCGAGACGGCCGACGACGAGGCCGGTGGCGTCGATCGTGACCCACTTCTTCTCGACGTCGGCGGCCTTGGCCGAATAGGTCTTCATGACAATTCCCTGGGATAGGCCGGGCGCGGAAAGCGCGCTCCGTAGGTGTGCGGTTGTCTAATGGAGCAGCCGGTTGCGGTCAACGCCTTTCGGCGCAATAAAGCGACATGTTTTCAATGTCTTGTAAGAATGGTATTTTCGCACCATCCAATGGTGCGAGCATACCATCGCCTAACCGCCGTTGGCCGGGAGCGAATAGGTCGAGGTGACGTGCGCCACCGGCTCCTCCAGCCCGTCCGAGTAGATGGCCACCTCCCCGACCGCCAGGCGCTTGCCGATCTTGAGCAATTTCGCTTCGGCGATGAGATCGGCGGGGGCCGGCTTGCGCAGGAAATTGATGTTGAGGTTGGTCGTCACGGCCAGCGGCTGCGGCCCCACCGCCGAGAAAACGGCGACGTACATGGCGAAATCGGCGAGTTCCATCATGGTGGGGCCGGAGATGGTGCCGCCGGGCCGCACGTAATCCTCGTGGAAGTGGCGACGCACTCGGATATGACCGTAGTCCACCCGCTCCAGCGTCAGGCCGCAGCCTTCGTAGAAGGCCTGCGGAAACTCCCTGCGCAAGAGTTCCGCGATCTCGTCAGCGTTCAGCGCCGGCGCCCGCATCTTCGCCCCTCCGCCGCCGGCGATGGCCGGCCCGGTTCCGTCATAATGGGGCGGCGCGGGGCGTCAACCGCTGCGCTGGCGCGCCCGGCCGTAGAGCGCGCGCAACTCGTCCTTGGCCTTTTCCAGCCTGGTCCTGCGGGTCTTCGGCAGGTCCTTGCCGGCGCGATTGATGTAGAAGGTGAGCATCGACATTGCGGAGCGGTACGGGTCCGCCTTGCGGCGCCGGCTGTGCTCGGCAGAACGCTTGAGCGAGGCGGCGATCGCCTTCGGCGTGGCCTTCTTGAAGACCCCCTCCTCCAGCGTCAGAGCATCGCTCGTCTCGGTGACGCGCTGCGACCAGCGGCGCGTGCGGTGGGTCGAGGCGGTCTTGCGGCGGCGTTTGGCCATCGTCATCTCCTTCTGCGGCGAACGTGCGTCGCGGCCCCGCGGTTCCCGCCCGCCCTTGCCTGCGCGCCGCAGGAGCTTATGGTCTCACCGCATGAACATGCCGGTTGATATCCCTGTCCTCTTGCGCGAGCGTGACGGCGAGATCGCGGTGCTGGTGCTCAACCGGCCGCAGCCGCGCAACAGCCTGTCGGAAGCCTTGCTGAAGGCGCTCTCGGCGGCCCTGAGCGAGATCAAGGACGATTCGTCCGTGCGCGCGGTGGTGCTGGCGGCGAACGGGCCGGCCTTCTGCGCCGGTCACGACCTCAAGGAATTGACGGCGCGCCGCAGCGATGCCGACGGCGGCAAGGCCTATTTCCGCCACATCATGACGACCTGCAGCACCATGATGCAGCAGATCGTCACGCTGCCGCAGCCGGTGATCGCCGCCGTGCAGGGCGTGGCCAGCGCCGCGGGCTGCCAGCTCGTGGCGAGCTGCGATCTCGCCATCGCTTCCGATGCGGCGCGGTTCGCCACGCCCGGCGTCGACATCGGCCTGTTCTGCTCGACGCCGATGGTGGCGCTCTCGCGCAACGTCGCGCGCAAGCACGCGATGGAAATGCTGCTCACCGGCGATATGGTCGCGGCGCAACGCGCGGCCGAGATCGGCCTCGTCAACCGCGTCGTGCCCGCCGGCGAGGAGCGCGCCGAAGCCGTGCGGCTCGCCCGGCAGATCGCGTCGAAATCGTCCTACACGCTCAAGGTCGGCAAGGAGGCGTTCTATCGCCAGCTCGAGCTGCCGCTCGATCGGGCCTATGCCTACGCCTCCGAGGTGATGACCGAGAACATGATGGCGCGCGACGCCGAGGAAGGCATCTGTGCCTTCATCGAAAAGCGCGAGCCGAACTGGGAAGACCGCTGAGCGGTCCGCCCGGTCGATCCGCCCAATTTTCTTCAATTGCGCGTCCCTGCCGGATCGGGTCGCATCGCCGCGCCCAATCGAAGCTTCCCATCACTCACCACAGGGGACGACCATGATCCGCACATTCGCCGTCGCGCTGGCGCTCGGCATCGCCGCACTCGGCCCGGCCGCGGCGCAGGACTTCAGCGCCGCGCAGCGCGCCGCCTGCAAGACCGACTACGAGGCCTTCTGCAAGGGCACGATGCCGGGCGGCGGCCGCGTGCTCGCCTGCCTGGAAAAGCACAACGCCAAGCTCTCCGCGGCCTGCAAGAAGGCCGTCGCCGAGGCGAAGAAGTAATCACACGCGCTTGATCGGCCCTTTGCGGCCCTGCGCCCGGGCCCTATGTTCGGCGGACGTCCTCGTCTCGCCGGACATGGCCTCATGCCCAATGCCACGATCGTGTTCACGCCTGGCGTGCGCAAGGCGCAGGCCGAACGCGGCTCGGCGCGCGCCTACGAACAGCGCATCGCCGAAGGCTTTCCCGATACGGTGAGCCCGGAGCTCGCGAAATTCATCGTCGAGCAGGACACCGCCTTCTTCGGGACCGCGAGCGCCGACGGCGCGCCCTACATCCAGCACCGCGGCGGCCCGAAGGGGTTCATCAAGATCGTCGACGAGCGGACGCTCGGCTTCGCCGACTACCGCGGCAACCGGCAATACATCACGCTTGCCAATCTCCTGGAGAACGACCGCGCCTATCTCTTCCTGCTCGATCCGGCGCGGCGGCAGCGCGTCAAGCTCTGGGGGCGCGCCCGCGTCGTCGAGGACGACGCCCCGCTGGTGGAGAGACTGTTCGATGAAGGTTACAAGGCGCGGCCCGAGCGCGCGATCCTGTTCACCATAGAGGCGTGGGACGTGAACTGCTCGCAGCATATCGTCACGCGCTACTCCGAGGCTCAGCTCGAAGACGCGTTCACTGAGGTGCGCGCGACCATCGTCGCGCTGCAACAAGAGAATGAGCGGCTGCGCGCCTTGCTCGCGCAGCCGTCAACTGCTTCGCCGGTCGAGCCGCAGCGTTAGCGGCCCGCAGACTTCCGGTCAGACGTTCGCGGCCTCCTCGCTTGCGGCCGGTGCGGATGCGGCCTGCGCATCCTGCTCGTGGCGCTGGTCGCGCCCGGTCGACGGCAACTGGAGGACCGTCGCGCGCTGACCTTCGCGCAGATTGGTGATGAGAACGATCGTCCCGTCGGGGAACTCGAGCGCATCGTGGTGCGCCATCGGCGTCTCGACGTTGACCTGCCGGAACCGGGCGACTTTCTGCCCGTAGGTCCTGGCCGGCTCGCCCTGCCACGCGGCATGGCTCTCGATGTCCCGCTCGAACGCCAGTTCGGTGCCCGGCATCAGGCAGACCGCCACATTCGCGTCATCGATCGACGCGAAGCCGCGCGTGATCGAGCCGGGGAAGCCGGCGGATACGAGCCGGTCGCCCACCCGCGCCGGGCGGGACGCCACATTATGTAGACTATAGTCGCACATGAGGTGTCTCCATCGCCTGTTTAGTGGACGCCGAGACGCACGCCCCGACACACGATGGCATCAAACGAGATTGTGCTTGCTGGGTCGTCGGCATCCGCAATCCCGCCTTTATTGGCGCGCGACTCCGCCACCTGACGTTCAAACGTCCGGCTTGCTCTTTTGTTCGGACGGCTCGAATAATACCCGCGTTCGAAAGCAGACACGATGAATCACGACAGTTACACCGACAGCTACATCCGCGGCATCCTGAACACCGTAAAAACAATCGCCATGGTCGGCTTCTCGCCGAAAGAGAACCGGCCGAGCTATTTCGCCTTCAAATACCTCCTCGAACGGGGCTACCGGGTCATCCCGATCAATCCGGGACAGGCGGGCAATGAGGCGCTCGGG
>Ga0180221_1000925_pt1 | contig 22064 bp, 17 predicted proteins | sample eDN5th37CKraftMG_FD_151339 | JGI IMG/M metagenome (GOLD analysis project Ga0180221, IMG submission 151339) | Enriched Miracle-Growth compost microbial communities from Emeryville, California, USA - eDNA 5th pass 37_C Kraft MG (version 2) (version 2) ...
ACCACAAAGGGTTCAAAAATTTGGCATTGACTATCAAACACACTGTTGAGTTCTCAAACAACCGACGCACACCCACAAGACCAGAACTTTCCGTTCCGACCCCGCCGGGGCAACCCCTCAAACTTACCAGACCCTTTTTCCTCTTCCAAATCCCTGATCCGAGGATCAGAGGGAATCGAAAAGACGATCCAGCCCCACCGAAAGGAATGCGCGAAGCATCCCGTCCTTGAAGGTGTGGGTTTCAGTCCCGGCCCGGCCATCGGTACCCAGCCTCGTGGCTGTCTCCTCGATGTCCGTCGGCCCGTCGGGCTGACGTCGTAGAACATTACCCGGCTCGGGCGCCCGGTGCAACGTGGCCGGACGTGGCGCGCACCACGTCCGGCCACCGGCACCGGCGGACCCCACGGGACCCGCGGGAACGCCGCGCGGAGCACCCCGCGCGGCACCCGTCAGGACACCTCTCAGGCGGCCACGGCGTCCGGGTCGGGCCGCTCGCCGCGCGCCAGCAGGCGGGCGGCGTCGAACTCACCGAGCACCGCCGCGTCGGGCCGCGGGGTCAGCAGGCTGACCACCACGGCGACCACCAGGCCGGTCACGAAGCCGGGGATGATCTCGTACAGCGAGTCGGCGAGCGTCGTCCGGCCCCAGACGAACGCGACGGCGGCACCCGAGACCATGCCTGCGAGCGCGCCCCATCGCGAGAGCCGGCGCCAGTACAGGCTGAGGAGCACCAGGGGCCCGAACGCCGCACCGAAGCCGGCCCAGGCGAAGCCCACGAGGTCGAGGATCGTGGACGTGCGGTCCAGGGCGATGAGGCCCGCGACGATCGCGACGAGCAGCACGCCCGCCCGGCCGAGCATCACCTCGGCGCGCGTGCTCAGGCGCACGCCCATCATCTTCAGCAGGTCCTCGACGAGCGCCGACGAGGAGACGATGAGCTGCGACGAGATCGTCGACATGATCGCCGCGAGCACCGCCGCCAGCACCAGCCCCGCGATCAGCGGGTGGAAGAGCAGCTGGGCGAGCACCAGGAAGATCGTCTCCGGGTTGTCCACAGCGATGCCCCTCTCGGCCGCGTACGCGACGCCGATGAGGCCGGTCATCACCGCACCCAGGCCCGTGACGATCATCCAGCTGATGCCGATACGCCGTCCCGCCTTCGCGTCCTGCGGGCTGCGGATCGCCATGAAGCGCACGATGATGTGCGGCTGGCCGAAGTACCCGAGGCCCCAGGCGAGCGCGGAGATCACGCCGGTGGCCGACGCCCCGGCGAGGAACGACAGGTGCTGGGTGCCGCCGGCGGCGTCGGCCGCGCGGATCCCGTCGGTCACCGCACCCCAGCCGCCGAGCTCCACGATCGCGAGCACCGGCACGGCCACGAGCGCCGCGAGCATGAGCAGCCCCTGCGCGACGTCGGTCCACGTCGCACCGAGGAAGCCGCCGAAGAGGGTGTACGCGAGCGTCACCCCGCCCACGACGAGCAGCCCGGTGAGGTAGTCGAAGCCGAAGGAGCTCTCGAAGAACGTCCCGCCCGCCACCATGCCGGACGACACGTAGAAGGTGAAGAACACCAGCACGATGGCCCCGGCCGCGATGCGCAGCAGGTGCGCCGGGTCACGGAGGCGGTTGTCGAAGAAGCTGGGGATGGTGATCGAGTTGTTCGCGACCTCCGTGTACGCCCGCAGTCGCGGCGCCACGAACTTCCAGTTCAGCCATGCCCCGATCGTGAGGCCCACCGCGATCCACGCCTCGATGAGACCGGTGGCGTAGATCGCCCCCGGCAGGCCCATGAGCAGCCAGCCCGACATGTCGGAGGCGCCGGCGCTCAGTGCGGCCACGCCCGGGCGGAGCCTGCGCCCGCCCAGCATGTAGTCGTCCAGGTCGTCCGTGCTGCGGTACGCGGCGTAACCGATGGCCAGCATCGCCACCAGGTACGCGACGATCGCGATCGTCTGCCAGGTCTGATCGCTCATGCGATCGATCCTCTCGGTCGTCTCGTGCAGCGTCTGGCGCTCGACGCGCCGACCGCCGCGTGCTGCGCGGCGGGCCGGGGCCAGGTCGATACGCGGTCGGCGCTGACCTCGCTGCTGTGCCACCCCGTGGGGTCGAAACGACCAACGGCCCGATCCTGGGTCAGGATCGGGCCGTCGTGTCTTTCGGTGCGCCCGGAGGGATTCGAACCCCCAACCTTCTGATCCGTAGTCAGATGCTCTATCCGTTGAGCTACGGGCGCAAACCTCGTCGGCGCTCTCGCACCGGCCGACGAGAACATTACAGCCCTCGGGCCCGTTCCCCAAACCGGGGAGCCGCATCGTGATGCACGACACCGGGGCGCGCGTCCGGCGGGCCGAAGACCTCCCGGCCCGGCGCGGCCGGCCCCGGACAGCAGAAAAGGCCCCGGGCGTTCAGCAGCCGGAGCCTTCCTGGCGGAGACGGCGGGATTTGAACCCGCGAACGGGTTGCCCCGTTACCACCTTAGCAGGGTGGCGCACTAGACCAGACTATGCGACGTCTCCTCGCGGCAGCACAGCATCACCGCGGCGCCCAGACTAACCGGCCACGTCGCCCCGGGGCAAAGCAGCGCGCCGTCGTCCCCGCGGCACGCCGCCGCACGCTACGGTCTGGCGCATGCTGGACGACGACGACCAGGACCGCGACCACCGCTCCCACCAGGGCACGGACGTCCCGGCCGCGACATCTGCCGGGCATCCACGGCGGGCCCGGAGTGACGAGGGCGACCACGACGACGACTACGACGTGCTCGTCATCGGGTCCGGCTTCGGGGGCAGCGTCGCGGCGCTGCGCCTCACGGAGAAGGGCTACCGCGTGGGAGTGCTCGAGGCGGGCCGGCGGTTCGCCGACGACGAGCTCCCCCGCACCTCCTGGGACCTGCGGCGCTTCCTGTGGGCGCCCGCGCTCGGCTGCTTCGGCATCCAGCGGATCCACCGGCTCAAGGACGTGCTCGTCCTCGCCGGCGCGGGCGTCGGCGGCGGGTCCCTCGTCTACGCCAACACGCTCTACCGCCCGCTCGAGGCGTTCTGGTCGGACCCCGCGTGGGCGCACGTCACCGACTGGAGGGCGGAGCTCGAGCCCTACTACGACCAGGCCGAGCGCATGCTCGGCGTCGTCGACTACCGGCGCATTACGCCCGCCGACGCGCTGATGCGCGGCGTCGCCGAGGACCTCGGTGTGGGGCACACGTTCCGGCAGGTCCGGGTCGGCGTCTACCTCGGTCAGGACGGTGCCGAGCGCCCCCGCGGAGCCCGCGGCCCGGCCGTCCCCGACCCGTTCTTCGGGGGCGCCGGGCCCGACCGCAACCCGTGTCTCCACTGCGGGGAGTGCATGACCGGCTGCCGGCACAACGCGAAGAACACGCTCGTGAAGAACTACCTGCACCTCGCGGAGGGCGCGGGCGCGCGCGTGCACCCGCTGACCACGGCGTCCGCGGTCGTGCCCCGGCCCGACGGCGGCTACGAGGTCCGCACCCACCGGACGGGCCGGAGGTGGGCGGGGCGCCGCACCTACCGGGCCCGCCAGGTGGTGCTCGCCGCCGGGACGCTCGGGACGCAGCGGCTGCTGCACGCGATGCGGGACAGCGGCGACCTGCCGCACCTCTCCGACCGGCTGGGGACGCTCACGCGCACCAACTCCGAGGCGCTGCTCGGCGCGATGCGGCCCGCGCGCCGGACGGCCGACGGCCCCGACTACTCCGAGGGCGTCGCCATCACCTCGTCCTTCTACCCGGACGAGCACACCCACGTCGAGCCCGTCCGGTACGGACGCGGCTCCAACGCGATGGGGCTGCTGCAGACGGTGCTGGTCGACGGCGTCGGGCCGGGCGAGGGCCCACGGTGGCGCCGCTGGCTGGGCGAGCTCTGGCGCCAGCGGCGCCACCTGCCCTCCCTGTACGACCTGCGCGGCTGGTCGCAGCGCACCGTCATCGCCCTGGTCATGCAGAGCCGCGACAACTCGCTCACCACGTACACGCGACGCGGCCTGCTCGGCCGCCGGCTCACGTCCCGGCAGGGCACCGGCGAGCCCAACCCGACCTGGATCCCCGTGGCCCACGACGCCGTCCGGGCGATGGCGGCCCGCATGGACGGCCTTGCCGGCGGCAGCGCGGGCGACCCGTTCGACGTGCCGATGACCGCCCACATCCTCGGCGGCTGCACCATCGGCGACTCCCCCGCCACCGGCGTCGTCGACCCGTACCACCGGGTGCACGGGCACCCCGGCCTGCACGTGATGGACGGGTCGGCCGTGACGGCCAACCTCGGCGTCAACCCGTCGCTGACCATCACGGCCCAGGCCGAGCGCGCCTGCGCGCTCTGGCCGAACCGTGGTGAGGCGGACGCCCGGCCGGAGCCCGGCGCCGACTACGCCGTGGTGCCGCCGACGCCGCCCCGGCGCCCCGCCGTGCCCGAGGCCGCGCCCGGGGCGCTGCGGCTGCCGCTCGTCGAGATCCGGCACTCCTGACGGGAGCACCGACGCCCCGGCGGGTGGCCCGCCGGGGCGTCGTCGTGCGGAGGGCGAGGGATTCGAACCCCCGGTGCATTGCTGCACAACGGTTTTCAAGACCGTCACATTAGGCCGCTCTGTCAGCCCTCCCTGGGACGGCCGCCGGGGCGCCCGTCCGGCACAGCAGTGTACCGGCCGGCGGTCGTCTTCCCATGGCCGCGGCCCCGGTCGCCGAGGCGAGCCGGGGCCGCAGGAACGACGTGCGGGACGGGGCCGTCAGGCCGCGCCGCCGCCCGAGCGCAGCTGGCGCATCGCGAGCTGGACGAGGGCGATGAGGGTCTGCTTCGTCGCCGCGCGCGAGCGGGCGTCCGTGTAGAGCATCGGCACGTGCGCCGGGATCTGCAGCGCCTCGCGGACGTCCTCCAGCCGGTGCTTGGCCACCCCGTCGAAGCAGTTGACGCCCACGACGAACGGCACGCCCCGCGACTCGAAGTAGTCGATCGCCGGGAAGCACTGCTCGAGGCGGTCGGTGTCGACGAGCACGACGGCACCGATCGCGCCGCGGATCAGGTCGTCCCACATGAAGAGGAAGCGGTCCTGACCCGGGGTGCCGAACAGGTAGAGCCAGAGGTTGCCCGGCAGGTTCACCCGGCCGAAGTCCATCGCCACGGTGGTGGTCGTCTTGCGGTCGGAGACGCCGCCCGCGTCGTCCACCCCCACCGAGTGCTCCGTCATCGCGGCCTCGGTGTTGAGCGGCTCGACGTCCGAGATCGAGCCGATGAACGTCGTCTTGCCCACGGCGAAGCCGCCGGCGACGACGATCTTGGTGACTGTCGGGGCGCTGGTGCCCTCGGAGGGCGCCGCGGCGGGCTGCGGGGCCCCGGCCGGCCGCTCGGTCGCGGTCTGCGGGGAGGCGGCGGGCTGGGCCGCCGGCGCCTGGGGAGCCTGCGGCTGGGAGGCCGCCTGTGCCTGGGCCTGCGCCGGCGCCTGGGCCTGGGGAGCGGCCGCCTCGGGCACCTGCTGCGCGACCGGGCGTGCCGCCGGCGCCGACGTGATCGGGCCCTGGGCTGCCGGAGCGGGGCGGGCGTCGTCCCCGACGGACGACGGGGTGCCCCCGAGGACGCTCTGCCGCTGCGGCGCGCTGACCGCGGCCGGCGCACCGCCCGACGGCGCGCTCACGGCGCCGGCGGACGGCGAGACCGGGGCCCACGCCGGGGACATCCCCCCGGAGGCTCCGGGCGCCGGGCTGTCAGAGGGCGGAAATGCCATTGAGAACACTCTCCAAGACGCTCAGGGACAGGCCCGAGTGGGAACTGCCGTGACCCGTGTGGACGTTGACCGGGGTCGAGGTGTGCACGGTGATGTGGCCCTCTTCCTGCATGTCCGCCACCAGGATGCGGACGACGCCGAGGGGCAGGCGCAGCAGCGCGGAGAGCTCCGCGATCGACACGTAGGTGTGCGCGGCGTGCTGCAGGATCGCCCGCTTCTCGGGGGTGAGGCCGACGCTCGTGACGGCACCGGGCATCACCTCGACGAGCGCCTCGAGCGGCAGGTCGGACAGGGCGGAACGGACGCGGCCACCGGTGACCGCGTAGGGACGCACCGTCGAGGCCTCGTAGCCGTCTGCCGAGTGCGCACCCAGAGAACCGAACGATGCGTGCGTCATGGTCGCGACCTCATCCCACCCGCGCGGCGCGCGTCGAGCCGTCCACGGGCAGGTTCCCTCGCATCTCGGAGATGAGCTGCGGGGTCAGGGTGGCCTCCGTGCGGGACACGAGGAGCGCCATCTCGTAGCCGATGAGCCCGATGTCGCAGGACGACTCGGCGACGACCGCGAGGACCGACCCGTTCGAGACGTTCATCAGGAAGAGGAAGCCGTTGTCCATCTCGATGACGGCCTGCCGCACGTTGCCGCCGTCGAGCTGACGCGACGCCCCGCGCGTCAGGCTCGACATGCCGGAGACGATCGCCGCGAGCTGGTCACCGCTGGTGCGGTCGAGCTGGTCGGACATCGCCATGAGCAGACCGTCCGCCGAGACCACCAGGGTGTGGCGGCTCCCCGGGACGGTGCGCACGAAGTTGTCGAGAAGCCACCCGAAGTTGGTCGCTTCAGTACTGAGGGTCACGCTTCCTCCTCGTCGTTACGCCGAAGGCGCAGGTCACCGCTGCTGCGGCGCGGATCCAGGGACATCATTCACGGTCGAGGCGGCCTGCGTCGAGGCCCTGACGGCCCCGGCGTCGTTCCGGCCGCGGCTGGTGGCGGACTGGAACGCCGACAGTCGCGACCGCAGCTGCTCCGGATCCCGCTCGATGCGTGCCGTGAACCGCTCGGTCGATGCCGTCGACTCCCCCGCCCGCTGGCGCCGCGCAAGGCTGCCGGCCTCGGGCGCGACCGTCGTCGGGCGGTACGTCTGCTCGTCGTTCGTCGAAGTCACGTTCCCTTCCTGGAAGACGCCGCGCTGCAGCATCGTGGACATCTCCTCGTACAGGACGGCCGACGCCATCCACTCCGAGCGCGCCTCGACGGTGTCGGGCACGAAGTGCGGGTCCAGCGGGTCGTGACCCGCCGGCTCCGTCGGGCGCAGCGGCAGCACGGAGCCGCCGTACGACGTCCCGGCCGACGCCGCCGGGTCGGCGGCCGGCTCGTCGCGCGGCACCTCCTCGCGCGGCACGTCCTGGCGGGGCGGGTCGTACGTGCGGGCGCCGCCGAACGCCGCCGCGTCGGGATGCGGGGACTCGGGCGTGCTGTCCGTCGCCGGGAACGGCGACCCCGTCGCCGCCGGGGCCACGCCCTCCTCCGTCGACGGCTTCCGACCGAACAGGCCGCGCTTGCGCCCGCCCGCGGACGGCGTCTCCCGCCCGGCGCGCCGCGTCGGCAGGTCGGCGATGAGGTCCTCGAACGCCGGCAGCTCCTGGAAGGCGCCCCGGCCCGGGGTCTCTGCCGGCTGCTGCGCAGCGGCCGGCTCCGCGGGGGTCACCGGGTCGAACGACGGCCCCGCGACGGGCTCGGAGACCTCGCGGACCACCGGGTCGAACGACGTGGCGGGCTCCGCGTACGGGACGGGGGCCGGCTCCTGCGGCGCAGGCTCCGGGACCGACCGCTCCGGGGAGGAGGGCTCCGCGTACGACGGCCCGGCGTACGACGGCTCCGCGTGCGACGACTCCGCGTACGAGGACTCGGCGTACGAGGACTCGGCGTACGTCGGCTCCGGCGTCGCGGGACGCGCGGGCTCGGCCGGCGCGGGCGCGACGTCCCGGGTCGGCAGGGCAGCGGCAGGCGCCGCCTCCGTGGCTGGCCGGTACGGCTCCGGCAGGACGGGCGGACCCTGCGCGGCGGGCGGCTCGGCCTCCCTCTCCTGGCCGGCGACCGGCACCGACGAGATCGGCGCCTCGCGCTGCTCCGGCGCCGGCGCGGGCTCGGCCGGCGGCAGCGGGGCGAGCTCGTCCGGGAGGGCCGCGGGGTCCTCCGTCACCGCGTCGAGCTGCAGCGTGCTGTCGGTCTCGGCCCCCTCGAGGGAACCCATGGAGCGGAAGCTCGAGAAGAGGCCGGCGCGCTGGTCGACGCCGAGCACCGGGGCCGACACCGGCTCCGGCTCCGCGGCCACCGGCTCGGGCTGCGCCCGGTGCCGGCTGGGGAGCGACGAGGGCGAGGCCGCGACCTCGGCCGGCGGGCGCCAGGCGTCCGTCGTCGTCTCGTCGACGATCTCCGGGAGCTCCGGCGTCGCGAGGGGCGGCAGCACGATCGGGCCGGTGTCAGGACGGGCGCCGGCGTCCGCGGGGCCGGCGTCGGTGCGCCGGCGACGGGGCATGCCGATCGACGTCGTGCCGTCCGTGAGCGCGTCCAGGTCGACCGGCACCGCGGCCGGGGGCTCGGGCTCGCTCGGCACCGACGACGCGACCGCGGGGGTCGGCATCGTGGGGGCCTCGACGGGCTGGGGGGCGAACGACGGCTCCGGCTCGGGCGCCGCGCCCGCGGCGGGCTCGGCCTGGACCGTGCCGACCGGCTGGCCGCCGAGACCCGCGGCAGCGCTCTGCGTCGCGGCCTCCAGCGGGTCGGTCGGCTGCGGCAGCGGGAGCGCGTCGTCGGGCAGGAACAGGTCCACCGGGAAGACGACGGTGACGACCGTGCCGGTGCCCGACTCGCCGCTGCGGTAGCGGACCTGCGCGTTGAGGCGGTCCGCCAGGCGGCCGACCACGAACAGGCCCAGGCGCTGGGCGCCCACGGCGTCCGAGGCGGACCGGCTCGCCACCTTCGTGTTCGCGTCCGCGAGCTCCTCGGGGCTCATGCCGAGCCCGTGGTCGCGCACCGTGACCACGACGCCGTGCTCGTCGCGCGACGTCGTGACCTCGACGGGCGTGTGCGGCTCGGAGAACATCGTCGCGTTCTCGAGCAGCTCCGCCAGCAGGTGGGCGGCGCTCAGCGCGTTGTGGCCGAGCATGTGGGGGTCGACGCCGAGGTCGAGCCGCACGCGGTCGTAGAGCTCGATCTCGGACGACGCCGTCCGCACGACGTCGGAGATCGGCATCGGGTTGCGCACGCGACGGCCGGAATCGATGCCCGCGAGCACCAGCAGCGACTCGGCGTTGCGGCGCATCCGCGTGGCGAGGTGGTCGAGCCGGAACAGGTTCGACAGGGTGCTCGGGTCCTCCTCGGACCGCTCCAGCTCGTCGAGGAAGGACAGCTGCCGGTTGAGCAGCACCTGGTCGCGACGGGCCACGTTGACGAACATCTCCGCGATCGAGCCGCGCAGTGCGGCCTGCTCACGGGCGACCACCATGGTGGTCTCGTTCACCTCGTTGAACGCCGCAGCCAGGCGGCCGATCTCGTCGGCGGACTCGACCGGGACCTGCACGAGGTCGATCGAGGGGGCCTGGCCCGGCACCGCCATCTGCTCCACCATGCGCGGCAGGCGGTCGCGGACCTCCGCTGTCGCGGAGGTGAGGCGGGCCAGCGGCTGCACGATGCGGCGCGCGATGAGCAGCGCCAGCAGGAACGACACCAACACGACACCGAACGCCGCGGCACCGGTCAGGAGGGCCGCGGTGCGGGCGCCGGCCGCCAGGTCCTTCGAGTAGGCGACGGCGGCCTCACGGACCTCGTCGCGCACGTCCTGCGTGTTCTCGACCCACTCCTGCGAGAGCTCGTTCCACTGGCCGGCGGCCTCGGGGTCGAAGCCGGAGAGGTTGAGGTACCGCAGCTGCAGCCGCAGCTGGTCCAGGTCGTCGCTGTACGGCGGCAGCTCGAACCCGCCCGGCACCTGGTCGAGCTGCTCCTGCGCGTCGGTCCGCAGCGTGTCCGTCGCCTGGAGCAGCGTGACCATCCGGCCGTTGAGGTCGGCGCCCGGGGACTCGCCCTGGGAGACCGCGGCCAGCACCCCGGCCACGACCGGGCGCTCCAGGGTGTTCGCCACCATGGCGTCGTCCAGGCTGGTGTAGGCGTTGATGTGCCGCGTGAGGCCGGCGTCGTCGCCGCTCTGGGCGACCGAGCGCGGCACGTCCAGGGCGTTCTCGATGAGCGCCGTGTACTGCTCCGTGGCCCGCGCCTCGGTGAGCTGGCCCGAGATGACCTTGCGCTGCAGCTCGTCCAGCACCGTGCGGTCGCGCAGGGTGCGTCGCACCGTGTCCTGCACGTTGGCCGGCAGGGCGCTGATGTCGAGCACCTCGAGCGACTCGTCGCGCTCGTCGAGCGCGCGGTCGGTCTGCTCCTGCGCCTCGACCAGCCCCTTCTTGGCGCCGGGGATCCCCAGCGAGGCGGCGATGTTCATCCCGCGTTCCGCCGCGACCGCGGAGCCCGCAGTGTCCTGCAGCTCCAGCAGCTCCATGAGAGCCGCCGTCTGCTCGGCGCTGCGGTTCTCCTGCAGCGACTGCCAGGTGATCCAGCCCGCCGTCAACGCCAGGACGAAGATCGGCACGGCGAGTGTCGCAAGAATCTTCCCGCGAACGCCCAACCTGCGGAGCATCTGAACCTCTCTCCAACACTGATCGTCGAGGGCGGGCGACCGTCGCCGTCCGGTCCTCGGGTGGGTGCCATCACGTCCGGCACCACCCCTCGTACCCGGCTGGGCTTCCGGGCACGCGAGTAGGCTCCATCGGTGTGCGAGCGGTCACGATATCGGCACCAGGCGGTCCAAGGAAACTCACCCTATCCCTCGTCAACCGGGGCAAACCGGGCCGGGGCGAGGTGGTGGTCGACGTCGCGGCCGCCGGGGTCAACCGGGCTGACCTGCTCCAACGCGCCGGAAAGTACCCTCCGCCACCCGGTGCTCCCGAGTGGCCGGGGCTCGAGGTGTCGGGTACGGTCCGCGCCCTCGGCCCGGGCGTGACGACCTGGCAGCCCGGCGACCGCGTGGTCGCGCTGCTCGAGGGCGGCGGGTACGCCGAGCAGGTCGTCGCCCGCGCCTCCCAGCTGCTGCCGGTGCCGCAGGGCGTGGACCTCGTGGACGCCGCCGCGCTGCCCGAGGCGGTCTGCACGGCCTGGACCAACCTGGTCGACACCGGGCACCTGCGCGCCGGCGAGACCGTGCTGGTCCAGGGCGGCTCGGGCGGCGTCGGCAGCGTGGCGATCCAGCTCGCCGCCGCGCTCGGCGCGCGCGTCGTCGCCACGGCCGGCGGGCCGGAGCGCGTGGCCCGCTGCGTCGAGCTCGGCGCCGACGTCGGCGTCGACCACCGCGCGCAGGACGTCGTCGCCGCCGTGCGCGACGCCACCGACGGCCGCGGGGCCGACGTCGTCCTCGACGTGCTCGGCGGCGGTGGCCTCGCCGACAACGTGCGCGCGCTCGCCCCGGGAGGCCGGCTGGTCGTCATCGGGCTGCAGCGCGGGCGCCGCGGCGAGCTCGACCTCTCCGCGCTCATGGCCAAGCACGCGTGGGTCACCGGCACCCTCCTGCGGCCGCGCAGCACCGAGGAGAAGGCCGCCCTCGTCGCGACCGTCTGCGAGCGCGTGTGGCCGATGGTCGCCGACGGCCGGGTGCGGCCCGTGGTGCACGCCCGGGTGCCCTTCGACGAGGCGCCGGTCGCGCACGAGCTGCTCGAGGCCGGCACCGCCTTCGGCAAGGTGCTGCTGGTCCCGTGACCGGCGCCGGCCCGACCGGCCCGTGTCCGCCCCGTGGGCCACACTGGGTGGCATGACCGAGAGCGACTACGGCACACGCGACGACGACGGGACCCGGCCGCGGGTGGTGAGCCCCGACGGGGACGCCGCCGGGCCCGCGGAGGTCGGCACGGCCCCGGAGGCGGAGGACGGTCCGGAGGAGACGTCACGCATCGAGGAGCCCGCCAAGGTCATGCGCATCGGCGGCATGATCAAGCGGCTGCTCGACGAGGTGCGCGACGCCCCGCTCGACGACGCCGCCCGCACGCGCCTCGCCGAGATCCACGAGCGTTCCCTGACCGAGCTGGAGGAGGGCCTGTCCCCCGACCTGGTCGAGGAGCTGCACCGCATCACCCTGCCGTTCACCGACGAGGGGGTGCCGTCGGACGCGGAGCTCCGCGTGGCGCAGGCGCAGCTGGTCGGCTGGCTCGAGGGCCTCTTCCACGGCATCCAGACCGCGCTCGTGGCCCAGCAGATGGCCGCCCAGGCGCAGCTCTCGCAGATGCGGCGGGCGCTGCCGCCGGGGGCGCACCCGACGCCGTTCGCACCGGGAGGCCCCGGCGGGCAGGGCGGCCCGGGCGGCGGCCCGCAGGGTCAGCCCGGGGACGACGACCGCCGTCCCTCCCCGGGGCAGTACCTCTAGCCTGCGCGTCGGCGGGTGGGTGGGCCGGCACGTGGCCTGCGGCGTCAGGCGCGCGCCGTCATGGCGATGGCGCCGGAGACGAGCGCGAGCCCCACCAGCTCCGGCCACGTGGGCAGCTGCCGCAGCACCACCGCGCCGACCAGGACGGCCGTGGCCGGCAGCAGGGCGAGCAGGACGGAGAACGTCGCCATGCCGACCCGGCGCAGCACCACCTGGTCCAGCACGTAGGGGATGACGGACGAGCAGATCGCGACGACCAGGAGGAAGAGCAGGAGCGGCACGTCCGTGACGACCGTCGGCGTCGACCAGGCGAAGAAGGGCGCGAACGCGACCGCACCGGCCGCCATGCCGACCGCGAGCCCGTCGACACCCGTGCCGGCACCCGCGACCCGTTTGCCCAGCACGATGTAGCCCGCCCAGCACGCCGCCGCGGCCAGGACCGCGGCGAGCCCGATCACGGCGTCGGCGCGCGGGATGCCCGAGCCCAGCGTGACTCCCGCGAGGAGCACCACGCCGCCGGCGGCCACGACGATCGCCGTGCGCTCGCGCCAGCCGCGCCCCGTGATCGCGGCGACGGCCACGGGCCCCAGGAACTCGATCGCGACGGCGACCCCGAGCGGCAGATGGTCCACCGCCACGTAGAACACGACGTTCATCGCGGCGAGGACGACGCCGAACAGCGCGGCGGCCACCAGGGAGCGGCGGGTCCAGCGACGGCGCCACGGCCGGCGCCAGGCGAGGAGCACCACGGCGGCGAGGACGATGCGCCACCACCCGACGGTCGGTGCCCCGAGCCGGTCGAAGAGGCCGACGGCGACGGCGGCGCCCGCGTAGAGCGTGAGCCCGGAGACCAGGAAGAGCAGCGGTGCCGGCACACGGTCCGGGACCGCGCGCCGGCTCGGCGAGGGCGTCGACACCCCGGGAGCATACGGGCCACCGGGCATCGACCCGCTCCGGCCCCGCCCGGGGATGGGGAGAACTCCCCGCCCGAGATGTGGACAAGACGTGCACGAGGCCTGGACGAACGGTGCACGCTCCCCCTACGCTCGCGGGGCTACCGGGGGCAGCGCGCGATCCCGCGCGAACCGGCTCCGACCGGCGCTCCCCTTCCTTCGACCCCGTGAGGCCGTCATGTCGTTCATCGACGCGATCAAGTCCGTCTTCTCCCAGTACGCCACCTTCTCGGGCCGCGCGCGCCGCTCCGAGTTCTGGTTCTGGTACCTGTTCCTGGTGATCGTCGGCACGGTGGCGGGCGCCCTGCTCGGCACCGTGGGCGTGGCGTCGCTCGACACCACGACCGGCACGTTCGGCGCCGGGTACTTCGTGGTCGTCGCGCTGATCTCGATCGTCTGGCTCGCCCTCCTGCTGCCCACGCTCGCGGTGAGCGTGCGCCGCCTGCACGACCAGGACAAGTCGGGCTTCTTCTGGTTCATGTCCTTCATCCCGCTGGCCGGGCCGATCATCATGATCGTCTTCTACGCCACCGCCGGGACCGTGGGCCCGAACCGCTTCGGCGCCGACCCGAAGGGCGCGCAGGCTCCCGCCGGGTACGCCGCGCCGGCGGTCTGACCCCACGCACGACGACGGCGGCCCGGGTCGAGGGATCGTTTCCCTCGACCCGGGCCGCCGTCGTCCGTACGGGCCGTTCGCGGACCGTGCCCGGGCTCAGCCCTTGACCGCGCCGGCGAGCATGCCCCGCACGAAGAACCGCTGCAGCGCGATGAACACGATCAGCGGCACGACCATCGCGATGAACGCGCCCGCCGTGAGCAGGTGCCACTGGCCGCCCCGGGTGCCGGCCAGCTCGGCGATCTTCACCGTCAGCGGCTGGTAGTCCGGGGCCGCGAACGTCAGGCCGACGAGCAGGTCGTTCCACACCCACAGGAACTGGAAGATGCCGAACGACGCGATCGCCGGCACCAGCAGCGGGAAGAGCACGCGGAAGAAGATCTTCACGTGCCCGGCCCCGTCGACGCGGGCCGCCTCCACGAGGGACGCCGGGATGTCCTTCATGAAGTTGTGCAGCAGGAAGATCGCCAGCGGCAGCGCGAAGATCGAGTGCGAGAGCCACACCGTCCAATAGCTGCCGTTGACGTTCCAGTCCACGTAGTCCGCCAGCAGCGGGACCAGGGCGATCTGGAGCGGCACCACCTGCAGGGAGAAGACGGCCACGAACAGGAAGCTCCTGCCCGGGAAGTCGATCCACGCGAACGCGTACGCGGCCAGCAGCGAGAGCGTGATCGGGATGAGGACCGCGGGGATGGTGATGACGAACGAGTTCACGAAGAACGTGGACAGGTCGTTACTGTTGCCGTACAGCGCCTCGTTGTAGTTGTCCACCGTGAACGAGACGTCGCCCGTGAAGACCGTCCACCAGCCCGTGCGGCGGATGTCCTCCTGGGGGCGGAACGACGTGATGAGCAGCCCGAGCGACGGGATCGTCCACAGGATGGCGATGATGATCGCGATCGCGGACGCCCACGGGGAGCTGAGCTTGCCCTTGGTGGCGATCGCCCGGCGCTCGAGGCGCGTGAGCTTGCGGACGCTCGTCTGCGGGACGTCCTCGTCGAGGGCGGAGCCGGCGACGGCCTGGCCGGGGGTGGGGGTCGAGGTCATCGGATCTCCTCCGACTTGCGCATCTGTCGCACGTTGTACGCGATGATCGGGATCACCAGGACGAACAGGACCACGGCGAGCGCCGCCGCCAGCCCCTGGTTCCCCTGCCGGAACGCCTGCGTGTAGAACTCGTTCGCCACCACCTGGGTGCCGAACTGGCCGCCCGTCATCGTGCGGACGATGTCGAAGGCCTTGAGCGTGCCCATCGCGATCGTGGTGAGCACGACGACCAGGGCGGGCCGGATGCTCGGCACCGTGATGTAGCGGAACATCCCGAAGCCGTGCAGGCCGTCGAGGCGGGCGGCCTCGACGATGTCGTCCGGGATGGCCTTGATCGCGGCGGACAGCACCGTCATGGCGAAACCGGTCTGGATCCAGATCATCACGACGATGAGGAACCAGGTGTTCCACGGCTGGCCGATGAGGAACTGCTGCGGCGGTAGCCCGAGCCACACGAGCACCTGGTTGAGGAGGCCGATCTGGTTGATGTTCGCCTGGTCGGGCCGGAACTCGTAGACGAACTTCCAGATGATCGACGCGCCCACCATGGAGATCGCCATCGGCACGAAGACGAGCGCCTTGGCGAGCTTCTCGAACCGGGTGCGGTCCACCAGCACGGCGTACCCGAGGCCGATGACGGCGCTCAGCAGGGGCGCGAGGATCACCCACGCCGCGGTGACCAGCAGCACCTGCTGGAACTCGCTCTGCGTGAAGGCCGTGACGTAGTTGTCGAAGCCGATGAACTCGGTGCCGTTGCGGTTGAAGAACGACTGCCACAGCGTGATGAGGCCCGGTCGCAGCAGGCCGTAGGCGAGGAAGAGCAGCGGCACGCCCACGAAGCCGAGCGCCACCACCCACGACGGGATCCGCTTCGGCCGGTCGACCAGGAACAGGATCAGCGCCATCACCCCGGCGAACAGGGCGACGGCCACCACCATGAGGAGGAACTTCTCCGTGGTGGTGTCGGGCTCGAGCAACCAGGTCATCGACGACCTCCTCGAGGAGACGGGACGGGGTCAGGGGAGACGCGCGTCCCGGGCACGCCGTACGACGTGCCCGGGACGCGCGATCGAGCGGGGATCACGCGGCCGAACGGATCACCTCGGCCAGATCACTTCGGCCAGGACGCCTCGATCTTGTCCGTGACCTCCTGCGTGCTCGCCCCGGTGAGCCAGTCCACGATGCCGTTCCAGAAGGTGCCGGCACCCACCTCGCCCGGCATGAGGTCGGACGCGTCGAACGCGACCACCGTGTCCTCGTCGGACAGCACGCCCGCGACGTACTGGTCGAACTCGGTGGCGAGGTTGTTCGGGTCGAGCCCGCTGTTGGCGCTCACCCAGCCGCCGGCCGGGGTGCTCAGCGCCTTCTGGTTGGCCCAGTCGTCGCTGGAGAGGTAGGTCTGGAAGGCCTGCACCTCGGGCTTGTCGTTGAACGCCGCCACGAACTCGCCGCCGCCCAGCATCGGCTTGACGTCGGTCTGGTCGGTGGGCAGGTAGAACGCGAACACGTCGCCCTGCTCGGACACCTCGGTGCCCTCCGGCCACTGCGTCTGGTAGAAGTTCGCCGCGCGGTGCAGCCAGCAGGTCTGGTCGAGGATGCCGTTGCCGGCGTCGGTCCACGACTGCGTGGCGATCGAGTCGACGCCGCCGAGACCCGCGTTGACGTAGTCGGGGTTCTTGAGGATCTCACCCGCGGTGTCCCAGGCCTCGACGACCTTCGGGTCGTTGAACGGGATCTCGTGGGTGTACCACTTCTCGTAGTCCTCGACGCCCGCGGTGCGGAGCATCATGTCCTCGATGAAGTCCGTGCCCGGCCACCCGGTCGCGTCACCGGACTCCACGCCCGCGCACCAGACCTGGCCGCCGGTGTCGTCCCGGATCTGCTGGGTGAGGTTCATCAGGTCGGTCCACGTCTCGGGGATCTCGTAGCCGGCGTCCGAGAACATCGACGGCGAGTACCAGACGAAGGACTTCGCGTTGGCGCCCAGCGGGGCCGTGTAGAAGGTGCCGTCGACGGTGCCGTAGCCCTTCCAGGTCTCGTTCCAGAACTCGTCGACGTTGGCCGCCACCGAGTCCGGCGCGGGCTGGATGGCGTCGGGGTAGTCGCTGACGATCGTGTTCAGCAGGCCGGGCTGCGGCAGGTACGCGATGTCGGGCGCGTTGCCCGCCTTGATGCGCACCAGGAGCTGCGCCTCGAACTCGCGCGAGGCCTCGTAGTCGATCGTGACGCCCGTGCACTCCTCGAAGGCCTTGTAGGAGTCCTGCTGGGTGGCGCCCTCAGGGTCGACGATCGAGGTGTAGACGCTCACCGTCTTGCCGTCGAGGTCGCCGAACTCCTCGTAGGCGGCGCAGTCGATCTCCGTGCTCGAGGCGGCGGTCTCCTCCTCGCCGACCCCTCCCTCGCCGTCGGGGTCGCTGCATGCGGCCAGCACGAGCGCGAGGCTCGCGCCGGTCGTGGCCAGCGCCAGGGCGCGTCGTCGCGCCGTCGTCGTTCGTCTGGTCATGCCAAGCTCCTCCACTGCGTCGTGGTCCACGGAAGTTGCCCACCGGTCGGCGGCCCGTGCACCGGGTCCTCGACCCGGATACTGCCTCCACCCTGAGTCGACCGCACCTGCACCCGCTGTGCAAGTTCCCGCAACGCGTTTCACGGTCACGACTCGGTGACGATTCATGACACCCTGGGACCCGGACCCCGCCACGAGCCCTTCGAGAGGACTGTCATGATCGAGCTGAGGAGCCCGCGAGAGATCGACCAGATGCGCCCTGCGGGACGCTTCGTGGCCGAGGTGCTCACGGCCGTCCGCGACGCCGCCGACGTCGGGGTGAACCTTCTCGAGCTCGACGCGCTGGCCCACCGCATGATCCGCGACCGCGGCGCCGAGTCCTGCTACATCGACTACCACCCGTCGTTCGGGGCCATGCCGTTCGGCAAGGTCATCTGCACGTCCGTGAACGACGCCGTCCTGCACGGGCTGCCGCACGACTACGCGCTGCGCGACGGCGACCTGCTGACCCTCGACTTCGCGGCGTCGGTGGACGGCTGGGTGTCCGACTCGGCCGTCTCCTTCGTCGTCGGCACCTCCTCCTCGCCGGAGCGCGCCGCGGCCGACGCGAAGCTCATCGAGACCACCGAGGTGGCGCTGGAGGCCGGCATCGCGGCCGCCGTCGTCGGCAACCGCGTGGGCGACATCTCCGCCGCCATCGCCAAGGTGGCGCGCGGCGCCGGCTACGAGATCAACACCGACTTCGGCGGGCACGGCGTCGGGCGCACCATGCACGGCGACCCCCACGTGCCGAACGACGGGCGCCCCGGCCGCGGCTTCCCGCTCAAGCCCGGCCTCGTCATCGCGATCGAGCCCTGGTTCCTCGAGACCACGGACGAGATCTTCACCGACCCCGACGGATGGACCCTGCGCTCCGCCGACGGCTCCCGCGGCGCGCACAGCGAGCACACCATCGCGATCACCGAGGACGGCCCGGTCGTCTTCACCGCCCGGGGCTGAACCCCCGGGTCCCCTCGCGCGACGTCAGGGGGCGAAGGACGGGCACGACGCCGTCCTCGTCGACCGTGCCCGTGACCTCGTCGGCGGCGGCGCGCACGACCTCGTCCGCGTGGCCCATGGCGACGCCGCGACCTGCCCAGCGCAGCATGTCGACGTCGTTGCGGCCGTCGCCGACGGCGAGCGTCGCAGCCGGGTCGACGCCGAGGCGCTCGCGCAGCCGCTCCAGCCCGGACGCCTTGGTGACGCCCTTCGGCGCGACGTCCATCCACGCCGTCCAGCCCACGGAGTAGGTGACGTCGCCGAGGCCGATGCGCGCGGCCATGGCGCTGAACTCCTCGGAGGTGCGCTCCGGGCTGCGGATGACGATGCGCGTCACCTCCCTCGCCCACAGCTGCTCGAAGTCGACCACCTCGTGCGCGCCGTCGAGCTCGCCGTCCGGGAAGAGCGCGTTCACGCGGAATCCGATGCCGACGTCCTCGACGGCGTACCGGGCGTCCGGCAGCTCCTCGCGCAGCAGGCGCAGGGCGGGCCCGGGGTCGAAGGTGCGCACCTCGTCGAGCTCCCAGCCGCGCTCCAGCGCGGGGTCGAGGCGCACGGTGACCGCCCCGTTGGAGCACACCATCCAGCCCGTCGTGATCCCGAGCAGCTCCGCCACCGGGGTCATCGCGATGAGCGAGCGGCCCGAGGACAGCACCACGTGGTGCCCGGCCTCCTGGACCGCCACCACGGCGTCGCGCACCGCGGGCGAGAGGCCGCCGTCGTAGCCGACCAGGGTGCCGTCGATGTCGAGGGCGACGAGATGGGGGACGTGGGGGCGCGACGACTCAGGCAACGGGCGTCAGCACCTCGAGCCCGCCGAGGTAGGGGCGCAGCCCCTCGGGCACGCGGACGGAGCCGTCCGCCTGCTGGTGGTTCTCGAGGATCGCGACGATCCAGCGCGTGGTGCCCAGCGTGCCGTTGAGCGTGGCGACCGGGCGGGTCGTGCCGTCCACCGTCCGCTCGCGAACGCCCAGGCGGCGGGCCTGGAACGTGGTGCAGTTCGAGGTCGACGTGAGCTCGAGGAACCGCTCCTGCGTGGGCAGCCACGCCTCGCAGTCGAACTTGCGGGCGGCGGAGGTGCCGAGATCGCCGGCGGCCGTGTCGATGACGCGGTAGGGCAGCTCGACCTTCGCCAGCATGGCCTCCTCCCAGGCGAGCAGGCGCTGGTGCTCGGCCGCCGCGTCCTCCGGGGCGCAGTAGCTGAACATCTCGACCTTGTGGAACTGGTGCACGCGGATGATGCCGCGGGTGTCCCGGCCGGCCGCGCCCGCCTCGCGGCGGTAGCACGCGCTCCAGCCGGCGTACCGGCGGGGGCCGGCCGACAGGTCGAGGATCTCGTCGGCGTGGTAGCCCGCGAGCGCCACCTCGCTGGTGCCCACCAGGTACAGGTCGTCCTTCTCGAGGTGGTAGACCTCGTCCGCGTGGCTGCCGAGGAAGCCGGTGCCGCGCATCGTCTCCGGCTTGACCAGCGTCGGGGTGATCATCGGCGTGAAGCCGGCCTCCACCGCCTGGTCGACGGCCGCGTTGAGCAGCGCCAGCTCCAGCCGGGCGCCGATGCCGGTGAGGAAGTAGAACCGCGACCCCGAGACCTTCGCGCCGCGCGCCGTGTCGATCGCCGCGAGGTTCTCGCCGAGCTCCAGGTGGTCGCGCGGGGCGAACCCCTCGGCCGCGAAGTCGCGGGGCGTGCCCACCTCCTTGACGACGACGTAGTCCTCCTCGCCCCCGGGAGGGGCGCCCTCGACGACGTTCGCGATCCGGTACAGCAGCTCGTCGACCTGCTTCTCGGCGTCGGACGCCTCCGCCTGGCGCGCCTTCACCTGCTCCGCCAGGTGCTTGGTGCGGGTCAGCAGCTCGGCCTTCTCCCCGCCCTGCGCCTTCGCGACCTGCTTGCCGAGCGCCTTCTGCTCCGCTCGCATCGACTCGAACTCCGTGAGGGAGGAGCGACGGCGCGCGTCGGCGTCGAGCGCCGCGTCCACGAGGTCGGGGTCGTCGCCGCGGGCCAGCTGGCTCGCACGGACGACGTCGGGGTTGTCGCGCAGCAGTCGGAGGTCGATCACGCCCGCAAGCCTAACGGCCGGGTCGCCCGCGCCCCACGGATATCCCCGCGCCCCGCGCGCGGTACTACCTCGCGGAGTCCCGTACTACCTCGCGGGGCTCGGTACTACCTCGGCGGTGTGAGCACCACCTCACGGGGGCGGGACGACCTCGCCGGGTCCCGACGCCCGAAACGTCGTAGGTTGCGGTCATGCCCGATGAGTACGCCTGGGTCCCCGCGCTGGTCGTCGTGCTGGTGGTCGCCCTCGGCGCGCTCGCCGCCGGGCTGGTGATCTGGCGGCAGGACCGCACGCCGGGGCGGGCGGCCGCCGGGCGCGGCACCCGGCACTCCCAGGCCGACCGCTCCCGGGGTGACACGTCCCGCGGGATGCTCCTGGGCGTCGTGATCAACCCCTCCAAGGAGGGCGCGGAGGACGTGCGGGCCGCCGTCGAGCGCGTGTGCGCCGAGGCCGCGCTGCCCGCGCCCCTCTTCTACGAGACCGCGGTGGACGACCCCGGCACGGGCCAGGCGCGGCAGGCTCTCGCGGACGGCGCCGACGTCGTCGTCGCCGCGGGCGGGGACGGCACGGTGCGCGCGGTCGCGCAGGCGCTCGCCGGGACCGGGCGGCCCATGGGCCTGATCCCCGTCGGCACCGGCAACCTGCTCGCGCGCAACCTCGACCTGCCCCTGACGTCCGTGCCGGACGCCGTCGCCGTCGTGCTCGGCGGCACGGACCGCGCCATCGACGTCGGCCGCGCCCGGGTCACCGAGTTCGCCCCCGACGCGGAGCCGCTCACCGACGGGGACCCCCACCGGGCGCACATCTTCCTCGTGATCGCCGGGCTCGGATTCGACGCGGCGATGGTGGCCGACGCGGACGACCAGCTCAAGGCCAAGGTGGGCTGGGTGGCGTACTTCCTCGCCGGGGCACGGCACCTGCACGGCCGCCGCATGCGGGTCACCATCCGGCTCGACGACGGCGAGGCGGTCGAGGCGCGGCTGCGCACCATCATGGTCGGCAACTGCGGCCGGCTGCCCGGCGGGATCACCCTGCTGCCCGACGCCGTCATCGACGACGGCGAGCTCGACGTCGCCGCGATCGACACCCGCGGCGGCCTCGCGGGCTGGGCGCAGCTCTTCGGCGAGGTCGTGGCCCAGGGGCTCGGCGTGCGCAACGACCTGCCCGGGAAGATCGGCCGGATCGACCACACCCGCGCCCGGCGGGCCGTGATCCGGGTGGACGGCGGCGAGCAGGCGCAGGTCGACGGCGACCCGCTGGGCAGCGCCGTCGAGCTGGAGACCTGGGTGGAGCCCGGCGCGCTCGTGGTCCGGACGGGATGATCGCGTGAACGTCCCGCGCCCCACCGATCCCGCGACCCGCGGGCTCGGGGGGCGTGCATAGGCTGGCCCGCGTGATCCGCCCCGCTCGCGCCCTCGCCCCCGTCCGCGCCCGCACCGACGCCACGGGCCGGGGACGACGCCGCGCGACGGCCGTGCCCCGCGCGCTGGTCACGGCGCTGGTCACGGCGGTGGTCACGGTGCTGGTCGGGCTGCTGGCGGGGGCGCCCGCCGCGTCGGCCGCCCCCGCGCCGTCGGACGCCGAGCCGCCCGAGACCCCGCTGGTGCTCGCGGGGGTGTCGGGGCTCCAGTGGTCGGACGTCGACGCTGTCCGGACGCCCGA
>Ga0180221_1000927_pt1 | contig 22003 bp, 17 predicted proteins | sample eDN5th37CKraftMG_FD_151339 | JGI IMG/M metagenome (GOLD analysis project Ga0180221, IMG submission 151339) | Enriched Miracle-Growth compost microbial communities from Emeryville, California, USA - eDNA 5th pass 37_C Kraft MG (version 2) (version 2) ...
TGGTGCTGGAGACGATTTCCATAAAAAGCTCCGTGTAAGGACGAGGAAAGCGCTGGAGGCTGGACGAAAAAGCGCTACGTATAGCCTTCAGCCTCCAGCGCTCCCGTCGGCTTTTCAGTAATGGATGACCGAGCGGATGCTCTTGCCTTCGTGCATCAGGTCGAAGGCCTCGTTGATCTTGTCCAGGCCCATGGTGTGGGTGATGAAGGTGTCCAGCGGGATTTCGCCCTTCTGCGCCTTCTCCACGTAGCTGGGCAGCTCGGTGCGGCCGCGCACGCCGCCGAACGCCGAACCGCGCCAGACGCGCCCGGTGACCAGTTGGAACGGCCGGGTGCTGATTTCCTGGCCGGCGCCGGCGACGCCGATGATGGTCGACTCGCCCCAGCCCTTGTGGCAGCACTCCAGCGCTGCGCGCATCAGCTGCACGTTGCCGACGCACTCGAAGGAGTAGTCCACGCCGCCGTCGGTCATCTCGACGATGACCTCCTGGATCGGCTTCTGGTGGTCCTTCGGATTGACGAAGTCGGTGGCGCCCAGTTCCTTGGCGATGTCGAACTTGGCCGGGTTGATGTCGACGGCGATGATCCGCGAGGCCTTGGCCATCTTGGCGCCGATGATCGCCGCAAGGCCGATGCCGCCCAGGCCGAAGATGGCCACGGTGGCGCCCTCTTCCACCTTGGCGGTGTTGAGCACGGCGCCGATGCCGGTGGTGACGCCGCAGCCGAGCAGGCAGACCTTCTCCAGCGGGGCGTCCTTGGGAATCTTGGCCAGGGAGATTTCCGGCAGCACGGTGTATTCGGAGAAGGTCGAGCAGCCCATGTAGTGGTAGATCGGCTGGCCGTTGTAGGAGAAGCGGCTGGTGCCGTCGGGCATCAGGCCCTTGCCCTGGGTGGCGCGCACGGCCTGGCAGAGATTGGTCTTGCCGGATTTGCAGAATTTGCACTCGCGGCATTCGGCGGTGTACAGCGGGATCACGTGGTCGCCGACCTGCAGCGAGGTCACGCCCTCGCCCACCGCTTCGACGATGCCGCCACCCTCGTGGCCGAGGATGCACGGGAAGACGCCTTCGGAATCCTCGCCGGACAGGGTGTAGGCGTCGGTGTGGCAGACCCCGGTGGCGACGATGCGTACCAGCACCTCGCCCTTCTTCGGCGGCGCCACGTCCACCTCGACCACCTGCAGCGGCTGGTTGGGGGCGAAGGCGACGGCGGCACGGGACTTGATCATCTCGGAACTCCTGGCGGGTTGATGCATGGGCCTCCGCCTTCGGGGCGGAAGCGGCCGGCGATGGATGCCGGCGGAAACCGGGTGGCCCGGCGAAAAACGCAGGGCACAGCCTTGGAAGTGTAGAAAAGTGCCTGGAAAGAAATAATCAGGCAATAATCAAAACTTTATTGCCATACAGGGACAATCCAGATGAATCGCTGGGAAGGCCTCGACGAATTCGTCGCGGTGGCGGAAACCGGGCAGTTCACCGCCGCCGCCGAACGCCTGGGCGTGTCCTCCTCCCACGTCAGCCGGCAGATCGCCCGCCTGGAGGAACGCCTGCAGACCCGTCTGCTCTACCGCAGCACCCGCCGCGTGTCGCTGAGCGAAGCCGGGCAGACCTTCCTGCAGCACTGCCAGCGCCTGCAGGACGCCCGCGACGAGGCGCTGCGCGCGGTCAGCGACCTCTCCGCCGAGCCCAAGGGCCTGCTGCGCATGACCTGCGCGGTGGCCTACGGCGAGCGCTTCGTGGTGCCGCTGGTGAACGCCTTCATGGCCGACTACCCGCAGCTGCGGGTGGACATCGAGCTGTCCAACCGCCAGCTCGACCTGCTCCACGAGGGCTTCGACCTGGCCATCCGCCTCGGCCGCCTGAGCGACTCGCGCCTGGTGGCCACGCGCCTGGCGCCGCGGCTGATGTACCTGTGCGCCACGCCCGGCTATCTGGAGTGCCACGGCGCGCCGCGCTCGCCGGCGGAACTGGCGCAGCACAACTGCCTGGTGGGCAGCAGCGACATCTGGACCTTCCTGGAGGACAGCCGCGAGACGCAGCACCGCGTGCAGGGCAACTGGCGCTGCAACAGCGGCCAGGCGGTGCTCGACGCCGCGCTGCGCGGTTTCGGCCTGTGCCAGTTGCCGGACTACTACGTGCTGGAGCACCTGCGCAGCGGGCGGCTGGTTTCCCTGCTGGAGGAGCACCAGCCGCCGAACACCGCGGTCTGGGCGCTGTACCCGCAGCAGCGGCACCTGTCGCCGAAGGTGCGGCAACTGGTGGACTTCCTCAAGGACGGCCTGCAGCGGACGCATCCGGGGTTGTCCTGAAACAGGGTGGTTTCCGGCAATTCGGTTAGAATTACCGGTTTACCACGCTACCCTGCCAAGGATGCCGCCATGTCCGCTCTTTCTGCCTTCCGCGAGCGCTACCTGCTGCGCTTCTGGTCACCGCTGCCGACCCTGGTCGCGCTCGGCGTCGCCTCTGCCTACTACTTCGCCCTGACCGGGACCTTCTGGGCCGTCACCGGGGAATTCACCCGCTGGGGCGGCCACGTGCTGTCCTGGTTCGGCGTGCCGGTGCAGGACTGGAGCTACTTCAAGATCATCGGCCTGCAGGGCACGCCGCTGGACCGCATCGACGGGGTGATGATCATCGGCATGTTCCTCGGCGCGCTGTGCTGCGCGCTCTGGGCCGGCAACGTCAGCCTGCGCTGGCCGACCAGCCGGCGCCGCCTGCTGCAGGGCCTGGTGGGCGGCATCATCGCCGGCTTCGGCGCGCGCCTGGCCATGGGCTGCAACCTGGCGGCGTTCTTCACCGGCATCCCGATGTTCTCGGTGCATGCCTGGGCCTTCATGCTTTCCACCGTGATCGGCGCCTGGTTCGGCGTGAAGCTGAGCCTGCTGCCGTTCCTGCGCACGCCGCTGAAGGTCACCGGCAAGGCCGCCAGCCTGCCCGACGCGGCCAGCCTCGCCCGCCGCGCCAAGGTGCAGTGGCGCCTGGGGCTGGCAGTGCTGGCCGTGGCCGCGCTGTTCGCCGCCTGGCGCTTCGAGGTGTCGCTGGTGCTGGGCCTGGCCACCCTGTTCGGCCTGCTGTTCGGCGGCCTGATCGAACGCGCGCAGATCTGCTTCACCAGCGCCGCCCGCGACCTCTGGACCACCGGCCGGACCAAGGCCGCCTTCGGCATTCTGCTGGGCATGGCCGCGGCCTGCGTCGGCACCTTCGCGGCGATCCACCTGGGCGTGGCGCCGAAGACCTTCTGGATGGGCCCCAACGCGGTGATCGGCGGCGTGCTGTTCGGCATCGGCATCGTCCTCGCCGGCGGCTGCGAGACCGGCTGGATGTACCGCTCGATGGAAGGGCAGGTGCATTTCTGGGTGGTCGGCGTCGGCAACGTCATCGGTGGCACCCTGGTGGCGGTGTACTGGGATGCGCTGGGCAGCGCCCTGGCCCTGCCCTATCCCAAGCTCAACCTGCTGCAGATGTTCGGCCCCGGCGGCGGCCTGCTGCTGACCTTCGCCGGCCTGGCGCTGTGCATGCTGCTGGTACAGCTGAACGCCAACCGTTTCACCCGTTCGAGGAAACCCGCCAATGAGCGCGAACAAGACGCCGACGCTGTCGCTTGACCTGCGCGGCGAGCACTGCCCGTACAACGCCATCGCCACCCTGGAAACCCTGGAGACGCTGAAGCCGGGCGACCTGCTGGAAGTGGTCACCGACTGCTCGCAGTCGGTGCACGGCATCCCCGAGGACACCAAGCGCCACGGCTACAACTGCCTGGCGGTGGAACAGCATGGGGCGCTGTTCCGTTTCCTCATCGAGGTGCCGTTGCTGGGGTGAGCCCTGGCGATACCCATGCGGGCGGGGTTTCTCGTAGGAGCGAGCTCCTACGAAAAGCGCCCACACCGCTCCTACGTTGTTTATTGGGTTCCCGCGTTCGCGGGAACCCAATAAACAATTGCTCCTACGCACAACCCCACCTTGTAGGAGCGCGCCCTGCGCGCGAAATCGCGGGCAAGGCCCGCCTAGGCCGAATCGCCACGGCCGGTATTGCGGCCGTGGCGGTGCAGGAAATCGTGGATGTGCCCGGGGAAGCGCGAACCGACCCAGGCGAACGCCAGGTACTTGAGCAGTTTGCCGGTGAAGATCGCCAGCAGCACGCCGGGATAGTGCAGCGGCACGTTGGACAGCACCACCAACGCCGGCGTCTGCGGCAGCGGCGAGATGGACACCAGGAACAGCGCCAGCAGGCCGTAGCGGCGGGTCCAGTCCATCACCTGCGCCCAGCTTGGGTCCTGCAGCAATTGCGGGAAATGGGCGTACAGGCTGGCCCAGCCCATGTGGTGCAGGACGATCACCAGCAGCAGCGCCCCCAGCGCGCTGCCCAGGGCGGCGCTCAGTGCTATGCCGCCCCAGCGCCGTGGCGCCACCAGGACCGCCGGCACCACCACGGAGGTGATCGGGTAGGCGGCGGTGCAGGTACCCAGCAGCGCCAGGCCCAGGCACAGCCAGGGCATGCGCCAGCCGTCGCCGGCCCAGCGCAGGATTCGGTGCAAATCGCCTTCGAGCCTGGGCAGGAACCTCGCAAGGCGCTTCATGGTTTCAGCGTTTTCCGAAAGTCCGTTGCAACCGCTGCAGGTCTTCCGGGGTGGTGACCTTGATGTTGTCGGCGCGGCCTTCGACCATCTTCGGCGCGTTGCCGGCCCATTCCATCGCCGAGGCCTCGTCGGTGATCGCCGCGCCCGCCACCAGGGCATCGGCCAGGGCTCGGTGCAGGGCGCCCAGGTGGAACATCTGCGGCGTATAGGCCTGCCAGACCACGCTGCGGTCGACGGTTTCCAGCACCCGGCCATCGGCGCCGACGCGCTTGAGCGTGTCCCGCGCCGGCACGCCGAGCAGGCCACCCACCGGGTCGTTGTCCAGTTCGCCGAGCAGCCGGTCGAGGTCGCCGCGGCTCAGGTTCGGCCGCGCCGCGTCGTGCACCAGCACCCAGTCGTCGCTGGCGGCGCCCTGTTCGTTGAGCAGCAGCAGGCCGTTGAGTACGGAATCCGCGCGCTCGCGGCCGCCTTCGGCACGCAGGATGCGCGGGTCGGCGGCACAGGGCAGGTTCGGCCACCAGGGATCGTCAGGCGCCAGGCAGACCACCAGGCCCTTGAGCATGGGGTGGCCGAGGAAGCAGTCGAGGGTGTGTTCGAGAATGCTGCGGCCGGCGAGGTCGAGGTATTGCTTGGGGCGGTCGGCGCGCATCCGCGAACCGATGCCCGCGGCGGGGATCACGGCCCAGAAGGCCGGCAGGGAGATGTCGCGGAATTTCATTGCGCCAGCTGGTAGAGGGTTTCCTTGTCCTTGACCATGCCGAGTTCGTGGCGGGCACGCTCCTCGACCGTCTCGGTGCCTTTCTTCAGTTCCGCCACCTCGGCCTCGAGGATGCGGTTGCGCTCGAGCAGACGCTGGTTCTCGCCCTGCTGGTCGGCGATCTGCTTCTCCAGCTCGCGCACTTGCGCCAGGCTGCCGTCCCCTACCCACAGGCGATACTGCAGGCCGGCGAGGCCCAGGAGCAGGACGAGGAACAGCCAGTAGGGGCTGCGCAGCTTACTCAGACGCAATTGTGGACTCCATGTGCGAAGGGGTGGCTCGCGCCACCCCTTCACCGTACCAGACTAGCCTCAGCCGCGGAATTCCGCGCGGCCACGGTACGGCGCCTTGGCGCCCAGCTGCTCTTCGATGCGCAGCAGCTGGTTGTACTTGGACACGCGGTCGGAGCGGCACAGCGAACCGGTCTTGATCTGGCCGGCGGCGGTGCCCACGGCCAGGTCGGCGATGGTGCTGTCCTCGGTTTCACCGCTGCGGTGCGAGATCACCGCGGTGTAGCCGGCGGCCTTGGCCATCTGGATGGCTTCGAGGGTCTCGGTCAGCGAGCCGATCTGGTTGAACTTGATCAGGATGGAGTTGCCGATGCCCTTCTCGATGCCTTCCTTGAGGATCCTGGTGTTGGTCACGAACAGGTCGTCGCCGACCAGTTGCACCTTGCCGCCGATCTTGTCGGTGAGGACTTTCCAGCCGGCCCAGTCGGACTCGTCCATGCCGTCTTCGATGGAAATGATCGGGAAGCGCTCGGCCAGGCCGGCCAGGTAGTCGGCGAAGCCGGCGGCGTCGAACACCTTGCCTTCGCCTTCGAGGTCGTACTTGCCGTCCTTGAAGAATTCGCTGGAGGCGCAGTCCAGGGCCAGGGTCACGTCGTCACCCAGCTTGTAGCCGGCGTTGGCCACGGCTTCGGCGATGGCGGCCAGGGCGTCTTCGTTGGAAGCCAGGTTCGGTGCGAAACCGCCTTCGTCGCCCACCGAGGTGCTCAGGCCACGGGCCTTCAGCACGGCCTTGAGGTGGTGGAAGATCTCGGCGCCCATGCGCAGCGCGTCGGCGAAGGTCTTGGCGCCTACCGGCTGGACCATGAATTCCTGGATGTCGACGTTGTTGTCGGCATGCTCGCCGCCGTTGATGATGTTCATCATCGGCACCGGCATGGAGTACACGCCCGGGGTGCCGTTCAGGTCGGCGATGTGCGCGTACAGCGGCACGCCCTTGGCCTGTGCGGCGGCCTTGGCGGCGGCCAGGGACACGGCCAGGATGGCGTTGGCGCCCAGCTTGGCCTTGTTGTCGGTGCCGTCGAGTTCGATCATCGCCTGGTCCAGCGCCCTCTGCTCGACCGGGTCCTTGCCCAGCAGCAGGTCGCGGATCGGGCCGTTGATGTTGGCCACGGCCTTCAGCACGCCCTTGCCCAGGTAACGGCTCTTGTCGCCATCGCGCAGTTCGAGTGCCTCGCGGGAACCGGTGGAAGCACCGGACGGGGCGCAGGCGCTGCCGACGATGCCGTTGTCCAGGATCACGTCCGCTTCAACGGTCGGGTTGCCGCGGGAGTCCAGGACCTCACGGCCCTTGATGTCGACGATCTTTGCCATTCTTGATAACACTCCGAAGATAGATAAACGGGGCGGCTGGTGAGACTTAGGCGGTCTCGATGGTGGGGAAACTCTTCACCAGGTCGTCCAGCTGCTTGAGCTGGGACAGGAAAGGCTCGAGCTTGTTCAAGCGCAGGGCGCACGGGCCGTCGCACTTGGCGTGCTCGGGGTCCGGGTGGGCCTCCAGGAACAGGCCGGCCAGGCCCTGGCTCATGCCGGCCTTGGCCAGGTCGGTGACCTGGGCGCGGCGGCCGCCGGCGGAGTCGGCGCGGCCGCCCGGCATCTGCAGGGCGTGGGTCACGTCGAAGAACACCGGGTACTGGAACTGCTTCATGATGCCGAAGCCGAGCATGTCCACCACCAGGTTGTTGTAACCGAAGGAGGAGCCACGCTCGCAGAGGATCAGTTGGTCGTTACCGGCTTCCTCGCACTTGGTCAGGATGTGTTTCATCTCCTGGGGCGCGAGGAACTGGGCCTTCTTGATGTTGATCACCGCGCCGGTCCTGGCCATGGCCACGACCAGATCGGTCTGCCGGGAGAGGAACGCTGGCAGCTGGATGATGTCGCAGACCTCGGCCACCGGGGCGGCCTGGAAGGGCTCGTGGACATCGGTGATGACCGGCACCTTGAAGGTCTTCTTGATCTCTTCGAAGATCTTCAGCCCCTCTTCCATGCCCGGACCGCGGTACGAGTGCATGGACGAGCGGTTGGCCTTGTCGAAGCTGGCCTTGAACACGTAGGGGATGCCGAGCTTCTCGGTGACCCGCACGTATTCCTCGCAGACCTGCATGGCCAGGTCGCGCGACTCCAGCACGTTCATGCCGCCGAACAGCACGAAAGGCAGGTCGTTGCCGATCTGGATGTCGCCGACGCGGATGATCTTCTGGCTCATGCTCAGGCCTTCCCGGCTTGCTTCAGGGCGGCGTTGACGAAGCCGCTGAACAGCGGGTGGCCATCACGCGGGGTGGAGGTGAACTCCGGGTGGAACTGGCAGGCGACGAACCACGGATGGTCCGGGGACTCGACCACTTCCACCAGCGCGCCGTCGCCGGAGCGGCCGGAAATCTTCAGGCCGGCTTCCTGCAGTTGCGGCAGCAGGTTGTTGTTCACTTCGTAGCGGTGGCGGTGACGCTCGACGATCACGTCCTTGCCGTAGCAGTCGTGCACCAGGGTGCCGGCTTCGAGCTGGCATTCCTGGGCGCCCAGGCGCATGGTGCCGCCCAGGTCGGAGGCCTCGGTGCGCACTTCGGTGGCGCCGGTGGAGTCCTGCCATTCGGTGATCAGGCCGACCACCGGGTGACCGCTGGACTTGTCGAATTCGGTGGAGTTGGCGTCCTTCCAGCCCAGCACGTTGCGGGCGTACTCGATGACCGCCACCTGCATGCCCAGGCAGATGCCCAGGTAGGGAACCTTGTTCTCGCGGGCGTACTGCACGGCGGTGATCTTGCCTTCCACGCCGCGCAGGCCGAAGCCGCCCGGGACCAGGATGGCGTCGGCGCCGTCGAGCAGACCGGTGCCCTGCTGCTCGATGTCCTCGGAGTCGATGTAGCGCAGGTTGACCTTGGTGCGGCTCTGGATGCCGGCGTGGGTCATGGCCTCGATCAGCGACTTGTAGGCATCGAGCAGTTCCATGTACTTGCCGACCATGGCGATGGTGACTTCACGCTCGGGGTTGAGCTTGGCGTCGACCACGCGGTCCCACTCGGACAGATCGGCCGGGCCGCACTCCAGGCCGAAGCGCTCGACGACGATGTCGTCCAGGCCCTGGGCGTGCAGCACCGACGGGATGCGGTAGATGGTGTCGACGTCTTCCAGGGAGATGACCGCGCGCTCTTCGACGTTGGTGAACAGGGCGATCTTGCGGCGCGAGGAGACGTCCACCGGATGATCGGAGCGGCAGACCAGCACGTCCGGCTGCAGGCCGATGGAGCGCAGCTCCTTGACCGAGTGCTGGGTCGGCTTGGTCTTGGTCTCGCCGGCGGTGGCGATGTACGGGACCAGGGTCAGGTGCATCAGCATGGCGCGGCGCGAGCCGATTTCCACGCGCAGCTGGCGGATCGCCTCGAGGAACGGCTGCGACTCGATGTCGCCGACGGTGCCGCCGACTTCCACCAGGGCCACGTCGGCATCGCCGGCGCCCTTGATGATGCGCCGCTTGATCTCGTCGGTGATGTGCGGGATCACCTGCACGGTGGCGCCCAGGTAGTCGCCGCGGCGCTCCTTGCGCAGCACGTCCATGTAGACGCGGCCGGTAGTGAAGTTGTTGTTCTGGGTCATGGTGGTGCGCACGAAGCGCTCGTAATGGCCCAGGTCGAGGTCGGTCTCGGCGCCATCGTGGGTGACGAACACCTCACCGTGCTGGAACGGGCTCATGGTGCCCGGATCGACGTTGATGTAGGGGTCCAGCTTGAGCATCGTGATCTTCAAGCCACGCGCTTCCAGAATGGCAGCCAAGGAAGCCGAGGCGATGCCTTTCCCCAATGAAGAAACAACACCACCCGTGACGAAGATGTAGCGCGTCATGAAAAGCCCTGAATGTCAGCGTTTAGGCGGCTGGGCCGCCGGGGAAGCGAATGAATGGGCCGCGGCCCAAACCGCGGCGCATGCCGCGCTCAATAGCGAACTCCCGCCGATTCCGTGGGAATCGACGGGAGCGGTATAAGACGGGAGCGTAGTCTACCGGAAAGGCCCTTTCAGCTCAAACCCGGGTCATTCGTCGGGGCTGTCCAGCGCAGGCGCCAGCCCGTCTCGCCGGCCTGGCGCAGCGTCGGCAGGTTGGCCACGCCGAGCAGTTGCCCGCCGCGCCAGAGCAGCGGCAGCCGCGGCCGGACGAAGGCCGGCACGGCGCTTTCGTTGAGCAGCCGCTTGAGGTCGCGGTGGCCGCGTTGGGCCAGTTCCAGCTGCTCGCCGCCGCGCCGGCAGGTCACCCGCAGCGGCCCGACGGGCGGTGCACCTTCCAGGTGCAGAAGGCCATTGCCGGGCAGCGCCAGGGGCTGCGACGGGTCGTCCCAGGGCAGCTCGCACGCCGGCGCCTGCAGCCAGGCGCCCGACAGCCACCAGAGCCGCCCGCCGCTGCGCTGCAGCTCGCCGCCGCCCAGGCGCCAGACCGGCGCGGCATCCCCGGCGGCATCGCGCAGGGCCTGCCAGCCGGCCCAATGGGCGCTGTCCGGCATCGGCGTGAAGGGCGCCAGCCAGTGGCGCAGAGCGTTGCGTTGGCGGCTTTCGCCAAGCGCCAGCAGCGGAGCCAAGGCCAGCGAGGGTACGTGCAGCCAGTCGAAGTCATTGCCGGGCAGCGCCGCCGCCAGGTCCTGCTGCGCCAGCTCGGCCAGCAGCGCCTCGGCCTCGGCCAGGTGCGCGGCACTGCGGGCGATGTTGTCCACAGCCCGCGGCCAGCGCTCGGCGAGCAGCGGCAGCACGCGCTGGCGCAGGTAGTTGCGGGCGAAGGCGGTGTCGGTGTTGGACGGGTCTTCGATCCAGCGCAGGCCATGCTCGCGGGCGTAGCTTTCGAGTTCGGCGCGGGGCACGTCCAGCAGCGGCCGCAGCAGCATGCCGGCCCCCAGCGGCCGGGCGGCGGGAATGCCAGCCAGGCCACGCACGCCGGCGCCGCGCAGCAGGCGGAACAGCAGGGTCTCGGCCTGGTCGTCGCGGTGCTGGGCGGCCAGCAGGCAGTCGCCCGTTTTCAGGTGTTTCGCAAAAGCCTCGTAGCGTGCGCGACGCGCGGCCTGCTCCAGGCTCGCGCCCTTCGATACCGTTACCCGCTCGACCAGCAGAGGGACGCCCAGCTCGCGGCAGAACGCCTCGCAGTGCGCCGGCCAGGCGTCGGCCGCGGCCTGCAGGCCATGGTGGACATGGATGGCGGACAGAGGCGGCAGGGATTCGGTCCTGGCCAGTTGTGCCAGCAGGTGCAACAGAACGGAGGAATCCAACCCACCGGAGAAGCCTACCCGCCACGCCGGGGCCTGACGCCAGGGGGCCAGGGCGGAGAGCAGGCGGGATGGTAGGGGCATAGAGGGGGCTGGAAGCTGGAAGCTGGAAGTTGGAAGCGAAGAGCGTGAGGGAGGCGGGCTTTTCGCTCTTGCCTTCAGCTTCCAGCTTCCAGCCTCCCGCCGCCCTCAAGCGATCCCGTAGCTCATCAGCCGCTCGTAGCGACGCGCCAGCAGTTCCTGGGTGCTCAGGCCCTTGAGCATGGCCAGTTGCGACTTGAGCGCGTTGCGGATGCTTTCCGCTGCAGCGGCCGGGTCGCGGTGGGCGCTGCCCAGCGGTTCGGGGATCACGGTGTCGACGATGCCCAGGTCTTTCAGGCGCGCCGCGGTGATGCCCATGGCTTCGGCGGCTTCCGGGGCCTTTTCGGCGGTGCGCCAGAGGATCGAGGCGCAGCCTTCCGGGGAGATCACCGCGTAGGTGGAGTACTGCAGCATGTTCAGGTTGTCGCAGACGCCGATGGCCAGGGCGCCGCCGGAGCCGCCCTCGCCGATGACGGTGGCGATGATCGGCGTCTTCAGGCGCGCCATCACGCGCAGGTTCCAGGCAATGGCCTCGCTCTGGCCGCGCTCTTCGGCGTCGATGCCCGGGTAGGCGCCGGGGGTGTCGATGAAGGTCAGGATCGGCATCTTGAAGCGTTCGGCCATTTCCATCAGGCGGCAGGCCTTGCGGTAGCCTTCCGGACGCGGCATGCCGAAGTTGCGGCGCACCTTCTCGCGCACTTCGCGGCCCTTCTGGTGGCCGATGACCATCACCGGCTGCTCGTCCAGGCGGGCGACGCCGCCAACGATGGCGGCGTCGTCGGCGAAGTGGCGGTCGCCGTGCAGTTCTTCGAACTCGGTGAAGATGTGCTCGATGTAGTCCAGGGTGTAGGGCCGGCGCGGGTGGCGCGCGAGCTGGGCGATCTGCCAGCTGCTCAGGTTGCCGAAGATGTTCTCGGTCAGCGCGCGGCTCTTGTCTTCCAGGCGGGCGATTTCATCGCTGATGTTGATGGAGTTGTCGTTGCCGACCAGACGCAGCTCTTCGATCTTGGCTTGCATGTCGGCGATCGGCTGTTCGAAATCGAGGAAGTTCGGGTTCATGGGCTATCCGTCGTGCTGAATGGCGGCAGGGCCTGGTCCGTATGGCGCCCTACCTTACGGTATCGGGCGCCCAGGGTCGAGACTGGCGGGCGGGCGGCGTTCGGCCACCGGCCACGCTAGCGGTAGTTGAGGAAGACGTTGTCGCGTCCGAACTGGTCACGCAATGCCTGAATCAGCGCATCGGCCGGGTCGATGCGCCAGTCTTCGCCGAACTGCAGCAGGGCGCGGGCGTCGCTGGAACTGTAGTCGACGGTGACCGGGCAGTTGCCGCGGTGGCGGCCGCACAGCTCAGCCAGCCAGCGCAGGCGGTCGCCCTTGAGCGCATCCGCGGCGACCTTCAGCCGCAGGCTCTCGGCCAGCGCGGTGCGCGCCTCCTCCAGGCCCATGACGCGCTTGGCGCGCAGGCGCAGGCCGCCGGAGAAGTCGTCCTGGCTGACCTCGCCCTCGATCACCACCATGGCGTCGGTCTGCAGCAGGCCCTGGTTGGCGGCGAAGGCCTCGGCGAACAGCGAGGCCTCGATGCGCCCAGAGCGATCGTCGAGGGTGACGAAGCCCATCTTGTCGCCGCGCTTGTTCTTCATCACCCGCAGGTTGACGATCAGCCCGGCCACGGTCTGGGTGTCGCGCGCCGGCTTCAGTTCGACGATGCGCTGGCGGGCGAAGCGGCGCACCTCGCCTTCGTACTCGTCGATCGGGTGGCCGGTGAGGTACAGGCCGAGAGTGTCCTTCTCGCCTTTCAGGCGTTCCTTGAGGGTCAGTTCCTTGGCCTTGCGGTGGTTGGCGTAAACGTCGGCCTCCGGCTCGGCGAACAGCCCGCCGAACAGGTCCATGTGGCCGCTGTCATGGCTGCGCGAGGTCTGCTCGGCGGCCTTGATGGCTTCCTCCATGGACGCCAGCAGCACTGCGCGGTTGCGGTCGATATCGGCCAGGTAGGCCTTGGGCTCTTCGTGGAAATACGGGCCCAGGCGGTCCAGCGCGCCGGCGCGGATCAGCGCATCGAGGGTGCGCTTGTTGATGCGCTTGAGGTCGATGCGGTCGCAGAAATCGAACAGGTCCTTGAACGGCCCGCCCTCGGCGCGGCATTCGGTGATGGCTTCCACCGGGCCTTCGCCGACGCCCTTGATCGCGCCCAGGCCATAGACGATCTGGTTGTCGTCGTCGACGGTGAAGCGGAACTCGGAGTTGTTCACGTCCGGGGCGACGATGCGCAGCTTCATGTGCCGGCATTCTTCGATCAGCGTCACCACCTTGTCGGTGTTCTGCATATCCGCGGTGAGTACCGCGGCCATGAAGGGCGCGGCCCAGTGCGTCTTCAGCCAGGCGGTCTGGTAGGAGACCAGGCCGTAGGCGGCCGAGTGCGACTTGTTGAAGCCGTAGCCGGCGAACTTTTCCACCAGGTCGAAGATGTTGCCCGCCAGGTCCTTGTCGATGCCGTTGTTGGCGCAGCCCTCGATGAAGCCGCCGCGCTGCTTGGCCATCTCCTCGGGCTTCTTCTTGCCCATGGCGCGGCGCAGCATGTCCGCGCCGCCGAGGGTGTAGCCGGCCATCACCTGGGCGATCTGCATCACCTGTTCCTGGTACAGGATGATGCCGTAGGTGGGCTTGAGCACCGGCTCCAGGCCCGCATACTGGTAGTCCGGGTGCGGGTAGGAGATTTCCTCGCGGCCGTGCTTACGGTTGATGAAGTCGTCCACCATGCCCGACTGCAGCGGGCCGGGACGGAACAGCGCCACCAGTGCGATCAGGTCTTCCAGGCAGTCCGGCTTGAGCTTCTTGATCAGCTCCTTCATGCCGCGCGATTCCAGCTGGAACACCGCGGTGGTCTCGGCCTTCTGCAGCAGGTCGTAGGTCTTCTTGTCGTCCAGCGGGATGCGGTCGATGTCGACCAGGTTCTCGTCGCCGGCCTTGCGCTGGATGCGATGGATGATTTCCATCGCCCACTTGATGATGGTCAGGGTGCGCAGGCCGAGGAAGTCGAACTTCACCAGGCCGGCGGCTTCCACGTCGTCCTTGTCGAACTGGGTCACCAGGCCGCCGCCCTCTTCGTCGCAGGCGATGGGCGAGAAGTCGGTGAGCTTAGTCGGCGCGATCACCACGCCGCCCGCGTGCTTGCCGGTGCCGCGGGTGACGCCTTCCAGCTTCAGGGCCATGTCCCAGATTTCCTGGGCTTCCTCGTCGGACTTGAGGAAATCGCGGAGCATTTCCTCCTGTTCGAAGGCCTTGTCCAGGGTCATGCCGACTTCGAAGGGGATCATCTTCGACAGCTTGTCGGCCAGGCCGTAGGACTTGCCCTGCACCCGCGCCACGTCGCGCACCACCGCCTTGGCGGCCATGGAGCCGAAGGTGATGATCTGGCTCACCGCGTTGCGCCCGTAGGCGTCGGCCACGTAGTCGATCACCCGGTCGCGGCCTTCCATGCAGAAGTCCACGTCGAAGTCGGGCATGGAGATACGTTCGGGGTTGAGGAAGCGCTCGAACAGCAGGTCGTAGGCCAGCGGGTCGAGGTCGGTGATCTTCAGCACATAGGCAACCAGCGAGCCGGCACCCGAACCCCGGCCCGGCCCCACCGGCACGCCGTTGTTCTTGGCCCACTTGATGAAGTCCATCACGATCAGGAAGTAGCCGGGGAAGCCCATCTGGATGATGGTGCCCAGCTCGAACTCCAGGCGGTCGACGTAGACCTGGCGCTTTTCCTCGTAGTTCGGCGTGTCCTTGGGCAGCAGCACCGCCAGGCGCTCCTCCAGCCCCTCGTAGGAGACATGGCGCAGGTAGTCGTTGATGTCCATGCCTTCGATGGGAATCGGGAAGTTGGGCAGGAAGTACTTGCCCAGCTGCACTTCGATGTTGCAGCGCTTGGCGATCTCGACGGTGTTTTCCAGGGCCTCGGGCAGGTCGCTGAACAGCTCGGCCATTTCCGCCGGCGATTTCAGGTACTGCTGGTCGGAGTAGTTGCGCGAGCGGCGCGGGTCGTCCAGGGCGCGGCCTTCGCCGATGCACACGCGGGTCTCGTGGGCCTCGAAGTCTTCCTGCTTGATGAAGCGCACGTCATTGGTGGCCACCAGCGGCGCGCCGCTGCGCTCGGCCAGCGCCACGGCGGCGTGCAGGTGTTCCTCGTCGTTGACCCGCGCGGTGCGCTGCACTTCCAGATAGAAGCGGTCGGGGAAGACTTCCATCCACTCGGCCAGCAGCGAGTCGGCCAGCGCGTCCTCGCCGTCGAGCAGGGCGTGGCCGATCTCCCCTTCCTTGGCCGCGGACAGCGCGATCAGGCCTTCGGCGGCCTCTTTCACCCAGTCGCGCTCGATGATGATCTCGCCGTTGCGTTGGCCTTCCTGCCAGCCGCGGGAGATCAGCTCGGTGAGGTTGCGGTAGCCCTTGGCGTTCATCACCAGCAGGCTCAGGCGGCTGAGCGGGCCGTCCTCGTCGCGGCTGGCCAGCCAGATGTCGGCGCCGCAGATCGGCTTGATGCCGGCGCCCATGGCGGTCTTGTAGAACTTCACCAGCGAGCACATGTTGCTCTGGTCGGTGATCGCCACCGCCGGCATGCCGGCGCCGGCCACTGCCTTGCACAACGGCTTGACCCTGACCAGGCCGTCGACCAGGGAGTACTCGGAGTGCAGACGCAGGTGGACGAAGGAGGCGGTCATGGTGGTCCTATGCAACGCGGAAACGATAAGCGGCCGATTGTACCGGCCCGCTCCGCAAAGCTACAGGCTTCAGATCGCCACTGCCGCCCTGCGGCGCTCAGAGGATGCCGGACGGGCTTTCCAGCAGCGCGCGCACCGGGGCGAAGGAGCGCCGGTGGATAGGCGTCGGACCCAGGCGCTTGAGGGCTTCCAGGTGCACCGGGGTCGGGTAGCCCTTGTGCCCGCCGATGCCGTAGCCCGGGTAGAGGGCTTCCATTTCCTGCATCTCGCGGTCGCGGGAGACCTTGGCCAGGATGGAGGCGGCGGCGATGGCCGGCACCTTGGCATCGCCCTGCACCACTGGGGCCGCCGGCACCCTGAGTTTCGGGCAGCGGTTGCCGTCGATCAGCGCCAGTTTCGGGGTGACGCTCAGGCCCTCCACCGCGCGCTGCATGGCCAGCATGGTGGCGTGGAGGATGTTCAGCCGGTCGATCTCCTCGACCTCGGCGCGGGCGATGAACCAGGCCAGGGCCTTCTCGCGGATCTCGTCGAACAGCGCCTCGCGGCGCGCCTCGCTGAGCTTCTTCGAGTCGTTCAGGCCGATGATCGGCCGCGCCGGGTCGAGGATCACCGCGGCGGTGACCACCGGGCCGCAGAGCGGGCCGCGGCCCACTTCGTCGACCCCGGCCACCAGTTCCTCGACCAAGTCGAAATCCAGGCCCATCTGCATCAGCGTTTCTCCACCAGGGCGAGCACCGCCTCGGCGGCCTGCGCGGACGCATCCTGGCGCAGGGCGCGGTGGATGGCGTCGAAGGATTCGGTCTGCGCGCTGCCGTCGTCCAGCAGCGGCAACAGGTGTTGCGCCAGGGCCTCGGGGGTCGCCGCGTCCTGGATCAGCTCGGGGGCCAGCAGGCGTCCGGCGAGCAGGTTCGGCAGCGAGATGTAGGGGCTCTTCACCAGGCGCTTGAGGATGGCATAGGTCAGCGGCGCGACCTTGTAGGCCACGACCATTGGCCGCTTGTACAGCAGCGCTTCGAGGGTCGCGGTGCCGGAGGCGATCAGTACCGCGTCACAGGCGGCCAGGGCCTCGTGGGACTGGCCGTCGAGCAGTTGCAGCGGCAGTTGGCGGCCCTGCAGCATCTGCTCCAGCTGCGCGCGCCGCTCGGGGCTGGCGCAGGGCAGCACGAAGCGCAGGCCCGGGCGCTGCTGCAGCAGGCGTTCGGCGGTATCCAGGAACAGCGCGCCGAGCTTGCCCACCTCGCCGCCGCGGCTGCCCGGCAGCAGCGCCACCACCTGGGCGTCGGCCGGCAGGCCGAGCTGCTCGCGCGCGGCGGCGCGGTCGGCTTCCAGGGGGATGGTGTTGGCCAGCGGATGGCCGACGAAGCGCACCGGCACGCCGTGCTCTTCGTAGAACTTCGCCTCGAAGGGGAACAGAGCCAGCATCAGGTCGCAGGCCTGCTTGATCTTCAGCACGCGCTTCTGCCGCCAGGCCCAGACCGAGGGGCTGACGTAGTGCACGGTGCGGATGCCGGCGCGGCGCAGCTGCAGCTCCAGCCCGAGGTTGAAGTCCGGCGCGTCGATGCCGATGAAGACGTCGGGGCGCGCGAGTATCAGGTTGCGGACCAGGTCCTTGCGCCGGCGCAGCAGCTCGCGCAGGCGGCCGAGGACCTCGACCAGGCCCATGACCGCCAGGCGCTCCATGGGGAATTCGGAAACCAGGCCCTGGGCCTGCATGCGCGCACCGCCCACGCCGATGAACTCGACCTCGGGGTGGCGTTCGCGCAGCGCCTGCATCAGGCCGGCGCCAAGGATGTCCCCCGAGGCCTCGCCCACCACCAGGGCGACGCGCAGCTTGCCGGTGCCCGCAGCCATGGTCAGCGGGTGATGCCGCGGGTGGCGCTCTGGATGGAGTCGCAGAACACCGCGACTTCCGGGAACTGCGCGGCGGATTCGGCCAGCTCGGCGAGCGCCTCTTCCACTGTCAGGCCCTGGCGGTACACCACCTTGTAGGCCCGGCGCAGGGCGTGGATGGCCTCGGCGCTGAAGCCGCGGCGGCGCATGCCCTCGAAGTTCATGCTGCGCGCCTCGGCGGGGTTGCCGAAGACGGTCACGTAGGCCGGCACGTCCTTGCCGATGGCGGTGCCCATGCCGGAGAAGCTGTGGGCGCCGATGCGGCAGAACTGGTGCACCAGGGTGTAGCCGGAGAGGATCGCCCAGTCGTCCACGTGCACGTGGCCAGCCAGCGCGGTGTTGTTGACCAGGATGCAGTGGTTGCCGATCACGCTGTCATGGCCGACGTGGACGTAGGCCATGAACAGGTTGTGGTCGCCGATGGTGGTTTCCGAGCGGTCCTGGATGGTGCCGCGGTGGATGGTCACACCCTCGCGGATCACGTTGTGGTCGCCGATCACCAGGCGAGTCGGCTCGCCCTTGTACTTCAGGTCGGGAGTGTCCTCACCGACGCTGGAGAACTGGAAAATCCGGTTGTGTCTGCCGATCTTCGTGGGGCCCTTGAGCACCACGTGCGGACCGATCACCGTACCTTCGCCGATTTCCACATCCGGCCCGACGATGGACCAGGGGCCCACCTCTACGTCGTCGGCCAGCTTTGCCCGCGGATCGATGATGGCGCGAGGATCGATCAAACTCATAGTTTGCGTTCCGCACAGATGATTTCGGCCGAGCACACCGGCTTGTCATCGACGGTGGCGTGGCAGTCGAACTTCCAGATGCCGCGCTTCACGCTGATGAACTGGGCATGCAGGTTCAGTTGGTCGCCCGGCAGCACCGGCTGGCGGAAGCGCAGCTTGTCGGAGCCGACGAAGTAGTACAGGGTGCCGTCGGCCGGCTTCACGTCGAGCATCTTGAAGCCGAGGATGCCGGCCGCCTGGGCCATGGCCTCGATGATCAGCACGCCGGGCATGATCGGGTGCTGCGGGAAGTGGCCATTGAAGAACGGCTCGTTGATGCTGACATTCTTGTAGGCGCGAATGCGCTTGCCTTCGATGTCCAGCTCTACCACCCGGTCCACCAGCAGGAAGGGGTAGCGATGAGGCAGGTATTCGCGAATCTCGTTGATGTCCATCATGTTCAGGGGAGCCTGTTCAGAAAAGGGAAACGCCAAAAAATGCGTGACTCACGCATCAGATGGAGTGTCTCCGCTCGGGGTCACGGCGGCCAGGCGCTTTTCCAGCTGTTGCAGACGACGGGCCATGTCGTCCAACTGGCGAATACGGGCAGCGCTCTTCTTCCATTCAGCGGCGGGCTGCATGGCCGTGCCGGATGAGTAGGCGCCCGGCTCGGTGATCGAGCGGGTGACCATGGTCATGCCGGTGACGAAGACGTTGTCGCAGATCTCGATGTGCCCGACCAGGCCGACGCCGCCGGCGAGCATGCAATGCCTGCCGATCTTGGCGCTGCCGGAAATCCCGCAGCAGCCGGCCATGGCGGTGTGATCGCCGATCTGCACGTTGTGCGCGATCATGATCTGGTTGTCCAGCTTGACGCCGTTGCCAACCAGGGTATCGGACAGCGCACCACGGTCGATGGTGGTGTTGGCGCCGATCTCGACGTCGTCGCCGATGGTGACGCCGCCGATCTGCGCGATCTTCTGCCAGGCGCCCTGCTGCTTGGCGAAGCCGAAGCCTTCGCCGCCGAGCACCGCGCCGGACTGGATCACCACGCGCTTGCCGATGCGCACGTCGTGGTAGAGGGTCACGCGCGGGGCCAGCCAACCGCCCTCGCCGATCACGCTGCGCGCGCCGACGAAGCAGTGGGCGCCGAGGGTGACGCCGGCGCCGATCTGCGCGCCGGCCTCGATCACCACGTAGGGGCCGATGCTGGCCGTGGGATCGACGCTGGCGCTGGCATCGACCACCGCGGTGGGATGGATGCCGGCGGGCGCCCTGGGCTTGGGATCGAACTGGTGCGACAGCCCGGCGTAGGCCAGGTAGGGGTCGGGCACCACCAGCGCGTTGCCGGTGAAGCCTTCGGCGTCGGCGGCGGTGAGCAGCACCGCGCCGGCCCGGCTGTCGGCCAGGAACTTGCGGTACTGCGGGTTGGCCAGGAAGCTCAGTTGCTCCGGGCCGGCATCCTGCAGGGTGGCCAGGCCGTGGATGACCACGGCCGGGTCGCCACGCAGCTCCGCCTGGAGCTGAGCGGCCAGTTCGGCGAGGGTATGGGACCGCGGGCTCATCATCAGCGCAGCTGGTTCATCCGCTCGATGACCTGGCGGGTGATGTCGTACTGGGGTTTGACGTCGACCACCGCGCCGCGCTCGACCACCAGGTCGTAGCCGCCCTTCTTGATGGTTTCCTCGACGGCCTGGTCCAGCTTCGGCTTGAGCTTCTTGAGCATTTCGCGGTCGGCGGAGGCCTTGGCTTCGTTCAGCTCCTTGGACTGGAACTGGAAGTCGCGGGCCTTCTGCTTGAAGTCGTCCTCGGCCTTGTCGCGCTCGGACTTGGACAGCTTGCTGCCGCCATTGACCAGCTTGTCCTGCAGGGCCTTGGCGTCGCTTTCCAGGGCGCGCAGCTTGCTCAGCTGCGGGCCGAATTTCTTCTCGGCATCGACGGCGTACTGCTTGGCCGCATCGGACTCGAGGAGCGCCATCTGGTAGTTGAGCACCGCGATCTTCATGTCGGCGAACGCGGGGCTCGCCATCAGGGCGGCGGTGATCAGGACGAACTGGGTCAACTTACGCACATTGCACTCCTGCACAAAGCTAGGTTGTCTATACAACAAGATGGCGAATCAGAAGGTCTGCCCCAGGGAGAACTGGAAGATCTGGGTTTCCGCGTTGTCCGGCTTCTTGATCGGGGTACCGAGGCTGAAGCTCAGCGGGCCGAGCGCGGTGATCCAGGTCAGACCGACACCCACGGACATGGCCATGTCGTTCAGCTTGATACCGTCGCAGCCCTGGGTGGTGGACAGCGGGCAGTCGGAATCGAACACGTTGCCCACGTCCCAGAACAGTACGGTACGCAGCTGGCTCTGGTCCTTGACGAAGGGCAGCGGGAACAGCAGTTCGGCGCCGCCGGTGATCATCACGTTACCACCGAAGGCCTGCGGGTCCTGGTCCGGGTCGGTGTAGCGACCGCGGGCGTCCGGCCCGCCGGAGGCGATGCTGGTCGCGGGGTCGGCGACGCTCGGCGTACTGCGCGGGCCGAGGGAGCTGTCCTTGAAGCCGCGCACCGAGTTGAAGCCGCCGGCGTAGTAGTTCTCGTAGAACGGCAGGCGCTCGGTGGAGCCGTAGCCGTCGCCGTAGCCCAGCTCGGTGTGGAAGCGCATGGTGTAGGTGTCGGACAGCGGCGCGAAGATCTGGCCGCGGTAGTCCAGCTTGTAGAACGACAGGTCGCTGCCGGGGATGGTCGATTCCAGCACCAGGCTTTGCGAGTGGCCGCGGGTGGCCAGCACGCCCTTGTTCAGGGTGGACTCGGACCAGCCGATGGAGGCCTTGAAGTTGGTGAAGTTGTCGCCTTCCTTCTCGAGGAAGTCGAAGATCTCGTCGACGGTGTAGGCGCCGGTGTCGATGGTGTCGCGCTGCACGGTCAGGCCGTAGGTCAGGCGCGAGGTCTCGCTGATCGGGTAGCCGATGCTGACGCCGGCGCCGAGGCTGTTCACCGAGTAGTCGGAGACGTCGACGTCGAGCTTGTCGTAGTCGGTCTTGCGGTAGAAGGCGTTGTAGCCCAGGCTCACGCCGTCGACGGTCCAGTAGGGGTCGACGAAGCCGAAGTTGTAGCGGGTCTGGTAGTCGGACTTGGTCAGGCCGATGCTGACCTTGTTGCCGGTACCCAGGAAGTTGTTCTGGCTGATCGAGCCGCCGAGGATCAGGCCGGCATCCTGGGCGAAGCCGATGCTGGCGGTGATGGAGCCGGAGGGCTGCTCTTCCACGCTGTAGTTGACGTCCACCTGGTCGTCGGTGCCCGGAACGGCCGGGGTCTCGACGTTGACCGTCTTGAAGTAGCCCAGGCGCTCCAGGCGCTGCTTGGACTGGTCGATCAGGTAGGTGCTGGCCCAGCCGCCTTCCATCTGGCGCATCTCGCGGCGCAGCACCTGGTCTTCGGTCTTGGTGTTGCCGCGGAAGTTGATGCGGTTGACGTAGGCGCGCTTGCCCGGGTCGACCACGTAGGTGATGGACACGGTCTTGTCGTCGTCATGGGCTTCCGGCACGCCGTTGACGTTGGCGAAGGTGTAGCCCTCGTTGCCCAGGCGGCGGGTGATCAGGTCGGAGGTGGAGGTCATCACCTTGCGCGAGAACACCTGGCCCGGCTCGACCAGCATCAGCTTCTTGATTTCCTCTTCCGGCACCTTGAGGTCGCCGGTCAGCTTCACGTCGCGGACCTTGTACTTCTCACCCTCGTTGATGTTGACGGTGATGTAGACGTG
>Ga0180221_1000929_pt1 | contig 21958 bp, 19 predicted proteins | sample eDN5th37CKraftMG_FD_151339 | JGI IMG/M metagenome (GOLD analysis project Ga0180221, IMG submission 151339) | Enriched Miracle-Growth compost microbial communities from Emeryville, California, USA - eDNA 5th pass 37_C Kraft MG (version 2) (version 2) ...
AGGTCCTGCAAACGTCCGTTCGCCTTGTAGTGGCCTAGCGCGGCGGAAATGCGGTAATAGCGCGCGGCGGCATCGAAGTCCTTTGGGCCGGATCTACGCTCGATAAATAGACCATAGCGATAGAGCCGATCCGCCTCCTGATCCACCCCTGGCAAATTGTCCGACTCATGGCGGCAGGCAAACGCCAGGTTGGCATATGCAGCCTGCGCTGGCGGCGCCTGGTCTTCGAAGCAACCACCCAGGCCCGGCAGCAATGCCACGGCAAGAAACCCTAACGTGTTCCGCAAACCATCATCCTTGTCTGGAAAACTCACCGGACAGCGGCAGCCCAGTCTTCGGGTCCAGCTGCTTTTCCCGGGCCAACCGTTCCACCAGCTCTTCGGAAGGCTTCTCCGGATCACCAGCGGCTTCGCGTTCCTTCAGCCACTGGAAGGTGCCATCCCACTCCGGCAGTTTGGCTGGAGGTAAAGGTACTATCTGATCGACATCCGGCACCTTGGGATTCTGGTATTCATAGTTTGTGAGAAACTTACTGATCCGGCTGTAACGCCTGGCGCGCTCCTTATCACCTGCCAGCCCCAGAGAGAAGAGTTCATTATTCACATTTTCAGGACTGAAGGCATCGCCAAGAAACGATGCCGAAAAGACACTCCCTGATCTGACAGCCTCTTGATAAGCCTTTAGTGACTCGGAATACTCTCGAGTGACCTTCAGATATCCCGCCAAGGCATCAGCGGCCGCTGCATGCCCTTGCTCCATCGCACATCGACGCATCGCCAGCATATCTTTCTTCGGACCAGCATATTTCCCAAACAGCTCAGCCACATAATATTGGCCATCAGGATTTCCCAGGTCCGCAGACCTCCGAATATAGCGTCGAGATTTTTCATCATCCTGTTCGACGCCATACCCTAGGGAAAGATAATGTCCCATATCGTAGTACCCTCCTGGCACCCCCTGATCGATCAGTTGCCAGGCCAATGCAATGGTTTCACGCGGTGCATCCGGTGACGCCGCCATACCCTGCGAGACGAGGTCCTGCAAACGTCCGTTCGCCTTGTAGTGGCCTAGCGCGGCGGAAATGCGGTAATAGCGCGCGGCGGCATCGAAGTCCTTTGGGCCGGATCTACGCTCGATAAATAGACCATAGCGATAGAGCCGATCCGCCTCCTGATCCACCCCTGGCAAATTGTCCGACTCATGGCGGCAGGCAAACGCCAGGTTGGCATATGCAGCCTGCGCTGGCGGCGCCTGGTCTTCGAAGCAACCACCCAGGCCCGGCAGCAATGCCACGGCAAGAAACCCTAACGTGTTCCGCAAACCATCATCCTTGTCTGGAAAACTCACCGGACAGCGGCAGCCCAGTCTTCGGGTCCAGCTGCTTTTCCCGGGCCAACCGTTCCACCAGCTCTTCGGAAGGCTTCTCCGGATCACCAGCGGCTTCACGCTCCTTCAGCCATTGGAAAGTGCCGTCCCATTCAGGCAGTTTGGCCGGTGGTAAAGGCACGATCTGATCGACATCCGGAACCTTGGGATTCTGGTACTCATGAATCTCCAAAAACTTGCTGATCAAGCTGTAACGTCTGGAGCGCTCTTTATCACCTACCAACCCCAGACGGTAGAGTTCATTATTAACATTCTCAGGAGCAAAAGATTTCCCCAGATAATAGGCTGACAAACTATGCCCCGATCTAACTGCCTCTTGGTATGCCTTTACTGCCTCGGGGTAGTCTTGAAGCGCCTGCAAATACCCAGCTAAAGCACTGGCCCCCTCTGCATGTCCTTGCTCCATGGCACATCGGCGCAAGCGAACCATATCGTCTTTCGGCCCAACAATCCGCCCCAATAACTCCGCCACATAATATTGCGCATCGGGATTTCCCAAATCAGCAGCTTTCCGGATATAGCGTCGAGATTTTTCATCATCTTGCTCAACACCATACCCCTGAGAGAGGTAATGTCCCATATCATAGTATCCACCGGGAACACCCTGGTCGATCAACTGCTTCGCCAATGCAACGGTTTCACTTGGAGCGTCTGGTGAGTCAGCCATCCCCTGCGATACCATATCTTGCAGTCTTCCATTGGCCTTATAGTGGCCATGAGCGGCAGCAATCCGGTAATAACGAGCAGCCAAATTAAAATCTTTCGATCCTGTTTTTCGCTCAACAAACAACCCATAGCGATAAAGCAGATCTGCATCAGCACTCAACCGAGGGAGGCGATCCGCCTCATGAGTGCAGGAAAATTCTAGATTTTCATAAGCAGTTTGCAGTTTTCTCTGGGTGATCATTTTTTCATCTCTATCGAAGCAACCTGCCAGGCTGATGAGAAATAAGAGAGATAGGCCTAACTTAAAATTCCACATTTATTCAATCCAGTCGACTTCGCTTTGGGCTATCACGAAAAAATTCAACCAACGATGCAAATGGAGCATATCTTGGAGCAGAGGCTCCATGCCCCCCACCACTCGTTCTATTACTTTCCAAGCGAGACTTATTCTGATTAATAATTAACTGCCACTGTTTGAACGCCTCCGCCGGATCATCCTGCGCCCCCATCCCCTTGGTATGGATTCCCCAGATACTCTGACGCAACGGCTTGGTGATGCCTGCATCTTCATGGCAGATATTCAATTCGCTATCTACTTCCATGCTACGGGTATTGATATTGGCCGAGCCCAGCGTCATGAACACGTCGTCGACTATCATCAACTTGCTGTGGATATAGACATCCATCCAGTTGCCCGGCGGCGAGTCGGGAGCCACCAGGGTGCAGACATGGACTTTCAGGCCCGGCACTTCGGTGGGCACGATGGTCTTGTTGTCCTGCTTCTGCTTGGAGATTTTGCGTGCCAGTTCATCGCGCTCGGCGATGGCCTTTTCCAGGCGTTTCTTGAGGTTCTCCACGGCGGAGGCCGGAATGGAGGCCAGCCGTGAGTCATTGTTGTAGCTGCCCAGGGCCATCTGCATGTACTGGACGTTCTGGTTGGCTTTGGCCAGTTCCCGGTCCAGTGCATCGTTGCGCTCGGCCTCGGCGACCTTAGGCAAGACATCCGCTCGGCCCAGGCTCTCCAGCATGCGGTAGGTATTGATGGTGCCATCGCCCATTCCTGCATCGCTGGAATTGGTGACGACGAACAGGTGAATCGGGCCATCCTTTCCCGGATCACGTCCCTTTTCCAGGTGCGCGACGGCAGTCTGCTTGATGAGCTTTGCCAGGGGCTCCCAACGGAAATACTGGTTCTCGATATAGATGAACTGGGTGACATTGTTGGCAGCCTTCTTGTACAACTGCTTGATGTCCTGCCTGCCGACCTGGGACTGGGTGCGCAGCACCTGGGTCATCAGCGGCTGGCCAAAGCCCGAGCGCGGCTTGAGCTGGCAGGCGATGGCCTTGCGAGGCGGGAGCAGGTCGATACCGGTGGACATCTTCCAGGCCTCGCAGAAGTTGAGGTTCAAGGCCTCCAGGACCCGCCCGGTCACCCGGCTGGAAATATCCTGGCGCGGCGTCAGGCCATTGCGCCCCATCTGCGCATGCATGCGCAGGTGGCTGTGGTCATCCTTGTCCCAGTAGGCATCGAGCATGTTGTGGCCCATAACGAAACCCATGGCCATTTCCGGGTGCTCGTAGTCGACCAGGACCATCTTCTGGTGATGCGAAGGTTCGGCGGACATCGCCGTGGCGTTCGCTGCCTTGGTCTTTCTGCTGCGTTCGGAGTCGTCGCCACGCATGGCTACGCGCCAGGCGATCTCTGCACGCGCCAACAGGCCGAAATCGCGCGTGACGAACTCCACGTTGGCGAAATAGTTGGTGGGGTCACCACCGAAGCGCAATTTGTTGAAGAAGTCCTGGGTCAACTCCAATGGTCCACGCCCCTGCTTGACGTTGCTCAGCCGGGCCTGGGAATACCAGGCATCGTCGAGCTCACGCTGCGCCTCATTGCGCAGGTCGAGGTCGCGGCTGCGCAACCGGTTCAGCGAGCTGCCGAGGTTGTCGCCGGGGGTCATGTTCTCGCCGTACTGGGCGATGTGCAGGCTGTCGTACCAGCAGAGCACCCGGACCTTGACGCCCTCGGCGCCTTTACGCGCCAGCAGTTCGCCGATGCACAGGCTGTTTCTATCGCCCCGCCGGAAGTACATGGACGGCTGGAAGCCCCAGCAGATGATCTCGACGCTGTGCTTGGCCGCGACTATCGCATCGTAGACCGCCCCGAAGGCTCGCTCGCCATTCACCAAGGGTTCGAAGGTGCTTTCAAGCGGAGAGTACTCGGTTTGTGGCACGAACCAGCGCAAGTTGACGTTGCCGGATTGAGTCATACTGGTGGCGATCGGGCAGCTTTCCATGCTCACTCCTTGGAATCCTTTTCGAACAACGAATCGTAGGCCTGGCGGAACAGGCTGCGGTCCCCTCCGGACTCCAGCATATCCGGGTTGTGCAAGGTCTCGTGGTGATGCAACCCACGGTTGGCGCGCTCACCGTTCTCCTGGTCGCCCAGGTACTGGCTGGCCACCGGAATGTCGAAACGCACGCCGTTGGCCAGTTCCAGGGTGTAGCGGTCGGTGGTGACATGGTGGTCGATTTCCAACTCGCCGCTGTCATCCATCACGCCCTGCTTGAGCAGTGCTCCGCCGGCGAAAAGCTGGTAGGGCATGCCGGTCCAGGGCATGTAGCTGGCGGCATTGCTGCGACCGGTCCGCAGGCGCAGCTTGCTGTTGACCGAAGCGCTCGGCCAGGCGGGATTGTCGGGGTTGAGCCGGGTCGGCCCGCTGAACACCTTTTTCGCGCCCTTCACGTCGATGGCGCCGGGGGCGTGGATTTCGATGTTGCCGCCCTTCAGGCGGATGTAGGCGCCGCCGCTGGTGATCAGGATTTCCTCCTGCGCGGCGATCTCGATGCGCTGGCTGGTGGAGGTGATGCGCACGGTCTTCTGCGCCGTCAGCTCCATGTCGTCGCTCTGCGCCTGCAGCTCCACCTTGCCCTTGGCCGCAAACAGCTTGGCCCCGGCGCTCTGCGCGAACAGGCTGATGCGCTGCGCCACGCTGGCCAGCAGCGATTGCCCGCTGGCCAGGCTGATGTCCGCGCCGGTGCTCAGCGTCAGGTGCTTGCCGCTGTGCAGGTGGGTGCTTTGCGGGGTGGCGGTGGCGATGTCGGCCGGCGCCGAGGCGATCAGCAGCGGCTTGTGGTAGCCCGGCGCCTGCCCGCGGCCGCCGCTGCGGATCGCCCAGGCGGTGTCGCCGCCATTGCGTTGCTGGCTGCTCGGCCCGGTATCGGCCCCGGTCTGTTCACCGTAGCGCAGCTCGGCGTCGCTGTTCAGCTGCTGGAGGCTGTCGAGGCCCGCCTGCAACGCCTCGGCGTTGTGCTGGCGGGCGCTTTCCGAGAGGCTGCGCAGGCGCTCCTCGCTGTCCTTCAGTTGCGCCTGCGCTTCGCCGCTGTCCAGTTGCCCGCCCTGGGCGTTGCCCCGCGCCCAGGTGCTCAGGTACAGGCCCTGCTGGGCGCGCAGGGCGCCGTAGGCGTCGGTGCGCAATTCGAAGCCGCTGCCGCGCAGCGCGCCGCGCCGGTTGCCCTGCTGGTCGATCAGGTAGCCCAGGTTCAGCTGGCTGCAGCCGTAGCTGCTGTGGATCTGCGTGCGCACCTGCCCGGTGGAGTCGTCCATCACCCACTGGTTGAAGCCGCTGCCGGCGATCTCCTTGCTCTTGTAGCCGCTCATCAGGCCGCTGGAGTGCCAGGCCGGGCGGTGTCCGCCGTAGACCTGGCCGAGCACCAGCGGGCGGTCGATGTCGTTGTCGAGGAAGGTCACCAACACTTCCTCGCCGGCTCGCGGCACGTGCACGCTGCCCCATTCCGGGCCGCTGCTGGGCTGCAGCATGCGCAGCCAGCAGGTGCTTAGCTCGCCGTCCGGGCTCAGGCGGTCCCAGTGGAAGCGCACGCAGATGCGGTTGAGTTCGTCGGTGAAGACTTCGTGGCCCGGCGGCGTCACCACCACCGCGGTCTGCGGGCCGGGGTGCTCCGGCTTGAAGTGCTCCTGGGGGCTGCGATAGGGCAGCGGCCAGGTCTGGCCCTCGAAACGGTTGAGGTAGAAGCCCGGCGCCTCGAGGCGCGCTTCGGGCGCCAGGCCGTGGCCGCGCCAGGCCTCGGCGAGCAGGGGTTCGAGGCTGCCCTGTGGAACACGGCGCTGCTCGGCCAGCGGCAGGTTGCTCTGGGCGAAGAATTCCACCTCGATCAGCAGGAAGCGCCGCGCCTCCGCGCCCTTGTCGTCGTACAGCGGGTGCTGGCTCAGTTCGAACCAGTGGCCGGCGCACATCTGTCGCACGCCGCCCTCGCCGTGGATGCGCCGGGCCGCCGACTCCTGCTGCTCCATGCGCACCTGGCCGAGCCAGTCGCCCCGCTCCTGGGCGTTCCAGCCGTACTGCCCGCGGTAGCCGTAGCGCTCCAGGGCACGCGGCGCCGAGGCGGCCGACAGGGCCGGGGTCTGTGCTTCTCGCGGTTGCCCGTGGCTGCGGTAGTCGACGCTGCGCGCGCTGACCAGGCCGCTGAGCAGGCGCCCGCCGGTGCGCCAGCCGGTGATGCCGTCGCGCGCCTCCGTGGCGGCCTGGCGATGGAAGCGCAGAAGCTGCGGCGCCAGCGGCTGGAGGCTGTCGGCATCGTCGATGAAGACCAGGCGGTGACCCTCGGCGTCGTGCTCGACGTACCAGAACAGCCCTTCCTGCTCGCACCAGCGCTGCACGAAGTGGGCGTCGCTCTCGTTGAACTGGGTGACGTAGGACAGCGCCGGGTATTCCCGCCGCAGTTCCAGGCGGTAGCCGTCGCCGGCCTGTTCGTAGTGAGCCAGGACTTCGGCGAGGATCTCCGGCAGGCTGCGGTTCTGCCAGATGCGGCAGTCGCTGCGGTACTCCAGCAGCATGAACCAGGGCCGGAACACCAGTTGCCAGTCGTGCAGGCCGCCGTCGCTGCCCAGGTAATCCAGGCCCTGCACCAGGCCATGGCGGTAGGCCAGGCTGCCGTCGTCGAGCATCAGCGCCAGGCGGACGGGCTGGCCGATCAGGCGCTCGGGATCGAAGTCGGGGTCGGCACAGGCCACGTCCACCACGTAGCGTGGCAGCCGGCCCAGGCGCTCCTGGCCGTGGGCCCGCAGGGCCAGCAGGTGGTCGGGGCCGAGCGGGGTGTGCAACTGCAACAGGCGGCCGGCCTGGGTCGGCTGCTGCCCCAGCCAGAAAGCAAGGTCTTTCGTGTCCATACGAAGGGTTCCTGAAGATGAAAGAGCGACGATCAGCCGTGGCTAGAGGATTCCACTGTCGAGCTGAGTGGCGATCAGCCGTGCCCCGCAGGAGATCAGGTCTCCGTCCCGGGCGACGGCACGGCCATCGACGACGGTGCTCGCATCACCGGTGACGATCACCCCGACGCCGTGCGGGCAACTGACCTTGTCGCCGACCCGCGCCACCGGCAGGCCGTTGATGAGCGATGTCGGGGAGCCTTCCAGCACCTTCCCGCCATCGGATGTGGGATCGTTGAGAACGATGATCGGGCGCATGACGACCTCCCTGTACCGCGCGAAATGAATGAGTCCGGTTCCGGACACTAACAAATGGCTGCTTCCCTGAGGAATGCTGCCAGAGTGATGGCCCTCCCCCACGAGGGCTTCCTTCTACGCTTCCGCCTTCGCCGATTCGGCAGCCAGCAGCCAGGCGTCGTCGGCCCCTGTCAGGAGCGCCACAACGCGGGTCTGGGACCAGGCCAGGCGGGCTACGGCCAACTGCGCCAGGCGCAGATGGTCCGGGCCGATGCTGCCGGTCAGCCGGCTCACATCGACAACGCCTTCCGGCTCGCAAGCCGGCAGATGCCCTTGGAGCAACTGATGCAACTGGCGCAGCTGTCCGACGCTGCGGGCGCTCTCGACTATCAGCGCACCGACTCTTCCTTTATCCACGCCATGAGCTTCGCAAGCATTTTCCAGTTGCTTCGACGGCGCCTCGACAGCCTGCTCCGCAACCTTGGTCCGCCATACCGGCAAGGTCGTCGGCGATCCCTCGGACAACTGTCGACGAAACAGCAGCAGCACGATGCTCTCGCCAGGCATCGCGCCTGGCACGTGCCAGGAGGGCGACTGGACATGAACCTGGCTGTCCACCGCCAGGCAGAGCAGGTACTCGGGGCCTTGGGGAGCGGAGAACTGCTCGGCCAGCCAGGCTGCGGGTTCCGAGGCGATCAGGTCGAACCCCTGCCCCGGTATCAAGTCGTCCGGCCAGATCGGTAGCACCTGCATCAACCAACGCTCGACGGAGACTCCACTCGGCGGCAGCAGCGCGATACGGCTGGCGGAAATATCCAGGCCATCCAGTTGCCGGCAATCCTCCAGCGCGGCCAGCAGCAATTGCGAAGCACGTGGCAGCAGTTCCCGCTCAGCGGGCTTCCCGCTGTCCACACGCAGGAAAACCCGCTGCAGGCCACGGGCATCCAGCAGGCGGGCATCCAGGGACGGTTCCGGCACTTGCGCCAGCGCCTCCAGAGTGATCGAGGCGGTGGCAGGAATCCCCGGCAGGCGCACCCTGGCATCGACCAAAGCGGCCATGCCCGTCAGGAACGCACGGCGCGATGGCGCTACGCGCTCCGGCTCGGGGCGCAGGCGCTGCAGCCGGTCATAGATGGAGCCGCCATGGGGATAAGGTGAAGAGGAATAGGCAGACCTCCATCCACTCATGGCCGTGGCTCCGGCATACGCGGGATGGAGGGGGTCGCAAACGGGAATGGGTTGGATAGCGCCATCCTTTGCTCCTTGGCTTGTCGACATCCGAGTCAGGGCGTCGAACTTAGCAAATCTCCGGACAATGCCGAAATGAAGGGAAATTGCCATCATCCGGACCCATGCCCGCTTCGGCGAGCAACGCAACGCCACCGTCAACCACCAGTTCTGAACCCGCACCGCGGACGGCCATTCCCTGTAGGAACGAGCTTGCTCGCGAACCGCTTCCGCAGCGGGGCCCGTTCGCGAGCAAGCTCGCTCCTACAAAGTCCCCCTCGCCTTCCCCGCAAATCCCTCGCCTTCCCGCCGCGCCCCTGATGGCGCACTGATAGGTAGCACCCGCAGCCGATCTGCTACCTCGCTGTGCAGAAATTTCCCAGTGCCTTCGAAAAACCATTTCATGGGTGAAACAATCGGGCGTTTCACAGCGGAAACGCACAACTATTTGATTAATAAGGAATAAACAAAAGCACTCGTCAGAAAAATCACGTGGCATTGTTCATGCATAAATCAACGCACCGTATATGAAACATAGTGAGATGAGGAACATGGCTGCCACCCAAGAGATGTACGCCGTCGTAGAACGGGGAACCAACTCCATGCGTCGCCAGGAAGGTGCGCGGCCGGCCGACGTGGAGATCGTCTTCGAGAACGTCGGCAAGTGCTTCCCGAAGAAGGGCGAGCGCGATGCGCCCTTCGCCGTGCGCGGGCTGAACTTCAGCATCCGCAAGGGCGAGGTGGTTTCCATCATCGGCCCCTCCGGCTGCGGCAAGAGCACCCTGCTGAACATGGGCAGCGGGCTTTATACCCCCAGCGAGGGCGCGGTGTTCGTCGGCGGCGAGCGGGTGGTCAAGCCGGTGGCCAAGGTCGCCTTCATGCTGCAGAAGGACCTGCTCATGCCCTGGCGCAGCATCCGCCGCAACGTCGAGCTGGGCCTGGAGATCCAGGGCGTGGCCGCGGCGCAGCGGCGCGCGGTGGCCGAGCGGCTGATCGACAAGTGCCACCTGGCCGGCTTCGGCGACCACTACCCGTTCCAGCTCTCCGGCGGCATGCGCCAGCGCGCGGCCCTGGCCCGCACCCTGGCCATCGACCCGCAGGTGCTGTTCCTCGACGAGCCGTTCTCGGCCCTCGACGCGCAGACCAAGATGATCCTCCAGCAGGACCTGGCGCAGATGCTCTACGAGCAGCAGAAGACCGCGCTGTTCATCACCCACGACCTCATGGAAGCCATCGCCCTCTCCGACCGCATCCTGGTCATGAGCGCCCGCCCCGGCAACATCATCGAGGAGATCGAGGTCGACCTGCCGCACCGCGACAACCCCCTGGAACGCCGCAAGCTGCCCGGCGCCGGCCCCCTGGTCGGGCACCTGATGGACCTGCTGAAAGTCGGCGACGACCTTCTCCACTGACCCCGCACGAGGACCCGCTCATGCGCAACACCCTGCTCTCCCGCTTCGCCGGACCGCTGCTCGCCCTGTGCGCCTGCGCCGCCAGCGCCGCGCCCACCGAGGTCACCTACCTGCTGCCGGCGCCGCCCAGCTCGCCGGCCTTCGCGCCCTGGGTCATCGCCCAGCAGAAGGGCTACTACGCGGCCGAGAACCTCAAGGTGACCTTCCTCGCCGGCAAGGGCGGCGTCGACGTGGCCAAGCAGATCGGCTCGGGCAACGCCCTGGTCGGCGGCGCCATCGGCGACACGCCCATCGTGGTGCGCGCCAACGGCGTGCCGGTGAAGGCCGTGGCCGTGCTCGGCGGCGGCGGCGTGACCCTGCTGGCGGCCAGCACCGACAGCGGCATCGATTCGGTGAAGGCGCTCAAGGGCAAGACCCTGACGGTGATGTCCTACTCCGACACCACCTACTACGCCCTGCTCGCCTCGCTGCGCAAGGCCGGCCTGGGCCGCGACGACGTGGACATCCAGGCCGCAGGTCCAGCCGGCGTCTGGCAGCTGTTCTCCGCCGGCAAGGCGCAGGCCATGGCCGGGGTGCCGGACTGGTTCGTCAACGCCGAGGACGCCGGGCTGAAGGCCAGGCTGCTGCCCCAGGACCAGGTGTTCGAGAGCATGGCCCAGGCCATCCTCGCCTCCGACGACGCCATCGCCAACCACCCGGATGTGGTCCAGGGCGTGGTCAGCGCCACCCTCAAGGGCATGGCCGACATCATGGCCGATCCCAAGGGCGCCGCCGCCACCTTCGCCGCCGCCGTGCCGGCCTACAAGGGCAAGGAGGCCTCGCTGGAACGCATCTTCCGGCTCTACGACGAGCACGTGTACCCGGGCCAGGCAGTCCCCGGGCACATCGACGAGCAGCGCCTGGCCAAGGTCGCGCGCTTCTACGTCGAGGAAAAGATAGTGCCGCGCGCCACCCCGCTGGCCGAGCTCTACACCAACCGCTTCGTCGAGGCCAACGCCGCCCGCCTGGCGCAACAGTAAGCACCCGGAGTCGCACATGACGCTTTCCCGTTCGAGCGCCGGCAGCCTGGCGCTGCTGGTGGTTTTCCTCGCCCTCTGGCAATGGGGCCCGGGCCTGCTCGGCATGCCCGAGTTCGTCCTGCCCAACCTCACCCGCGTGGCCCGGGAGGCCGTGACCATGTGGCAGACCGGCAACCTGCTGGAGCACAGCCTGATCACCACCCTGGAGATCATCGTCGGCTTCGCCCTGGGCGCCCTGCTGGGCGTGGTCATCGGCGTCGCCCTGGGCCTGTCGCCGTCGGCCGAGGCCATGCTCTCGCCCTACATCCTGGCGCTGCAGATCGCCCCCAAGGTGGCCTTCGCCCCGCTGTTCGTGATGTGGCTGGGCTACACCATGTACCCGAAGATCCTCATCGCCATCCTCATCGTGTTCTTCCCGGTGATGATCAACGTGCTCTCGGCGATCCGCACCGTCGACCCGGACATGATCAACCTGGTCCGCGCCCTGAGCGCCAACCGCTGGCAGCTGTTCCGCCTGGTGGAGTTCCCCTCGGCGATGAGCGCGCTGTTCTCCGGCCTGCGCATCGCCTCCACCCTGGCGGTGATCGGCGTCACCGTCGGCGAGCTGGTCGGCGGCAACAAGGGCCTGGGCTTCCTGCTGGTGGACGCCGAGGGCCAGGGCAACACCGCCGGGGTGTTCGTCACCATAGTCGCGCTCACGCTGATCGGCGTGCTCGCCTACGCCGCGGTGGTCTGGGCCGAGAAGCGCGTCCTGCACTACCTGCCCAAGGCCAACCTGGCCACCGCCTGAGGACGCCCCCATGACTGCAAGCAACCTGTTGCAAGGGCGCCGCGTGCTCATCACCGGCGGCGCCGGCGGCCTGGGCCTGGCCTTCGCCGAAGCGGCGGCCCGCGCCGGGGCCCGCGTGGCGATCGCCGACCTGCGCGCCGACGCGGTCCAGGCGGCCGCCGCCAACCTGCGCGAGCAGGGGCTGCCGGTCGACGGCCTGGCCCTCGACCTGCGCGAGCCGCACTCCATCACAACCTGCGTGGAAGCCGCCGTGGAACGCCTCGGCGGCCTCGACGGCCTGGTCAACAACGCCGCGGTGACCAACTCCGGCGGCAAGCCCGGCGAGGCGCTGGACATCGCCACCTGGGACCTGGTCATGCAAGTCAACGTGCGCGGCGCCTGGCTGATGACCAACGCCTGCCTGCCGGCGCTGCGCGCAAGCGGCCGCGGCGCCATCGTCAACCTGGCCTCCGACACCCCGCTGTGGGGCGCGCCCAACCTGCTCGCCTACACCGCCAGCAAGGGCGCGCTGATCGCCATGACGCGCACCCTGGCGCGCGAGCTGGGCGCCGACGGCATCACCGTCAACGCCATCGCCCCCGGCCTGGTGGAGGTCGAGGCCACCGCCTACGTCCCCGCCGAGCGCCACGAACTGTACCGCCGCCAGCGCGCCATCCAGCGCGCGCAGCTGCCCGCGGACGTGAGCGGCGCCGTGCTGTTCGCCCTGTCCGACCTGTCCCGCTTCGTCACTGGCCAGACCCTGCCGGTCAACGGCGGGTTCGTCATGCTCTGAGGAGAAAACCGATGACCGATCTCAACCTGCAACAGCAACCCAAGAGCTGGGAACGCCCGGCCGGCGCCAGCTTCGAGCAGTGGTGCAACTCGCGCATCGCGCGCTATTCCACCCGCCAGTACGACTGGAACGCGCTGAAGTTCCAGGCCGACTACGACCCCAAGTACCGCCGCGCGCAGATGCGCTACATCGGCACCGGCGGCACCGGCGTGAACGCCGACAACAACACCATCCCCTCCGAGCACTTCACCTTCTCCACCATGGTCATCCCGGCCGGGCATGAAGGCCCGCCGCACCTGCACGTCGACGTCGAGGAAGTGTTCTTCGTCCTGCGCGGCAAGCTCAAGGTGATCCTGGAGAAGGACGGCGAGCGCTTCGAGACCATCCTCGGCGACCGCGACGTGATCTCGGTGCCGCCGGGCGTGTACCGCGAGGAAATCAACATCGGCGACGAGGACGCGCTGATGTGCGTGATGCTCGGGGCGAAGAAGCCGATCACCCCGACCTACCCGCCAGAGCACCCGCTGGCCAGCATCAAGCGCTGAGGGCCGGACGATGACGGCGATGAGCACGGCGGCCGCCTGGCAGGCCGACCTGGAACGCGACTTCCCGCAGCGCCTGGTGCGCCGCGGCGAGGTCGTCAGCGCCTGGCGCGAGGCCGGCGCGGCCGATGCCCCGGCGCTGGTGCTGCTGCACGGCATCGGCTCAGGCGCGGCCTCCTGGCTGCCGCTGGCGCAGTGCCTGAAGGCGCGCGCGCGGCTCATCGCCTGGGACGCCCCCGGCTACGGCGAATCCACGCCGCTGGCCGAAGCCGCGCCGCGGGCGGAAGCCTACATGCAGCGCCTGCGCGAGCTGCTGGACGCGCTGGACGTGCAGCGCTGCGTGCTGCTCGGCCATTCCCTGGGCGCGCTGACCGCCCTCGCCCTGGCCAACGCTGAGCCGCGGCGCGTTGCCCGCCTGCTGCTGCTGAGCCCGGCGCACGGCTACGGCGCGCGCCCGGCCGAAGGCGAAGCGGTGCGCAGCCGGCGCCTGGCCGCTCTGGCCAGCGAGGGCATCGCCGGCCTCGCCGAACGCCGCGCCCCGGCCATGCTCGGCGCCAGCCCGAGTGCCGAGGCGCTGGCCTGGGTGCACTGGAACATGGCGCGGCTCAAGCCCCACGGCTACCGCCAGGCGGTGGAGCTGCTGTGCGGCGACGACCTGCTGCGCCTGGGCCGCCCGCCGGTGCCCGTCGAGGTGCTGTGCGGCAGCGAGGACGGCATCACTCTGCCGGCCGCCTGCCGCGAAGTCGCCGCGGCGCTGGCGGCACCCTTCCAGCTCGTCCCCGGCGCCGGCCACGCCAGCCCCATCGAATGCCCCGAAGCCCTGGCCGGACACCTCGTCCGCTTCCTCGACAAGGACTGAAACCATGAGTACCGACACCCTCACCGAAAACCAGGAACGCTACATGGTTCCGGGGCTGGAACGCGGCCTGACGCTGCTGGGCGAGTTCACCCGCCACGACCGCACCCTCACCGCCCCGGAACTGGCGCGCCGCCTGCAGCTGCCGCGCACCACCATCTTCCGCCTGCTGGCCACCCTGGAGGCCCTGGGCTTCGTCACCCGCAGCGGCAACGAATACCGCCTGGGCATGGCGGTGCTGCGCCTGGGCTTCGAATACCTGGCCTCGCTGGAGCTCACCGAGCTGGGCCAGCCGATCCTGCGCCGCCTGTGCGACGCCATCGGCTACTCCTGCAACCTGGTGGTGCGCGACGGGCGCAACATCGTCTACGTGGCGAAGATCTCGCCGCCGTCGATCCTCACCAGCGCGGTCAACGTCGGCACCCGCCTGCCGGCCCACGCCACCGTGCTCGGGCGCATCCTCCTGGAAGACCTGGACCTCGCCGCGCTGCGCGAGCTGTATCCGGAGAAGCAGTTGGAGCGCTTCTCCGAGGGCACCCCGCGCAACACCGAGGAGCTTTTCGACCTGGTGCAGAACGACCGCCTGCGCGGCTATGCGCTGAGCGAAGGCTTCTTCGAGGCGAGCATCTCCACCGTCGCCGCGCCGGTGCGCGACCACACCGGGCGCGTCTGCGCCGCCATGGGCGTGACCATCCCCGCCACGCGCATCGCCGAGCACCTGCTGGAACCGCTGGTGCGCCAGGTGCGCAACAGCGCCGAGGAACTCTCCGGCCTGCTCGGGCACATGCCCAACCCCAACGTCCTGTCGCTGCAGAGGGTGCATTCATGAGCCTGTGCGACCTGCGCGGCCGCGTTGCCGTGGTCACCGGCGGCAGCTCCGGCATCGGCCTGGCCACCGTCGAACTGCTGCTGGAAGCCGGCGCCGCCGTGGCCTTCTGCGGCCGCGACAGCGGGCGCCTGGCGCAAGCCGAAGCCGATCTGCGCCAGCGCTTCCCCGACGCGCGCCTGCTGGCCGCCCCCTGCGACGTGCTCGACGCCGGCCAGGTGCGCGACTTCGCCGCGCGCTGCCAACAGCAACTGGGCGCCGCCAGCATGCTGGTGTGCAACGCCGGCCAGGGCCGCGTCTCCACCTTCGCGCAGACCAGCGACGAAGCCTGGCGCGACGAGCTGGAGCTGAAGTTCTTCTCGGTGATCCACCCGGTGCGTGCCTTCCTGGCGCAGCTGGAAGGCCAGGCGAACGCCGCCATCGTCTGCACCAACTCGCTGCTCGCCAGCCAGCCGGAGCCGCACATGGTCTGCACCTCGGCGGCCCGCGCCGGGCTGAAGAACCTGGTGCGCTCGCTGGCCGTCGAGTTCGCCCCGAAGGGCATCCGCGTCAACGGCATCCTCATCGGCCTGGTGGAGTCCGGCCAGTGGCGCCGGCGCTTCGAGGCCCGCGAAGAACGCGAGCTGGACTGGGCGCAATGGACCGCGCAACTGGCACGCAGCAAACAGATTCCCCTGGGGCGCCTGGGCCTGCCGCGCGAAGCCGCCAACGCCCTGCTGTTCCTCGTTTCACCGCTGTCGGCCTACACCACCGGCAGCCACATCGATGTATCCGGAGGCTTGTCCCGCCATGCGTAACGAAAACTCGGTCACCGTGGGCGCCGCCGTCGCCGCCTTCCTCGAACAGTGCGGGGTCAAGGCCGCCTTCGGGGTGATTTCCATCCACAACATGCCGATCCTCGACGCCTTCGCCGTGCGCGGCAACATCCGCTTCGTCATGGCCCGCGGCGAGGCCGGCGCCACCAACATGGCCGACGCCTACGCCCGCGCCAACGGCAGCCTGGGCGTGTGCCTGACCTCCACCGGCACCGCCGCCGGCAACGCCGCCGGAGCCCTGGTCGAGGCGCTGACCGCCGGCACCCCGCTGCTGCACCTGACCGGGCAGATCGAGACGCCCTACCTGGACCAGGACCTGGCCTACATCCACGAGGCCCGCGACCAGCTGGCCATGCTCAAGGCGGTGTCCAAGGCGGCCTTCCGCGTGCGCAGCGCCGAGACCGCGCTGAGCACCCTCAAGCTCGCCGTGCAGACTGCCCTGAGCGCGCCGGCCGGCCCGGTCAGCGTGGAAATCCCGATCGACATCCAGTCCGCCTACATCCCCATGCCCGAAGACCTGGCGCCGCTGCCGGTGCCGGTCGCCGCGCCCACCGCCGAGACCCTGGACCGCGTCGCCGAGCGCCTGGCCAGCGCGCGCCGGCCGATGCTCTGGCTCGGCGGCGGCGCCCGCCACGCCGGCCGCGAAGTGAAGCGCCTGATGGACCTGGGCGTGGGCGTCATCACCTCCACCCAGGGCCGTGGCGTGGTCAACGAGGACGACCCGCGCTGCCTCGGCGCCTTCTCCCAGAACAAGCGGGTGGAAGCCTTCCTGCAAAGCTGCGACGCCCTGCTGGTGGCCGGCTCGCGGCTGCGCAGCAACGAGACCTTCAAGTACGCCCTGAAGCTGCCGCCGGTGACCTACCGCATCGACGCCAACCCGGCCATCGAGGGCCGCTGCTACAACAGCGAGCTGTTCATCTGCGGCGACTCGGCGCTGGCCCTGGCCGGCCTGGCCGAGCGCCTGGAGGGCCGGCTGAAGGTCGAGCCGGGCTTCGCCGAGGAACTGCGCCAGGTACGCGAGCAATCGCGTGCGCAACTGCTGGAAGAACTCGGCCCCTACGCCTCGATGGTCGAGCAGCTGCAAGGCATGACCGGCCGCGACTTCACCTGGGTGCGCGACGTGACCCTGTCCAACAGCATCTGGGGCAACCGCCTGATCCACCTGTTCCACCCCCAGGCCGGCATCCACGCCCTCGGCGGCGGCATCGGCCAGGGCCTGTGCATGGGCATAGGCGCGGCCATCGCGGCGGCGGAGAACGCCCCGCAGCGCAAGGTCTTCGCGCTGTGCGGCGACGGCGGCTTCATCCTCAACCTGGGCGAGATCGCCACCCTGGTGCAGGAGAAGGCCAAGGTGGTGATCCTGCTGATGAACGACCAGCGCTACGGCGTGATCCGCAACATCCAGGACGCCGTGTACGGCGGCCGCCACTGCTACGTCGACCTGCACACCCCGGACTACGCGCGCCTGGCCGAGTCGGTGGGGCTGCGCCACGCGCTGGTCAAGGACCTGGCGGACTTCGCCGGCGTGCTGGAAAGCGCCTACGCCGCCGACGGCCCCTTCCTGCTGGAAGTGGACATGTGCGCGGTGGGCAACTTCGCCAAGCAGTTCGCCGGCCCGCCGAACATGGAAACCCGCCACCAGAAGGCCACGGCCTGAGGACCCCGCCATGCTGCACATCGCCATGATCGGCTGCGGCGCCATCGGCCTCAGCGTGCTGGAAATGCTCAAGGACGACCGCGACCTGGCGCTCGACCAGGTGGTGGTCCCGGCCGGCCACCTCGACCAGGCGCGCCAGCGCCTGGCCGGCATCGCCGCGCAGGCCCGCGTCGTCGAGACCCTGGACTACGCCCGGCGCCCCGACCTGCTGGTGGAATGCGCCGGCCACGCGGCCCTGGCCGAGCACGTGATCCCGGCCCTGGAGCGCGGCATCCCATGCCTGCTGGTGTCCATCGGCGCGCTCTCCGAGGACGGCCTGGCCGCGCGCCTGGAAGAAGCCGCGCGGCGCGGCGGCACCCAGGTCGAACTGCTCTCCGGGGCCATCGGCGGCATCGACGCGCTGGCCGCGGCCAGGGTCGCCGGGCTGGACTCGGTGGTCTACAGCGGGCGCAAGCCGAGCCGCGCCTGGAAGGGCACGCCGGCCGACGAGCGCTTCGACCTCGACGGCCTCACCGAACCCACGGTGATCTTCGAGGGCAGCGCCCGCGAGGCCTCCTCGCGCTACCCGAAGAACGCCAACGTCGCCGCCACCCTGTCGCTGGCCGGCCTGGGCCTGGACGCCACCCGCGTGCGCCTGATCGCCGACCCCAACAGCGAGGAGAACGTGCACCACTACCAGGCCCGCGGCGCCTTCGGCGAATTCGAGATGACCCTGCGCGGCAAGCCGCTGGCGGCCAACCCCAAGACCTCGATGCTGACCGTGCTCAGCATCGTCCGCGCGCTGGGCAACCACGCCCACGCCGTCTCCATCTGAGGACAGCGCCATGCTCGATCTCGACGCAATCCAACCCATCTGCATCGCTGGCCAGTGGCGCCTGGGCGGCGGCGACCTGTACGCCAGCCACTACCCGGCCGACGGCTCGCCCATCGCCCGCCTGCACGCCGCCGGCCTGGCCGACGTGGAAGAAGCCATCCAGGGCGCCCAGCGCGCCTTCCTCGCCAGCGGCTGGGCGCAGCGCAAGCCCCACGAGCGCGCCGCGGTGCTGTACCGCGTGGCGCAGCTGATCCGCGAGCACGCCGAGGAACTGGCGCAACTGCAGCGCCTGGACAACGGCAAGCCGATCCGCGAGACCCGCGCCCTGGTGGCCAGCGCCGCCGGCACCTTCCAGTTCTTCGCCGCGGCCTGCGAGACCCTGGAGGAAAGCATCAGCCCCTCGCGCGGCGACTTCCTCAGCATGAGCGTCTACGAGCCCATGGGCGTGGTCGCCGCCATCACCCCGTGGAACTCGCCGATCGCCTCCGAGGCGCAGAAGCTGGCGCCGGCCCTGGCCGCCGGCAACGCGGTGCTGATCAAGCCGGCGGAAATCACCCCGCTGGCGGCCCTGGCCCTGGCGCGCCTGTGCATCCAGGCCGGGGTGCCGGCCGGGTTGATCAGCGTGCTACCGGGCAAGGGCTCGCTGATCGGCGACGCCATCACCCGCCACCCGCTGGTCAAGCGCGTGTCCTTCACCGGCGGCACCAGCACCGGCAAGCACATCGCGCGCATCGCCGCGGACAAGATGATGCCGGTGTCCATGGAGCTGGGCGGCAAGTCACCGACCATCGTCCTGGAAGACGCCGACCTCGACCACGCCGTGGCCGGGGTGCTCTACGGCATCTTCAGCAGCTCGGGGGAATCCTGCATCGCCGGTTCGCGGCTGTTCGTCGCCCGGCCGCTGTACGAACGCTTCCTGCAACGCCTGGTCGAAGGCGCCGAGCGCCTGCGCATCGGCGACCCGGCCGACGAGGCCACGCAGATGGGCCCGCTGATCAGCGAGCGCCACCGCGAGAGCGTCGAGCGCTACGTCGACCTGGGCCTGTCCGAGGGCGGCCGCCTGCTCGCCGGCGGCCGCCGCCCGCAAGGGCCGCAGTACGAGCGCGGCTGGTACTACACCCCGACCATCATCGACGGCCTGGGCAACGATGCGCGCCTGTGCCAGGAAGAGGTGTTCGGCCCGGTGCTGGCGGCCCTGCCCTTCGACGACGAGCGCCAGCTGATCGAGCAGGCCAACCACAGCGTCTACGCCCTCGCCGCCGGCATCTGGACCCGCGACTTCCAGCGCGCCTGGCGCCTGGGCCGCGCCGTGCAGGCCGGCACCGTGTGGATCAACACCTACAAGCAATTCTCCATCGCCACCCCCTTCGGTGGCTGGAACGACAGTGGCCTGGGGCGCGAGAAGGGGCGCCTGGGCATCCTCCAGTACATGGAGCAGAAAGCCCTGTACTGGGGCCTCAACCAGCAGCCCATCGCCTGGGCCGGAGCGACAGCATGAGCGTACTTGGCATCGACGAGATCACCTACGGCGTGGAAGACCTGCCGCGCTGCCGGCGCTTCTTCGAGGACTGGGGCCTGAGCCTGGTCGACGAGCGAACCGACCAGGTGGTCTTCGAAACCCTCAACGGCTGCCGCGTGGTGGTCGCCGCCCTGGACAAGCCCGGCCTGCCGCCGGCCATCGAGCCCGGCTCGACGGTGCGCGAGGTGGTCTGGGGCGTGGCCAGCGCCGACGACCTGGCGCTCTACGCCAGCCGCATCGCCACGGCGCCGGGCTTCGTCGAGGGCGGCGGGCGCATCGGCTGCACCGACCCCAACGGCCTGGCGATCCGCCTGCAGGTCACCCGCAAGCGCGAGCTGGTGCTGAAGGAATGCGGCGCGCACAACACCTGGAACAGCAAGGCGCGGATCAACAAGCCCAGCCCGATCTACGAACGCGCCACCCCGGTGGAAGTCGGCCACGTGGTGTTCTTCGTCAAGGATGTGGATGCCTGCGAAGCCTTCTACCGCGAAGCCTTCGGCTTCCAGACCTCGGACCGCTACCCCGGCCGCGGCGCCTTCCTGCGCACCGCCGAGGAAGGCGGCCACCACGACCTGTTCATGCTCCAACTGCCGGCGCCGCGCGCCGGGCTGAACCACGTCGCCTTCACCGTGCGCGACATCAACGAGGTGTTCGGCGGCGGCATGCACATCGCCCGCTGCGGCTGGGACACCGAGATCGGCCCCGGGCGCCACCCGGTGTCCTCGGCCTTCTTCTGGTACTTCAAGAACCCCGCCGGGGCGCTGGTGGAGTACTACGCCGACGAGGACCAGCTGACCGGCGACTGGCAGCCGCGCAGCTTCGAGCCAGGCCCCACGGTGTTCGCCGAGTGGGCCATCGCCGGTGGCCTGGACGGCGTCACCCGGCGGCAGAAAGGCGCCGAGGGCCCGCAAGGCAAATTCCTGACAGAAAAGAACAAGAGCTGAGGAGAAAGCCCATGTCCAAGCTGAAGATCGGCGTGCTCGGCGCCGGCATCGGCGGCCTGTGCGCCGCCATCGCCCTGCTGCACGCCGGCCACGACGTCGTGGTGTACGAACAGGCCAAGGCGTTCCTGCGCGTCGGCGCCGACATCAACCTGACGCCCAACGCGGTCAAGGCCATCGACGGCCTGGGCGTCGGCGAGGCGGTGCGCGCCAGCGCGGCGCGGCCCACCCACCGCATCAGCCGCACCTGGGACAGCGGCGAGGAAACCTCGCGCCTGGAGATGGCCGACGCCGCCGAGCGCAAGTACGGCGCGCCGCAGTTGACCATCCACCGCGCCGACCTGCTGGCCGCCCTGGCCGAAGCCTTCCCTCTGGAGCGCGTGCGCTTCGCCCAGCGCGCCCAGGCCGTGCGCCAGGAGGCCGACGGCGTGCACATCGAATTCGCCGACGGCGGCCAGGACCGCGTCGACGTGCTGATCGGCGCCGACGGCATCCATTCGGTGGTGCGCGCCGCGCTGTTCGGCGAGGAGCACCCGCGCTTCACCGGGGTGGTCGCCTACCGCGCCGTGGTGCCGGCGGTGAAGGTCGCCCAGGTGCCGCACATCCAGGCTTTCACCAAATGGTGGGGGCCGAACCCACAGAGCCAGATCGTCACCTTCCCGCTCAACCGCGGCCGCGACATCTTCATCTTCGCCACCACCGCCCAGGACAGCTGGCACCTGGAAAGCTGGACCACCCAGGGCAGCGTCGAGGAACTGCGCGAAAGCTACGCCCACTACCACCCGCACGCCCGCGCCCTGCTGGAGGCCTGCGACGAGGTGCTCAAGACCGCCCTCTACGAGCGCGACCCGCTGCCCTACTGGACCCGCGACAGCCTGGTGCTGCTCGGCGACGCCTGCCACCCGATGATGCCGTTCATGGCCCAGGGCGCCGGCCAGGCCATCGAGGACGCCGTGGTGCTCGGCCGCATGCTCGCAGGCGTGCGCGAGCTGGCGCAGGTCCCGGCGGCGCTCGCGGCCTACCAGGACGCGCGCCTGGAACGCACCAGCCAGATCCAGATCGGCTCGCGCGGCAACCAGTGGCTCAAGGCCGGCGGCAACGCCGACTGGGTGTACGGCTACGACGCCTGGGCCATCCCAGTCGACCACGCGGCCTGAGGAACGAGCATGAGCGAAACCCTGCTGTTGACCGTGCTGCTGCGCCACGACCAGTCGAAGAACCTGGAGGACATCCAGGCCCACATGAAAAAGATGGA
>Ga0180221_1000931_pt1 | contig 21945 bp, 21 predicted proteins | sample eDN5th37CKraftMG_FD_151339 | JGI IMG/M metagenome (GOLD analysis project Ga0180221, IMG submission 151339) | Enriched Miracle-Growth compost microbial communities from Emeryville, California, USA - eDNA 5th pass 37_C Kraft MG (version 2) (version 2) ...
AGCGGGCCCGCGGCGACCACGATCAGCAGCGCCGCCAGCAGGAGCCGCAGCAGCGTGAGCCACCACGGCGTGCGCGCCGGCGTCTCCTCGCGCGGCGCGATGTCGAACAAGAGCCGCGTCGGCGGGAACGAAATCCGCCGCGGCCGCGGCGGCACCAGCCGCAAAAGCCACCACAGGCCGGGCAGCGCGATCAGTCCCAGCAGCACCAGCGGTTCGGCGAAGGCGAGCGGCAGCCCCATCATGCGTGCTGTTCCTGCTGCTCCTGCGGCCCGGGCGCCTGCCGGCGGCCGGCCTCGCGGCTCAGGCCGAGCTGGCCGTGCAGCTTGAGCAGCAGTTCGCTGGCCGGGCGGTCGGTGCGATGGACGATGAAGCTCCAGCCGAGCCGGTCGGTCTCGGCGCGGATGTCGGCGCGGTGGCTGGCGATGCGCGCCTGGTAGTCGTTGCGCCAGGTCTCGGCGCGGCCCGCGGTGACGGCGCCGGCGCCTTCCGGCTCGACGAACTCGATGCGGCCGGCATAGGGGAACGTCTCCTCCGCCGGATCGACGATCTGCACGAGGTGGCCGCTGGCCCCGCCAGCGGAGAGCTGGCCGACGGTCTGGCGCAGCGCCGGCATCGGGCTCCAGAAGTCCGACAGCACGACCACCTCGGACAGCGGCGACGGCGCGAAGCTCGGCGGCAGGCTCTGGCGCTCCGCGGTGTCGTGCACGATGGCCTGCGCCATCTTCTCGATCACGTTGCGGCTCGCGGTCGGCCGCATCAGGCCGGGCATGCCGACGCGCTCGCCGCCCTCGATCAGCAGCTCGGCGAGCGCGAAGGCGAGCACCAGCGCGCGGTCGAGCTTGGTCTCGCGCACCAGGGGCGAGGCGAACGCCATGGACGGCGAGCGGTCGGGCCAGATCCAGACGGTGTGCGCGGCCTCCCATTCGCGCTCGCGCACGTAGAGATGCTCGTCGCGCGCCGAGCGCCGCCAATCGACCCGCGCCGCGGCCTCGCCGGAGATGAAGCGCCGGTACTGCCAGAAGTTCTCGCCGGTGCCGGCGCGGCGGCGGCCGTGCAGGCCATGGATCACGGTCGCGGCGACGCGGCGCGCCTCCAGGATCAGCCGCGGCATCGACGCCGCGAGCGTGCGGCCGGCGCCGCTCGCGCGCGGGACGGCGGCAATGTCCGGCCGGGCGGGCGCGTCTGCCATGCGTCAGCCGATCCGCGCCTTGAGGCGCGCGACCACGGCGGGCACGGTCTCGCCCTCGGCGCGCGCGGCGAAGGTCAGCGCCATCCGGTGCTTGAGGATCGGCTCGGCCAGGGCGACCACGTCGTCGATGGACGGCGCGTAGCGGCCTTCGAGCAGGGCGCGGGCGCGCACCGCGAGCATCAGCGCCTGGCTGGCGCGCGGGCCGGGACCCCAGGCGATCAGCTTGCCGGTCGCGCCGGCGTCCGGGCCGGGACGCGCGGAGCGCACCAGCGTCAGGATCGCCTCGATCACGGATTCGCCGACCGGCAGCCGCCGCACCAGCCGCTGCGCCGCCATCAGGTCGTCGGCGGTCATGGCGGCGCGGGGTTTGGTTTCCTCCGCCCCCGTGGTGTCGAACAGGATGCGGCGCTCGGCGTCGCGGTCGGGATAATCGACGTCGATCTCCATGAGGAAGCGGTCGAGCTGCGCCTCCGGCAGCGGATAGGTGCCTTCCTGCTCCAGCGGGTTCTGCGTGGCGAGGACGTGGAACGGCTTCGGCAGGTCGTAGCGCGTGCCGGCCACGGTGACGTGCTGCTCCTGCATCGCCTGGAGCAGCGCGGACTGGGTGCGCGGGCTGGCGCGGTTGATCTCGTCGGCCATGAGCAATTGCGCGAACACCGGACCGGGAATGAAGCGGAAGCTGCGCTTGCCGCCGGCGCTTTCCTCCAGCACCTCGGTGCCCAGGATGTCGGACGGCATGAGGTCCGGCGTGAACTGCACGCGCCGCGCGTCGAGCCCGAGCACTACGCCCATGGTCTCCACCAGCCGGGTCTTGGCGAGGCCCGGCACGCCGACGAGCAGGGCGTGGCCGCCGGACAGCACGGTGATGAGCGCCTGCTCGACCACCTTGTCCTGTCCGAAGATGACCGACCCGATCACGGACTTGGCGGCCTGGACATGCGCCGCCGTGGTCTCGGCGGCCCGGACGATCATGTCCTCCATCTTCTCGATGCCTTCTCCGCTTGCGGTCATGAAAGCTCCTCTGCGCCGAATCCGGCGGTGGCATATCCGGTTCGCCCGGAGATTACGCTATTTTGGCCCCCGCGGGCTTCGGATCGGCCGGTTCACGTTCGCGCGAGGATGGAAATGGCCGGCGCCGCGGCTAAGTTAACGCCAATCATCCCTGGAACCGGCCTTAGGGTCACGACAACCATGGCGAAGCAAGGGCAGGACCGCGGGCTGGAGACGATCATGCAGGCCGTCCATGCGTCCGTGAAGGGGCCGCCGCCCGTCGACCTGTGGAATCCGCCGTTCTGCGGCGACATCGACCTGCGGATCGCCGCGGACGGCACCTGGTTCTATCAGGGGACTCCGATCGGCCGGCCGGCGCTGGTGCGCCTGTTCGCCTCGATCCTCAAGCGTGAGGGCGACCGGTATTGCCTGGTCACGCCGGTGGAGAAATGCGGCATCAGGGTCGACGACGCGCCGTTCCTCGCCGTCGAGGTCCGGGCGGAGGGCGGGGCGCTGCGCTTCCGCACCAATGTGGACGACGAGGTCGTCTGCGGTCCCGATCATGCGCTGCGCTTCGAGCCGCAGCCCAACGGCGGACTCAAGCCTTATCTTCACGTCCGTCGCGACCTGTGGGCGCTGGCGACGCGGCCGGTGTATTACGACCTCGTCGATCTCGGGGAGGAACGCATGGTGGCCGGCGAGCGGTGGTTCGGCGTGGGCTCGCAGGGCGCGTTCTTTCCCATGGCGCCGGCCGATCAACTTGAAAGTCTCCCGGAATGAACGACACCGCGGCCGCAGCCGTCGAGGCGGATTTCTTCGCGCGCGCCCGCGCGCGGCTCACCCTCGACGTGCCCGAGGCGCTGATCGATCCGACCAAGGAAGCGAAGCGCGGCGATCTCGACCTCGATCCGGCGATGTGGGCGCTCGCCGGCGTCAAGCCGTTGCGGCCCGCCGCCGTGCTGGTCGGCGTCGTGGACCGGCCGCGGCCCACGGTCGTGCTCACCAAGCGCACGCCAGGCCTTCCCAGCCACGCCGGCCAGATCGCGTTTCCCGGCGGCAAGATCGAGCCGGACGACGAGACGCCGTTCGCCGCGGCGCTGCGCGAGGCGCACGAGGAGATCGGCCTTCCCGCCGCCGTCGCCGAGCCGATCGGCTATCTCGACCTCTATCTTACCTTCTCCGGCTTCCGCGTGCTCCCGGCAGTGGCGCGGCTCGCGCCGGGCTTTTCGCTGACGCTCAACCGCTCCGAGGTCGCCGACGCCTTCGAGGTGCCGCTCGATTTCCTGATGAATCCCGCCAACCACCAGCGCCATGCGCGCGAGGACCGCGGCGTCACCCGGCATTATTACGCGATGCCGTTCGAGGACCGTTACATCTGGGGCGTCACCGCCGGAATCCTGCGCAATCTCTATGAGTTGATCTGCACATGATCCGCCCGGTCTTCACCGAGATCGCGCTGTTCCTCACGCCGTTCGTGATCTACGCCGTCTATCTGTGGGCGACGCGCGCCGGCGTGCTCGACCCGGCCGGCTGGAGCCCGAAGGTCCTGTCCTGGCTCACCATCTCGGCGCTCGTCCTGATGATCGGGAGCTTCCTGCTGATCGCGCAGTTCGCCGGCGTGCCGCCGGAATCCAACTACGTGCCGGCGCATATCGACGAAAGCGGCCGGCTGGTGCCGGGAGGCGTCCGCTGATGCGCGATCCGCGCACCGCGGCGCTGCATCTGGACGAGGGCGCGCTGGGCCGCGTGCTTGCCGCGCTCAACAGCGGCGGCGAGGAGGCGCGGGTGGTCGGCGGCGCGGTGCGCAACGCGCTGATGGATCTTCCCATCGGCGACATCGACATCGCCACGACCGCGGTGCCGGACGAGGTCGTGCGCCGCGCGGCCGCCGCGGGCTTCAAGGCGGTGCCGACCGGCATCGACCACGGCACCGTGACGCTCGTCGTCCAGGGCCGGCCGTTCGAGGTGACGACGCTGCGCGAGGACGTTGAGACCGACGGCCGGCGCGCCAAGGTGGCGTTCGGCCGCGACTGGCGGCGCGACGCCGAGCGGCGCGACTTCACCGTCAACGCGCTGTCGGTGACGCCGGAGGGCGAGATTCACGACTACGTCGGCGGCCTTGCCGACATCGCGGCGCGGCGCGTGCGCTTCATCGGCGACCCGGACCGGCGCATCGCCGAGGACTACCTGCGCATCCTGCGCTTCTTCCGCTTCCAGGCGTTCTACGGCGAAGGCCGGCCCGACGCCGAAGGGCTTGCCGCCTGCATCCGCGGCCGCGCCGGGCTCGACACGCTGGCGCGCGAGCGCGTCCGCATGGAAATGATGAAGCTCGTCGTCGGACCGCACGCAGCGCCGACGCTTGCGACCATGTCGGAAGCCGGCATCCTCGGCCAACTGCTCGCTGGCATCGGCTATCTCGCCTCTTTCGAGATGACGGTGAAGATTGAAGCCGTGCTCGGTCTCGCGCCGGACGCGGCGCGCCGGCTTGCGGCGCTCGCCGCCTGGATCGTGGAGGACGCCGACCGCCTGCTGGCGCGGCTGCGGCTCTCGGGCGCGGAGCATGCGCGCATCCGCTCGGTCGCGGACCGGTGGTGGCGGATCGATCCGGCGAGCGAGCGGGAGGGGCGGGCGCTGCTTTACCGGCTGGGCGAGGGCGCGTTCACGGACCGCGTCATCGTCGCCTGGGCGCGCTCCGCCGCCGCCGCTCACGACCACGTCTGGCGGGCCGTCGCGACGCTGCCGCGACGGTGGTCGCCGCCCGCGTTTCCCGTCAAGGCCGAGCACCTGATCAGGCGCGGCGTCGCGCGCGGCCCCGCGCTTGGCCGTGCGCTGGCCGCGATGGAAGAGGCGTGGATCGCCGCGGACTTCCCGCAGGGTGAGGCGGCGCTGGCCGCGCTCGTTGACGAAACGGTCGCGGCCGCCGCCAAAAATCAAAAGGATTGAGGCTACGCCGCCTGCTCGGCGTTCTCGACGGACTTGTCCTCGTCCGACCCGTCCTTGTCGTCCGACCACTCGTCGTCGCTGTCGAGGCCGAAACCGTAGGGCTCGAGCGCGACCGCGGGCAGGGTGGCGCTGAACAGGTCGCCTTCCTCACCGATCCAGACGCAGCGCACGCCGTCGGCATCGATGGACACCACGGTCAGGGCAGGACCGCCCGATTTCAAGGTGACGACATTGCCGGGCTCGAACGTCATGGCGCTCTCCATCGGTTGGACGCGATGACGCTAGAGGCCTTGTATGACGCTGTGTTTACGTCCGCATCCCGCTTCCGCGGACGGCCGCGACGTCGGCCGTCCGTCGCAAATCCGGCGAGATCGCTAAGTCCAGAGCCGGCGCGACGCCAGCTCCGCGCCCTCGCGCAGCGCCTGCAATTTAGCCCAAGCCAACTGGTGATGCACCCGTCCGCCCAAACCGCAGTCTGTGCCGGCGATGATGTTCTCGCGCCCCACCGCCGACGCGTAGTTCACCAGCCGGTCGGCGATCACCTCCGGGTGCTCGAGCACGTTGGTGGCGTGACTGACGACGCCGGGGATCAGCAACTTGCCGTCGGGCAGGCGTGTCTCCTTCCACACCTTCCATTCGTGCTCGTGCCGAACGTTGCCGGCCTCGACCGAATAGGCCTGCGCTTTCACCTTCAGCAGCAGATCGGCGACCTCCTTGAGCGGAACGTCGGTCTTGTGCGGCCCGTGCCAGCTGCCCCAGCAGATATGATAGCGGATACGATCTTCGGGAATGTTGCGGAGAGCGTGATTGAGCGCCTCGATCTGGGACGCCGCCCACTTGCGGTAGCCCGGCAGATCGTCCTTGAGCGAGAACCACCAATCGTAGATGTCGACGATCGCGGGATCGTCGATCTGCAGGATGAAGCCGGCGTCGACGATGGCTTCGTATTCTTCGCGAATCGCGTCCGCCAGCGCCCACGTATACTCCTCCTGAGTGGCATAGTGCTCGTTCGGGAGAATCTGCAGGGTGGCGGGCGACACCGCGGTCATGAAACCCTCGACCCCCGAACGTCCGGCTATCGCGGCTTTCAGGTTCTCGGTGTCGCGCTTGATGGCGTCATGGCCGGTGTACTTCACCGGAGCGGCGCATACGAGGCCGAGCATCCGGTTCGAGCTGGTGTTGCTCGGCGATCCCATGCCGCTGCCGTAGTCGGCATAGAATTCGGCAAATTCCTGGCGCTCCTTGCTGCCGAACGTCCATGCCGCTCTGCCCTTCGCGAGAATCGCCTCCCTCAGCGCGAAGCCGCCAAGCCGGGGATAAATGTAGGACCACCAGGCGCCGGTATCCGCGCCCGACCGCATCGCCTTGCCGAACTCGCCGTCGTTCACGACGTCGATGCCGCGCGCCGTCTGGGCCTCGACCACCTCGCGGACAGCCGACTTGAGCCGGGGCAACAGCGTCTCGTCCGGCGCGTCCTGCGCATAGAGCTCCATCAGGTCTTTTGGACGCGGAAGGCTGCCGACGTGGGTGGTGAGGATTCGGTCCGTGCTGCGTTTCATGTTTCCTCCCTGGCGTTCTTGCGGTGTTGTTTCGCCGGCCATTAGACAGCATTGTCACGGCCATTTCACCACCGGCGGCATGGAGGACAGGATCGAGTCCACGTTTCCCCCGGTTTTGAGCCCGAACACGGTGCCGCGGTCGTAAAGGAGGTTGAACTCCACGTAGCGGCCGCGGCGCACGAGCTGCTCCTCGCGCTCGGCCTCCGACCACGGCGTCGCGAAGTTGCGCCGCACCAGCGTGGGATAGACGTCGAGCAGCGCGCGGCCGACGTCCTGCGTGAAGGCGAAGTCCGCCTCCCAGTCGCCGCTGTCGTGCCAGTCGTAGAAGATGCCGCCGATGCCGCGCATCTCCTTGCGGTGCTTGAGATAGAAATAATCGTCGCACCATCGCTTGTATTTGTCGTAGGGCGCGACCCTGGCGTGGGCGTCGCAGGCCGCCTTCATGGCGGCGTGGAAGGCGCGGCTGTCCGGGTCGTCCTGGGTGCGGCGCGCGTTGAGCATCGGCGTGAGGTCGCCGCCGCCGCCGAACCACGCCCTGGCGGTGACGACGAAGCGCGTGTTCATGTGGAAGGCCGGCACGTTCGGGTTCGCCGGGTGCGCGATCAGCGAGATGCCGGAGGCCCAGAACGCCGGATCGATGTCGGCGCCGGGGATGTCCTTGCGGAACTCGGGCGCGAACTCGCCGTGCACGGTCGAGACGTGGACGCCGACCTTCTCGAACAGCCGGCCCTTCATGATCGCCATCACCCCGCCGCCGCCCGGCGCGCCGCTGTGGTCGGTGCGCGTCCAGGGCGTGCGCACGAAGCGGCCCGGCGCGCCGGGATTGACCGGCGGAGCGTCCTGCTCGATCCGCTCGAAGGCGGCGCAGAAGTCGTCGCGCAGGCGCTCGAACCAGGTGCGGGCGCGGGCCTGGCGGGCCGCGAGCGTTTCGGCGTCGGGGAGGGGGCTGGCGGCGGTCGGCCTGGTCATGGATCGTGTTCCGGGGTCGCGGGGAAGCCTGCGGTCTGCCGCAGCGCCTCCCCAAGGGCCATGGCGCAGGCCATGGCCACATTGATCGAGCGCAAGCCCGGCTGCATCGGGATTCGCAGCCGGGCGTCGGCGGCGGCGTGGACCTCCGGCGGAACGCCGGCCGACTCGCGCCCGAACAGCAGCAGATCGGTCCGGAAAAACGTCGAGTCCAGGTAGGACATTTTGGAATCCGTCGTGAACAGGACCAGCCGGCCGCCGTCGCTTCGCCGCCAGTTCTCGAATGCCTGCCATGAGACATGGCGGGTCACGGCGACGCGGTCGAGATAGTCCATGCCGGCCCGCCGGAAGGCCCTGTCCGAGCTTGGAAATCCGGCCGGGCCGATGAGATGCGCCTCGACGCCGAGGCAGGCCGCAAGCCGCAGGATAGTGCCGGTATTTTGCGGAATATCCGGCTGGTAGAGGACGATCCGCATGGCTCGGGCCGGGCCGTTCAAGGGGCGGGAAAGACGGGAAAAATCCTGCCGCCGCGGCGGTTCCGGGAGGCATGTGTGCAGGTGCGTTAGCGGGCTTGCGCTTGCACCGCAAGGGTGCCAATAGAACGCCACTAAACTGCGCCGTTGAGCCGCCTTCCCAAGGCGGTTGGCGGGTGGTTAGCCCGTCCTACGGATCCGCCCCAAGTCTCCTCCGGGGCGAGGTCCACGACCCGTCCCGCGGCTTGTTTTTTGCACTGCGGAAGGCGGGTCGTCAGACGACCGAACGAGAAAGGGCTCGACTTGTGACGACGATGTCTCCGGCTCAGCCGACGCGCCGCGATTTCCTTTACATAGCAACCGGAACCGTCGCCGCCCTGGGCGGCGTTGCGACGCTGGTGCCGCTGATCTCGCAGATGAACCCGGACGCTTCGACCATCGCCGCCGGCGCCCCCGTCGAGGTCGACCTGTCGCCGGTCACGGAAGGCCAGGGCATCAAGGTGTTCTGGCGCGGCAAGCCCATCTACATCAATCACCGCACCAAGAAGGAAATCGACGAGGCGCGCTCGGTCGACGTCGCGGACCTGCGCGACCCGCAGACCGACGACGCCCGCGTCAAGTCCGGCCACGACCAGTGGCTCGTCGTCATCGGCATCTGCACCCATCTCGGCTGCGTCCCGCTCGACCATCAGGGCGATTACGACGGCTTCTTCTGCCCCTGCCACGGCTCGCAATACGACAGCTCCGGTCGTATCCGCCGCGGCCCCGCCCCGTTGAACCTGGTCGTCCCCCCTTACGAGTTCTTGTCGGACAGCAAAATCAGGATCGGCTGAGCCGTCGATCGGAATTTCAGGACTTGAGATCATGAGCGGACAAACGCCCCACGAAGCGCACGGCCTGCGCGCCTGGCCGTACAACCTGACCGACGATGACGGAAAACCGTATTCGCCGCCGGCCTACGAGCCGCCGAACGGGGTGTTGCGCTGGCTGGAGGCGCGGCTGCCGCTGATCGGGCTCGCCCATTCCGCCGCCATTTCCTATCCGACGCCGCGCAACCTGAACTACTGGTGGACGTTCGGCGGCATCCTGTCGTTCATGCTCGGCGTCCAGATCATCACCGGCATCGTGCTGGTGATGCACTACACGCCGCACGCCGACATGGCCTTCAACTCCGTCGAGCACATCATGCGCGACGTGAACTACGGCTGGCTGCTGCGCTACCTGCACGCCAACGGCGCGTCGATGTTCTTCGTCGCCGTCTACATCCACATCTTCCGCGGCATGTATTACGGCTCCTACAAGGCGCCGCGCGAGATTCTCTGGATTCTCGGCGTCATCATCTATCTCCTGATGATGGCGACCGGCTTCCTCGGCTACACGCTGCCGTGGGGCCAGATGAGCTTCTGGGGCGCCACCGTCATCACCAACTTCTTCTCCGCCATCCCGATCTTCGGCGAGTCCATCGTGACCTGGCTGTGGGGTGGCTACACCGTCGGCAACCCGACGCTGCAGCGCTTCTTCTCGCTGCACTACCTGCTTCCGTTCGTGATCGCCGGCGTGGTGGTGCTGCACATCTGGGCGCTGCACGTGGTCGGCCAGAACAACCCGGCCGGCATCGAGCCTAAGTCCCGCAAGGACACCGTGCCCTTCACGCCCTACGCGACCGTGAAGGACGCGTTCTTCCTCTGCGCGTTCTGCGTGGTCTATGCCTGGTTCGTGTTCTACATCCCGAACTACCTCGGCCATCCCGACAACTACATCCAGGCCAATCCCGGCGTGACGCCTTCGCACATCGTGCCGGAATGGTACTACCTGCCATTCTACGCGATCCTGCGCTCGATCCCGAACAAGCTCGCCGGCGTCATCGCGCTGTTCGGCTCGATCATCCTGCTCGCGTTCCTGCCGTGGCTCGACACCTCGAAGGTGCGCTCGGCGACCTACCGGCCGCTCTACCGCCAGTTCTTCTGGATCTTCGTCGCCACCTGCCTGCTGCTCGGCTGGCTCGGCTCCAAGGAGGCGGAAGGCATCTACGTCATCCTCGCCCGCGTGCTGACGGCCTGGTACTTCATCCACCTGCTGGTCGTGCTGCCGCTGCTCGGCTGGATCGAGACGCCGAAGCCTCTGCCCAACTCGATCTCCGAGGCGGTGCTGAAGAAGAAGGGCGTGGTCGCGGCGGCGGTCGTCGCTTGCGCCGTGGCGCTCGGCGCGCTCGCGGCTTTCCCGAACGGCGCGTCGGCCCAGGAAGCGGCGGAGACCCCGAATCCGCCGGCGCAGCGCTGGTCGTTCTCGGGCCCGTTCGGCAAGTTCGACCGCGCCCAGTTGCAGCGCGGCTTCAAGGTCTATCACGACGTCTGCCAGAACTGTCACAGCATGCGGCTGGTGCCGTTCCGCGCGCTGTCGGAGCCGGGCGGACCGGAGTTCTCGGAAGCGCAGGTCGAGACCATCGCCAGCGAATACAAGGTGCCGGACGCGCCCAACGACCAGGGCGAGGTCAACGACCGCAATGCCCGGCCGGCCGACTATTTCCCGCCGCGTTTCCCGAACGAGCAGGCCGCGCGCGCCGCCAACGGCGGCGCCCTGCCGCCGGACATGTCGGTCCTCGCCAAGGCGCGCGGCTACGAACGCGGCTTCCCGCAGTTCATCTTCGACATCTTTACCCAGTACCAGGAGGCCGGGCCGGACTATATCGTGGCCATCCTGACCGGCTATCGCGACGCGCCGAAGGACTTCAAGCTGCCGTCGGCCACCACCTATTACAACGAATATTTCCCCGGTCACGCCATCGGCATGCCGAAGCCTCTGTCCGACGGCCAGGTGGAATACACCGACGGCACGCCGACCACGGTCCAGCAATACGCCAAGGACGTCGCCGCGTTCCTGATGTGGGTCGCGGAGCCGCAGCTCGAGGCGCGCAAGCGGCTCGGCTTTCAGGTCATGATCTTCCTGGTGGTGCTCTCGGTGCTGCTCTATTTCACCAAAAAGAAGGTCTGGCACGAGGTGGAGAAGCCGCGCGAGATCGCGCAGGGCCAGGACCCGCGCGCCACGTCGCTGTGACCGCAGCGCCACGATGATCGCGTCGTCGTAACGTCAGGCCCCGGTCTCCGGGGCCTTTCGTTTGTGGAGGAAGGCCATGGTCAAGGCCGTTCTGGGCGTCATCGGCGGCTCGGGGATTTACGATCTGCCCGGCCTCGAGAACGTGCGCGAGGAAAAGGTCGCCTCTCCCTGGGGGGAGCCCTCGGCGCCGGTGCGGCTCGGCGAGATCGCCGGCCTCCCGGTGGCGTTCCTGCCGCGCCACGACAAGGGTCACCGGCTGTCGCCGTCCGACATCAACTATCGCGCCAACATAGACGTGCTCAAGCGCGTCGGCGTCACCGACCTCGTGTCCCTGTCGGCCTGCGGCTCGTTCAGGGAGGAGCTCCCGCCCGGCACCTTCGTGCTGGTCGATCAGTTCGTGGACCGCACCCACAACCGGGAGAGCTCGTTCTTCGGCAAGGGGTGCGTCGCCCATGTCTCCATGGCGCATCCGGTGTCGCCGCGGCTGCGCATCCATCTCGCGGCCGCGGCCGCCGCCGAGAGCATCGCCGTGGTGCGCGACGGCACCTACGTCTGCATCGAGGGGCCGCAGTTCTCCACGCTCGCCGAAAGCCTCACCTACAGGCAGCTCGGCTACTTGGTCATCGGCATGACCAACATGCCGGAAGCCAAGCTCGCCCGCGAGGCCGAGATCTGCTACGCGACCGTGGCCATGGTGACCGATTTCGACTGCTGGCACCCGGACCACGACGCCGTCACCGTTCAGGACATCATCAAGATCCTGCTCGCCAACGCCGACAAGGCGAAGCGCCTCGTGGCGCGGCTGGCGCGGGACTTCCCGCGCGAGCACGAGCCATGCCCGATCGGCTCCGACCGCGCACTCGACACCGCGATCATCACGGCGCCGGAGGCGCGCGACCCGGCGTTGCTGAAGAAGCTCGATGCGGTAGCGGGCCGGGTATTGGGCCGTTCGTGAGGTTGCGCCGCGCCCCCCGCTTCGCCACAGTGAACCGACCGATCCAGAGAGCCGCCAATGACCTCATCCGCGCTCGAAACCGACCTCAAGGCCGCGATCCGCACCATCCCGGACTATCCCAAGCCGGGCGTCATGTTCCGCGACATCACCACGCTGCTCGGCAACGCGCGGGCGTTCCGCCGCGCGGTGGACGAGCTGGTGCAGCCCTGGGCGGGCGGCAAGATCGACAAGGTGGCGGGCATCGAGGCGCGCGGCTTCATCCTCGGCGGCGCGGTGGCGCATCAGGTGTCCGCGGGCTTCGTGCCGATCCGCAAGAAGGGCAAGCTGCCGCACACCACGGTGCGCATCGCCTATTCGCTCGAATACGGCCTCGACGAGATGGAGATGCACGAGGACGCCATCGTCAGGGGAGAGCGCGTGATCCTGGTGGACGACCTGATCGCGACCGGCGGCACCGCGGAGGGCGCGGTGAAGCTGCTGCGCCGGATGGGCGCCGACGTGCTCGCCGCCTGCTTCATCATCGACCTGCCGGACCTCGGCGGCGCCGACAAGCTGCGCAGGCTCGACGTGCCGGTGCGGACGCTGATCACGTTCGAGGGACATTAGCGCTTCTTAAGCGTGGTCGCCGCCGATCAGCGACGATTTCAGGTTGCTCATCAGCAGCGTCAGCTCCATCTCGCGGAGCTGGCGGAACACGCGCTTGGTGAAGCCGTCGAGCTCCTCGCGCATGCCGTCGGTGGGCAGCATCCGCCGCCGGTCCACGAACGAGAACGGCCGGCTGTCCACGTAGGAGCGCAGGCTCGGCGACAGTTGCGGGATGCCGAGCGGCGCGACGCCGCCGGCGGAGGCCGGGAAGTGACGGCGCAGCTCGATGCCGCGGGCGATGCCGTCGTTGTAGACCGGCACGAAGCCGAGTTCGGGAAACCGCGCCCGCAGCACAGAGTACGTATTGAGCGTTGCGTTGGCCTGGTCGGCCACATAGGCGACCATCGCCGAGATGCCGCGCCGGCGCACCTCGTGGCCGAGGCCGATCTGGGATGCGACGGTGAAGAACTTCTCCAGCGCGAGGTGGCCGAGGTCGATGACCTTGGCGGTGTCGTCGTCCATGACCAGGCGGTCGAACAGCGCCATCTGCCCGCGCGTGTCGTTGAGCGAGATGCGCTGGACGAGGCCGGGCAGGAACTCGACGAAGGCCGGCTCGAACGGCTCCAGGTCGAAGCCCGCGACCGGCCGCTCGCTCACGCGATAGAACTCGGCGATCAGCCGCGCGACCAGAGTCTTGCCGACGCGCGGCCGCGGCGAGCAGACGATGAAGACATGGGTCGAGCCGCTCATGCGGCGCCTTCCCGCCCGGTGCGGATCATGTTTCGATTTTGTGCATGATCCGGCCCGAAAAGTCTGCAACTTTTCGGGATCGTGCGCCGGCCTGGGGATGAAAAGGCCGGCTCAGATGGCGGCAGCCTTGCTGTCCGGCTCGCCGAGGATTTCCGCCAGCCGGATGCGGTCGTACTCGCCCCACACGTTGCCGAGCCAATGGCGGACATAGCCGCGCAGCACGAACGAATAGGACGCCGACTCGCCGTTGGGGCCCTTGTTGCCGATGAAGGAGACGAACGGAACCGCGGCCAGCTCCACCTGCTCGCTGGCCATCTCGTTGAGCTTGGGGATGGTCAGTTCGACGCCGTTCTTCACCTTGTGGAAATAGGCATCGTAGGTGCCCTGGTCCCATTCGAAGAAATGGGTGTCGTTGATGAAGTTCTTGACCAGGAAATACTTGGCGTCGGCGAGCAGCGAGGCGGTCTCGGAGATTTCGTCGAGCGAGGCGATGGTCGGCCCCAGGATGTGGAACACCGCGAGCGTCACCTGGTTCTTGCGCGCCGCCTCGATGAAGCCGATGTCGCGCAGCGCCCGCAGCGTGGGCGAGAGCAAGCCGGCGCGCACGTCGATCACCGTGACCTGGGCTTCCGTGAGGGTGTCGAACACCTTCATCTGGTCGGGCACCAGGTTGAGGTCGACGATGGTCGTGGAGTCGGGGTGGAAGCGCTTGAGCGTGCCGCGCGGCGACTCCGTGTCGAAGGCGCGGGCCGGCACCCGGCGGGCGGCGAAATAGTCGAGCAGGGTGCGCGCGACGGTGGTCTTGCCGACGCCCCCCTTGTCGGCGCCGACGATAATCACGGTTGGCTTGGCCATGGCCCCTACTCACCCCAGACGATTGATACTCGCACTCGTTATGCTCGCCGCGCGGCGGAGCGAAAACAAGCCCTTATACCGCCTGCGGCGCCCGAAGCGCACCTAATTTCCATGCCGCATTTCACGCCGCGCGACGGCAGGTCGTTGTCTTTGCTGGTCAATCGCCGTCGCGCGGGGAGCCCCAGGGACCGGGCGGCGGCGAGCCGGACGGACGGCCCGAATCGATCGGCGGCCGCTCCGGCAGGAACGGACGGCCTTCGCTATCGCCTTGCGGGACCTGGGTTTCCGGCGCCGGCCCCCAGGGCCCGGCCGGACCCTCGCCGCCGGGGTCGCCGGGGATCGGCTCCGCCTCCGGCGGCGGCAGCGCGATGGGGCCGGGGTCGTGGCCGCCGGCGTATTTCACCAGCGCCTCGACGCGGCGGTCCACGGAAGGATGGGTCGCGAACAGGTCGGCGAACTCCTCGCGCGGGTTGTCGACGCACATTTCCATCACCGCCGAGGTCGCGCCGGGAAGCTCGCCGCGGCCCTCGATCTTGCGCAGCGCGGAGATCATCGCGTCCGGGTTCTTGGTGAGCTCGACCGAGCCGGCGTCGGCCAGGAACTCGCGCGAGCGCGACAGGGCGAGCCGGATCACGAACGACAGCACCCAGGCGAGCACGATCAGGGCGAAGGCGATCAGGACGGCGACGATCGCGCCGCCGCCCCGGCGGTCGCCGTCGCCCTCGGAGCGCCGGCCGCCGCCGACGCTCCAGCCCGAGTTGAAGATGATGCGGAACACGAGCTCGGCAAAGAACGAGACCACGCCGGCGATGACCATGGCGACGACCATGAGCCGGACGTCGCCGTTGCGGATATGCGTCAGCTCGTGGCCGAGCACGGCCTCGATCTCGGCGTCGTCGAGGCGATCGAGCAGACCAGACGTCACCGTGACAGAATATTGCTTCTGGTTCATGCCGGTGGCGAAGGCATTGAGCGCGTCGCTCTCCATCACCTTGAGCTTGGGCATCGGGATGCCGCGCGAGATGCAGAGGTTTTCGAGCAGGTTGTAGAGCCGGGGCTGCTGCTGGCGCGTCACCAGTTCGCCGCCGGTGATGGCGTCGATCATCGACTGGTGGAAATAATAGGCGATGACGATCCACAGAACGGTGCCGATGGTGACGTAGGGCGCGGCCTGCAGCAGGTCCTGCCACGCCTTCTGCAGGTACCAGTCGGACGGCGCCTGCACGGTGAGCGCCTCGGCGAGCAGCGCGCCGGCGTAGGTGAGCACGTAGACCAGAAAAAACAGGCCGACGATCAGGACGACCGAGCGGCGCTTGTTGGACTGGATATGGCTGTAGAGACCGTAGGCGGCCATGGTCTCAGCCTGTCGTTTCGGGTTCGGAGCGGGAGCCGTCGCCCGCCCGGACGCCTAGAACTTCACCTGCGGCGCCTCGCCGACGGTCTTGCGGTCCTCGCCGAGATCGAAGAACTCGCGCGGCCGGAAGCCGAAGATCCCGGCGAACAGCGCGGCCGGGAACTGCTGGATGCCGGCGTTGTATTCGCTCACGGCGTTGTTGAAGAAGCGCCGCGCCGCCGCGAGCTTGTTCTCGATGTCGCCGAGCTCGCTCTGCAGCTGCTGGAAATTCTGGTTGGCCTTGAGGTCGGGATAGGCCTCCGACAGCGCGAACAGTTGCCGCAGCGCGCCGGTCAGCTGGTTCTCGGCCGCGACCTTGGCCTCGGTCGAGGGCGCGGCCACGGCGGCGTTGCGCGCCTGCACCACGGCCTCCAGCGTGCCGCGCTCGTGCGCCGCGTAGCCCTTCACGGTCTCGACCAGGTTGGGAATCAGGTCGTGCCGCTGGCGGAGCTGGACGTCGATGTCGGCAAACGCCTGGTTCACGCGCTGCGCCATCGCGACCAGGCTGTTGTAGGTCATGACCGCCCAGATCGCGACCACGACGATGATGCCGAGGATCACCCAAGTCGGGGTTGACATGGCCTTGCTCCGTTGGGGATGCAGCGGGGAACAGAACGCCACATCCTATCATGGCCGGACAGGGTCCGGCCAAGCATGGCTCAGCCCGCCTCGCGCAGCCGGACCGCGCCTTCGAGGTCGACCGAGACGAGCTGCGACACGCCGCGCTCGGCCATGGTGACGCCGAACAGGCGGTTCATGCGCGCCATGGTGATGGGGTTATGCGTAATGATGATGAAGCGGGTCTCGGTCGAGCGCGTCATCTCGTCGAGCAGGTCGCAGAAGCGGTCGACGTTGTGGTCGTCGAGCGGCGCGTCCACCTCGTCGAGCACGCAGATCGGGGCCGGGTTGGTGAGGAACACGGCGAAGATCAGGGCAAGCGCGGTCAGCGCCTGCTCGCCGCCCGAGAGCAGCGTGAGCGACGCCGGCTTCTTGCCCGGCGGCTTGGCGAGGATGTCGAGCCCGGCTTCCAGCGGATCCTCGCTCTCGATGAGCTGAAGCTCGGCGGAGCCGCCGCCGAACAGCTGCGTGAACAGGCGCTGGAAGTGGCCGTTGACCACCTCGAAGGAGGCGAGCAAGCGCTCGCGCGCCTCGCGGTTGAGGCTCTGGATGCCCTGGCGCAGCCGCTTGATCGCCTCGATGAGGTCGTCGCGCTCGGCGGTGAGCTTGCCATGCTGCTCCTCCACCTCGCGCAGCTCCTCCTCGGCGCGCAGGTTCACGGCCCCGAGCCGCTCGCGCTCGCGCCGCAGCTTCTCGAGCTCGGCCTCGGTGTCGGCGATGGAGCCGAGCTCCGCGCCCGGCTCGATGCCGGCGAGGGCGGCGACGCCGGCCGGCTCGACCTCCAGCATCTCGCGGATTTCGTGCTCGATGTCGATGAGGCGGCGCTGCGCCGCCTGCTGGCGCTCCTCGGCGCGGGCGAGATCCTCGCGCGCGCCGGACATGGCTTCGAGCGCGGCGCGGGCGGCGCGGTCGGCTTCCGCCTGCGCGGTCTCGCCGACGGCGAGCGCGTCGGCCGCCGCCTTGCGCGCGGCCTCAGCCTGGTCGATCTCGCCGATCAATGCGCCGCGCTGGCGCGCGAAAGCGGCGGGCGCGTCGTCGAGCGCGGCGCGCTCGGCCCGGGTCTCGTCGATGCGCGCCGTGAGCGTGGCGATGTGCTCGCCGGCGTTGTCGCGGCGGTCGGTCCAGGCCGCGATCTCAGCGGTCACTGCAGCGAGGCGCTTGGCGGTGTGCTCCGCCTCGCGCGCCAGCGCCTGCTGCTCGGCGCTCACCTCGGCGACGCGGGTGCGCTCGTCGCCGAGGCGCGTGCGCACGTCGGCAAGCTGGGCCTCCAGGTCCGCGCTCGGCGGCAGCGCGGCGACGGCAGCCTCGTTCTCCTGGCGGGCGGCGTCGGCCTCGGCGAGGCTCGTCGCCAGCCGGGCCTTGGCCTCGGCCAGGGCGGAGCTGCGCGCGGCCACCCGGGCGATCTCGCGCTCGATGGCGGCATGGCGCTCGCGCGCGGCGTCGGCCTCGCGCTGGGTGTCGCGGCGCCGGTCGCGCGCCTCGCTCTCGGCCTTGGCGGCGGCGGCGATGTCGGCCTCCGCCGCCGCGACGGCGGCGCGGCGCGTTTCCAGCTCGGCGCGCGCCGTCTTCAGCTCCGCCTCGATCTCGGCGAGCCGGTTGCGGCCGGCGAGGCGGCGCGCGGCCGCGGTCGGTGCGTTGGCGGCGGTGGAGAAGCCGTCCCAGCGCCACAGGTCGCCCTCGGCGGACACGAGGCGCTGGCCGGGCTTCAGCTCCTTGGCGCGCTGCGGCCCCTCGGCCCGGGCGACGACGCCGATCTGGACGAGACGCCGCGCCAGTTCCTGCGGCGCCTGCACGTGGCTCGCGAGAGGTTCGATGCCGTCGGGCAGGGCGGGATCGCCGTCCGCGGACGCGCCGCCCCAGTGGATCGGCGACCGGGTGTCGATGGGCGCTTCGAGATCGTCGCCGAGCGCGGCGGCGAAGGCGGCCTCGAAGCCCTTCTCGACGGTGACGAGGTCGATGACCGGCGGGAACAGGTTCTTGGCCTCGACGTGCAGCACCTTGGCCAGCGTCTTGGCCTCGGTGTCGAGGCGCTGGGCGCGGCGCTCGGCCTCCGCGAGCGGCTGGCGCACCACGTCGAGCGCCTGCCGGGCGCCGGAATGCGCCGTCTCGGCGCGCAGCATGTCGGCTTCCGCGGTGGCGACCGCCTCCTGGGCGGCCTGCACCGCGGCGGCCGCGGCCTCCAGATCGGCGGCGTTGGCGGTGCTTTTGGCGAGTTCCGCGAGATCGTTCTCGACCGTCTGCAATTCGCGTTCGAGCCGGCTCTTCCGCTCGCCGTGCTCGCGCGCCAGCTTCTCGAGCTGGCCGCGGCGGGCCGACAGGTCGGCCAGCGCAGCGGTCAACTCGCCGAATGTCTTCTCGGTCGCCGACAGCGCCTCCGCGGCGGCGGCCGCGCGCGCCTCGACCGCCTCGCGGCGGGTGGCGCTTTCGGTCCCCTGCGTCTCCAGGGTCGCCTGCTCGGCCGCAAGGCGCGCCAGGGCGTCTTCCGCGTCGTCGGCGAGCTTCTTCTCCCGCGCGATGTCGTCGCCAAGCTGGACCAGCCGGCGGTCGAGCTCGGCCATGCGCTCCTTGGCGCGCTGCTCCTCGCGGTCCAGCGTCTCGCGCGCCACGGTCAGGCGGTGCAGCGCCGCGCCGGCCTTCGCCTCGGCGTCGCGCAGCGCGGGCAGGGCGGCGGCGGCCGTGGCCTGGGCCGTGGCGGCCTCGGCCTGGGCGCCGGTGCGCTCCGCGACCACGCGCACGGCGAAGTCGCGGGCATGCTCGGCCTCGGCGACCTCGGTCTGGGCCGCGGCGAAGCGCAGATGGAACAGCGTCGCCTCGGCCTTGCGCACCTGCTGCGACACGGCGCGGTAGCGCACCGCCTGGCGCGCCTGGCGCTTCAGCGCATCGATCTGGCTCGTCAACTGGCCGATGACGTCCTCGAGGCGGGTGAGGTTCTGCTCGGCGGCGCGCAGCCGCAGCTCGGCCTCGTGGCGGCGGGCGTGCAGGCCTGAGATGCCGGCGGCTTCCTCCAGCACGCGGCGGCGCTGCTCGGGCTTGGCCTGGATGATCTCGCCGATGCGGCCCTGGTGCACGAGGGCCGGCGAGCGCGCACCGGTCGAGGCGTCGGCGAACAGGATCTGCACGTCGCGGGCGCGGACCTCGCGGCCGTTGATGCGATAGGTCGAGCCCTGCTCGCGCTCGATGCGGCGCGACACGCTGAGAGAGGTCTCGCCGTTGAACTGGGCGGGCGCGCTGCGATCCTCGTTGTCGATCAGCATGGTGACTTCCGCCGCGTTGCGCGGCGGGCGGCCGGTGTTGCCCGAGAAGATGACGTCGTCCATGTCGGCGGCGCGCATGGACTTGTGGGACGTCTCGCCCATCACCCAGCGCAGGGCTTCGACGAGGTTCGACTTGCCGCAGCCGTTGGGGCCGACCACACCGGTCAGGCCCGGCTCGATCAGAAAATCGGTCGGCTCGACAAAGGACTTGAAGCCGAGAAGGCGCAACCGCGTCAGCTTCATGCCCTGTCGCTTTCCAGTAGCATCATCAAACCTCAATGGTCCGCCGGCTGCGGCGAATCGGGAAGCCGAGCGAGTCGCCCAGGCGGCCGCGGCCGGACAATGAATCGTCCGGCGCCTCCGGGCAACAGGGCTGCGGCGGTTTCCTGTGAGTAGCGGGCCGGCGGGAGGTGCCTGAAAGCCGTACCTACACCTTGAGATAGCGGGACAATTCCCGGTCCATCTCGTCCAGCGACAGCGCGCCGGGGACGCGCTTGCCGTTGATGAAGAAGGTCGGCGTGGACTTCACGCCGAGCTTGTCGGTCGCGAAGTCCTGGGTGGCCTTGATGCCGGCCACGATCGTCCGGCTGGCCTCGTTCTTCTGCAGATCGAGCCAGGATTTCACCTGATCCGCGGAGATGCCGGCCTGCTTGAGGACCGCCGCCATCGATTCCACCGGCGTCTGCGTGATCCACTGCGCCTGGGTGCTGAACAGCAGCTCGATGATCGGGAAGAACTTGCTCTTGTCCGCGCTGCGGGCGACGACCGCCGCGCCGAGGGCGACGTTGTCGAGCGGGAATTCGCGGAAGATGTAACGCACCTTCCCGGTGTCGATATATTTCTGCCTGAAGGCCGGGAACGTGGTCGTCGCGAAATGGGCGCAGTGCGGACAGGTCATCGAGGCGTATTCGATGACCGTGACCGGCGCGTCGTCCTTGCCCAGCGTCATGTCGCCGAGCGGGCTTGGCACGGCGAGGTCGCTTGCGGGAACGGTGTCGGCCCACTGGGCGAACGAGACCCGCGGAACGCCCAGAACGGCGCAGGCGGCGAGGAGCGAAACGCCGGAGAGGACTTGGCGACGGGTGAGCACGAAACACCTCTCGAAAATAGCGAAATCGAAGATATTGCGGTGTCGGTAGCCTGACGGCGCGAATGTGGCAATGGTTGGATGTTCGCCCGGGACGCGCTTCCGCTCACTTTCGTTTGAGGGCGGCGCCGAGCCGGCCGAGGGCGGCGCGCAGCGGCTCGTCCGCGACCGGCAGGTCTTCGGCGATGGCGCGGGCGGCCTCCGGGTCGAGCGCCGGGCGCCGGCGCGGGGCGGGCCGCTGCAGCGGCGCCTGGCGCAGCGCGAGGCGCAAGACCGCCTGCCAGCCGAAGAAGCGGTTGACCCGCTCCACGATCAATCCCTGCTGGTGTTGGATCTCGATGGCCGCCGGGCCCTCGACCCGCAGCACCAGGGTCGCCGGGCCGCCATCCTCGCCATTGAGGCCGCGCGGCCATTGCATCCGCACCGGCTGGGCATGCGCGGCGATGTCCTCGCCAACGATCTGCGGCCAGCGGGTGACGATCTCGCGCGAGGCGAAGCCTTGTCTCTTGAAGGCGTCGTCCAGTGTCTTGCCGACCAGGGCGGCGAGAGACTTGGCGGGGGAACTGCTCTTGTTCATCGCGCCGGGCTCTGTCAGAGGGGAACGATGACCGTATCAGCCGCCGCCCGAAAGAGACAGTCTGCGCCGCAGGCCGCGGCGCTACTCGCCTGGTACGACCGCCACCGCCGCCGGCTGCCGTGGCGCGCTGGGCCGGGCGAGCGGCCGGACCCGTACCGGGTCTGGCTCTCCGAGATCATGCTCCAGCAGACCACGGTGAAGGCGGTCGGTCCGTATTACGCCAGGTTTCTCGAGCGTTTCCCGACCGTCGAAGCGCTGGCCAGGGCCGACCGCGACGACGTGCTGCGGCTGTGGGCCGGGCTCGGCTACTACGCCCGCGCCCGCAACCTGCACGACTGCGCCAGGGTGGTGGCGGAGCGACACGGCGGCCGCTTTCCCGACACCGAGGACGGGCTCGCGCAACTGCCGGGCGTCGGCGCCTACACCGCCTCGGCCGTGGCTGCCATCGCCTTCGACCGCCAGACCTGCCCGGTGGATGGCAACGTGGAGCGCGTCGTCACCCGGCTCTACGCGATCGAGGACGAACTGCCGGCGGCAAAGCCGCTCGTTCGCTCGCTCGCCTCGGCGCTGGCGCCGGCGCAGCGCGCGGGCGACTTCGCCCAGGCGATGATGGACCTTGGCGCCACCATCTGCACGCCGAAGAAGCCGGCCTGTTCCTTATGCCCCTGGAACGACGCCTGTGCCGCCCATCGCCGCG
>Ga0180221_1000933_pt1 | contig 21899 bp, 18 predicted proteins | sample eDN5th37CKraftMG_FD_151339 | JGI IMG/M metagenome (GOLD analysis project Ga0180221, IMG submission 151339) | Enriched Miracle-Growth compost microbial communities from Emeryville, California, USA - eDNA 5th pass 37_C Kraft MG (version 2) (version 2) ...
ATGCCGCGCAGCATCAGCGGCAGCCGCCCCCCCGGGCTGGCGGAGAATTCCGCGCCCATCAGCGACAGGGGCTCGATCACCCGGTTCATCGGCCGTCCGGAAAGCGAGGCGTCGCCGGTGAAGGCTGCGCTGATCGCATGGCTGGCGACCAGCCCCATCAGCAGCCGGGTCGACGTGCCCGAATTGCCCATTTCGAGCGCGGACCGGGGCTGGAGCAGCCCGCCGACGCCGACGCCGTTGACCCGCCAGCTCCCGTCCGCGCCGCGCTCCATATCGGCGCCCATGGCGCGCATCGCCGCGGCGGTGGCGAGCACGTCCTCACCCTCCAGCAGCCCTTCGATCCGGCTCCTCCCCACCGCCAGCGCGGAAAGCATCAGCGCGCGGTGCGAGATCGACTTGTCGCCGGGCACGCGCATCCGCCCCGACAATGGCTGGTCGGTGGAAAAACGGCGGGGGAGGGCGGGGGCGGCTGTCATCGGGCGCGGCTTTTGACAGCGGCGTCCGGCTATGGCAAGGCGCGCGGCACTTGGCGTTTCCGTGTGACCCGGGCACGCCCTCACTCATATTTGTTGTCGGAGACTCTCTGCCGTGGTGAAACCTGAATGGGGCACCAAGCGGACCTGCCCCAAATGCGGGACCCGCTTTTACGATCTGGGCAATGACGAGCCCGTCACCTGTGTCGAATGCGGCACGGCGTGGGAGCCGGACCCCGTCCTGAAGTCGAAGCAGCCGCTGCCCTTCGACGCGCCGAAAAAGGATGTCGACAAGGAGAAGCCCGATTCGGACCTTTCCGACGACGATCTGGACATCGACGAGGACGAGGAGCCGAGCCCCGACGACGATGTCGACCTGGGCGGCGACGACGATATCGGGCTCAACACGACGGATCAGGACGACGAGCATTGATGAAAAAATCGGTGTGAAATTAGTCCAACTATGACTTGCAGCGGGGCGCGCCCTGACCTAAAGGGCGCGCTCCGCCGCCGGCTCCCAGCCGGCGGATCGGGAAATTCGGGGCCGTAGCTCAGCTGGGAGAGCGTCGCAATGGCATTGCGAAGGTCAGGGGTTCGATCCCCCTCGGCTCCACCATTTCTCTTCTAACGCCTTGATTATGGGCGGTTAGCCAGAAAATCAGCCGCTTATGCCTGCCATTTGGTCACACCAGTGGCATGCAGCAAGGCATGAAAGACGCGGCGGAAAACCCTTCATCTGCAAAAGCGCGGCGGCGCCTGGTATTATTTCCGGTGCGTGCCCAAGGGCTAATTGCAGCCACCGCAAAGCAGTTCATCAAACAGTCGCTGGGAACATCCGGCCTCACCGAAGCGAAGCGGCTTCGCACCATCCATGACCTGAACTCGGATGCCCTGTTCATGGCGGCGGAGAAGGATGGGGTCGGTTCGGGTAAAGGGTCGAAACATCCCGTGCTGCACTGGCGACGCTGACCGAGCATGTCCGTTCTATGATCGCCATCATGGCCGGCAATCGGCTGACAGACTGCTCAAGACCTCTCTGGCAGACCGGACCAGCCTGAAGGAAAGGCAAGCCGATGCGGAATATGAGCTGGACATCCTCACCAACCCTGCCGATCCACGCCAGCATGAACTGATAGGCCGCGCTGGACAGAGGCTGCTGGATCAGATTGGCGCGGACGTCCCCGACCTGTCGAAAGCGGCTCGGTTCGAGGAGATCATCCGGCGTGGCCTCATCGAATTATGCCGCCGCGGGCTGGATCGTTACGCGGATCGTCATGATCACCCCTATTATGACAGCCTGTTCGATCCGGCACGACCGGCCAGCGTAGCCGCCTTGTGCGAGATGATCGAAGGGCAGATGCCGGCCATGCGATAGACGACGATGTCGTACAGCGGGTGCGGAGTTTGCTACGGCGTAGACTCAATTTATCCCGGACATCTGCTCCATGCTTCGGGCAGCGCTAGCCGGTCGCGCCTGTGCGCAAGATCCAGTCTTCGAATTTCGCCACGAAATTCGCAAGGAATTGCTTGACCTCCTCGTCCTGGATCTGGCCGTCGTCGGCGATCTCGGCGGCCCTGGAGAAATAGAGTTCCGGCTGCCCCATCAGCATCATGTCTTGCGAGAGCAGAACGGCCCGGAGATGGGCTTGGGCGACAGCCGTGCCGATCTGGCCCGGCGACGCTCCGGCAACGGCCGCGGGCTTCCTTGCCCAAGAGTTTCGTCCCCAGGGCCTCGACCCCCAGTCGATCGCATTCTTGATCACAGGCGACAGGGATCGATTATATTCGGGCGTCAGGAAAAGGATCGCATCGGCACCCTCGACGCATTCCTTGAGTTTCAGCACTCCCGCCGGCGGATCGCTCCATAAGTCGTCGTTATAGAGCGGCAGGTCGAGGTCGGGATAGATAAACTCAAGGCGTCCCTTGCCGAGCCCCTCCAGCGCTAGTGCGAGGAGGCGATTGATCGACCTTCGACGCAAGCTGCCGACCAATACCGCGACGTTGATTTCTGCCAAGACCGATTCTCCAATGGGTGATCATGCCGATAGGCTCCTCCCATAACGGAGTTCAGCCAAGCACCGTCCTGCGACGAAGCTGCCGGATCTCGACATAGTCGGGCGACAGCTCGGGTATCGGACTCCCTAGCACATGTGCGATGATCTGAGTCGCGGTGTTCGCGTGGCCCATGGTGGAGGCGGAAGAAAGGCGTCCGCTCTCGATGCTGAGGTCGGTGGCGCGGATCATCGTTGTCGCGATGAAAAAGGCCGCCAAGACGATATAATAATCGAGATCAGCGACGGTGCGGCCCGAGAAGGCCTCGTACCTGGCGATAGTCTCGGCTTCATCCGGCCAGCCCGGCAGGCGTTCGACATCGATCATGTCCGCGTGGAAACGATCCATCATCACCCAATATCCGACGTCCAGCGAGGCCGGTCCAATCAGCGCATTCTCGAAATCCAGCACCGCCACGACATTGCCGGCGGGGTCGAACAGCATATTGCCCGGCCGCGCGTCGCCCCAGAGGAGCACTTCACGTTCCGGGTCCGCGTCAGGCCGGCATGTTTCCAGATAATCGAGCGCGACATCCGTGACCGCAAAGGGACGCCCGCGGGCTGTCCACGCGTACCAGCGCCGAAGACGGTCCAGATGCCGTTCGAGGCCGGACCGGCTGCCCAGTTCTTTCGCCAGGAAGGGATGGGATGTTCGCCAGTCGCTCGCATGAATGCCGACCAGCGCCTCCATCGCCGAACCCCATAAATGTGCACGGGTTTCCTTGGAGAGGCGTGTGAGAAGTCCCGCGACATGATTCGAGGGTTTGCCCAGAGGCGCTTCGCCGTTCACCTCGGCCATGACGAGGAAGGGGGCGTCAAGAACGTCGCTTCCGCTTTCAAGTGCGAGCATTGTCGGGACCGGAACGCGGCCAGCGGCGGACAGCCCGTCCATCACTCGGTATTCGCGGCGGATGTCGGCCTGCAGGAAGATTTGCTTCGAACGAGGCTCTCGCCGGATGACGAAGTTTTCGGGCGCGATGCGGCCGGGGAGGGTGCAGGTCATCCGAAGAAGGTCGCTCGACTGTCCGCCAGCCATCGGTTCGATCGACTCCAGCCGGGTTCCCTCGCCGAATGCGGGCTGCCCGGCGAGCCAGCGCTGAACGCGCTCGTGCCTGTCCTGGGGCATTTCCGTCATCCTATCTCGCTACCTTTACGACGATCTTGGCGCCCGGGCTTCCCTGCTGCGCTGCCCATGCCCGAGGAATGTCTTCCAGGTCGAAGTTCATGATGTCGATCACCCAGCGATCCTGACGGGCAAAGGTGAGGAGCCGCTCGAACGCGGCGCGGCGTACAGCAGGCGCTCGATCGCCCGTGTCGACGCCGATATGCGACCTGCCACGCAATTCCCGGAGGGTCAGCGTCATGTTGCGGGCGGCGCGCGTGCCGATGCTCATCATGCGCGCGCCCAGGGCGGTCGCGCGCATGGCCGATTCCGCCGGTGGGCCGAAAAGGCCGTCGAACACCACGTCGTAGCCGGGGCCCGCCGCGGCCTTGAGCGCAGCATCATCGTCGCCCTGGCCCAGTTGCACGACCTCGTCGATAAAGCCTCGCTCCCGAAGGCGATCCAGCCGGCTTCGCGTGCGTGCCGCGCCGATCACGGTGCCGGCTCCCAAGCGTCGCGCCGCCAGCGATGCGATCTGTCCGACCGGCCCGCTCGCTCCCAGGATCAGAACTCGCTCTCCCGGCCTGATGCCCGCCTCTTCGAGCGGGATGAGAGCGCCGGTCCCGGCGATCGCGAGCGCTATCGCCTGGTCTTCATCGACATGATCGTCGATCGGCCATACTTCGTCCTCCGGCACCAGCGTGACCTGGCAGAGCGCGCCCGAAGATGGAATCGAATGCCCGAAATAGACCCGCTCGCCGCTTTCGAGCAAGCCTACTCCTTCCCCGCCGATGATGTAGGGAAAGGTCACTTGCTTGTAGATGCCCTGCACGCGCAACAGATCCGTCGGCTGCAATCCCGCCGATGAGACGGCGATGCGGCACGTTCCCGGCACCTTTCCCGGATCCGGCACGTCGGTAACGGTCGGAATTTTATTATATCCGTCGATCACGGCTGCACGCATAAAGGAATTCCCTTGGGCTAGGAGCGGCGCCGGCCGGTCACCAGGTGTCGATCCATTTGAGGCTTCCCTTCATGGAAGGTCCGTCATGGGCTACCGAGCGCCACCCTTCCGTCAGCCAGCGCCGGGTGTCGGCTGGGTCGATCACGTCGTCCAGCCCGTAGGTAGTGGCACGGTTCAGCGCCTTGCCGATATCGACGGCCTCGCGCACCAGTGCTTCATAGCGTGCCTGACGCGCATCGGCGTCGGCAATGGCGGCAAGCTCGTTCTTGTAGCCGAGCTTCACCGCGCCCTCGATGCCCATCGCACCGAACTCGCCGGTCGGCCAGGCGACGCTGAAAACCGGATTCTGAGAGCTGCCGCCGGTCATTGCGACGCCACCCAGCCCATAGCTCTTGCGCAAGATGATGCTGAACATAGGCACCGAGAGATTGGCCCCCACGACCAGCATGCGTGAACAATGGCGCACCAGCGCGCTCTTTTCGGCTTCGGGTCCCACCATTATGCCGGGCGTGTCCGAAAGGCTGACGATCGGCAGGCGAAAGGCCTCGCAAAGCTGCATGAAACGGGCCGCCTTGTCCGCACTGTCGCTGGCGATGGCGCCGCCGTTCACCTTCGGGTTGTTCGCGATCAAGCCGAAGGGGCGTCCTTCGACGCGGATCAGCGCGGTGATCATTTCCGCGCCGAATTTCGGGCGCAGCTCCATCATCGACCCATCGTCGGCCAGTTTGGCGACAAGCGCGCGCATGTCGTAGCTGCGCATCCGGTTTTCCGGAATCGCCCGACGCAGGTGGCGCTGGTCCGCGCACGACCAGCCGGGCAGGGCGCCCTGAAAATAGGAAAGATATTTCTTCGCAGCAGCCACCGCAGCGGCCTCGTCCTCGACGACGATATCGACCACCCCGTTGGCGCCCTGAACCTCGATCGGCCCAATGTCGGACGCAGCCACCACGCCCAGTCCGCCCCCCTCGACCATTGCCGGCCCCCCCATGCCGATCGAGGAATTGCGGGTGGCGATGATGACATCGCAGCAACCGAGCGTCGCGGCATTTCCCGCGAAACACCGCCCCGACGCAATGCCGATCGAGGGCGCGCTTCCCGACATGCGTGCGAGGAGCTGGAACGATCGCAGCGGTCCGCCGCTTTCGGTGTCACCTGGGCGGCCGCCGCCGCCTTCGCAGAAGATCACCATCGGCATATGGTATCGCTCGGCGGTTTCGATCAGCCGATCGGTTTTTTTATGGCCGTACACACCCTGCGTCCCGGCGAGCACCGTATAATCATAAGCCATCACCAGGCAGCGCGCGGCCTCGTCGGGAAAGCTGGCGCCGTTCACGCGCCCGAAGCCTGCTACCAGACCGTCGGCGGGGGTCTGCTCGATCAGTTCGTCGAGCGAGTGGCGCTGGCGGCGTGCCGCGACCGTGAGCTGGCCGAATTCCACGAACGATCCGGGGTCGACAAGATCGGCGATGTTCTCGCGTGCGGTGCGCTGACCGGTCTTGCGCCGCCGCGCCACGGCATCCGGCCGCGCCTCATCCAGCGTTACGGCGTGGCGATCAAGGGTTTCGGCGAGATCGGGGCGGATATGATCGAGATCCTGCTCTTCCGCCTGAACGTCGCCCGCGCTTCCGCCTTCCGAAGGCGATGCGAACAGGAGCGGCTGACCCTCGCGCAGCAGATCGCCGACAGCACCAAGCACCGACTCGATACGTCCATCGAAGGAAGCGGCGACTTCATGCTGCATCTTCATCGCTTCGACGACGGCGAGGCATTCGCCGGTGCGAAAGCCGTGTCCGGGAGCCACTACGCTCACCAGGGCACCCTGGGTCGGAGCAGTGATCACCGACATCCCTTCCGGAGCCGGGGATATGTCGGGAAAATCATTGTCCGCGGCTGCTGGGGATGTTGACGGGTCTCGATCAGCGGCATCGAGCAACGCCTCCAGATGCTCCTCGACATAGCGGGTGTGGACATGCGCGACATCGTCCTCAAGTCGCTGCAGAATGGCACCCAGGAACGCGCGGTTGGTATCGAGGCCCGCGATCTCGAAGGCGCCCAGCGCGCGACGAGATTTTGCAAAGGCCGCCAGCGGGTCGCCGCCATGTACGTGAACCACGAGCTTGGCCAGCAGAGAATCGAAACGATGATTGGCCTTCATGCCGACATAGCCGATGCCGTCGACGCGGACGCCCGGCCCCGTTGGCGGCACATAGGATGAAATTGTGCCGTCAGCCGCCGAAATGCCGGTGGCGGAAATCCGCTCCGCATTGATGCGGGACTGAACCGCGATGCCGACCGGGGGACGCAGATCGGCCTGCCTGAGGTCCAGATTCTCCAGCGAGCGGCCGGCAGCGATCCCGATCTGGATACCGACAAGATCCAGTCCGGTCACGAATTCCGTGACGGTATGCTCGACCTGCAATCGCGGGTTCGCCTCGATAAACGCGAAGGGCTGGGCGCTATCGCCTGCGCAATCCACGAGGAATTCGATCGTGCCCACGCCCTTGTAGCGGGTGGCCTTCCCGATCCGAACGGCGCAGGCGAGCAGATCGGTCCGGATCGCGTTCGGCACCATGACCGCAGGTGCGATCTCGATCAGTTTCTGACGGTGTCGCTGAAGGCTGCATTCACGGTCCCAAAGGTGCGAAACCTCGCCGCTGCCGTCGCCGGCGATCTGAACTTCGACATGCCGGGCGCGCTCGAAGAACCTTTCCACGTAGAGATCGCCCGACCCGAATGCCTGACGCGCTTCCTCGCTGCATTTCCGGTAGGTTTCGGGCAAGGCATCAGGATCGTCGACGACCCGCATGCCGCGTCCGCCGCCGCCTGCGAGCGCCTTGACCATCATCGATGCTGACGGTCCCAGTCCCGCCATGAACTCCCTTGCCTCAACGAGGGAGGTGGCGCCGCGCGTTCCGGGAATGACCGGAATTCCCAAGCTCTCGGCCAGGTGCAGCGCGCGTGTCTTGTCGCCGAGCAATGTCAGCGTCTCCGGAGAGGGCCCGATGAATGTCAGTCCCGCCTCCGCGCAACGACGCGCGAAACTCGCATCTTCGGAGAGAAAGCCATAGCCGGGGTGGACCATATGGCATCCGGCAGCGATCGCGGCGGAGACGATCTGTTCCGCGTCGAGATAAGCCGATGGGCCGGAGCCCGACAGCGGAATGGCTTCATGCGCTTCGAGGACATGCCGTGAGCCGATATCGTCCTCGCTGAAGAGGACGACGGGCGCTAATCCCATGTCGATGGCGGTGGATGCGATCCGAAGCGCGATCTCCCCGCGATTGGCGATGAGCATCCTGCGCTTCATGTCCTTCCGGCTCCCAGGTTCGTCTCACGGCGACAATGGCATTCGGACCTGCGGTCGGCCTCTACTGCGTTCATGCGATCCTTCGTTCTGCACCCTTGTTCGTCAACGGGGGTTCTTCGTCGTGGCGCCATAGCCCCGCTGCCAGGCCGGGGCGCGACATCCACAACAATGCCGCGGCAAGCAGCGCCGGCATCTCTGCGGCGATCAGCGACCAGCGTAGCCCCGTGCCCGCGGACATGCCGGAAGCGGCCAGCGTGTCGCTGAGAATGCCCACCAGCAGCGGACCGAAGCCGAGGCCAATCACCGTCGTGGCGATGAGCGCGCTGGCAGCCGCCGTGGCCCGGGTGGAAGGTGTCGCGAGCGCCTGGATCGTCGTCCAATAGGGGCCGAGAGACGCGCTGTTGAAGGCGGCGGGCACGCTCAGCAGCAGCATCGAGGTGATCAGATCGGGCGTCAGCAGGCCGGCGACGTAGAATGGCACCTGAAGGATCTGGGGGATCGCGGCGACCGTGGCGTAATGGCGCGGGTCATGGCGTGCGGCCCGGTCCGCCAGCAGTCCGCCCGCCATCGTTCCGATCAGGGAGGCGATCCCGCCCACGATCCCGAGAAACGTGCCGACGATTCCGACCGGGCCGAGATGGATGCCGTAGGAATGCGCCAGCGTGGCGCTGAGTTCCTTCAGCCCCGCCGCATGGACCCGGAAGAAGAAGGAGGCGACGAACGCCTGGGTTCCGTAGGCGCGCAGCGTGATCAGCCCGCCGCCCAGCGCGAAGAGCACGAAAGCTTTTCGACCCAGCAAAGACTTCATGTCGCGAACGAACGTACCGGCGCGTGGCATGGTCTTCGGTGTCCTGGCGCGCGGCTCGCGCAGGCTTAGCAAGGCCATCAGCGCGATCGCGAGCCCTGGCGCTCCCGCGATGAGAAACGCGGCGCGCCATCCGAACCTGTCGGCCACGAGGCCGCCGAGCACCATCCCGAGCAGCACGCCGAACGGCGCCCCGAGTTGATACACCGCCATCGCCGTTGCCCGGCGCTCCCGTGGCGCAAGGTCGATGATCAGCGAGTGCGCGGCCGGTGTGCATGCCGATTCTCCAACGCCGACACCCAGCCGGAACAATGCGAGATGCCAGAATCCGGATGCAACGGCGCACAGGGCGGTAAACCCGCTCCAGAGCGCCAGCGCACCGCTCAGCAACGTGCTGCGGTTGGAGTGATCGGCCAGCCGAGCCGCAGGTATGGACGCGACCGCGTAGACCAGCGCGAACGACAGGCCCGTCAGCACGCCGATCTGCCAGTCCTGCAGCTTCAGGTCGTCCTTGATGGACTCGGCCAGGATATTGACCACCTGGCGGTCGAGAAAGTTCAGCGTGTAGATGATGGTGAGCAGGCCAATGGCATACCAGGAATAGGCCGCACCCGCCCTGGCGTTGCTTCGATCGGTCGAAATGGCGGCGATCCCTTCCTGGATTCCAGATGTATCGGGCCGGGCCTTTTTGGCGCGAAAACCCCTATTTTTGAGCAATGATATGGGCGCAATAAGCCCATGTAAAGCGATAATCGCACACATGGATGCGGTTTTTGCGTGACGCCCCGCGCACGCGGCGTTAGGAACGGCGGAAGAACGTAAAGAGGATTGGAAGAGGAAATGGGAATTCCGAAAGGCGCGAATTTCCGGCTGGAGGAGGCGCCGTCCGGTATCGACGTGGAGCCTTTGGACATTGTCACCGAAGATGGCGCCACGACGCGCGCCTTGCTTTACAGGCCCGCCGGCAGGCGTCCGCGCGTGGGCGTGCACCTCTTGCATCCTCGCACGGATCAAACCCAGAATTACAATATCATCCCGCTCGTGCGGGCTGGATATGCGGTCCTCGGCCGTGCGGGTCGCTGGGTGAACAACGACATTTCGACGATTCACGAGCATCTGCTGCTGGACGTCGCCGCCGGCGTCCGGGCATTGCATGACTTGGGGTGCGACGCCGTCATCCTGCTCGGCAACAGCGGGGGAGGCCCCTTGAGCGCGCTCTACCAGGCGCAAGCGCGGAAAACGCCGGAAGCCCGCTATAAGACCACCGCCGCCGGCACGCTTTTCGACCTGGGGCGGTTCGATCTGCCTCCGGCCGACGGGATGGTGATGATCGGTGCCCATCTCGGCCAGGGCTATTGCCTGGCCAAGTGGCTGGACCCCTCGATGTGCGACGATGCGGATGCGCTCTCGGTTGACCCGGAGCTGGACATGTACAATCCCGGCAATGGCTTCCGGGTGCCGCCCGAGGCAAGCTCGTACAGCGCCGATTTTCTGGCCCGGTTTCGCGCGGCGCAGGCCGAACGGGGGCGACGGCTGGACGAGACGGCGCGGCATCGCATCGCGGTGCGTCGCGCGGCGATAGAGGCTGCCGAGCTGTTTGAAAGTCGGGGCAAGACGGAGCTGGCTCTGGCGCAGCGCCGTCGCGCGCGCTTCACCAACCATATGGCGGTATGGCGTGCCAGCGCAGATCCGGCCTGGCTCGATCCGACGTATGAGCCTGACGATCGGGATATCTGCGCGTTCAACAACGAGGCTCGCCCCGACCTGCAGAATTTCGTGCCGTTTCTTTCTCCGTTCCTGTCGCCCGATGCCTATCTCAGCACCTGGAGCGGCCTTTCCGGCCGGGCGCTCACCGTCGACCGCCTTGCTGAGGTGCGCGATCCTTTGATCGTGGTCCATTATGCCGGAGATGGCACCACCCAGATCCGCGAGGCGCGGCGGATGTGCGACGAATCCGGCGCCGAGGATCGCAGTTTCGAACTGATTCGCAACGTCGACCACTACAGTTTCGAAATCGTCGGTCCGCATCGACGCGGACCCCGCTCCATGGCGGGAACGGATGCCGTCGTCGCCTGGATGGAGAGCAGATTTCCTCTGGGCGACTGATCTCGTCCGTCGTTCTTCAGAAATCAGCAAGGGATTTGGACATGCCACATTATCAAGCGCAAGGACTTCTTCCACAAAAGCGCTTCACCACGGTTAAACGACCTGGTGGCGGAATCTATTACGAACATATAATTTCCGCAGAAGGCTTCGATGCGGAAGAATCTATTATATATAGACTGGCGATGCCGACCAGGATATTACGCAAGCGTGTCGAAGTTATTCGGCGAAATTTTCCTGATGTTTTGACGGGTAATGCGTTGTTCCATGTCGCCAGCGTGCCGGAGTCGGGTGACTATTTCTCTGCCCGGAAAGAGATGCTGTTCAGCGACGATCTGATTTTTTCGATTGCCAAGCCGACGGCCTCGATGGCCAACTTCTATCGAAACGCAGTGGCTGACGAACTGGTGACCGTGATCGAGGGGGCGGGAGTGATGCGATCCGTCTTTGGCGAGATCGCTTATGGACCGCTCGACATCATCTGCATCCCGCGTGGCCATACGATCCAGTGGCTGACGGACGGATCGCCACAAATCCTCGCCATTACCGAATCCCGCTCATCCTTGCGTGTGCCGGCCAAATTCCTCAAGCCAAACGGCCAATACCGCGATGACGCGCCGTTTCACGAACGTGATATCCGCGCGCCCCAATTGGTCGATCCCATCGAGGAAGACGGCGAACTCGAAATCCTGATCAAGGGGATTGACACGGTGACCAACGCGATCGTCCAGCACCATCCGTTCGACGCGGTCGGGTGGGACGGGGGTTATTATCCATGGGCGCTTAACCTCGCCAATTATGAGCCCAAAGCGGGCCGGGTCCATTTGCTCCCGGATCAGTTCATGGCGTTCCAGACGCCAGAGACCATGATTTCGTTCATCACGCCTCGCCGATTGGCGGACCATCCGGAATCAACTCCGCTGCAACCCTATCACCAGAATGCGCATTTCGACGAGATCCTGTATCGTTTCAGCGGCAGCACAGGCGAGACCGAACCTGGCGGCGGTACCTTCACGCTGCATCCGCAGGGCTTCGACCACGGCCCGAAGCCAGGCTTTGAAGGTTCGCCGCCGCGTTCCTACCAAGAAGCTTGGGGCCTCATGGTAGACACGCGAGCCCATCTGAGGGTGACGCTGACGGCGCAGGAGCACATGGACGAGAGCTATGATCAGATGTATCTGACCGGGAGCGAGCTCAAATTGCTCAATTCGGTAACGGGCTAGGGGATACGCCTTTTGAATATCAATCCGCAGGCCGCGGCTCCGGAGGAACCGGAGAGTTTGGGATCGGAGCGGACGTCGGCCATCCGGCGTGGCAGCCAGGTGCAGTCGCTCTCGCGCGGGATTGCCGTGCTGGAGATTGTTGCAAACAACTATCGGGCGCTGACCTGCAAGGAGATCGCCAACCTCGTCGGAATCGACCGAACGGTGACGCACCGCATCCTGCGCACGCTCGAGGCGGAGGGGCTGGTGGAGGTTAACGCAGGCCGGTACGCACTTGGCGCGCGCAATGTCCTGTTCGGCAACGCCTATCTCGATCACCTCAACCTGCGTCGCCTGGCGCTGCCCTACTTGCTTAATCTTCTCTACAAGGGGCTGTCGCAATATTCGCTTTCGACAATGTCGTTGTTCGTCTCGGTCGGTGAATATGTGACGATCATCGAACAGCTCTGGCCGCCCAACGCGCCTCTCGATGTCGTGCTCAGCACGGGATCGCGGTTGCCAATCGAGGAGACGGCGGCGGGCCGCTGCATGCTGGCCTATACTCCGCCTTCCGAGGTGACACGATTGATCGGCAGCAAATACACTCCCGAACTTGCCGAACGCTTCGAGCTGATACGGGCCGCCAACGGTATCGATTTCGCCTGCGATGACGAGCCGCATGGCCTGCCCGGCATGGGCGCGCTCTCTGCGCTCATCCGTGACAGAAATGGAGCATTGGTGGCCGCGCTCAGTGTTTCTGGTCTGGGGCTGGAAGAGCAGCTCAACCGGACTTCCGCCATTGCCGTCAAGCTCCGCCGCGCGGCGGACCAGATCGGTCTCGCCATTCGATAGCTCAAATCAGGCGGGCGAGCTCGTGTTTCTGGACCTTGCCGCTCGCCGTCATGGGTAGCTGGCTGACGATGCGCACTTCCGGGATTTTATAGGAAGCCAGCCGTTCACGGCACCAGCTTCTGAGCATTTCGGCCGCTTGCTCCTCGTCCGAAATTGAAGCGGCGAGCATGACGAAGGCAATGGGTACCTCACCTCGATGCTCGTCGGGACGCGCAATGACTCCGACCCGCATGACGGCAGCGTGCGATTGCAGGCAAATCTCGATTTCCGCCGGAGGGACGCTCATCCCCTTCACCTTGATCAGTTCCTTCTTCCGCCCGAGATAGCGCAGAAAGCCGCATTCATCGATCCGTCCAATGTCGCCACTGTGAAGCCAGCCGTCGCGCAATGCGATGGCGGACTCCCTATCCTTGTTCCAATATCCCTTCATGATGGACGGTGATCGAATACAGATTTCGCCGGCAGCCTCCGGCGCCGCTATCAGGCCCGTATCGAAATCGCGGATGACAATGTCCGTACCCGGCAGAGGCAGGCCGACGAACACGGGATCGCCGCGCAGATCGCCGTCGCCCTCCTGCAGGCCCGATGTGAAGGTGTCGCAACTATGGGTTTCGGTCATACCCCAGGTTGCCTCGACCACCGTCACGCCGGTGCGCTGCTTCCAGCGCGCGCGCGTCTCGATGTCGAGCTTCTTCACAAAGGAGGAGACGCGCGTGCTGTTTAGCGACGTCAGATCGAATCCTGAGGTTCGTGGATCGTCCAGCACTTCGATCAGATTGTCGACCAGAAGGCTGACATGCGTTACCCTGTGCCGTTCGATTGCGGCGCACAGGGCCACCGGATCCCACCGTGCCAACAATATGCAGGTGCAGCCTGAAACGAAGGGAAACAGGATCGAGATGTCCTCGCCCGCGATCCAGGCGATGGAATAATAGCAAAGGATTACGTCGTCGACGTGCAGGTCCATCGCGACCGAACAATTCGCCGCGGCCGTGTAGAGCATGCCGCGCTGCGTGTGCATGCAGCCCTTGGGCAGACCTGTCGTCCCACCGGTATAGTTCAGCGCCGCGACCGCATCGAGATCGTTCGCGGGTGCCTCGAAAGCCGCGCTGCGCGATCTCGCAAGTTCAAGAAACGGGTCATGTTTCGGCTCCACCTGATTTGCAGGCCGGAAGCTGTCCGGCAGGCTGTGGAGGTCCGTGGCCCCTGCGCCAGGGTTGACGGTGAAGATATTGCGCAATCGATCGGCGCTGGGCGCCGTGTGAAAGGTCTCGAGCAGCTGGTCCCAGACGACCGCGGCGACCGCGCCGCTGTCGACGAGTTCGTGTTCCACCTCCTGCGTTTTCGACATGGGGCTGATCGGCACATGGACAGCGCCGAGCTTGAGGATGCCGAAAAATGCAATGATGAACTGGGGACAGTTTGGGAGGAACAATGCCATGCGGTCCCCGGCGACCACGCCGGCGTCGCGAGCGGCCGCCGCGAAACCATCGCTCAGGCGGTCGATCTCGCCATAGGTCCATTGGCGGCCATGGAAGACCACCGCCGGCTTGTCCGGCTGCCGGCTCGCCCAGTGCGCCAGATAGGCCGTAAGGGGTTGCTCGCCCAGCGGATAGCGTATCGCGGTCGGCCGGCCGTTCGGCCAGTGCTGCGCCCATAATCCCTTGAGCCGGTCCAGTTCTTCGCCCAACCCGTCGTCCACGGCCATATTTCGTTCCTTGCTGTTGGTCCGGCTTCCATCGACATTCCCGCCGTCGCGCGACCTCATCCGGCGCCTCGGTTCAGCCGAAGCGATGGCGAGCCCAGTCGACGATCGTTTCCACGCCTTCTGCCGGGCGGTCGGCACGATTGCCCGGACCCAGAATGCGAAATCCGAAATGATCGCAGCCCGGGATCACCACCGCCTGCTTGTCGGTCGCGGCCGACGCGTCGATCATCGCCTGTAACTCGCTTCCTCGCGTATTGCTGTCGCCGCCCCAGTGGACGATCAGCAGGGGCTCGGGAATCTCCGCCAGCCGCGCGACGGCATTGGCCCGGCTCGACAGCCCGCTCCAGGTGCTGAGATAGGCTTCCGGGGTGAGGAACGGCGCAACCGATGCCGCGTAATTGTCGAGATCCGGACGCGGATTGTTATTGAACGAACAGATGGCGCGGTCGTCAGGTTCGATGGAGGGGTCGACGAACGCAGGGTCCGCCAAGGTGCGATAGATCACCATATGGTCGGCCAGCACCGCTTGCCGTTCGGCCAGCCGTGTTGCTTGTCGCGCCGCTTCCCGCCGCGACGCGATCAGCGTTCGCGCGGTCTCGTCGAGTCGCTGCGCGCGCGCTTGCCTGGCCGCATGGAAGCGCTCCAGGAAGTCTTTCGCATAATGGCTGGGTGCGGGCGGCACGGCGAAACCATTTGCCGGGTCGTACATGTCGAGTTCGGGATCGCAGGAGAGCGGATCGCGTTCATCGACGAGCGACGGATCGAGCCACTTCGTCAACATATGACCTTCCCCGATATGGGAACCGATCATCGAGATGGCATCTGCGGGCGGCAGGTCGAAGGCATTGAGATCGAATGGGTCCCCCGCCGGCGTATCGGTGAAGCGCTCCCCTCCGGCACATCGCGCCTGCGATTGATAATAGCACGCCAGCGCGCCGCCGCCGCTGTTGCCCAGCAGAATGACGGTCTCGCAACCCAGTTCGCGCAGATATTTCACGCCCGCGGCATAATCCAGCAGAAGCTTCTCCTGCGAACCGGCGATGTCGTTGTGCACATAGCGTCCAGCACGGCCGAGCACGGCGAATCCGGCGGCCGCGAGTTGCGGGATCGTATAGTTGGCGGTTTGGTCCGCGCGTGGATGCATGATGTGCACGCCGATGCGGGCGAGCTTGCCCGCCGGACGGTACAGCATGCCCCGGGTGATCGCTCCGTCCTGCGAGACGAGTCGCAGCGGCACCATCTCGATCCCTCTTGGCAGGCTTTGCACCGGCATGTTCGCGCCGCGCCGAATCTCTCCCATCGTCCTGCCTCTTTTTGCTGTATTTCGCACTAAATGTGCTTTAATTACACAAGGAGTACGAAAATGTCGCTATCGGTGCAATATCAGAGCCGATTCATGCTGGGAAGGGCGCTGGAGAAGAGAGCATATGAGTGAGTCGCCGACCTGCCGTTACGACATGCCAGCGGTGTTCGGCCCCTCGCGTCTCGCTGCTCGGGAGTTCGTCCCCGAGGTCGAGGCGGTGGTGGTGACCTTCGAGACGACGCGCGAGGCGATCGAGCGGCTATTGCCCGCCTTTTACCGGCCAGGCGAAAATGCCAGGGTGTCGCTGTCGCGCATGGTCTATCGCGGCGTCTCCTATCTCGGAATGCGCGGTTATGAGGAATTGGTCGTTGGTCTGGACGCCGTCTATGATGGCCCGGACGGCTATATCGCCGCGCCCTATATGCCGGTGCTGTGGGTGTCGGACGTCGCAGCAATTACGGCAGGCCGGGAACTGATGGGATATGCCAAGGTCGCAGGCGAATTGCCTCCTGTCCTGGAAGGGAAGGACGAGCGCAGCTTTTCCTGCCTCGAGTTCGGCACCAGGCTCCTGTCCGCGCGGGCATATAATCTCGCGCCTCTTTCCAGCGACGCGCTCGGCCGGATTAATCGGGGTGCTGCCACATCGCAGGCGCTGGGTTGGAAATATATTCCTGCGGTTGGCGGTGGGGCTGACGCTGATTATCCTACTCTGATCATCAACCGTTGGGAGTATGCCGAGGCATGGTCGGGGGAGGGCTCGTTCGAGTTCTTTGCACCTAGTGCAGCCGAGGCCCCGACCTCCGCACGCATCGTCGCGGCGCTTGCGCAACTGCCGGTGGTAACCATGCGACGATCTTTCGTCGCGCGCGGCACCGGTATCGTCGATCGGGCCGCGACCCGCCGGCTTCGCCTGCCGGCCGATATCGGCTCAGGGCTCGATCATCAGTTGCAAGAATCGGTCGTGGGCTGATTGTACCAGACCATGTTTGACGCGGGGCCGGAACGAGGCTGCGCAGGTCGGTCACAAGGCCATGAGACGACAAAATGACGATGGAGGGATGAATGAACATACCGCTACACCTGGATCTCCACGAGAGAGGAGATTTCGACGGCATCCGTCGCGACCTGGCCGAGGCGCATCATGCGCCCGGCTGGATTTACTGCTCGGAGGATCTTGCTGCGGCCGAGGAGGAGAAGCTCTTCCTCAAGACATGGCAGTTTGTCTGTCGTTCGGACGAGATCGCGCAAGCCGGCGACTTCTGGACCGCGACGATCGGCCGGGAGCCCATCCTCGTCACGCGCGGCAAGGACGGCAAGGCCAGGGCGATGATGAACCAATGCGCCCATCGCGGCGTCGAAGTCGCGCAGGGCCGGGGCAACGCAACAAAGTTCGTCTGCCCATATCATGCCTGGACCTATGATTCCTCCGGCGCGCTGATCGGAGCGCCGCTTGCGGCTCAATCGGGGCGAGACCTCGCAAACTGCCGCCTGCGACCGCTTCTGGTGGAGGAATGGCAAGGATGGGTTGTCGTCAATTTTGACACCGATGCGGTCCCCTTCGCGGAGTTCATCGCGGCTTGGGAACCGGCCTTGTGGTTCTATCAAGCGGGTCAATGCAAGACGGCCTTCAAGGTCACGATCGAATTCAAATGCAACTGGAAGCTGCTGACCGAGAATGTCTCGGATCTCTATCATGCCAGCGCGGTGCATGGCGCATCGTTCGGATCGCAGTTCAAACTGAAGGACGGCAAGGCGCCCGTCACGCTCATTCCCGGCGGTGGCTGGGTGATGAATTTCACGACGGAGGACCGCAAGAATTTTCCGCAGAAATTCAAAACGCTGCCGTGGCTTGAGGAGCATCAGACGTTCGCGGCCGGCAAGTCCGCCATTTTTCCCAACGTCAATCTCTTCGCGAACCGCGAAAGCATGCGCACGTCGATTTTCCGCCCGCTGGCGGTCGATCGTACGGAAGCGACCTGGTATTTCCTGCTTCCGGAGGACAGCCTCGCAGCCGAAGATGCCGACGAGGGCTGCGCTTATTACGAAGAGCAAATTCGCGTGATCGCAGGCGAGGATTTGGCTGTCGTGGAATCGCTTCAGCGCGCATCCGCCTCTTCCCGCTACGTACCGGGGCCCTTGATGGGAATGGAGGCACCGATCCAGCACATGATCCAATATTATCTGGATGTCATGGACTTCGACTGATCGCCGTCGACATCATCTGCAAGAATAATGGAAATTGACCGCGTCAGGAGAGATTATGGCTGGCATACCCCATGTCGCCACGGGGCCGCTGCTGCAGGCGGTTGAGGATGGCGTGCTTCGTATCACGTTGAATCGCCCTGAACGGGCAAACGCGATTCTGCCCGAGCAGCGCAATATGATGATCGATCTGCTGCAGCAGGCCTCAGCCGATCCGGAAATTCGGGCAGTGATATTAGAGGCCACAGGTAAGGTCTTTTGTGCCGGAGCGGATCTGACGACGATCGGCAACGCAACTGCGAGCATGGATAGAAGGCATGGCGACGGCATGCGCCGCGTAATGACCGGAGCGCAGAGGTTGATCACGGCCATTCTCGATTGCGAAAAGCCTGTCGTCGCGGCGCTTCAAGGGACGGCTGCCGGGCTCGGTGCGCAGATCGTGCTTGCGTGTGACCTGATCATCGCCTCCGAAGCCGCGTCTTTCACCGAGACCTTCGTCAAGCAGGGCATCTTGTTCGACTCCGCTGGTGCCTGGCTTCTGCCGCGCAGGATCGGCATGGCGAAGGCGAAGGAGCTTGTGTTCTTCGGCGACAAGCTCTCGGCTGCCGATGCGCTGGCAATCGGACTGTTCAACAAGGTCGTCCCGCCGGACGAACTCGCCGCCTGCGTGAACGATTACGCTCGCCGGCTGGCAGAAGCGCCCACCCTCGTCATTGGTTTCGCTAAGCGACTGTTGAACCAATCGTTCGATATGTCGCGAGAGAACGCGCTTTTCCAGGAGGCGTCGCTGGTCGAGATCGTTTCATGGACCGACGACTTCAAAGAGGGGATGCGCGCCTTCGGAGAGAAGCGCAGGCCGGCCTTCAAAGGCGCGTGACAGTCTGGCGATGAGATCGGTGACGGAAAGCATCGAAGGTCCAGCCGCCGACGCGCCGGACTGGTTTCGCCAGGCCGTTGCACAGCGTCCCGAAGAATCGAGCGTCACGGTCGAGGGGGCGGACATCGAATTCCTCGCCTGGGGCGAACGCGGCCGGCCGGGGTTGTTGCTCGCCCCCGGCAGTCGCGCCCACGCGCATTGGTGGTCTTTCGCCGGCCCGCTTCTCGCGCGGTCACGGCGCGTCGCGGCGCTCTCATTTTCGGGTATGGGCCGATCCGACCATCGTGAGCGTTATTCGACCGTCCAGCTTGCCGAGGAACTGCTTGCCGTCGCCGAGGCTGCCGGATTGTCGGATCGCGGGCCGCCCATCCTGGTCGGGCTGTCGCTTGCCGGTCTGCCGTTGGTCCAATGCGCCATACGCCATCCCGATCGCGTCGGTGGATTGATCCTCGTCGATAGTCTCCTGCGTATGCCCGCTCCGCTGCCGGGCATCCGCACCCAGGCCGATCCGGTACCGCCGCAAAGAATCTATCCCAGCCGCGAGGCTGCGATGAGGACGTTCCGACCGGTGCCGCCGACGCTTCGGGTGCCGGACTATATTCTCGATCATCTTGCTCACCACGGGCTCAAGGCCATCGATCCGGCCGCGCCCGAAAGCGGTTGGATCTGGCGTTACGATCGCAATTTCGTGAGCAACCTCGAATGGCATGACGAGGAACGGCTTCTCCACCAGGTCCACTGTCCCGTCGCGCTGATCCGCGGCGAGGAATCGCCGGTGCTCAGCGAAGAGGTGGTCCACACCATGACCGCTCGCCTGCCGGCGGGCGCGATCGTCAGAACGATCGCCGATGCCGGGCACCATATCGTCGCGGAGCAGCCACTCGCCCTTATCACCCAAATCGAAGGGATTATAGCGCAATGGCATCGATCTCGGAAAACCAACTGACCGCCGAGGGCTTGGATGGCATGTGGTCGCCCGTGCTGCAGGGGCGCTACGCTACCTTGGGCGAAGCGCTCGGCGGGGCGGCGGCCCAGTTCGGAAATCGTGCCGCCTATGTCGAGACCGGCGCCCGAATCAGCTATCAGGACTGGATCCATCGTGCGGACTGCGTCGCGACGGAGCTGGTGAGCCGCGGCGTCCGGCCGGGCGACGTGGTGGCGATGATGCTCGAATCGTCCATCGATTTTGCCGTTGTCTATGCGGCGATCGAGCGGGTGGGCGGGATCGCGACCGGTATCAACCTGCGGCTCGGCCGGGTCGAGATCGAGGGCATCCTCGCGCGCTGCGCTCCGCGCGTCGTCGTCTGCGAAAATGGCATCCCGGTTCCTGACACAAACGGGGCTGGGCTCATCCGACGTAGCGACCTTGCCGGCTGCAAGACTCCGCTGCCTTTCGAGACCCGAAGCGCGCGCGATGATATTGCCGTGATCGTATGGACCAGCGGCACGACCGGCATGCCCAAGGGCGCGAGCTACGATCATGCCGCACTCGAAGCCAGTGCGGCGAGCGCACGCTACATCGCCGCGCCCTTCGACACGCGCCTGATGCCGACTCCATTTTGTCACGCCGGCTATATCACGAAATTGTGGGAACAGATCGCTTTCGCAACGACGATCGTGATCACGCCCACGCCGTGGCGCGCCGCCGAGACGCTGGCGCTGATGGAAAGCGAAAAGGTCACCGTGGGCGCCGCGGTGCCGACGCAATGGTCCAAGATCGTCGAGTTGCCCAACATCGAACGAGCCGACCTGTCGAGCCTGAGGCTTTGCCTGACCGCCAGCGCGCCGGCTTCGCCGGAGCTGGTCGATGCCGTTTGCAATCGGCTCGGTGCGCCGATGCTCGTCCGCTATGCGATGAGCGAGGCGCCCTCGGTCTCGAGCACGGCGCCTTCGGACGCACCCGAGATCCTGAACCTGACGGTGGGCAAGCCGCTGCCCGGCGTGCAGGTGCGTCTGGTCGACGATGCTGGCGCACAGGTGGCAAACGGCGAGATCGGGCGCGTGACGCTGAAGTCGGACGGGATGATGAAAGGTTATTGGGGGGCACCCGAGGAGACGGCGAAGGTTTTCGACGAGCGCGGATGGCTGCTGACCGGCGATGCCGGTCGCTTCGACGCGGAGGGAAACCTCATCCTCGTCGGCCGGACGACGGACATGTATATCCGGGGCGGCTATAATATTTATCCCATCGAGGTGGAAAACGTCCTGCGCGAGCACCCCGGCGTGGCCGACGTGAGCGTGATCGGCACGCCGGCGCCCGTCATCGGGGAAATCGGGGTCGCGTTCATCGTCGCCGATTCCGAGCGGCCCGGCACCACTGCCGACGAACTTCGCAACTGGGTTCGGGCAAATCTCGCGGATTATAAGGTGCCGGACGAAATTCGGTTTGTCCCGGCTTTGCCGCTGACCGCGATGATGAAGGTCGACAAGGCAGCCCTTCGCGCCGGCCTGACCGGAGGCCATGTTGAAACGGCATCGTAACGGCATGGCACGCCGCCATTGAGAACTCGAGCGATCGGCGGTGCATCTCCGAACGCCAGCCTCGAGGCTTTGCGAAGCCGAACTGGCGGCTTTGACCAAGGCCTGCCCGCGCTGGCCGTCCCCATCCGGTGACGGCGCAACTCTCGAGGCGCTCTTGGGTAATAGCGACTCCTGGATTGCGATAATGCGCTAAAGCGTGCGTAATACGCACTTCTGGTGCATTTTAGTCTTTCCCTTCGCTGGATTTGTGCTACCTGAAGTGAAGCTCGATGCTGATGTCAGGCGTCGGGTAAAAAAATATAGGGGAGAGGCATGAAAACCCTTCTGAGCAGTACGGTCGCATGGATTGCGCTTTGTTCCGCGCCCGTGCTGGCGCAGGCCGAGCCCAGCGGTCCGGCGGCGCCCTCCAACAATAACGCGTCCCAGTCATCAGCCGCTATCGAAGACATTGTGGTGACCGCTGAGCGCC
>Ga0180221_1000934_pt1 | contig 21867 bp, 18 predicted proteins | sample eDN5th37CKraftMG_FD_151339 | JGI IMG/M metagenome (GOLD analysis project Ga0180221, IMG submission 151339) | Enriched Miracle-Growth compost microbial communities from Emeryville, California, USA - eDNA 5th pass 37_C Kraft MG (version 2) (version 2) ...
ACGCGCGCGCCGTGGCGCACTACCGCGCCTCGTTCACCGACCCGCTGCGCATCCACGCGAGCTGCGAGGACTACCGCGCCGGGCACACCACCGACGCCGCGTTCGACGAGGCGGACCGCAAGGCCGGCAAAACGATCGACGCGCCGATGCTGGCGCTGTGGGGCACGCGCGGCGCGGTGAGCCGCCTGCCGGTGCTCGACATCTGGCGCGTCTGGGCGCGCGACGTGCGCGGCTTCGCCGTCGAGTCCGGGCATTTCATCCCGGAGGAGAACCCCGACGCCACGGTGAAGGCGCTGACGGAGTTCTTCGCCTAGAGTCCGGTTCGCTCGGATCGGATCGCCGGGCGTCCTTTCTCCTTGTTTTCGAGCATGATCTTGTCCGAAAACTCCGCAACTTTTCGGGATCATGCTCTAGCTTCGCCGGGCGGCGAAGAAGTCCTTCAGCAGCGCCCCGGCGCCGGCCGCGCCGATGCCGCCGTAGACCTCGGGCCGGTGGTGGCAGGCCGGCGAGGCGAAGAACCGCACGCCGTTCTCCACCGCCCCGCCCTTGGGGTCGGCGGCGCCGTAATAGAGCCGGCGGATGCGTGCGAAGGACGCCGCCGCCGCGCACATGGCGCAGGGCTCCAGCGTGACGTAGAGGTCGCAGTCCGTCAGCCGCTCCGAGCCGAGCGCCGCCGCGGCGGCGCGGATCGCCAGCATCTCGGCATGGGCGGTGGGGTCGCGGTCGGCCAGCGTGCGGTTGCCGGCGCGGGCCACGACGGTCCCGCCGGCGACGACGACGCAGCCGACCGGAACCTCGCCGCGATCCGCCGCGGCGCGGGCCTCGTCCAACGCGACGTCCATGAACCTCGGCACTCGTGACCCGCCCGGAACTTTGCTATCAACCGGCTCCCTTATCGGCGACCGGAGCCATGGCCAGCAAGAGCGATCCCGAACGACAGACCGGCGAGCGCATCGCCAAGGTCATGGCGCGGGCCGGACTGTGCTCGCGGCGCGAGGCAGAGGCCTGGATCTCGGCGGGCCGCGTCGCGGTCAACGGCGCGACGATCGCCTCGCCGGCGCTCGACGTGACCCCGGACGACCGCGTCACGGTGGACGGCGAGCCGCTGCCGCGGCGCGAGCGCACGCGGCTCTTCCTCTACCACAAGCCGCGCGGTCTCGTGACCACGGCTCGCGATCCGGAGGGCCGGCCGACCATCTTCGAGGCCCTGCCCAAGGGCCTGCCGCGGCTCGTCAGCGTCGGCCGGCTCGACATCGCCAGCGAGGGCCTGCTCCTGCTCACCAATGACGGCGGCCTCGCCCGCGCGCTGGAACTGCCCGAGACCGGCTGGCTGCGGCGCTACCGGGTGCGCGCCCACGGCCACGTCACCCAGGCGCGGCTCGACAGGCTCGCCGAGGGCATCACCGTCGAGGGCGTGCGCTACGGCCCGATCGAAGCCGCCCTCGACCACGCGCCCGGCGCCAACCTCTGGCTCACCATGGGCCTGCGCGAGGGCAAGAACCGCGAGATCCGCAACGTGCTCGGCGCGCTCGGCCTGTCGGTCAACCGGCTGATCCGGGTCGGCTACGGCCCGTTCGAGCTCGGCGACCTGCCGGAGGGCGCGGTCGAGGAGGTGCCGACGCGCCGGCTGCGCGAGGCGCTCGGCGAGGCGCTGATCGCCAAGGCGGGCGCGGATTTCTCCGGCGCGCTCGCCGAAGGCGTGGTGCCGCGCACGCAAGCGCCGCGCCCGCAACGCCCGCCGCGGCGGCATGACCGCGCGGACTGGCCCGACGCCGCGCCCCCCGCCGACGAGCGCCCCCGCAAGCGCCCGGCCAGGCATTACGGCGACACCCGCGTCTGGCGCGGCGGCGACGCCCCGCTGCGGCGCAAGTTCCACGGCGCGCGCAGCGCCCCGCGCGAGGAGGACGCGCCGGCCGGCCCCAAGCGCGCCGGCCTCGTCGCCGACCGCAAGGGCCGCCGCGTGCTGGTGGAGCGGATCGGGGAGAAGAAGCCGGAGGAGCCGCGGCCGCCGCGCGGCCGGCTGCGCGACGACAGGCGCCGCGACGGCAAGAGCGGTGACGAAAAGCGCCACGACGGCAAGCGCCGCGACTTTTCCCGCGACCGCCCGCCGCGCGACCGCGCCTCCGGCCCGCGCCCGAAGCGGCCGCGCCCGAAACGCTGATGCGCGTGGTCGGCGGCAGGCTGCGCGGGCGTCCGATCGCGGGCCCGGCGTCGAACGCGATCCGCCCCACGGCGGACCGCCTGCGCGAGAGCCTGTTCAACATCCTCGCCCATGCCTACGGCGACCCGGTGAGCGGGGCGCGCGTGCTCGACCTGTTCGCCGGCACCGGCGCGCTCGGCATCGAGGCGCTCTCGCGCGGCGCCGCCTTCGCGCTGTTCGTCGACGACGGCGCCGAGGCGCGCGCGCTCCAGCGCCGCAACGTCGAGGCGCTCGGCCTGGGCGGCGTCACCCGCATCTTCCGCCGCGACGCCACGCGGCTCGGCCCGGCGCATCCCTTGGAGCCGTTCCCGCTCGCCTTCCTCGACCCGCCCTACGGCAAGGGCCTCGCCGAGACGGCGCTCGCCGCGGCCCGCGACGGCGGGTGGCTCGCGCCGGACGCGCTCGCCGTGGTGGAGGAAGCGGCCGGCGCCGCCTTCGCCGCGCCGGCCGGCTTCGTTGAGCTGGAGCGCCGCGAACAGGGCGACAGCGCGCTCGTGTTCCTGCGCCGCGCCTGACGTTTTGCAACTCTTGCGGCATCGACACGCCTTCCCTCCCGCGGGACGGACCGATAAGTTGCCGGCAACGACACGCAAGCTTCCCGAGGGAGAGAACGCCGATGACCCTTCTGACCAGACGCCAGTTCAGCGCCGGGGCCGCCGGCCTGACCGCGAGCCTCGCCGCGCCGGCGATCGTGCGCGCCGACACCTATCCGTCGCAGGACATCCATTTCATCTGCGCGTTCCCGGCCGGCTCCGGCGCGGACGTGATCGTGCGCTGGTACAGCGAGAAGCTGCGCACCGTCGTCAACCGCACCATCATCGTCGAGAACAAGGTCGGCGCCATCGGCAACCTCGCCACCGAATACGTGGCGCGCTCCAAGCCCGATGGCTACACCATCTACGTCCACGGCGGCAGCGCGGTGGCCGCCAACATCTACATGTTCAAGCATCCCAACGTGGATGCCGCCAAGACCATCCGCATCGCCGCCACCATCAACCGCCAGCCGACCATGCTGGTGGTCGCGCCCGACAAGCCGTGGAAGACGGTCGACGAGCTCACCGCCTATCTCAAGGAGCGCAAGGACAAGGCGACCTACGCCACCACCAACCCGCTCGGCAAGGTGATGGGCGCGATCTACAAGAACCATTACAACTTGGAGGCCGTCGAGGTCGTCTACCGCACCGGCGCCGACAGTCTCAACGATTTCGCCAGCGGCGCGGTGGACTACGGCCTGGTGGACAACATCTTCGGCATGGCGCAGCAGCGCCAGGGCCGCCTGCGCATCCTCGCGGTCAGCACCAAGGAGCGGCTGGAGGCGAGCCACGACATCCCGACCATGACCGAACTGGGCTGCCCGATGAACGTCACCGGCTGGTTCTCGGCCATGGTGCAGATGGACACGCCGCGCCCCATCGTCGAGCAGATCAATAAGTGGTTCAACCAGGTGACCGCGACGCCGGAGGCCAAGGCGTTTCTCAACAACTCCGCCAGCGATCCGTGGATCACCACGCCGGACGAGGGTCAGGCGTTCCTCCAGCAGGAGATCAAGAACTGGGCGGAGTACGTGCGCATCGCCAAGATCGAGCCGCAGGGCTAGCATGGTGGTTCGGAAGTTCGCTTCATTGTTTCCGCGAGCTCTGAAGCGAACTTCCGAACCAAAACCACACTAGAATCCTATACTCGTCCTTCGATTCCGAAGTTCGCAACAGGGCGTGCTGCACAATGATGCGAACTTCGGAATCGAAGGACACTAATCACCGCCGGCCGAACAGGCGCTCGATGTCGGAGAGCTTGAGCTCGACGTAGGTCGGGCGGCCGTGGTTGCACTGGCCGGAGTTGGGCGTCGCCTCCATCTCGCGAAGGAGCGCGTTCATCTCCTCGGGCTTGAGGCGGCGGCCGGCCCGCACCGAGCCGTGGCAGGCCATGGTGGCCGCTACGTGGAGGAGCCGGCGCTCCAGCGGCAGCGCCTCGTCCCACTCGGCCATGTGCTCGGCGAGATCGCGCACCAGCGCCGCCGCATCGACCTCGCCGAGCATGCCCGGCGTCTCGCGCACCGCCACCGCGCCGGGGCCGAAGCCCTCCAGCACCAGGCCGTAGCGCGCCAGTTCGCCGGCGCGGGCGAGCAGCCGCTCCACGTCGGCCTCGTCGAGCTCGACGACCTCCGGGATCAGCAGGATCTGCCGGGCGACGCCGGCCCTGTCGAGGGCGGCCTTCATGCGCTCGTAGACGAGGCGCTCGTGGGCGGCGTGCTGATCGACGATGACGATGCCATCGCGGGTCTGCGCCACGATGTAGGTCTCGTGCACCTGGGCGCGCGCCGCGCCGAGCGGACGGTCGAGCAGATCGGGCGCGGGCTCCGCGGCGCCGACGCGCGCATCCGCGGACGGCGCGCCGGCGTCGAACGCCGCCTGCGCCGCCTCGGCGAAGGCCGTCGCCGGCGCGAAGGCCGTGCCCGCCATCGGCCGCGCCGGCGAGGCGCGCCAGTCGTAGCCGCGCCGCGGCAGCGGATTGGGCCGCAATGCGGCCACCGTCGCGGCGCCGCCGGTGGTCGCCGCGCGCGTGGCGTTCTTCGCCAGCGCCTCCTGCACCGCGCGCACCACCAGCGCGCGGACGAGCCCGGCGTCGCGGAACCGCACCTCGGCCTTGGCCGGATGCACGTTCACGTCGACCTCGCGCGGATCGACCGCGATGAACAGCGCGACCACCGGATGGCGGTCGCGCGGCAGATAATCGGCATAGGCCCCGCGCAGCGCGCCGAGCAGCAGCTTGTCGCGCACCGGCCGGCCGTTGACGAACAGGTACTGGCCGAGCGAGTTGGCGCGGGTGAAGGTCGGCAAGCCGGCGTAGCCCTCGATGGACAGCCCGTCGCGGCCGCCCATGACCTCCACCGCGTTGGCGCGGAACTCCGCGCCGAGCACGTCGCCGAGCCGCGCGAGGCGGCTTGGCGCGCCGGGCAGCGCCGCCGCCCAGGTCACCGGCGCGCGCTCCTCGCCGGCCAGGGTGAAGGCGACGTCCGGCCGGCTCATGGCGAGGCGGCGCACCACGTCGCGGATCGCCTCGGCCTCGCTGCGGTCGGCCTTGAGGAACTTGAGCCGCGCCGGCGTGGCGTGGAACAGGTCGCGCACCTCGACGCGCGTGCCCTGCGACAGCGCCGCCGGCCGCACCTCGGACTTGGCGCCGGCATCGACCGCGATGGCCCAGGCATGGGGCTCGGCGGCGTGGCGGGTGACGATGGCGAGCCGCGCCACCGCGCCGATGGACGGCAGGGCCTCGCCGCGGAAGCCGAGGGTGCGGATCGACAGGAGGTCATCGTCGGGCAGCTTGGAGGTGGCGTGGCGCTCGACGGCGAGCGCGAGGTCGCCGCGGGTCATGCCCTGGCCGTCGTCGGAGACGGCGATGGCGCGGCGGCCGCCGCCGTCGGTCAGCACCTCGATGCGGCTCGCGCCGGCGTCGAGCGCGTTCTCGACCAGCTCCTTGACCACGCTCGCCGGCCGCTCCACCACCTCGCCGGCGGCGATGCGGTTGATGGTTCCGGGATCGAGCTGGCGGACGGGCATCGGCGGCTTTCGGCGAGTCGGGCGGCGATCTTATCGCGGCGGGCGGCTCCGCGCCTACTCGCTCGCCGGCCGGGCGCGGCGCAGCGCCTTGACCTCGCCGCGGCGCTTCTTGCCCTCCATGCGCCGCTCGCGCGAGGCCTTGGTGGGCTTCGTCTGCCGGCGCGGCTTCGGCGGCACGGCGGCGGCGCGGATCAGCTCGACCAGGCGGTCGAGCGCGTCCTGCCGGTTGCGCTCCTGGGTACGGTGACGCTGCGCGGTGATGACGAGCACGCCGTCGTTGGTGAGCCTTTTGCCGGCGAGCCGCTGCAGCCGGACCGCCACGTCGTTGGGCAGCGACGGCGAGCGGCGCACGTCGAAGCGGAGCTGCACCGCGGTCGAGAGCTTGTTGACGTTCTGCCCGCCCGGCCCCGAGGCGCGCACGAACTCCTCCGACAGCTCGGCTTCGTCGATGCTGATGCGGTCGGTGACGCGGATCATGATTCGCGATCATGCGCCCAAACGGGCGCCGCGTCATTGCACCTTGGAGTTCGCGGGCGCCATCGCCGGGCCGGCCGGCGCGGCGGTCGGGATCGCGGCGTCGGCGCGGCCAACCACGGCGGTCAGCATGTCGCCGCCGAGCAGGCGGCGCGCGGCGCGCTTGGCGTCGTCGAGGGTGACGGCGTCGATCAGGCCGTTGCGGCGGTCGATATAGTCGATGCCCAGGTCTTCGACCTGGATCTGGGTGAGCTGGCCGGCGATCTTGCCCGAGGTGTCGAAATTCAGGTTGTAGGAGCCCTTCAGGTACGATTTCGCGTCGTCGAGCTCGGCCTGGGTCGGACCTTCGTCGGCCATCCTGCGGATCTCCTGCCGCATGATGTCGAGCGCCTGCCCGGCGCGGTCGCCGCGCGTGCCGGTGCCGGCGAAGAACAGCGCGGTGTGCTTCAGCGGCAGCAGCGCGGAGTAGACGGAGTAGGCGAGGCCGCGCTTCTCGCGCACCTCGCGGTAGAGCCGCGACGACAGCGTGCCGCCGCCGAGGATGTGGTTGACCACGTAGGCCGGGATGAAGTCCGGGTCCTTGCGCGGGATGCCGGGGCCGCCGATCAGCACCACCGACTGCGGCACGTCGAGCGCGACGGGAAGCCGGGTGCCGAGCGCCTGGGGCCGCGCCGCGGGGACATCGACCAGCATGGCCTTGGCCGGCAGGTCGCCGAAGATGCGGTCCACGATCCGCCCGGCCTCCGCGGCATCCACGTTGCCGACCATGCCGATCTTGAGGTTGTCGCGGGCGAGCAGCCGGCGCGCCAGCGCATGCAAGTCGTCCGGCGTCAGCGCCGGCACGGAGTCGAGCGTGCCGCTCACCGGCTGGGCATAGGGGTGGCCGGCGAACGCCTGCGCCCACCAGTTCCGGTCGGCCAGGTTGTTGGGGTCGGTGGTGGCGCGGCGCAGGCCGGCGAGCACCTGGTTGCGCACGCGCTCGACCGCGTCGGCGTCGAAGCGCGGCTTCGTCAGCGCGAGGTGCAGGAGATCGAAGGCGGTGTCCTCGTGCTCGGTCAGGGTGCGCAGCGAGCCGGTGATCTGGTCGCGGCTCGCGGAAAAGCCGAGCCCGATGGCGTTGGTCTCGACCCTCTCGTGGAAGGCGCGGGCGTCGAGATCGCCGGCGCCTTCGTCGAGCAGGTCGACCATCAGGTTGGCGAGGCCGGCCTTGTCGGCCGGGACCTGGGTGGCGCCGCCGAGGAACGAGAAGTCGATGGCGACGAGCGGCACGGTGGTCTCGCGCACCAGCCAGACCTCGATGCCCTTGGGGCTGACCACGCGCTCGATGCGGGTCGCCGCGGCGGGCGTTGCGAGCACGGCGAGCGCCGCCGCGGCGGCGACGGCGGCGAGCACGATCCGCCCGAGCGGCGCGGTCACGACCGCTTCTCCTTCGGGAGCTCGGCCTTGGCCTCGGAGCCGGGCCAGTCCTTCACCAGATAGCCGGTGACCGAGCGCTGCTTCTGGAGCCAGGTGCGCGCCGCCTCCTGCACCGCCTCCTTGGGCACCGCGCGGATGCGGTCCGGCCAGGAGGTCACCTCATCGACGGTGAAGCCGCAGGCGAGCGCGGCGCCGTACCAGCGCGCCATGGTCGCCTGGTTGTCGCGCGCATAGACCGCGTCGGCGATCATGCGCGTCTTGGCGCGCCCGAGCTCCTCGTCGGTCACGCCCTTGTCGGCGATGTCGGCGATCACGCCGTCGATGCCGGCCTCGAGGTCGGGGAGCGACACGCCGGGCCGCGGCGTCGCGTAGACGGAGAAGCGCGTCGCGTCGACCGCGGTGCCGGAATAGCCGGCGCCGGCGTTGACGGCGAGCTTGCGATCCTCGACCAGCGAGCGGTAGAGCCGGCTGTTGGCGCCGCTGCCGAGGATATGGGCGAGCAGGTCGAGCGCCTCGGCCTCGTGCGGTTTCTTCGAGTGCTCCGACGGCACCAGGTAGGCGCGCTGCAGGCTCGGCTGCGCCACCCGCGCGTCGGCGAGCAGCACGTGGCGGACCGCGGCCGGCTCCGGCTCCTGCGGCCTCAGGCGCGGACCGACGTCGGCGACGCGCGGCACCTTGCCGTAGGTGTCCTGCGCGAGCGCCCTGACCTCGTCGGCGGTGACGTCGCCGGCGACGACGACGACCGCGTTGTTGGGCGTGTAGAAGCGCCGGTAGAACGCCAGCGCGTCCTCGCGGGAGAGCGCCTCGATCTCGTGATGCCAGCCGATCACCGGCCGTCCGTAGGGATGGTTGAGGTAGAGCGCCGCCGCGACCTGCTCGGAGAGCCGAGCCTCCGGGCTGTTGGCGACGCGCATGTTGTATTCCTCCAGCACCACGTCGCGCTCCGAGCGCACGCCGGCCTCGTCGAGGACGAGCCCGGTCATGCGATCGGCCTCGAAGCCCATCACCAGGCCGAGGTGCTCGCGCGCGACGCGCTGGAAATAGCCGGTGTAGTCCGCGGTGGTGAAGGCGTTCTGCTGGCCGCCGATGGTCGCCAGCACCTTGGAGAACTTGCCCTCGGGATTCTTCTCGGTGCCCTTGAACATCAGGTGTTCAAGGAAATGGGCGAGGCCGGACTTGCCCGGCGTCTCGTCCGCCGAGCCGACGCGGTACCACACCATGTGCGTGACCACGGGCACGCGATGGTCCGGGATGACGACGACCTCGAGGCCGTTGTCGAGCGTGAAGTGGGAAATGTCCGGCCCCGTCTCCGCGGCCGGCGCCATGGACACCCATCCGGCGGCGGCAATGCCGCATGCGAGGCGGGCGGCCGCCCGCACAGCCTTGAGCGCGTTTCCTGCCATTGATCCACCGTGGGGCGCGCGGGTCCCGTGCCGGAGCGGCGCGGTCGGAACCGGCGAGCCGGTGTCCGTCAACTAGTAAGCTGAGTCGCCGTTGACAGCGCCCTGGTCGGCGCGGCCGTTCTTGGTGGGCTCCATCGCGCCCTTGGTGCCGTAGGCGTAACGCTCCGACGGCGTCCGCAGGCCGGGCGGCGGATCGGTGAGCGCGGTGCGCGGCGGCTCCTGCGTGAACTGGACCGCTTGGCCCTTGCGGTCGAAATTGAAGATCGACCCCAGGTCGAAGCCCTTGAAGCCCAATTGGGACGGCGACATCTGGCCGCTATGCTCGGCCCAGCCCTGCGGCAGGTCCGCGGTGGGCGCTCCCGAGCCGCTGCCCCTCAACTGGTCGGGCGGCAGCGGGTTCACGTTGTCCATGGCCTGCGAGCCCTTGAGGACGGCCTTGGCCCGCTTCTTGTTATGGGCGCGGGCGATGTCCGGGTCTCTCGGCCAGTCGGGGTTGTTGACCACCGCGGCCTCGGCCTCCGGCGGCGGCAGATCCCGCGTCGGCGGCACCACCAGCGGCGAGCGCTCGTGATAGTCGATCTGCGGCTCCGAGCCGTCCTTGAGGCCGATGCCGCGCAGCAGGCCCTTCACGAACTTGGTGTCGAAGGTCTCGTCGTCTCCGTCGTCGCTGCTGTCCGAGGCTACGCCCGGCGTCGGCATCGCCTGCGACGGATTCTGGGTTTGACCGCTCGCCTCGGCCGCGGTCTGGGCGAACGCCGGGGCGGCCCGGCCGCCGAGCGCCAGGACAAGCGCCAGGGCTGCGCCCGCGAGCGCATGGCCCCTTTTCCAATCCTGCCAAACCGGGAGGGACATTCAGAAAAGCCCGCTGTTCGTCAATGATTTCGCCGCAACCCCACCGCCTTATGCGCACCGATCAGGGCGCTTTTGCGGCGTTCCGGGACTTGAGCGAGTCATACAGGACGCCGACCACCCCGGCAACGATGGCGGCGTCCGCAAGGTTAAACACGTACCAGTTGAAGTGGAACGTGGCGGTGTCGATGTGGAAAAGCACGAAATCCACCACCGCGCCGTGGGCGACCTGATCGATGGCGTTCCCGACGGCCCCGCCGATGATGAGGCCGAGCGCCACGGCCAGGAACCGGCCGCGGGCCTGCCGCAGCCACAGCCAGAGCAGAACGACCGCCACGGCCTTGATGGCGAACAGAACCGCCTGGCCGGCGAACCCCTGCTGCGGAAACAGGCCGTAGCTGATGCCGGTGTTCCAGGCCAGCACCAGGTCGACGAGGGGCATCAGCGCCACCCGGCCGCGGGCGGCGAGGTCGAACCCGTACAGGAGCCAGAGCTTGGCCGCCTGGTCGAGCACCACCACGGCGGCGGCGACGGCGAGCCCGAGCCGGGCCGGCTTCGGAGCCACGCCCCCTACTCCGCCGCCCGGCGCATAGTCTCCCACTCGCGCAGCGCCTGCGCGTCGCGCGGGGTCACGTCGGGGAATTCCGGGTCGGTGCCGACCAGCGGCGAGATTTTCCACGACCGCGCGCACTTGCGGCCCTCGGCCAGCAGCGGCACCACGGCGACGCCGGGAACCTCCGGCAGGCGGAAGGCGTCGGCCGGCCCCTCGCCCTCCACCAGCGTCGCCGCCGAGGTGATGCAGATTTCCGCGAAATCGGTGTCGGCGATGGCGGCGAACAGGTCCTTGTCCGCGACGAACACCGTGGGCGCGGCCTCGAGCGAGGAGCCGATGCGCTTCTGCGCCCGCTCCAGCTCCAGGGCGCCGGTGACGACGCGGCGCACGGCGCGGATCGTCTGCCACTTCGCGGCGAGGGCGTCGTCGCGCCAGCCGGCGGGAATGTCGGGAAAGGTTTCGAGGTGCACCGAGGCCGCCTGCGGATCGCGCGCGAGCCAGGCCTCCTCGGCGGTGAAGGGCAGCATCGGCGCGAGCCACGTCACCGTGCAGGTGAACAGGCGTTCGAGCACGGTGAGGCACGCCTTGCGCGTCACCGACGAGATCGGGTCGCAGTAGAGCGCGTCCTTGCGGATGTCGAAATAGAACGCCGAGAGATCGACGGTCATGAAGGCGCTGAGCGCGGCGAAGATGCGCTTGTAGTCGAAATCGCTGTAGTGCCGGCGGACCGTCGCGTCGAGCTCGGCGAGGCGATGCAGCATCAGCCGCTCCAGCTCCGGCATGCGCCGGACGTCGACGCGCTCGCCGGGATCGAGGTGCGCGAGGTTGCCGAGCATCCAGCGCAGGGTGTTGCGCAGCTTGCGGTAGGTCTCGACCGTGGTCTTGAGGATTTCCGGCCCGATGCGCAGGTCGTCGGCGTAATCGGAGGCGCAGACCCACATGCGCAGGATGTCGGCGCCGGACTGCTTGATCACGTCCTGCGGCGCGACCACGTTGCCGAGCGACTTCGACATCTTGCGGCCGCCTTCGTCGAGCACGAAGCCGTGGGTCAGCACCACGTCGTAGGGCGCGCGGCCGCGCGTGCCGCAGCTTTCGAGCAGCGAGGAGTGGAACCAGCCGCGGTGCTGGTCCGAGCCCTCGAGGTACATCACCGTGTCGTCGCCGCCGTCGGCCTTGCGCCGGATGCCGGCGAGGCTCGGGAAATGCACCGGGTCTTCGAGCACGAAGGCATGGGTCGAGCCGGAGTCGAACCACACGTCGAGGATGTCGTCGACCTTCTGCCAGTTCTCGTTGGCGAGCGAACCGAGGAAGCGCTCGCGCGCGCCGTCCTTGTACCAGGCGTCGGCGCCCTCCTTCTCGAAGGCGTCGGCGATGCGCCTGTTGACCGCCTCATCCTTGAGGATTTCCGCCGAGCCGTCCGCGTTCTCGCGCACGAACACGGCGATGGGCACGCCCCAGGCGCGCTGGCGCGAGATCACCCAGTCGGGCCGGCTCTCGATCATGCCGGTGATGCGGTTCTCGCCCTGCTCCGGCACCCAGCGCGTGACGCGGATGGCGGCGAGCGCGCGGGCGCGCAGCGTGTCGCCTTGGCCCGCCCCGCCGCCGATGGGCAGGTCCATGGCGATGAACCACTGCGGCGTGTTGCGGTAGATCACCGGCTTCTTGGAGCGCCAGGAGTGCGGATACTGGTGCTTGAGGCGGCCGCGCGCGATCAGCATGCCGGCCTCGATCAGCGCCTTGATGACGGCCTCGTTGGCGTCGCCCTTCTCGCCCTTGTCGGTGAGCACGCGCCTGCCCGTGAAGCCCGGCGCCTGCGCGGTGAAGGCGCCGTTCTCGTCGACCGTGTAGGGGATCGCCGTGTTGATGCCGCGCGCCTCGAGCTGCGCCCTGTTCGCCATCCAGATGTCGAAGTCCTCGCGGCCGTGGCCCGGCGCGGTATGGACGAAGCCGGTGCCGGTGTCGTCGGTGACGTGATCGCCGTCGAGGAGGGGCACGGCAAAGCCGTATCCGCCCGCGACGCCCTTCAGCGGATGCGCGCAGACGAGCGACGCCAGCGCCTCGGCGGAAACCGCGTCGCTGCGCTCGTAGGCCAGCACGCGCGCCTGCTTCATCACGTCGAGCGCGAGCGGGTCGGCGAGCACGAGCCTGTCGCCGGGCTTCGCCCAGTTGTCCGCGGGCGCGTCCTTCACGACGTAGAGGCCGTAGGAAATCTTCGAGGAGAAGCTGATGGCGCGGTTGCCCGGCAGCGTCCACGGCGTCGTGGTCCAGATCACCACCGACGCCCCGGCGAGCGCGGCCGGCCCCGCGGCGACGGGGAACTTCACCCACACCGTGTCGCTGATGTAGTCCTCGTACTCGACCTCGGCCTCGGCCAGCGCGGTCTTCTCGACCACCGACCACATCACCGGCTTCGAGCCCCGATACAACGTGCCGTTGGCCGCGAACTTCATCAGCTCGCGCGCGATCTGCGCCTCGGCGGGAAACGCCATGGTGGTGTAGGGGTGCTGCCAGTCGCCCTCGACGCCGAGCCGCTTGAACTCCTCGCGCTGCACGTCGATCCAGTGCTGGGCGAAGGCGCGGCACTCGGCGCGGAACTCGACGACCGGCACCGCGTCCTTGTTGCGGCCCTTGGCGCGGTACTCCTCCTCGATCTTCCACTCGATGGGAAGGCCGTGGCAGTCCCAGCCCGGCACATAGTTGGAGTCGTAGCCGAGCATCTGCTGGCTGCGCGTCACCACGTCCTTGAGGATCTTGTTGAGCGCGTGGCCGATGTGGATGTTGCCGTTGGCGTAGGGCGGCCCGTCGTGGAGCACGAACTTGGGCCGGCCCCTGGCCTTGTCCCGCAGCCGCGCGTAGAGCCCGATCTTCTCCCAGCGCCCCAGCAGCTCCGGCTCCTTCTGCGGCAGGCCGGCCCGCATGGGAAACGAGGTCTGCGGCAGGAACAGCGTCTTGGAATAATCGGGTGCATCGGTCATGGCGGGCTTCTAGCAGGGGCCTGCGGCGAGGCAAAGACGGCGTTGCGTCGTCACCAGTTGGGGCGGTCCGGCGACACCCCGGGCCCCTCGGCCGCCGTCACGGCCGGAGCCAGGTCGCGCAGGGCTTTGGGCAGCGCCGTCAGATCGGGGGCGTCGAACGCCCGGCGCAGGTAGCGCGTGGCGATGGCCGCAGCCGCCCGCGCCTGCGCGATGTCGCGCGCCGCTTTTACGGGCTCCCGATCCGGGCGCGCCGACAGCCACGCTTTATGAAGGGCGAAGATGCGAGGATCGATGACGACCATGGGCACGGGATAGCCGCGCTCGTCGATGGCCACGGCAGCGAGCTTCGGCGCATTGACAAGCCAGTCGAGGCCGAAGATCGCCGCGCCCTCGAGATCGTCCGGAAAATCCGTGAGCGCGGCGCGCCGGCGGTCGCGAAACACGTCCTTCGCCTCGGGACGGATCAAATCGACCAGGAAACCGTCACGATTGGAAGCTCGAAAGGCGCGCGGCCGGACTGGCGCGAATGATGCGTCGATCTGCTGCAACAGGCCGATCAGACCGCGGGCCTGCAGGTCCGAGAAAGCGAGGCCGATGCGGCGGCGTGCGTCGTACAGGAGATCGATGTCTTCCGTAGCGACGAGACCGCTGCCGACCCGGACGCCGGCGGCCGCTTCATAGGCGAAAATCGCGCTCGTGCCGACCACGACAAGATGCGCGCCGAGGAGTTGCCGCTCGTCGCAGGCCCGCATGATGCGCGCAGCGATGACCGGGACGCGGCCAAGTTCCATCGCCACGTTCACGGGCGCCATCTCGTCGAGGCGCCTGGCAAGCCCGACCAACCGGTCGCGATTGTGAGCGCGGCCGCTCACGAAGGCGTCATAAGCGGCTTCGGTCTCGGGACTGCGGACGCCCAAGGATGTCTCCGAACGGCCGACCTTGCGCAGCAGATAGTCCGCTCCGTTGCGCGAGGCCCAGCGCATGCCGCCGGCAAAGCGGCGGTCGCGGTCCTGCCGCGCAAGCCGCCAGGACTCATAGATCTGCTGGCTATCGATCAGTTGGCGCCGCTGCTCGCCCGTCAACTCATTCAGTTGCAAGCGTTTTCCACTTCGATATTGGATAGCGGACACGATAGTGGAAAACCATTGTTTTGCAAATGTTTATCAGGAAAGTTACTTATAAGCCTCTGATAATATATGGTTTTCCACTCGTGATAAATTAACAGCTAACCTCCGCGGGTCCCAGCGGCGGGAACGCATCGCCGGCGGCGGCGAGCATCGCCCGCGCTTGTCCGGCGTCCTCCTCCATGCGGCGGATCAGGTCGTCGACCGAGGCGAATTTTTCCTCCGGCCTGATCCAGCCGATGAAGGCGACATCGGCGGCCTTGCCGTAGAGGTCGCCCGTGAAGTCGAACAGGTGGACTTCGAGCAGCGGCGCGCCGTTGTCGAACGTCGGCCGCCGGCCGAAGCTCGCCACGCCGCCGTAGCGCCGCCCGTCCACGGCCATGCGCACGGCGTAGATGCCGTGGCGCAGGCCGCAGCCCGGATCGAGCCGCAGGTTGGCCGTGGGAAAGCCCAGGTCGCGGCCGCGCTTGTCGCCGTGGATCACCTCGCCCGACACGAACCAGGGAAAGCCGAGCAGCCGCGCCGCGTCGGCCACGTCGCCCAGGGCGAGCGCGGCGCGCACCGCGCCCGAGGAATAGCGGCGCGCCGCGTCCTTCACCTCGGGCACCACGTCGACGACGAAGCCGGCCTGCTCGCCCATCTCGGCGAGGAACGCCGGCGTGCCGGCGCGGCCGGCGCCGAAGCGGAAGTCGAAGCCGATCACCGCGCCCGAGACGGCCAGCCAGCCGCGCAGGATGCGATCGACGAAATCGGTCGCCCGCAGCGCCGCCAGCGCGGCATCGAACCGCACCACCACCGCGCCGTCGAGTTGCGTTGCAGCAAGAAGCCGCAGCTTGGCGCGCTCGTCGCTGAGCCGGAACACCGGCTCGCCGGGCGTGAAGAACGCGCGCGGGTGCGGCTCGAAGGTGAGAACGGCGGCGGGCCGCGCGAGCTTGCGCGCCAATGCGACCGCGCGGTCGATCACGATCCGGTGTCCGCGGTGCACCCCCTCGAAATTGCCGATGGCGACCACCGCTCCCGACAGCGCGCCGGGCGGCGGCATGTCGCCGACGCCGCCGCGGACGACGGTAAACGGATTTTTGCTGCGGCTGCTCATGACACGTCGCGCTGCGGTGCGATATCGGCGAGGTCTGGTATCGAGCGGTGCATAGGCCCGTCAAGCAGCATTGGAATAGCGACATATAACCGAAACATGGCCGGCGTAGAGAGACCGCGAACACCGGCTGGCGCGCTTTTGTGCAGTTTGCGAGCGCCGGGCGACGTGCCGCACTTAACGCGCGATTCAATCACTTATGTTAGCGTCCGAGACAAGGGGAAAGGCGCAATCCATGTCCGTCGACCTGTCGATACCGGTGCTGGTGGTCCACGACTACCCGACCATGGGCGCGATCATCACCACCGTGCTGCGCCAGATCGGCTTCGAGAACATCGACGGCGCGAACGACGGCCGCGAGGCGCTGAAGAAGCTCAGCGACGGCGGCTACGGGCTCGTCATCTCCGACGAGACCATGGCGTCGATGTCCGGCGAGGACCTGCTGCGCGCCCTTCGCGCGCGGCCGCAGACCGCCGAGACGCCGTTCGTGCTGCTGCGCGCCCGCATCGAGGCGGAGTTTTCGGTGAAGCGCGCGAACGTGGTCACCAAGCCGTTCAACGCCCGCAAGCTGCACAGCGGCATCGAGGCCGCGATCCGCGCGGCGTGATCTACCAGACGAGCCTGCGCATCACGGCGACCGGCGACACGCCCTCGCGTGCGAACGCCTTGGCGACGGTTCCGGCGTCGGGCGCGTCGCGGTCGCCGAACTCCTCGGCGTGGATGCCGCCGGTGACGAACACGCTGTCGATGCCGTAGAGCGCCGCGCCCTTCATGTCGGTGTGGATCGAATCGCCGATGGCGACGACGCGCGCGCTCGGCGCCGGCCTGCCCCGCGCCGCGGCGGCGCGCGACAGCGCCTCGTCGTAGATCGGCCCGTGCGGCTTGCCCGCATAGACCGCCTTGCCGCCGAGCGATTCGTAGAACTGCGCGAGCGCGCCGGCGCAGTAGATGAGACTGGCGCCGCGCTCGACCACGATGTCGGGGTTGGCGCACAGCATCGGGAGGCCGCGCGCGCGGGCCTTCTCGAACAGCGCGCGATAGGTCTCGGGCGTCTCGGTGTCGTCGTCGAACAGCCCGGTGCAGACGATGAAATCGGAATCCTCGACGGTGCCGAACGCGACGCCGAGCCCGTCGAACAGCGGCAGGTCGCGCTCCGGCCCGATGTGGAACACGCGCCGGGGGCGGCGCGCTGCGATGAGCTCGCGCGACAATTCGCCCGAGGAGACGATGGAGTCGTAGGCATCGGCGGGAACGCCCAGCCGGTCGAGCTGGCCCTTCACCACATGACCGGGCCGCGGCGCGTTGGTGATGAGCACCACGGCGCCGCCCGCGGCGCGGAAGCGCGACAGCGCGTCGTGGGCCTCGGGCGAGGCGACCAGGCTGTTGTGCACCACGCCCCACACGTCGCAGAGCACGACGTCGTAGCGCGGCGCGATGGCGCTGAACCGATCGAGGAACTGCGGCGCGGACATGGACCCAAGAACGCGACCGCGGGCGCGCCGTCAAGCGCAGCAGGCCGTCAGCGGCGCGGCACCACCCGGGCGAGCCGCGCCAGCGCCGAGTTGCGGTCGATGCCGGCCGGCGCCGGAGCGGGCGCGGCCGCGGGCTTTGCGGCAGGCGCAGGCGGCGCGACGGCCGCGGCCTCGTCCTCCTCGCCGGCCTTGGCGTCGGGCCGGGTCGGCCGCGGCGGCGAGAACAGGTTGCCCTGGCCGAATTTGAGATCGAAGTCGAGCAGGCTGACCACGGTCTCCTCGCTCTCGATCTTCTCGGCGATGAGGTCGATGCCGTTGCGCGCCAGCAGGCCGGACATGTCGGCCGGGTGGATGTCGGCGGCGGCCTGGGCGTTGCGGTCGAGCAGCACCGAGGCCGCGATCTTCATGAACCGGCACTTGTGCTCGGCCAGTTCGCGCGCGTCGAAGCGCAGATCCGAGACGTGATCGACCGAGAGGCGGAACCCGAGGTCGGTGAGCCTGGCGATGCTCTCGTTCTCGCGCACGCCGGCGTCGCGCACCGCCGCGTAGGGAAGCTCGAACGCGAGCAGCGGCGCCAGCACCCGGTTGGCGTCGGCGAAGTCCACGATCTGCGCGAAAGTCTCGCGGTCGAGCAGCGTCGCCGCCGACAGGTTGCAGAACACGCCGACGTCGCGGCTTTTCGCCTGGAGCCGACGCAGTACGCGCACGCAGCGGGTCAGCACCAAGTAGTCGAGCTGCGGCATCAGCCCGTCGCTCTCGGCGGCGGCGAGGAAATCGGCGGCCTCGGCCACCGCGCCGTCGGGCAGGCGCAGGCGCATCAGCGCCTCGTAGGAGCGGACCTTGCGCTGCGGCAGCGTCACGATGGGCTGGAGATAAACGTCGATGCGATTGTCGGCGAGCGCGGCCCGGACCGTCTCGGCGACGGCCGCCCCGGTCATGCCGCGCAGCGGCCCGCCGGACGCCGCTCTTGGCGTAACGAATGGAGCCGGCGCGGCGGCCTCGCGCGCGGCCGGACCCTCGGCGGCGAGCGGCGGCGCCAGGTCGCGCGGCAGCGGCGCGGGCGCGTGGCCGGACAGGCCGCGGATCGCGGTCTCCTGGGCCGCCACGGTCTCGGCCAACTGCTTGAACAGGGTGCCGAGCTCGGCGATCTCGGCCTGCACCGGCTGGGTTACGGCGAGCGCGCGCTGGACCGCGGCGTCGCTGCCTTTCTCCAGCGCCGCGATGCGGCGGCCCTGCTCGCCGACCTGGCGGGCGAGGTCGGCGACGCCGCGGGACAGGTCGCCGATCTGGGCCGACAATTCGGCCTGGACGCGGATGCGGGTGGTGACGGCGTTGTAGGTGGCGAGGCCGGTGAGCGCGGCGAGCGCCACCACGGCCGACTCGGCGCCGGTGACGCCGAACACGAGATAGAGCAGCGCCCCGAACGAGCCCGCGATCACGACCATGCAGATCGCCACGAACAACGCGCCCAGGCGGATCATCGAACCCCCTCCGCAGGCGGCGCGACGGCAGCCTGCTCCCGCTAAAGCCCGCCCCCGCGGGCTGATTCGCCGTCCCGGCGATCACTGTCGACGAGCATGCCGGGAGGCGCAAGCCCTCGTGGTTGACGAAACCTTAAGGCCGCCCGCAGCGGTCCGGCGGTTGGCCCGTACCGGGGTCGGAGGGAATTGGGAGACGGTTAACCCGCCGGCCTACGCCACCGCCCGGATGACCCGCGCGACCTTGTCGACCATCTCGCCGACCTGCGCTTCGCCGGCGATCAGGGGCGGCGACAGCGCGATGGTGTCGCCGGTGACGCGGATGACGATGTCCTCGTCGTAGAACGCCTTCTCCATGGCGGTGTAGGCGCGCAGGCCCGGCTTGTCCGGGAACGGCGCGAGGTCGATGCCGGCGGCGAGTCCGACCGCGCGGATGTCGAGGACGTTGGGCAGGCCCTTGAGCCCCATGACGGCGTCCGCGAACACGGGCTCGAGCGTCCGCGCCCGCGCGAACAGGTCCTCGTCGCGGTACAGGTCGAGGGTGGCGAGCGCCGCGGCGCAGGCCAGCGGATGGGCCGAATAGGTGTAGCCGTGGAACAGCTCGATGGCGTGCAGCGGCCCGCGCATGAAGGTGTCGTAGATGTCGCCGGTGACGATCACGCCGCCCATGGGCACGGTGCCGGAGTTCACGCCCTTGGCGAAGGTGACGATGTCCGGCGTCACGCCGTATCGTTCCGCCGCGAAGGCGTGGCCGAGCCGGCCGAAGCCGGTGATGACCTCGTCGAAGATCAGCAGGATGCCGTGTTTGTCGCAGATCGCGCGCAGGCGCTGGAGATAGCCTTGCGGCGGCGCCAGCACGCCGGTCGAGCCCGCCATGGGCTCGACGATGACGGCCGCCACGGTCGAGGCGTCGTGCAGCGCGACGATGCGCTCGAGCTCGTCGGCAAGATGCGCGCCCCAGGCCGGCTCGCCGCGCGAGAACGCCTGGTGCTCGCGGCTGTACGTCGCCGGCAGGTGATCGACGCCGGTGAGCAGCGTGCCGAACAGCCTGCGGTTGGTCACGATGCCGCCGACCGAGATGCCGCCGAAGCCGACGCCGTGATAGCCGCGCTCGCGGCCGATGAGGCGGGTCCGCGCGCCCTCGCCGCGGATGGCCTGGAAGGCGAGCGCGATCTTGAGCGCGGTATCGACCGCCTCAGAGCCGGAGTTGCAGAAGAACACGTGGTCAAGCCCCTCCGGCGCCATGGCGGCGACGCGGCTCGCGAGCTCGAACGCCTGGGGATGGGAGAACTGGAAGCCAGGCGCGTAGTCGAGCTGCTCGGCCTGCCGCTTGATCGCGGCGACGATGGGGTCGCGGCCATGGCCGGCGTTGCAGCACCACAGGCCGGAGGTGGCGTCGAGGAGCCGCCGGCCGTCGGTCGTGACGTAATGCATGTCCTTGGCGCCGGCGATGAGCCGCGGCGCCTGCTTGAAGGCGCGGTTGGGCGTGAACGGCAGCCAGAAGGCGTCGAGGTCGTTGGGGATCGCAGGCTTGTTCATGGGCGGGCCTCGTTGGGAGGCGAGAGGTTTAGCACGACTTGCTGGCCGCGGGGGTGGCTGGTACCAACCTGTCCGGCCCCTGTCGCACGCACGACAGAAAACGACAGACAACTCAGACATGGCAAAACCGACGAAATTGAAGGCGCGGCGGCCGCGCGGGCTCGAGGATCGCGGGCCCGGCGACATCGCGGCGACGCGCGCAATGACGGAAAAAATCCGCGCGGTCTACGAGCTTTACGGCTTCGAGCCGGTGGAGACGCCGGCCATCGAATACACCGACGCGCTCGGCAAGTTCCTGCCCGACCAGGACCGCCCCAACGAGGGCGTGTTCTCGTTCCAGGACGACGACGAGCAGTGGCTGTCGCTGCGCTACGACCTCACCGCGCCGCTCGCGCGCTACGTGGCCGAGAATTTCGAGACGCTGCCCAAGCCCTACCGCTCCTACCGCTTCGGCTGGGTGTTCCGCAACGAGAAGCCCGGCCCCGGCCGCTTCCGGCAGTTCATGCAGTTCGACGCCGACACGGTGGGCTCGGCCTCGCCCGCCGCCGACGCCGAGATGTGCATGATGGCCGCCGACGCGATGGAAGCGCTGGGCATTCCGCGCGGCAGCTACGTGGTGAAGGTGAACAACAGGAAGGTGCTCGACGGCGTGATGGAGGCCATCGGGCTTGGCGGCGAGGAGAATGCCGGGCGACGGCTCACGGTGCTCCGGGCGATTGATAAATTGGACCGGCTTGGTGTTGAAGGCACCAAATTATTGCTCGGCCCTGGGCGCAAAGATGAAAGCGGCGATTTCACGAAAGGCGCCGGACTCGATGAAGCCCAAATTCAGATCGTAATTGAATCGCTGACCGCACGCGGCAAAGATGGCGCTGAAAAATTGGCGCGCGTTGACGGCCTTGTCGGCGAGCCCGCGAGAGCGGGAACATCAGAGTTGGTAGATATTCTGTTAGTGTGTCAGCATGCGGGCTACGATCAATCCCGCATTGCATTCGACCCCTCCGTCGTCCGCGGCCTCGAATACTACACCGGCCCTGTCTTCGAAGTGGAACTGCTGCTCGACACCACCGACGAGAAGGGCCGGCCGGTGCGGTTCGGCTCGGTCGGCGGCGGCGGGCGCTACGACGGCCTGGTGTCGCGGTTTCGCGGCGAGCCGGTGCCGGCGACCGGGTTCTCCATCGGCGTGTCGCGCCTGCAGGCCGCGCTCGCCCTGATCGGCAAGCTCGACACAAGGCCGGAGCCCGGCCCGGTGGTCGTCACCGTGTTCGACCGCGACCGCCTCGCCGACTACCAGCAATTCGTCGCCCAACTGCGCAAAGAAAACATCCGTGCCGAACTCTATCTCGGCAACCCGAAGAACGTCGGCAACCAGCTCAAATACGCCGACCGGCGCAACTCGCCCTGCGTCGTCATCCAGGGCGGCGACGAGAAGGCGAAGGGCGAGGTCACAGTCAAGGACCTCATCCTCGGCGCGGAGCTCGCCAGACTCGAAAAGGGCCGCGAGGACTATCTCCAGAAGCAGGCCGAGGCGCAGGTCAGCGTGCCGCAGGACGGGCTCGTCGCGGCGGTGCGCGACATCCTCGCGCGGCACGGCATCCGCTGGTCGTAGGCCGCCCGAAACGAACGCGGCCCGGCGGAGACGAAATCCGCCGGGCCGCGGGCGCCGCGGTCGTGGGAGGACGCGGCTCGAAAACGACCGTCAGAGCTTCTTCGACAGCCCGACGAAGAAGGTGC
>Ga0180221_1000940_pt1 | contig 21733 bp, 19 predicted proteins | sample eDN5th37CKraftMG_FD_151339 | JGI IMG/M metagenome (GOLD analysis project Ga0180221, IMG submission 151339) | Enriched Miracle-Growth compost microbial communities from Emeryville, California, USA - eDNA 5th pass 37_C Kraft MG (version 2) (version 2) ...
TTCACCAGCCTTCGCGCAAAAACCATGTCTGGCGCCGCCGACCAGATTGCCAGCACGCCCCCCCGCCTGAGCGCCGCCTTGGCCGCGACCAGGCCCGAAAGCGTGTAAAGCCGGTCATTGGCCAGACGGACGAGGCCATCGGGTCCGTTGTCCACGTCGAGCAGGATCGCATCGTAGGTCGCCGTTCCTTCGGCGATCACCATCGCAACGTCCCGCTCGCACAGGATGACGCGCGGATCATCGAGGCAACCGGCCGCCAACGTCGCCATCGGGCCGCGCGCCCATTCGATGATTTCCGGCATCAGTTCCGCGACGGTGACGCGCGCCTGCGCGCCGAGCCGGCCAAGGGCTGCCCGCAGGGTGAAGCCCATGCCATATCCGCCGATCAGAATGTGCGGCGCTCCGCGATGGCCCAGCCGCTCGCAGGTCATGGTGGCGAGGGCTTCCTCCGATCCGCTCATGCGGCTGCTCATGAGCTCGTTGCGGCCGAGGACGATCATGAAGTCGCCGCCGCGTCGGAACAGCCGAAGCTCTTCGCCACCGGGAATCCGGGCAGTGCCGATCAGTTCGCGAGGTGTCATGTCTGCTCCAGTAAGGGGCCCCCTTTAGGGGACCGTCCCGTAAAAGCGAGCATGCTCTGTCCGCGGGCGTGTATCATCGATTTTTGGAGAATCGCTCTGGCTGTCGTATCGGCGCCCGGCAGGCGACATCCCGCACCTATTCCCAGTGACACAGGATTTCATCACTTACATGCCTTCATTCAAGCAGCCGACCTTCCAGGAGCGCGTAGCGCTTGCCGCCAAAGCCAAACAGGCGGCGCTCGAAAAGCTCCGGGCCAAAGCCCCGGTCGACGAGGCGACTCTGGCGCAGCGGCGCGCTGCGCGCCTTGCCCGCGAAGCCGCCGATGCCGAGGCGCGCGAGGGAAAGCGCGTGGCGCTGGAGCTCGAGAAGGCCGCGCGAAAGGCGCGCGCGCTCGAAAAGGCCGCGCAGAAGGAAAGCGAGACACCGGCGATGACCGAGGCAGAGCGAAAGGCCGCGCGCGATGCACGCTACGCGGCCCGCAAGAGCCGGGTCGGCAAACGATGAGCCGCTGACGGCCGCCGCCGAGCGGCTCGCTATGGAGGAGGGCGGCGCTGAATTCCATCGGGCCGACCGATCCCGCCAGCATCATCCCGGTAGCGGCGATAACCATCCTCGCGCTGCGGATGCTATCGACCGCGCCGATGCCATGGCCCGTCTCGTCCATAGTGGCGCGCGCTCTCGACTGCCCTGCTGATCCGTCCCGCCGGCGCAAAACTGCCTGCCTCCTGAAGGTGCGGTTTCGCGGCAGAAGTTCGAGCGGCTGCCGCCGAGGCTACGCCACCTTGTGGGGACACGATCAACCGGCACGTGGAATGCGTCGCTGATGCGGGTGACGAGGCCGGCCTTGACAGGGGCTATCGTGGCGGCTTGCATGCGGATTTACGGCGGAAAAATTGCCGAACTGCGTCTGTAGACGCTGTCCGGCGTTTAACCCGCACCAGCTTGCCAATCTCTGGTCAGGTTTGGATGAGGAAACAGGATTATGCGCAAGACCGTGTTGCTCTCAGCGATGCTCGCTACCGTTACGGCCGCCGCGCCGGTTGTCATGCCGACAGCCGCCACAGCCGCCGATCCGCATGTCTATCATGGCACCAACCATCGCTATCATTACCGCTGCAAGCGCAGCAAGGGCACGACCGGCCTGCTCGCCGGCGCCGGCGGCGGTGGATTGGGCGCGGCTGCGCTTGGTGCCGGACCGGTCGGTCTCGCCGCCGGCGTCGTGGGCGGCGGCCTGCTAGGACGTCACCTCGACAAGAAGCACGACGCCGCGCAGAACCGCCGCCACGGTTGCTGACGGGGTCAGGCGTGTGGCTGGTCACCGGGCCAGCCTTGGCCTGACGTTGACCGGCACTGCATCGGCTGAAACGCTGAACGGCAGATGAAGGTCAAGGAGCTTGCTGCGACCCGTGTTCGCCACGGGTGTCGGCGGATCCACGTCCTGCCGCGAAGGGAAGGATGGGCGATCAACCGCAAGCGGACGCATCGACTGTACCGCGAGACGGGCCTGCAATTGCGCAACAAAACGCCTAGGCGGAAGGTCAGGCCAAGCTGCGTGACGGACGCCGGCATCAGCGCCCAATGAATGCTGGATGGACTTGCCTGTCGGACCAGCTCTTCGATGGCCGCAAGATCCGGGTGCTCCCGATCATCGACAATTTCAGCCGGGTGTCGCCGGCGCTCGACGTCCGGATGAGTTATCGCGGAGCCGACGTCGTGCAAACTCTTGACCTGCTCTCGGCGGTCTATGGCAGGCCGAAGCGGCAAGCCGACGGACAACGTGTTTGCCGGGTCCTTCAGCGGCCGCGTCCGGGCCGAATGCCTCAACGCATTCTGGTTCTCGAGCCTGGACGACGCCCGGGTAAGATGTGAGGCGTGGCGGGTCGATTTACAACGAAGTCCGCCCGTACAGCTCCCTCGGCAGCCAGACCCCGATGGAGCGCGCTTTTCTCGCAAAGACCGGATCAAAGACCGGGGCAGGCTCATTCGTGGTCCACGGGCAGATCAGTCAGCGAAGATTTTGCTAGGATCATCGGCAGCGCCGGGAGCCCGTTGGGCCGGAAAACGGCCGGGCCGGCGCGCCGGCGGTTCATAAATTCTCTCATCAGAATCAATGATCGAATACAGAAATTTTGTTGACAAGCATGCGCCACTCGGCTTTTAGGCAAGTCAAAGATGTCGCGCCGGTGGTCAGGGGTCTGCCACGGCGCGGCCAGTGACTGCTCAGGGAGGGGCGCATCAGATGACGAAAATAATCACCGGGAAACTTGTAATCACGGGCGCCAGCATTCTGGCACTCGCGATATCGGGCGGCGCAAGCGCTCAAACTATCGGCGACGAAGCCGCGCCAACATCTGTTTCCGGATCGGCCGCAGACGGCGGCGATATCGTAGTCACGGCCCGCCGCCGCGACGAAACCTCCATCGCCGTTCCTGTTTCCGTGACGGCACTTGGTCAGGCGCAATTGGAAACACACGGCATTCGCAATCTGAGCGATGTCGCGATGCTGACGCCGGGCCTTACGGTAAGCCAGGTGTCGAGTGCCGTCGGTGGCACGATCGTATTACGCGGCGTAGGCACGGCTGCGGGCAGCAACGGCTCGTTCGATCAGACCGTCAGCATCAATATCGACGGTGTGCAGATGAGTCGGGGCAACGCGATGCGACTCGGCCAAGTCGATATGGCGGGCATAGAAATTCTCAAGGGCTCGCAAGCTCTGTTCTTTGGCAAGAACAGTCCGGCGGGCGTCATTTCGATTCGTACCGCCGATCCCGGAGACAAACCGGAATATATGGTGCGTCTCGGCTATGAACCGATCGGCCGTCAGACAAATGGCGATCTCGTTCTTTCCGGCCCCGTAACGGATACTGTGGGCCTGCGGCTGGCTGCATCCGTGTCCCGCACCCGTGGATGGTTTATCAATGATGCCAATGATGCACTATCCGCAAATGCCATAGCGCCCGGCGCGGTGGCATCCAGCCAGGATCGCGGACCACGTTCGACCTTCTATTTCCTGCGTGGCACATTGGTGGCGAAGCCTACCGACAGGCTGAAGATCCGCCTGAAGTCAACTTTTGCCAAGGATAGCGGCACAGCGTTCCAGAATGGTGGCTTCCAGCGCATTTACTGCCCTCAGGGCTCCGCGCAGACACAGGCCGGCCTGCTGGGCGGCGCGCCAGGCCTCGCTTCCGCACTTGCCGTCGACGATTGCAAGGCGAACAACCATTACACGAGCGGCGACATCAACAGCTCCACTCTGGCTGCCGCCCGACAGGGCATTGATGATCCGCGCGGCTACCATTCTTATGAACAGATTCTCGAATCGGCAGAAATCAATTATGAGCTGTCAGACAGCGTCAGCCTGACATCCGTTACCGGCTACGATCTGTTGAAAGACCGTCATTACGACACATTCTCCTTCGCCGCTTCGGACGCCAATCCCAATCTCGATCTCGAAGTCGCCTCGCGTTACCGGGCCATCAGTCAGGAATTGAGATTGACAACGAGCGGCAATGGTCCGCTGAACGGCATGGCGGGTTTCTTCTTCGAAGATACGAATTTCGTCAATTCGACGACCAGCATATTGGCGAGCGCCCCCTATACACCGCAAACCGTGAACGGACGCGCGCTGTCGGGCTTCGGCCAGCTGATGTGGCATATCCTGCCGGAGCTTGAGCTGGCTGGTGGCGTTCGCTATTCGAACGAACGCAAATCCTTCGATATCTCCCGTCTCGGCGTGTCGTTGCCACAGGCGGTGAACCACAAGACCTTCGGCAACTGGTCGCCGGAAGTGACCCTCACCTGGCGGCCCGACACGACGACCACCTTATATGCCGCTTACAAGCAGGGTTTTAAATCCGGTGGCTTCGCCACCGCGTTTTCCAGTCTGAATCCGACATCCGCCATCGCGGGCACCGATAATTCCTACCTTCCGGAAACGGTTAAAGGTGGAGAAATCGGCGTAAAGAAGGCATTGTTCGACAATAGCCTTCGCATTAATTTTGCCGGATACTATAATAAATTTTCCAACCTTCAGGTTAATTCGCTCGACAATTCCACGGGCGTCCCCACCATCCGTGTGACCAATGCGGCGGCAGCCACCAATAAGGGCATCGAGGGCGACGCATCCTGGCATCCCCGCGCCCTCTCCGGCTTCGAACTACATACCGCCGCGAACTACAATATCGCCAAGTTCAAGCGCTTCCTGGGAGCTTGCTATATCGGTCAAACCATTGCCGAAGGCTGCACCGAGGGTTTCAATCCGCAGACGGGCCACTATACCGCCCAAAGTCTGGCAGGCCGGCCATTGGTCAATGCGCCCAGGTTTGTGGCGGCTGTTGGCGGTTCCTATGAATTCGGCCTGGGCGATGACGGGTTGCGGATGCAATTCAACAGCGATGTCAATTACAAGTCGAGCTACAATCCGCATCCCGACGCCGCACCTGGAGCCCTGCAGAAGCGAGGCGCCTTCCTGAGCAGCGGCATCCGTGTGTATCCGGAAAGCAAATTCTGGGAATTCGCCATCATAGGAAACAACCTGACCAACCTTTATCGGGTCACGACGGCTTCGAATGCCCCGGGCACCGGCAATGGCGCGTTGACCGGGAGCACCACGCCGGGCGGCCGGGCCGATCTGACCGGCTATGTCAATCGTGGACGGGAAATCCTGTTCCAGATTACACTGCGACCATAGCACTCCACTGCTTGAACGATCTGCTCCGATTATATAGGCGGCCCGACCTCACGGTCAGGGCCGCCTTTTTATCGGTTGAGCAACGATATGCGCGTCAAATTATATGGGTGATAATAGCCCCGCGATCTAAAAACCCGTATGATTAATGGACGAAGCGGCTCGGAGGATTGTCCTGTGCTGACCCGGATGGATCATTTCACAATCGTCACCGATCGACTGGATGAGACCCTTGCATTCTACACCATGCTCGGCTTGCGGGAGGGGCCACGGCCCGACTTTCCGGTTGCGGGGTTCTGGCTATATATCGACAGCCATCCGGTGCTGCACGTTATCGAAAGCACCGTCATGCCCGAACCACGGCGAGGCGTGCTCGATCATATGGCCTATTTTGGCGAGGACCTTGCCGGCACTGCCACCCTGCTCGACAGAGCTGGCATATCCTATCGTATCATCCGTACACCGCGACCGTTCAGCATGTGGCAGATGTTTTTCCTGGATCCGAATGGAGCGGAAGTGGAGATCGATTTTGCGCAGGATGAAGCACCCCCGCCCAACTGGAAATCCGTTGCGGGCCTCACGGATCGCTGACGACGCCCGGATCATTCCGGCATTTCGATAACAATCCGTTCCGACACCTGCCGGTCGGCCGCTTCCCGCATCGCCTGCGCGAACTGATCGAGCCGATAGAGGCGGATCGGCGCCGCCTTCAGCTTCCCCTGCCGCCACAACCTGTTCAGTGCCGCCATGTCGGCCCCGCTTTCCAGCGGATGTCGGATATTATATTCGCGTATATTGACACCGATCAAACGGATGCCTTTCACCAGCGCCAGATTGGTTGGCAATGACGGCACATGCCCTGCCGCGAAACCGACGACCAGATGACGGCCACCCCATCCGAGCGAACGGAAAGCCGGCTCGCTCGCCTGTCCGCCCACCGGATCAACCACGATATCAATCGAACGCCCTGCCACCGCCGCTTTCAGACTCTTCCGCCAGTCCGGATCGTTCGAGTCGATAACAACATCCGCTCCGGCAGCCGTTGCCTGCAGCCGCTTCTCGGGCGTCGAGGCGGAGGCCACGACAAAGCCCCCCAGCGCCTTCGCGATCTGAACGGCAGCACGGCCAACGCCGCCAGCGGCGCCCAGCACCACGACATATTCGCCCGGCCGCATGGCGCCACAGCGAACGAGGGCATTATAAGCCGTCAGATTGCCGACACGGAAAGTCGCGCCCTCCGCGAAACCCATCGTCGTCGGCATGACAGCAAGAGCCGTGCGCTTCACAACGATCATCTGGCCGTGCGCGCCGCACAGGCCGGAACCGCATACGCGATCACCAGGATGCAAATCCTCGACGCCCTGCCCTATCATATCCACCACGCCCGCAAATTCTCCGCCGGAAACGAACGGGAGGGCAGGTTTGATCTGGTAGCGGCCGGCCGCTACCAGAATATCCACGAAATTGACCGCCGCCGCGCGCACCCGCACCCGCACCTCGCCCGCGCCGGGCTCCTCTGACGGCAGGTCGTCGATCGCGAAGCTTGCGGCATCGCCATAGCGTGTCACGACCACGGCCTTCATCGGCGAACCCCTTCCCGAAAAAATCGAATCTTTGTTTTAGAATTATGTGCTATATACAGAATATCTTCACATCATGAGTAGCTGAGCGGGAGAATGCCGGCAATGGCCGACAATGAGAGAGATATAGGCATGTCCACCGTGCGTGTCGGGGTCTATGGCGCCACGGCACGCGTTACGCTGAACCGGCCATCCCAAATCAACGCGCTTAGCCTCAAAATGCGTACCGAGTTGCCGGAAGTGATGGCGAAACTGGAAGCGGACCCGGAGGTCCGAGCTATCGTTATTCACGGCGCAGGCGATCGCGGCTTCTGCGCCGGTGCCGATATCACCGAATTTTCTCCCGTCGAATCGATCGCCGAAGCGCGCCGTGCACGCCGCGGCAGCCCCTGGCGTGGCATGGCGTTGCGAGTGACGAAGCCGCTGATCGCCGCGATCCACGGATATTGCCTGGGCGGCGGTCTTGAACTGGCCCTGGCCTGCGACATCAGGATCGCCTCTCCGGAGGCGCTGTTCGGCCTGCCGGAGGTCAATATCGGCCAAATTCCGGGAGGAGGCGGGACCCAGCTTCTGCCCCGCGCCATCGGGCTCGGTCCCGCACTCGACCTGCTGCTGACCGGGGACCGGATCGACGGGCGCGAGGCATGGCGGCTGGGCCTTGTCTCCCGCCTCTCCGAAAGCGCCGGCACCCTGCTGGACGAGGCAATGGCGCTAGCGGACAGGATCGCCGCGAAGCCGCCAATCGCGCTCGCTTATGCCAAGGAAGCCGCACGCGCCGGCACCGAGATGGATCTCGCCGCCGGGCTCGCCCTTGAAAGCGATCTCTTCACCCTGCTGATGACCACGGAAGATCGGGTCGAGGCGGCCGCGGCCTTCCGTGAAAAACGCGCGCCCAAATTCACTGGCCGCTGAGCCCCATAGAAGCGCATCGAGAATATAATTCCATATAGGGAATTACCGCCCATATTCCTATTGACGAACGCGCCCGCCTCCGCAATGAGGTTGGACAGATTCGATGATATTGTGCAACTTTGTATGATATCCATCCTGCCGGCACCGCCGGATCAGGAACGAGATAGCCGTGCCCCGCTGCGCCGCGAGACGCGGCGCGGGGGGCTACGGGACGGGAGGAGAAAATGATGGCGTTTTGCAGGACCGCTTATTTTGGCGCTAGTATCGTCGCGCTTTGCTCAGCCACGGCCGCCTGGGCGCAAGAGGCCGCCGCGCCTGAATCGGACGGCCTCGGTGATATCATCGTCATGGCCCAGCGCCGTTCCGAGCGGCTGCAGGACGTCCCCGTTTCCGTGACCGCTTTCGGCGAACGGGATATGGAGCGCCGGCAGATCAACGATGTCCGCGGCCTTACCGAAAACGCCCCTTCGATCACGTTCGCCGCAACGCCTTACGGCAATAATGATCTCATTCTCGCCATCCGGGGCGTCGCGCCGGGCGGCGTGTTGCCTAATGTCGATCAGGCGGTGGGCACCTATGTCGACGGCATCTATTATGCGCGCCCCGAAGGCAGCAATTTTGCCCTGGTCGACATCAGTTCCGCCGAGGTGTTGCGCGGCCCTCAAGGCACCCTTTTCGGTCGCAACACGATCGGTGGCGCGCTGAATATTACCACTAACAAGCCGGAATATGAGTGGGGGGGATCAGTCAAGCTCGCTTACGGCAATTATAATGCGATTTCCGGCACGGGCGTGATCAACGCGCCGCTGATCGACGATCGTCTGGCGATGCGGCTGGTCTATAGCCATGTCCAGCACGATGGTTATGGATATAATCCCGCACTCCATAGCGATGTCGCCGATCAGAATGACGATTTTCTTCGTGCCAGCCTGCGAGCTGACCTGACGCCCGACCTGCGCGTCGATCTGAGCTTCGATCATTATTGGGGCAAGAATCATCAGCCGCTTTGGGTTTTGTCAGCCTATCAGCCCGGCCTTTCCCCTGCCTCCCTGGCTCCTTATGTGGCCGGCCCGCATTCGAGGATCAGCCAGGCGGGCATCAATCCGATCAACAATACCAAGGTCTATGACTTCACCGGCGCCGTTACCGCGGATCTGGGTTTTGCAACGCTGAAGACGATTACCGGATATCGCAATGTCGACTTCGAAGGCGCATCGGATCAGGACGGCACGCCGTTGCCTAACGCCGATGTCGGCACGTTCCTGTTGAGCGGCGATCAGATCACTCAGGAAATCCAGCTTTCCGGCACTGCTTTCGATAAAAGGCTTACCTGGCTTACCGGTGTCTATTATTTCCGCGAGCATATTCTGAATTCACCGATCAGCCGCACGCCGACCCTGATTTCAGACAATACGATCCGTCCCGATAACGAATCGATGAGCGCCTTCGCACAGGCGACCTTCGAGATTCTTCCCCGACTTCGGCTGACCGGCGGCGTCCGTGTCGTGAAGGATCAGCGAGGCATCACCTATACGCCCGCCCGCACGACCGTCGCCGCTTCGCAGGCGTCCGTGGTCAACCCGGCGCCCGGCACGACCACCCCCGCGCCCTGCCCGTTCACCGCCATCGGGCTGAACCAGGACCCCGCAGGCTGCCTCTATCATCCACGCGACATCACGTTCCATTATGTGCCGTTCACGGTGGGCATCGACTATCGCCTGCCGAGCGATGGTTTGATTTTTGCCAAGTTCTCGAAGGGCTTCCGGTCCGGAGGCTTCCAACAGGCAAGTGGCACCACGGCGGCCTTCTATCAGCCCTTTGGCGCCGAGAACGTGTCCAGCTATGAAGGAGGCACCAAGCTATCGCTGTTCGACAGGCGGCTCCGGCTGTCGATCGGCGGCTATTATTCGCTCTACAAGGATATCCAGCAGAATGCCGTGCTGTCGCCCAGTCCTGTCATTATCGCGGTGCTGAACGCTGGAACGGCCAAGATCTATGGTGGGGAGTTCGAGGCGACGGCGTTGCTGGGCAAGCTCCGCCTGAACGGATCGCTGGGCCTCATCCACCCGAAATTCACCAAGGGCCCCTACAAGGACACGGAAGTCCCCACGGTTGCAAAGACCACTTATTCCGTCGGAGCCGATTATCCGGTAGAAATGGCGGATGGAGGCCGCGTCGATTTGCATGTCGACTATAATTATCGTTCCAAGGTGTTCTTCCTGAACACCGTCACGATCACCGGCACGGGCTCCATTCCGTTTACGGATTTCCAAAAGGACGCGGTTTCCCAGAAGGGATATGGTCTGTTGAATGCGCAAATTTCCTACACACTGGGCTCCATGCCGCTGACGATCGGCGTGTTCGGCAAAAATCTGACCAATGAATATTATGCCGGACGCACCGGCTCTTTTGCCGCATCATATTATAACTCCATGGTCATCGGCGCCCCGCGCACTTATGGTGTAAGCGCTTCCTACAACTTCTGACAGGCGGTCGCCGTCCCGGGTCGCTTGACAGCGGCCGGGGACGGCTTAGGACGCATCCACCGTCCACTCCGGGCAACGCCAATGCGAGGAAGAAGCAGCATGGCCGCACGGCGAGCCGATGAGTCTGTCGCCGCACCACGGCATGCCGGACATTCCACACGCGGTGGGCGGAGCACCTCCACGATTGACAAGATACTTGTCGCTACCATTCGCCTGCTGCGCGAACAGGGCCATGCGGGCATGTCGATGCTGGAGGTCAGTGAGGCCGCCGGCGTGGCACGAGGCACATTATACCGTTATTTTACCGACAAGTCCGCATTGATGGATGCGGTGACGGCCCGTCTGGGCGACGATTTTGAACGCCGTCTTCTGGAAGCGACGTCGCCATATTCGGAGCCCGAAAGCCGGTTGAAGGCATTGCTCGATTTCATGGACTCCTACATGGACGGCCGACAGGCGGAGCATTTCATGGATAATGAGCCGGAATTCCTGCGCCGTTTCCAGCGGAGCAATTTCGATCGCTTCGTTTGCCATACCCGCAAGGCTTTGGACCCCGTGTTCGATTCATGGGATCGTCGCCGCAAGGCGCCCATAGACCGGCAGCTCGCCGCCGAATATGTTATCCGCTTCAACTTGAGCGACGTTCTGGTGCCGGCAGGCACGCGTCGAAAGCAGCTCATCCGTTCATTGCTCGGCGCGCTGGAAGGGCTGAAGTGACGCCCCGCCGCTTTCAGATCAAACCCGCATAGCTACCGCCGTCGAACTGCAAATTCTGGCCTGAGATATAGCCCGCCTGCGCGGAACACAGGAAGGCACATGCGTCGCCAAACTCTTCCGGCAGGCCGAAACGGCGCGCCGCGATCGGCCGCGCCATCTCCGCCCGCGCCTCCTCGAAGCTTATCTTGCGGTGCGCGGCAAGCTGCTCGGTCATATATCGCAGCCGGTCCGTTTCCACCCGCTCCGGCAGCAGATTGTTGATCGTGACATTATCCTTCGCCGCCTCGCGCGAAAGCGCTTTGACGAGAGCTGTCAGCCCGGCGCGCGACGCTGTGGAGAGGCCCATGGAAGACGTCGGCGATTTCACCATCGCGGAGGTTATGTTGACGATCCGGCCAAAGCGGCGCCGGCGCATGCCCGGCAGCAGGGCGCGGATCATCATGGCGGGCGCCAGCATATTAGCGTCGATCGCGCCATGCCACGCGGCTTCGTCCCAGTCGTCGAAACGGCCTGGCGCCGGCCCGCCATTGTTGGTCACCAATATATCCGCGTCCGGGCAGGCGGCAATCAGCGATGCCCGTCCCTCGACCGTGGAAATGTCCGCGACGACCGTGTCAGGCCGATGACCGGTCGCTTCCTCGATCAGATCCTGCGCGGCCTTCAGCCTGGCAGCATCCCGACCATTGATGACAACCATGCAACCCTCCCGCGCGAGGGCGAGGGCGCAGGCGCGCGCCAATCCTTGGGATGACGCGCAGATCACGGCCCTGCGGCCCGCAATGCCAAGGTTCATTCCCCGCTCCGATCGGTCACGGCGCCCTCATTCCCCGTCCGTGAATCGCAACCAGGATTTGTCGGTGCGACCCGGGCGATCCGCCTCGGCCGTGAAGTCCCAGGTCGATCCCAGCATCCGCGTTGCATTGAGGGCTATGTCCGGTTGCTGGGAGAAGCAATGTCCATCTGGCTGCGCCCGGTCGACCATATCGAGATTACGAACGCGCCCCAGCGAAATCACGACGCAGCGGCGCAGGATCAACGCCGCCTCGGCAATTTCGGTGTCGAGATTGGCAAACGCCCAGCGCGCGAATCCCACACGCAGATTTTGGCCGGCAAAGGGGTAAGGATCGACAATGGTCACGCCGTCAACGCCCCAGTCCAGCAATCGCCGGCCGTCGCGATCCAGTGTAGCTCTTGTCCGGTCGTCAATGCGCCTTGGAACCGCAGCCCGATATTCCCGCCATCGATCGCCCCGCGCCACCGCCGCGACCGCCAGCCCCGCCAGATCGAGCATGTGAGTGCATTGCAGGGCAGGCTCGGTATAGCGCACCACGCTTTGCGCCACGTCGGACACGGCCATCCCGACAAGTTCGGAAATACGCCCGCCCGCCGCGGAACATGTTCGCCATGGAAAGCGGCGTGACGTTCCGACCGCATGCCTTACGTGGCCATCGCGCACCAGGAGGGCGACACGAAAATTATGGAAATCGTCCTCGACCGCGGCACGCGCCTCAATGCCGTCGACAGCAGGCCGCGTGGCTATTCCGATCCATCGGTGGAGCGTCTGTCCCGTCACCTCATGGCATCCCGGCTGGCGCCGTCTTCTGTGTGGCGAGATGCTGGATGCGGGTCCGCGTATAATGCGCCTGTCCCGACCAACTTGCCCACAAAGCGAGCAGCGCCGCAGGCGTCGCCACCGTCACCAACGCCCAGCGCAGCGCCTGCTCGTCCTTGAAGACATAGTCGGTGACCAGAGCGACCGAGGTGGGGCCGAATCCGATGCCCAGCAGACCGGCGATCAACAGATAGAGGGCGATAGCCTGACCACGCATGGCGTTGGGCGTGATGTCCTGCAGGGAGGGCGGAGCCGCCGCCTGTGCCATGCTCGTGCCGAAGATCGACAGGCCAAGCACGCCGAGGCCCAGCCAGGGAGTCGGCATCAACGGCCACAGGGACGCCGCCGGCGCCAGTATCGCCGTTGCCAGCAATGTCACGCGGAACCGGGCGCCGACGATGCCGCGCGCAAGCCACCTGTCACTCAGCCATCCGCTGAACAGAGTTCCAACGAGGCCCGCGACCGCAACGAGGACGCCGAGGATCGGTCCCGCCGTTCCGACACCCATGCCGAAAGTACGATCAAAATAGGCCGGGGCCCAGGCGAGCATCCCATACCCCAGGATGGTGAGCAATGTCGCCACGGCGATCACGCGAAAGAAGGTGGCACCGTTGCGATATACGTAGGTCAGGAATTCACCGAAGGTGCCCGATTGCGCGCCCGCCGTCTCGCGGCGAACCGGCTCGCGAATGGCGAACAGCAGGAAGATCAGCGGAAGACCCGGCAAACCGGCAAACAGAAACGCCGCCTGCCATGCCTCGATATGGCCCACGAACGGCAGCGCGATCCCATGAGCGGGTATCTCGCTCATCATCAGCCCCCCGATCAGCAACGACGCCCCCGATCCGATAGCGAGGGAAACATAATAGACGGCCAGTGCCTTGCCCCGTCGTTGGGGCGCCACATAATCGGCGATGATCGAATAAGCGGCCGGCGCCAGAACCGCCTCGCCCACGCCCACGCCCATGCGCGCGATGGCCAGTTCCAGGAAACTTTCCGCCATGGCCGAAACCACGGTCATCAGACTCCACATGGCAAGGCCGAAGATGATGAGGTTGCGACGGTTCGTCCTGTCCACCAGACGGCCGAACGGAATGCCCATCACCGTATAGACGACCGCGAAGGCATAGCCCTGGATAAGGCTGAACTGCGTATCGCTGAGGTTCAGCCCGTGCTTGATGGGCTTCACCAGCAGCGCGGGAAGCTGACGATCCAGTTGAGAGAAAATCGTGGCGATCCACAATATCGCGATCACCATGGCCGCCTTGCCCGCCGCCGGATAGGCCTCGCCGGCTCTGGAGAACAGCGCCGACGCCCCTTTATGTTCGCCAAATCCGTCAGGGGGTGTCCCCATGCCTTGCGGCCTCATCATCGCTCTCCCTCGCCGGCGGAATCCTCGGTTGCGATCGCGTAGCAATTTATGTCGTATATAAAAATGCATTCTTGCACGCGAATTTTTACCCTATTCCGTTTTTGAACAGAAATGCAACTATTGACTCATTATCGTGTTGCCACCACTATCCCGTCGACGAGGAGACAGCCCCCTGACGCCGGCACGGCCGGGGCCGACCCGGCTCCATGGAGATGGATGACCTTTTGGAAAAGGACAATCGAATGCTGATCGATCTGCACGCACACGCACCGCATCCCGGCTATTATAACCAGCACCCTCATTGGGGGCCCTTCTTCGAAACCGGCGCCGACGGCGATATCAGGCTGCGTGTCGGCGACTGGATCCTGACCCTCGGATCACCCGAGCGCAAGGCTGCGGTACGCGCCGGCAAGGCGCCGAAGCTGGAAGAGTATCTGGCGAGCTGGGCAAACCCCAAGAACCGCCTTGCCAACATGGACAGGGCCGGACAGGACGCCCAGGTCGTGTCCGTCCCTTCGCACTGCTACATGTACTGGACCGAAGCCGAATTCGCCGTGCCTTTCGCGCGCAAGGTCAACGACGTTCTGGCGGAATATTGCGCCGGCGGCGAAGGACGTCTGTTCGCCTGGGCCCATGCCCCGCTGAACGCCCCCGAAGAGGCGGCAAAGGAAATCCGCCGTGCCTGCGGCGAACTCGGCGCGCTCGGGCTTTCCGCCGGCGGAGCGAATTTCGGCGGATTGGAATTCGACGATCCGGCGCTGGACGTCGTCTGGCGCGCGCTGTGCGACCTCGATCTGCCGATGTTCATCCACGGCTACAACCAGTCGGTGACATGGGGCAGTAAGGCCAATGACGATAAATATGAAACGACCGCCATCGTCGGCATGCAATATGACGAGACGCGCTGTTTCTGGTACATGGTCAATGGCGGCGTGTTCGATCGCTTTCCGGATCTGAAGGTCTACATCACCCACGGCGGCGGCTACGTTCCCTATCAGCTCGGCCGTTTGGCCCAGTGCAATCCGAATCTGGACACGAAATACAACAAGAAGCCGGTTCTGGATTACCTGACCAATTTCTATTTCGACCTGGAGCTGCACGAACTGCCGATGCGCCAGGCATTGCTGGAAATCGTCGGCGCGGATCGCCTTCTCTACGGCTCCAATTTCGGCGGCAGCGACGCGGTCCGTTCGGATCTGACGGAGGGATTGCGAATCTCGGCGGAGGATCTGGAGAAGATCCGCTACAAGAATGCGGTGGACCTGCTGCATCTGGATATCGACAAGATCGGCCGGGCGCGGACCGCCGAAGCCGCCTGATGCGTCTGGCGCATTGCGAGCGCCCAGACGGCGGCACGTTCTGGGGTGTGGTGGATGCCGAAGGTGGCTCCATCCGCCCTATTCACGGGCAGTTTGCGGATTGGGCTCCTGCCCTGACCTCAGCCATCGGCGGGAAGAACGGAATCGAGCCGGGACGCGATGCGTTGCCGCTCGGCGCCGCGCTCCCGCTCGCCGGGCTTCGCCTGTTGCCGCCCGTGGAAAGAAATGCACGGGTGGTCGTCGCGGGCGCGAATTACGGCAGGCACCTGGATGAGTTCGGGATAGCGCCGCCGCGGCAGCCCTTCGCCTTCCTCAAGGCGATGGGCGCACTCGTCGGCGCCCGCGATCCGATCCGCTATCCTCCGCTGACCAGTGAACTCGACCATGAGGTGGAGTTGGTCGCGGTAATCGGTGTCCACCGTGTCGATCGGGCCAATCCGTTGGCAAGCGTGCTGGGATACACTGTCGGCAACGATGTCAGCGCTCGCGACCTGCAACGCAGCGGGCCGGCGGGGATCGGCATGGATCTGATGGCCGCCAAGAGCCAGGATCGCAGCACGCCGGTAGGGCCCTGGATCGTGACACGCGACGAATTCGGCCCGGATTCCCCGGCGCTGCGCATGACCCTGTCGGTGGATGGCGATATCCGGCAGGACGGCTCCAGCGGCGATATGACCTGGGGCGTCGGGGAGTTGATTCGCTTCGTAGACGAACGGACAAGCTTCGGTTGCGGCGATCTGCTGTTCACGGGCACGCCCGACGGCGTGGGACAGGGATCTGGCCGCTACCTGAAACCCGGCCAGTTGGTGGAAGCCACCATCGAGGGGATCGGGACATTGTCCAATCGAGTAGACGACAAGGCCTGAGTCCCCCTCCCCTTCAGGCGGGGTCTCGGACAGAAATAGCGGCAAGTCGCATACAGGATTGATGGGCGCCCTCCGGAACTGGTGGGCGCCCTTTTTGTTTCCGCCATACGCATGCAAGGGCTTTGCCCCGGGGGCAAAATATTCTGAAATCAGTATTTCAGTCTACTTATAGAATTGACAGGTGGCACCTTCTGGTGTGCATGGGCGAGGAGTGGTGAGGCGGACACCCGTCCATGCCTGCCACCCCGTCAGCGGGACCGGAAGAGCAAAGGGTGACGATGGGTATCGAAAGAAACGAGAAGATCGCGGTGATCGGCGCGGGACTGATGGGCACAGGCATCGCGCACGCATTCGCGGCCGCGGGCTTTCAGACTGTCGTGGCCGATACCAGCGCGGAGGCGCGCGATCGCGCCCGCGCGGCGATAGACGCTATTTTCGCTGACGGAATCCGCCTGGGCAAGATTGCAGATACCGATGCGCGGGATGCCCGCGCGCGCCTCTCCTTCGTGGAGCAGGCGGCACATGCGGCCGCCGGCGCCGATCTGTGCGTCGAGACGGCTTCCGAACAATTGCCGATCAAGCTCAAGATCGTCGAGGACATCGGAGCGGTGATGGCGCCGGACGGCATCATCGCAACCAATTCCTCGGCGCTGAGCGTCACCCGAATCGCCACGGCAGCGCCCGACCCGGCGCGCGTGATCGGCATGCATTTCTTCAACCCGGTCCATAAGATGAAGCTGGTGGAGCTTGTGCTGGGTATCGGCACATCGTCCGATACGCTGGAACGCATGCGCCGATATTCCGCCGCACTGGGCAAGGAATCGATCGTGGTCAACGAGGCGCCGGGCCTCACCACCAGTCGCATGTCCGCGCTTGCCGGCAACGAGGCGATGTACATGCTGATGGAAGGCACGGCGACGGCCGAGGACATCGACACCGCCATGCGCATGGGCTTCAATCATCCCATGGGACCGCTTGAACTGGGCGACCTCACCGGATGGGACACGCGCCTTTCGGTGCTGGAATATCTGCATCGCACGCTGGGCGAGAAATTCCGGCCCTGCCCCCTCATCGTGAAGATGGTTGCCTCCGGCCGAATCGGGCGCAAGGCCGGTCATGGCGTGTATCGCTATGAAGACGGCAAGAAGGTTCCCGGTTCGGGCCTGAGAGCGCACCTGCTGTGACGAACACCTTCATCATCGAGGCGGTCCGCACCCCGATCGGCCGTTTCCGCGGCAGTCTTTCGGGCGTGCGCGCCGATCATCTGGGCGCGCTGGTGATCCAGGAAGTCATCGGGCGAGCCCGCCTTCGTCCCGATCAGGTTGATGATGTCGTCTTCGGCTGTGTCACCCAGGTCGGCGAACAGAGCGCGAATATCGCCCGCACCTCGCTCCTCGCCGCCGGCTGGCCGATCGAGATTCCGGGAATGACGGTGGATCGCAAATGCGGGTCCGGCGAGGCTGCGGTTCATGTCGCCGTCGGCGAGATTGCGTCGGGAATGGCGGAGATCGTGATCGCGGGCGGCGCGGAATGCATGTCCAGGGTGCCGATGGGCGGCAACCTGGATGTCCACGGCAAGGCTTTCGGCTGGAAAATGGGCGAGCGGTTCGATCTGGTCGGCCAGGGCGAGGCGGCGGAACGGCTGTGCGACGTCTATGGACTGACCCGCGATATGCTCGACGATTACGCCATCGAAAGCCACCAGCGGGCCGCTCGCGCCGCTGATGCCGGGCATTTCGACCGGGAAATCGTGCCCGTGCCGGTCACCGACCTGCGCGAGAAGGATCTGGCGGGCGCGACAGCCGATCTCCGCTCCGACGAGACCATTCGGCGCGATACCAGCCGCGAAAAGCTTTCGAACCTCAAGACCAGTTTCCGATCCGAGAATGGGAGGGTCACCGCCGGGAACGCATCCCAGATCTCGGACGGCGCGGCGGCACTGCTGCTGATGTCCGAACATAAGGTCGCCGAGCTTGGCCTCAAGCCCCGGGCACGCATCATCGGCACCATCACCGTCGGATCGGACCCCGAACTCGTGCTGACGGGGCCGATGTCCGCCACCCGCAAGCTTCTGGATCGCGTCGGGCTTTTCTGCGATGCGATCGATATCTTCGAGGTGAATGAGGCTTTCGCGCCCGTGCCAATCGCGTGGATGCGCGAACTGGGCGTCGGGCATGATCGGCTGAACGTCAATGGGGGAGCGATCGCGCTCGGTCATCCGCTCGGCGCAACGGGCGCGCGCATCATGACGACCATGTTGAACGAGCTGGAGCGGCGGGGCGGTCGCTATGGATTGCAGGCGATCTGCTGCAACGGCGGCCTTGGCACCGCAACATTGATCGAGCGCCTCGACTGATACGAAAGACATGACGTGGCACAGATTGTCACGGATTTCGGGATAGGCTAGATTTGTGAGCTAAGGTATCGTCACGCATCCAATTTTTTCGGAGCATGTAATTTGGTGAATCGAGCTGTTGGTGCCAGCGCAGTTTCCCAACGGGCCCAGAGGAAGAAAAAGGCTGCGCCGGAAGACAGGGAGAACCAGGTCGATGACAATCCCCGGATCGTCATCGTCAAGCCAGCCGCGAACACGATACGAATATTGCGGTATCTGAGCGAGGCCGGTGGCTCGGCTCGTGCCATCGCCATTGCCAGGCATCTGTCGATCAACGCCAGCACCTGCTTCAACATCCTGCGGACGCTGGTGCTGGAGGAAGTCGTCGATTTCGATCCCCTGTCGAAAACCTATTCCACGGGCCTTGGTCTTTCCAGGCTGGTTGGCAGCCTGCTGACGGAGGGGCAACGCCTCCAGGCGACGGTGCCGCTGATGCGCGACCTCGCCGCGCAGTTCAACGTGACTGTTTCCCTGTGGAAGAGGCTGGGTGAGGACCGGATCGTGCTCGTCCGCTGCGTTCCAAGTCCGTCGGACGTGCGGATCGAGATGGCGGAAGGCCAGCGATTGCCCATATTGATGGGAGCAACAGGCCGGATCATGGCCGGACACAGCGGCTTCGACAAGAAAGCGCTTCGAAGTATGTTCAAGACTCTGCGTTGGCAGCGCCCGCTTTCGTTCGAGGATTATGTCGCCCAGGTCAGTGAAGCCCGGGGCCGTGGCTGGGCGATAGATGAAGGCTTCTATGCCAGCGGCATGCGGTCATGCGCGGTGCCCATCCGTGACAATATGGGGGACGTGATCTTCAGCTTGTCCACCGCGATGTTCCTCGGCCAGCATAACGACAAGACGCTGGAACGCCTGGGTCAGGCGATGATTGAGCTGGCGCCAAAGCTCAGCCGCATTCTTTTCTAGTGAACCGCGCCGGAAGTCGGGCACCTGTTTTCAGAAAAAACGGTGCGATAACAAAAGGCGTTCTGATCCAGCGGGCGGGGAAATGCTCAAGCCCTTTCCCGAGATCGCTTTCACTCCCAAGCCGCGCACCTCTCCGCTCGTGGCGGGGCGCCAAAGATACTTCCGAAATTGAATGAACCGACCGTCCCTCGCGGCCAGTTGAGCACGTTCTTGTAAATTATTTTATTTCAAGAATGCAATTCTTTATATAGACTTTATCTCTCGGTGCCGCTATGCGTTCGCGCCCATGCGACAGGTGGACGCCACCATCGATTTCGGGACTCTCTTTCCGTGCCAGCCTCTCAATTCCGCTTTGCTCCCGTGCCTCCCGAAGCCGAAAGGCTCCGGCCGGAAATCCGGGCTTTCCTGGCCGATGAGCTTGGGGATTTTCCTCCGTCGCGACGCGCGGATTCATGGATGGGGTTCGACGCCGGGTTCAGCCGCAAGCTGGGCGAGAAAGGGCTGATCGGCGTCGCCACGCCGACGCGCTATGGCGGCCGGGGCCTGGGCGCCTTCGCCCGCTATGTCGTCAATGAGGAGTTGTTGGCGGCCGGCGCGCCGGTTTCGGCCCACTGGATCGCCGATCGCCAAAGCGCGCCCCTGATCCTGCGCTATGGCACCGACGCCCAGCGCGAACGGCATTTGCCGGCGATCAGCCGCGGGGAATCCTATTTCTGCATAGGTATGAGCGAGCCCGATTCGGGTTCGGATCTGGCCTCCATCGGCACGCACGCTTCCCGGACGGGGGGCGGCTGGGTGCTCGACGGCCGCAAGATCTGGACGACCAATGCCCATCGCTCACATTTCATGATCGCGCTCGCCCGCACCGGGGAACGCAGCGGCGATCGGCACGGCGGCATGTCCCAGTTCATCATCGACTTGTCGCTGCCGGGCGTGACCATCCGTCCAATCCGCGATCTCACCGGCGCGGAGCATTTCAATGAAGTGTTCTTCGATTCCGTGGAATTGGGTCCGGACGCGCTGATCGGCGAGGAAGGTCGCGGCTGGGATCAGGTGATGGCCGAACTTGCCTTTGAACGCAGCGGGCCGGAACGTTTCCTGAGCGCGATGGCACTGATGCACACGCTGATCGACCGTATCGGACAGCAGCCGGACGCGATGCAAGCACATCATATCGGTCGCATGACGGCGCGCCTGTTCGCCCTGCGTTCGATGTCGCTCGCCATCACCGAGGAACTCGGCGCGGGGCGCGATCCCAGCTGGGCGGCGACCTGCATGAAAGATATCGGCACCACGCTGGAACAGGAGCTTCCCGAACTCGCCATGTTGCTCATCGATGACGAGCCCCGGGTGGCCAGCGGCAGCGACCATCAGCAGGTGCTGTCATGGCTCATGCAGTTGGCTCCCTCTTTCTCGCTGCGCGGTGGCACCCGTGAGATTTTGCGTGGCATCCTTGCTCGCGGACTGGGACTTCGCTGATGCGGGAAGATTTCGAAATAACCGCCGAACGGCTGCTGCGTGACCTGGTCACGCCGGATCTGCTTGCCGCCGCCGGGCGTGGAAACTGGCCGGAAAGGCTATGGGGCGCGATCGAGGAAAACGGATTCTGCCTGGCGATGACAGCCGAGGAACAGGGTGGAATCGGCGCGCGCTGGAGCGACACCCTTGCGCTGGTGCGCGCTGCCGGAAAGTTCGCCGCGCCCATCCCTCTCGTCGAGGCCATCTTCGCGAATTGGCTGCTCAGTCGCTGCGGCATCGCGCCCGTTTCCGGCCCGCTCAGCTTCGCGAGTGCCGAAGGCGCCCTGTCGAACGGCCGCTTCAGCGGGGTTCTGTCCGACGTCCCCTGGGGCGGCCAGGCCGACCATGTCGTCACTACCGCCAATTCTCGCCTGCTGCTGTTGCGGACGGGGGACGCACATGTCACGCGCGCCTTCAATATAGCGGGCGAGCCACGCGACATGCTCCGTTTCGAGGATGCTGCGCCCGCCATCGACGCACCGTTGCCCGATGGGATCGACGACGAGGCCCTCCGCCTCGGAGGGGCCATGCTGCGAGCGGGTCAGATCAGTGGGGCCTTGCTGCGTACCCTGGACATTGCCGTCGATTATGCCGGACAACGGGTGCAATTCGGCAAGGCGATCGGCAAATTCCAGGTGATCCAGCATCGTATCGCCCTGCTTGCCGAAAGCGTCGCGCTGACGACCGCCGCCGTCGAAGCCGCCTTCGCCCTGGCGTCCGATATTCTGCCGACGCTGCCGGTCGCCTCTGCCAAGGTGGTCGCGGGCGAAGCCGC
>Ga0180221_1000941_pt1 | contig 21693 bp, 25 predicted proteins | sample eDN5th37CKraftMG_FD_151339 | JGI IMG/M metagenome (GOLD analysis project Ga0180221, IMG submission 151339) | Enriched Miracle-Growth compost microbial communities from Emeryville, California, USA - eDNA 5th pass 37_C Kraft MG (version 2) (version 2) ...
AAACCTTTATAGAGCGTAAGATAGTGAGGGCTACCTTACCGCTCCGTTTCCACCACATGAAAGTTTCGTAAGGTTACGAATAACAAGCGCAGGCGACCAGTGCCTATTTGCCGTCCAGCAGGCGCGAGAGCTCAGCCTTTTCGCTTTCCGTAAGCGGCTTTGGCGCCTCCCCCACCCGCTTGCGTCCGCGAAAGGCAAAAACCAGCGCTGCAGCACCGATCAGCAATATGGCGACAGGAAATCCCCACAGCACAACGGTACGCGCACTAAGACGCGGCTTCAAAAGCACGAACTCTCCGTAACGGTCGACGATAAAGTCCATTACCTGTTCGTCACTATCGCCTTCCTTCAGCCGGTCACGGACAAGAATACGCAGATCGCGGGCGAGCTCGGCATTGGAATCGTCAATGGATTCGTTCTGGCACACCATGCAGCGCAATTCGCCGGAAATGGCGCGGGCGCGCTTTTCAAGCACCGGATCGGACAGGACTTCATCCGGATTGACCGCGAGCGCCGCGGTCCCCTGAAAGGCCAGAGCGGCGCCAAGCAGAAGTGCTGCAAATGCCGACCGCTTTTTCATGCTGCGGCCTCCGCCTCTGGTCGAACCGATTTGCGGCTGCGCGATGGCGCGCCGACCCGGAGACGACGATCAGCCAGGGAGAACAGCGCACCCGCCATCATGACGAGCGCGCCATACCAGATGAGCGTAACATCCGGCTTCCACCATATGCGCACCACGACCGAACCATCACCTGGTTCATCGCCAAGCGCAACATAGACCTGGCTGAACCACAGTGTCTTGATACCCGATTCAGTCGTGGGCATCTGGCGCGCCGGGAAGAAACGCTTGGACGGTTCGATCTGTCCAAGGCTGCGCGAACTGGAATCGAGCAGCGTGAACGTGCCGCGATTTTCGGTGAAGTTGGAGCCAGTCAGCGGGCGCAGGCCTTCAAAGCGCAGCGTATAATCCTGCACCTTGGCTGTGTCACCCGGACGCATTATCAGTACACTTTCCGTACCGAAAGTGGTCACGCTCACAATGCCGAGCAGTGTCACGCCAAGCCCGATATGGGCAAGCGCCGTACCGAAAACCGAGCGCGGCAAACCCTTGAAGCGCGCCAACGCCTTGCTCGCGGAGACCTTGCCTATGCCAGCCTTGAGAACGAGATCCGTCAGGCTGCCGAAAATCAGCCATGCCGCAAGCCCGATGCCGCAGGCGGCGAGAACCGATTTCGCCGATGTGCTCCACAGAACGATTGCCGCCGCCACAAGGGAGAGCGCGAAAGCCGCCATCAGACGCTGTGACACGCCGTAAAGATCGCCGCGCTTCCAGGCGAGCAGCGGACCGAAGGGAACCGCAAAAAGAAGCGGGATCATCAGCGGGCCGAACGTCATGTTGAAGAACGGCGCGCCAACGGAAATCTTGTCGCCGGTCATCACTTCCAGCAGCAGCGGGTAAAGCGTGCCGATCAGCACGGTCGCAGCCGCGGTCGTCAGGAACAGATTGTTGAACACCAGCGCACCTTCGCGCGAAATCGGATGGAAGATGCCGCCTGCTGTCAGGCTCTGCACCCGGAGCGCGAAGAGTGACAGCGACCCGCCAATGAAGATCGCAAGAATTGCCAGAATGAAGAGGCCGCGTCCCGGATCGGTGGCGAAGCTGTGAACCGAGGTCAGAACGCCGGAGCGGACGAGGAAGGTGCCAAGCAGCGACAGCGAAAAGGTGAGGATCGCAAGCAATACGGTCCAGATTTTCAGCGCCGAGCGCTTTTCCATCACGAGGGCGGAATGGAGCAGCGCGGTGCCGACCAGCCACGGCATGAAGGATGCGTTTTCAACCGGGTCCCAGAACCACCAGCCGCCCCAGCCAAGCTCGTAATAGGCCCAGTAGGAACCCATGGCGATGCCGCCGGTCAGGAACATCCATGCGAGAAGCGCCCACGGACGCACCCAGCGCGCCCATGCAGCATCGAGACGCCCTTCGATCAACGCCGCCACTGCAAAGGAGAAGCAGACCGAAAAACCGACATAGCCGAGATAAAGCAGCGGCGGGTGGATCGCGAGACCGATGTCCTGAAGGATCGGATTGAGATCGCCGCCCTCCATCGGAGCCGGAAAAATGCGGGTGAACGGATTCGAGGTGAAGATGATGAATGCCAGAAAGGCAACGCCGATCCACCCCTGCACCGCAAGCACATCGGCGCGCAACGTTTCAGGCAGATTGCCGGAAAAGACCGCCACCAGCGCACTGAAGAAGGTGAGAATGAACACCCAAAGCAGCATGGAGCCTTCGTGATTGCCCCAGACGCCGGTGATCTTGTAGAGGAGCGGCTTTTGCGAGTGCGAGTTTTCGACCACATTCAGGACCGAGAAATCCGACACCACATAGGCATGGACAAGCACCGCCGATGCAAGGCAGATCAGCGCGAAGACCGCAATTGCCGTCGGCACGGCGACTGCCATCAGCTGTGTATCACGGCGATGCGCGCCGACCACCGGCACGATCGATTGGACAATCGACAGTGCCAGTGCCAGAACCAGAGCAAAATGGCCGATCTCGACGCTCATTTGCAGTCTCCATCAGGCACGTAACCGGACATCGCCGGTTTGGATGCGCCAATCATTTGTTTTTACGCATTTCCGAACGCAAAACCGTTTCACGCTTTTGCCGGAAATGCTCTTTCCGTTACTTGCCTTCCCAGACGCCCTTTTCCTTCAGGCTGTCGGCAAGGTCCTTGGGGATGTAATTCTCATCGTGTTTCGCCAGCACGTTGTCGGCGCGGAAAACCCCGCCATCTCCGAAACGCCCTTCGGCGACGACGCCCTGCCCTTCGCGGAAGAGATCAGGCGGAATGCCCTCGAAAACAACCTTCACGGTCTTGATCGTATCGGTCACAGTGAAGCGCAGTTCGCTGCCCTCGCGGCTCACGGACCCTTCCTCCACGAGACCGCCGAGACGGAATCGGGAGCCGGAGGCCATATCCTGTTCCGTCAGGTCGGCAGGTGTGCGGAAGAAGCGGATATCCTGACTGAAGGCCATCAGCATCAGCCCGACCGCCGCTGCCAGAACAGCCAGCGCACCGCCGATCAGAAACAGGCGCTTGCGCTTTCTCTGGCTTACGGTGCGGGCAAAATGAGCCGCCGGTTTGCTTTTGCGTGCGTTATCGTCTGCGGTCGCGCTCATTTTTGTGCGTTCCCTGCCTTTAGCTCTAGTCCAAGGCCGGCTGCGAAACTCTCAAGGTTCGTCCGGCTCTCGCCTTCGAGGGCTGTCATTCCGCGACTGAGAGCGTCAAGCGCTGCGTCGCGGCGGTTGAGGATCATATAGGAGCGCACAAGGCGCTTCCAGCCTTCGACATCACCGCTATTCTGGCGAAGACTTTCATCGAGACGTTGAACCATGCCTTCGATCATCGCCTGACGGTCTTCGGGGCTGAGCGTCGAAGCGGCATCAACATCGTCCGCCGTCGGACCCTTCGGCTGCTGCTGACCGGCTGCGGGATCGCGAAGCCGGGCGATAGCCTGTTCGATCTGGCCGCGCCACGGCGCATCGGCAGGCGCTTTATCAAGGAAAGCCTGCAGGCGATTGGCCGCCAAATCCATGCGACCATCCTGCATCTCGCCTTGTGCGAGATAGAATTGCGGGCGCACGTCATTCGGTTCGAGATCTGCGGCTTTCTTGAAAAAGCCTTCGGCCTCGGCGGTGACGGTGCCGCCGGAAGCGGTTGCAAGCGCTTCACCCAGCCCCAGAACGCGCGGGAAATTCTCGCCCGCGATACGAATGGAACTGCGATAGGCATTGACGGCATCCGCAGCACGGCCAAGCCGCAGGTAAATCGGCGCCAGCACATCCCATCCGCGCACATCGTCGGGATTCTGGGCCAGATGCGCTTCGGCGCGCGCCACCAACTCATCGACAGAGCCCCGATCCGCGCTCGCCGAGAGCCGCTCGGCGAGCGGCATGGACGGCATGTCCGGCTTGCCGAATAGCGGATAGATGCCCCAGGCGATCAATGGAACGGCGAGCACGGCCACAAAGGCCAGCAAACGGCCTGGCGCCGCCTTGCCGGCAGCTTCCACCGCCTCCTTGCCTGACTTTTCGGCATTCAAAATGCGACGTGAAATTTCGATGCGGGCCTGCTCGGCGCTCTGCGGATCGATCATGCCTCTTGCTGCGTCAGCCTCGACTTCGCGCAACTGATCCCGATAGACCTCAAGATCGTTTTTTTCCGCAGGCAGGAATGCCTGTTTGCGCCGCGTGAGAGGCAACAAAACAGCCAGAGTGGCTGCCAATGTCAATAGTGCTGCAATAAGCCAGAATCCCATGGCTACGACTTAAGCGCAGCCAAGGGAAAAACCAACCACTACCTGCAGTAAGTTGCCACCTAGGGCAATTCGCCGCAAAGGTAAGGTTGAGGAATCAGGTCAATGGGGTCCAACTGCCGTCCGGATTGCGACATGCCGTTCCGCGCGCAGTCTGCTGCGATCCGCCGACAGTGAAGCTATGCGAATACTGACGGCAATTCTGGGAGCCGACCTGATAGGGCTGCGCCGCCGTCACATCACCCGAATTCGATCCGCTGCCGCTCCAGGAAACGACCTTTCCGGCTGGCGAATATTCAAGCGCGCGGTATTCCGCCTCCAGCGCCTTCTTGCGGTCGGCTGCATTCAGTTGATTTGCAGAGCCGCCGAGAAGACCATTGCCGAGCGGCGTCAACAGGCTGGTTTCGGGCTTCTGCGCCGCCGAGCCGCCGCCCAGCGAGCCAAGCCCGATTCCCTTGCCGCTGGTCGTGCCGCAAGCTGACAAAGCAAGCGCCACGGCAAACATCGTCGAAGCAACTGAAACCGGGTGAGACAACCTGGATACCATCACCATAACAACCAGCCTTCATAAACAATTAGCATGCACACTATAACGGCATGTGGCTTTTCAATTTATCTTCTAGTTCGCTTTCAGCCAAAAACAACCGTCAATCTTCCGTCAGGGGCAACAGGACCCGGACTTCCAGTCCACCGAACGAACTCTTGCCCAGATTCAAGCCTCCGCCATATTCGCGCACGGTGTCTTGTACGATTGCCAGCCCCAGCCCGGTTCCGGGTTTCGTTTCATCGACGCGACTGCCGCGTTTCAGCGCCGCCTCGATCTTGTCCGACGCCAGCCCCGGCCCGTCATCTTCTATCAGAATTTCGAACTGGCGTTGCTCGCCGGTAACAGGAGCGAGCCTGATATTGATGCGTTTGCGGCCCCATTTACCGGCGTTCTCCAGCAGGTTGCCGACGATTTCTTCCAGATCCTCGCGCTCCCCCGCGAAAACCGCATCCGGCAAATCATTTCGGAAGGTAACGCTGAAAGCCGGATTGAGTTTGGCCGTCACCCGCTGCATACGCTCCAGAACGGGCGTTACGGGCGTGCGAAACACAACGCTGTCGCGCTGCGCGGCAATGCGCGCGCGTTGCAGATAATGCTGGATCTGCACCTGCATCGCTTCGCTTTGTTCCTGGACAATGCGCCCATGTTCGCCGCCCATGCTCCGCGCTTCATTGACCAGCACCGAAAGTGGTGTCTTGAGGGAATGGGCGAGATTGCCGACCTGCGTTCGCGACCGCTCCATGATGCGGCGGTTGTTTTCGATCAGCGCATTCATTTCCGTGGCGAGCGGCGCAATCTCGACGGGCAGCGACGCATCGAGCTTTGAGGAGCGCCCCTCGCGAATGTCGGCCAGCGACTGACGCACCTTGTCGAGCGGGCGCAGACCGAACAGGATCACGGCGGCGTTGATAAGAATGCTGCCGATGCCGAAAATCGCCAGATAGATGGCGAGGCGGGTTCTGAAATCGGATATTTCCTTGAGAACTTCGCTGAGATTTCCCATGACGCGAAAACGCGCGACGCGATTGGCGGTATCCAGAACCACTTCCGTTTCAACGATGAAAAGTTCCTCGCCGTTCAGTCCCGGCAAAGTGTAGCTGCGCATGAAGGAACTGTCGAAAGGTGCCTGCGCGACGGGCATTTCGGGCACCAGACGTCCGACGAGAGAAGGCGACTGAAGTTTTCCGGTAAGATTTGGCGTGACGGGATCGACAGACCAGTACCAGCCGGAAAGCGGACTGGAATAACGCAATTCGCCAAGCTCGGGCCGCCCCTGCAGCGTACCGTCACCGGAAATGCTGACGGCACCGACGAGGCTGAACAGATGGGCGGTCAGGAGCCGCTCAAAATTGCTGCGCGCCGCTTCGCCGTATAGCGAGCCGATAAAGGTCGCCACCACCACAAGGGCGACGATGACCCAGATCGTTGAGAGGGTGACGACGCGGACCGCGAGCGAACGCAGCGGAGGAAAGACGCGAAGAAGCTTCAGCTGTCGTTGCCTTTCGTTTCGCCCCCGCCTTCCGAACGGATGCGGTAGCCCATGCCGCGCACGGTCTCGATCAGGTCCACGCCCATCTTCTTGCGCAGGCGACCGACAAAGACTTCGATCGTGTTGGAATCGCGGTCAAAATCCTGATCGTAAAGGTGCTCCACCAGTTCGGTGCGCGACACCACCTCGTCCATGTGGTGCATCAGATAGGACAAAAGCCGGTATTCGTGCGAGGTCAGCTTGAGCGCGACGCCATTGATGCTGGCTTTCGATGTTTTCGTATCGAGATAGAGCGGCCCGCAGACAAGTTCGGACGATGCATGGCCAGCCGCACGACGGATCAGCGCGCGCAACCGCGCCAGCACTTCCTCGATATGGAAAGGCTTGGCAACATAATCATCGGCGCCCGCATCGATGCCTGCAACCTTGTCGCTCCAGCGGTCACGGGCGGTGAGCATAAGAACGGGCATGGCGCGGCCGCTGCGCCGCCAGCGTTCCACAACACTGATGCCGTCCATGCGCGGCAGGCCGATATCAAGTACCACCGCATCGTAAGGCTCGGTATCGCCCAGATGATGGCCTTCTTCGCCGTCATAAGCGCGGTCGACCACATAACCGGCGGCGGCCATCGCTTCCGCAAGCTGCCGGTTCAGGTCCTTGTCGTCTTCAACGATCAGGATACGCAAGCGGACGTTCTCCCCTCAACAAATGCAGAACAGCAACGAAAACCGTTGTTATTGAGCGGGAACAGCCACTTCAACGCGGCGCGGGCGTTCGCCATCACGGCCCGGCACCAGCACGACGATGACGCACATGGGACGACCATTTTGCGTCGTGGCGGTTGCCTTGGCCAGCTGGCCACCCTGCTGGGCAGCCACCTGTTCGCCGACCGCGGCGCAATCACCGGCGGCAGCGACAATGAGATTGGACTTCTGCGGCACCGTCATCGGCAATGCACCGGCACTGACCGGCAGCAAGCCAATACTAACCGCGAGAAGCGCGAAAACTTTGAGAGCAGGGTTCTGTTTCATCATGCCGCCTTATATAGCGCCCAACAGCTGAATGATGCATGAACAACCAAACCTCTTGCGGGCCCAAAGGAAAAATCAGCCTCTGACTATCACGGTTTGTGTAATTATGAAATGCGCGATGTTGCCCCGATGCGCCCGATAATCGTAACAATTCCGGCAATTGCGGTCGCCAGTTGCAGCAGAACATCCGTTAGCGCGCCTTGATCGATCAGATCGGTTGCCACACCGAAAACACCGGCAAGCGAGAGAAAAAGCGCGACGAGACCAGCCCAGACCGTGCGCGAAAGATACCATGATTTATCTGCGTTCATGTTTTTTCCTGTCAGTTGATCATTGCCGGAACGTCGAGACACGCAAAATCGCCCGGTCCGCTCTTTGCGCCGATCATTGCAACCCGAAACTGGAAAGCAGCCCCGAATGCCGCATTGCCAAGATCAGCTTGCCTTTCCGCCGCGCCGTAAATCCATGAAGGCGCCAATGCCTGGCTGGCTCGCACCAGCGTGTCGCTCCGCCAGATTTCGATGCGGTAGGCCTCGCGTTCTTCGTCAAGCGGAATATCTTCGCCAAACCAGTTATCGGGCCAACCGTCGGCATCGATCCGCCCGCGCCTGATCCAGTTGAAGGACAGGTCGCCATTCGCCAGCCGTTCCACTTTCAAATGGACGGGGCTGAGCGGACGCAAGCCCCGCAGACCGCCGCTCGACCGGACCGTATCGAAAAACTCGTCCGAAAAGACCTTGCCGGATGTTCCGACACGCCAGTTCAGCTCAAGCCCGATTTCGGAGACCTGCAAACCGACTGGCACAACCGCGCCGTCCAGCAATATGAAGGGTGTTTCGGCGTCCTTCGCGACCGATGCGGCCGGTTCCGTCCCCAATTGTCCGCGCAAAAGGCGCGTCAGTTTCCAGCGATTCTGACCGATTTCCTCAGCCTCCAGAAACTGGAACACCTCCCATTCGCCGTTCGGTGCGCGCAGCAGGCCCGTATTGGCTCCGTTCAGTATCTGCGTCATTGGCCGCGATTGCAGCTCGCCTGCATAAAGCGCAACCTCAACCGACTGCCCCTCTATCAGGCGTCCGCTGGGAGCGCCTTCCAGCGGCGCGGTCAGTTCGCCCATGATTGCACGATCCTGCACGATGATGCGCTCCGCAAAGCCGTCATCTGAAGGTGACGCGAACACAGCCGCGCCGCGCCACGGCCTTGCATGACAGGCAATGCGGAATTGTCCGGCAGGCTCCTCCGCGCCCGGCCAGAGCGGCAGGTCGATCAGATGAAAGATCGGCTTCATATCGAGAGCTGGACCGCCGCCGGGACTGGTCGGCGTTTTGCCGTGATCGGCAAAGGCGATGTTCGGCGCCAGCGCCACAGCGCGGACAGTACGAACCTCTCCGTCATCCAGTCCTGTCACGACATAATTGCGCTCGCCGCCCACGATTCCGAGCCGCACGCGGTCGCCGACATGAAGGGCTGCCATCGACCATGGCAGCGCGAAATCCACCGAGCGCCGCTCTGCGTAGCGCCGCGCCATCCAGGCTTCGGCGAGCGCTGTTGCCTGCCCCTGTTCCATGACGCCGGAGAGGCTCAACGTTTCCGTGCCTTGCCCCTCCACACGGCGCACCGAAGCCCCGGCAATCTGGAAATCCCGCAGCGGATCGTTGCAGTAAAGCTCTGCCACGGAGGGCAGATCGCCCCGGTCTTCGAGCGTGATTGTGAGCGCCTCCCGGTCATCCGGTTGGACGAAATCGGACAGTTGGAGCGCCGCCCCCGCACGGGTGATGCTTTTGAACACGAAACGCCCGGCCTGCTCATAGCCATGAACGCCAAAGGCATTCAAAAGCGGTTCCAGCACGCCCCGCGCACTCGCTGGCTCGCTGATGACGAAACCGGAAAGACAACCGTCTGCGCCAGCGCAATCCGCTTCCGGCAAGCCAAAATCCTTGAGGATGCCCGCAATCAACTCGTCCAGCGCCACACCGCTGATGCGCCCGTTCAGCCAATGGCCAAGACGCCAGTTTTCCGTATCGCCCCAGATATCGGCAGCAAGCGGAAACTCCGGAAACGGCCTCGTATCCCATGACCACAAGTAGATGCGGTCCATATCCAGCATCGGCCCGCCATAGAGCGGGGAAACGGGATTATTGTCCTGCCAGTGGCGGTAATGCGCGCGCAGAAAGCGGTCCATGCCGATATCGGCGCGTGAGCCGTTTGAAAAATACGGCGTCGCATTTTCTGACGATTTTGGATCGGGAAAGACATTGGGCTGGTTCGGCCCCTTGTCGACGGCGGGACAGCCAAGCTCCGTGAACCAGAACGGCTTCGACTGCGGTATCCACGCCGTCGGTTGCGCAGCTTCGGCCCCTGCGATGCGGTTATAATGCCGGTTGCTCCACCAGCCTTCGAGGTCCTTGTAGCGATAGACCCATGGCTTGCCCGCCAGACCGTCCGAAATGGGCGAACGCCTGCGGGTCTCGCGGTCATCGGCATTTGCGTAATACCAGTCATAGCCCTCGCCGGATGACACCTGACCTGCAAGCCCATCCAGATCATAGGCCGTCGCGAACCCGTCCGGGTTGCCCTTGTCGAGATCGCTGTCACGCCAGTCGGCAAGCGGCATATAATTGTCGATGCCGATGGCATCGATGGCGGGATGAGCCCAGAGCGGGTCGAGATTGAAGAACAGGTCGCCGCTGCCATCCTGCGCCTGATAGCCGAAATATTCCGACCAGTCCGCGCCATAGGTGATCTTGCAACCATTGCCGAGCTTTGCCCGCATTTCGGCGGCAAGCGTGCAAAGATGCGCGACGAAGGGAAAGCTGTCCTGTCCGTCGCGGATGCTGGTCAGCCCGCGCAGCTCCGACCCGAGGAGAAAGGCGTCCACGCCACCGGCTTGGCTGGCCAGACCGGCGCAATGGTTGAGAAAGCGGCGATAGCCCCATTGTCCCTCGACAAAGGCTCGCACCTGTTCGCCAGCAGCAGGCGTCTTGTCCGGCGAACCGGCGACACCGATGGCAGGATGACAGGTAATGCGCCCGCGCCACGGATAGGCGGGCTGGCCAGTGCCGCCATAGGGCGACGGCAGTTGATTGCCTTCCGGCACATCCATCATGATGAAAGGGTATAAAGTTACCTTCAGCCCACGCGCTTTCGCATCGCGAATGGCGGCAATCACGCTTTGATCGGATGGCGTTCCGCCATAGGCCGCGCCCTCGCCGCTTGTGGAGATAAGATGTGCGTCGGCCCGCGCTACATTTTCCACTTTCCAGACACGGCTTGGCTTGCGGGCTGAAAGCGCGGTCACACCGGGGCGAATGCGGCAGGAACCGGCGCGCAGATCATCGCCGAACCATGGCAGCACAATCGCGACATGGCGCAAGTTCGGGCAAAGCGCCTGCAACTCATCCATCGAAGCCGCCCAGTCGCTGCGGGCGCGCAGAATATTGCGGTTGATCCAGCGCTTCTGACCGGCAAGCGGTTCGTCGCTCACCGGATCGGGCGACAGCCCGAATTCCGTCGAGCCGGGGATCAGCGCCACTGCCCGGATGGCCCCTGCAACCTTGCCGACGGGCCGCATCACCTCGAACTGGAACTGCGGCAGGCGGTTGCCGAACCGGTCGAGCGGGATGCGCTCAAACACCACATAGGCCGTGCCGCGATAGGCGGGCGCATTACCCGCCCCCTGCTTTGCCTCGATCAGCGGATCGGGAGCCTGTGTCTGCGTGCCGCGATAGATCCGCATCTCGATCTCGGTGAGATCGAGTTCCTGCCCATCGGCCCATATGCGGCGAATGCCTGCAATCGCGCCTTCGGCGACCGCATAGGCGGCATTGCCGAAATAGCTGTAGTTCGTGACTTTCGGCCCACCCTTGCCGCCCTGACGCTCCGTTGTCTTCCGTTCCTCGAAACGGGTCGCCCAGATGAGCGTGCCTGAAACCCGGACCGTGCCATAGACGAAGGGCAGAGCCGCCCCCTCTTCCGCCGTGGCGACACGTCCGCCGTTCAGGCGCGCGCCCTCGACATGACGTGTGGAATTGATGAGCGCATTGTCGATGGCATAGCCGCCCATCGCGCCAAGACCGGCGCCGATAGCGGCACCGACAGGACCGAAGATGCCGCCGACCGCAGCACCCACCGCCTGCAAAACAATTGTGGCCATGAATCAGATTTTCCGTTCGGGAAAGATGAAAATTCCAGCGATACGATTGCGCCATTGCGGCACCAGCGCCGACGCCATTACGCGATGGCCCTGATAGGCATGGATGAAACGGTTATCCTGCGCCATGATGCCTAGATGCTTGGCCGCAAGCCCTGCCCGCCAGCGAAACACGACAAGATCGCCCGGCATTGGCACAGACGAATCCCGCTGGATCATATGGCGAGACGCTGCTTCCAGCATGGGATCGCCGGTCGAAACTTCGGCCCAGTCGGGCGCATAGATGCCGGGGGCTTCCGGCTCGCAGCCGTAAAGCGCTCGCCACACACCGCGCACAAGACCAAGGCAATCGCAACTCACTCCCAACGTGGATGCGCCGTGGCGATAGGGCGTGCCGATCCACCGTTCCGCCTCAGACAGAACCTCGTCAGCCGTCGTCATGATACGAGCGCGCTCCCGTCATATTCACCACCACCGTTGACATAGGCATAGGCCGCGTCATTGCCCGGCAGATGCGGGAAACCGCGAAAATTGAGGCTGTTGCCGAACTTGCCCTTGCAGGTCGCAAAGCTCTTGTCGCAACCGGCAATGATGCGAAATGAATCGCCTTCTCCGACAGGCAGCACCGGCGGTTCGGCAAGCCTGAGAACCTGCCCGGCATGAACAGTCACGCGAACGCTCCGACCGGCATTCGCGCCGCTGGACCAGCTGAGCATCCCTCCTGAAAACCAGCCGGTAGCAAAGTTGTCCAGATGCGTCACTGTCAGGCTCGCACCATCCGTCGCCAGCGCTGTTCCTTCCGCAAAGTAACGGGAATCGTTGATATTGATACCGCAACGGCTGTCGCCCAAATCCGCATCGCAATGGCGCAGCACGCGCCTTCCGCGAACCGCATCGAATGCCGCGGCTGCCCCTTTCAGTTCCATCACGAACCGGCTGCCGGACCGGCTGATCTTGCCAGCCGTCCAGCGGCGCAGAAGCATATGCTGTCCCGGCTTTGACCAGTTGACCAGATAGGCTTCGATGGAAGCGCCGTCATAGCGCCCCTGCTCGATATCCATGTCGCTGATCTTCGCGGATGACAGCACGCCTTCGACCTCGCCGCCCGCCACCGACAGGCCGAGCGCGGTCGAGGCTTCGCTGCTGTTCAGCCCCGTCAGGGGTTCGCAGGCAATCCCCCCCACCTGCAATGTGCGATCATGATCGGTGAAGCCCAGAACAATGCTGTCGCTTCTTCTTATAAGCCAGGCGAAGCAATGGCTTGTCACCTCGCCCTGCAAATGTGATTCAAGTTCTGGCGGCACCGGGATCATATCTTCACCTCTATGATCGGGATCGATGGGATTTCGCCCGCCTGAAATGAGGCGATGCTTGCCGTCAGGCGATCCGTATCGAAACGCACCGGCACATCGAATAGAAATCCGGCGGTAATATTCACACCCGGCGCTGGCACGTAATCCGGCGAAAATGTCACCGTTCCGGCGGCGTGATCGACCGCGAAGGCTTCGCCTTCCGGCATGGCCGCGCCATTGGCCGCGACCAGCACGGAACCCACAACGGGATGCGTGATCGGACGGTCGTAGCTCTCATAATGTTTGACGAGCTGAAAGCTGGCCTTCGCCCCATCACCGATGCCAATCCGCTGATCGGTCGCCTTGGGCGACGCGCTGCCCGCCGCGGACGAAAAGTCGAACGGGTCGCGAAACCGAAACGCATGAAGCGAGCCGCGCCGCGCTTCAAAAAAGGCCAGCACCTGCCTCAGATCGTCCAGCGAGCGCAATCCGGTTCCCGCATCGAAATGACGGCGCGAATGCGCCCATCTGGCGTTGCGTTTTTCCATGCCGGAAGTGAGCGTCACGATTTCGTTGCGCCATTCCGGGCCGCCCGTCGCCCCGAACGAAACGCCGAGCGGAAAGCGCACATCATGAAAGGCTTCAATCATGGTCTCGTTTCCTCACGCACGGTCCCGAAAACCGGTTCCCACTTTTCGGGATCATGCTCAAAGCCTCCTTGCACCGCGACGCACCGCGCCTGCCAGCATTGTCGAAAGCTGCGCTTCCGACTTGCGGAAGGACGACGCATCCGGCGACGTCATGTTGAACACGACTTGGACAGGCTTGCCGCCGCCGCCCGTCGCAACACCTAAGCGACCGTCCGCACCGCGCGCCAGCGGCAGGATGGCTTCGGCCCCCGCCTCGCCCGTCAGGCCGAGCGAACCATTGCCCATGCCGAAATAGGTGGGGCTCGACACCACCCCACCCTTGGCAAAGGGCATGATGCCGCGAATGCCGCTGAAAAGCCCGCCCATCATCGATGAGGTCAGGCTCTGCAATGGCTGCATACCCGCTGAAAGCGCAGTCCCCGCCAGACTGCTGGCGAGGCCGCGCAGCACGTCCTCCAGCCCCTTGCCGGATGTGATTGCGCCTTTCAAAGCCGAAGTCAGGCTGTTGCCGAAGCTCGACGAGCGCTTTTCGAGATCGGTCAAAGCGCGGTCGAAGGCGCTCGTATCCGCGTTGACGGATACGGTAACGGTTTCATCTGTCATCATTCACCTGTCGGGAAAGGCGCGCATCAATGTTTCAAGTGACTGGCGCGAAGGCGCGTCGAAAACCGGCGCGGCGGGGCCGAACGCGGCGTTCAGTTCACGCGGCGTCATCGACCAGAATGCCTGTGGGGTAAGCCGCAGCAGAGCGAAACCCGCCCGCATCGCCTCATCCCAGGGAAAAGGCGGCGCTTGGGGTTTCGATTCAACTGCGGCATTCAAGGGTTTGGCGCAGAATCCTTTTCAGGCGATCCGAAAGTAACCGTCAGCAGCGATGCGACGATGCGGGCAAAGCCTGCTGCCCCGCCTTCCGCTCGCATATCGGCCACGTCGTCCAGACTTACCGTATGTCCGCCGCCGCGAAGCCCGGCGCAGAGAATGCGCTGCATGTCGCGCGCCGAAAGCCGCCCCGTTGAGAAGCGCGCTGTCAAATCCGAAAGATTATCGACCTCGAATGCCGATTCCAGCTCCGCCAGCGCGCCAAGCGTCAGGCAGAGCGTCCAGTCACGGTCATCGAGCCTTGCGGCGACCTCGCCGCGATGGCGATTGACCATCACAGCGCTTCACCGAAGGTGATGAGGCTTGCCGATTCCAGCGCGATCTCGAACGTCACCTCCGCATCGTGGTTGCCGCCATATTCCAGCGCCGTTATCTGGAAAGGGCCGCTGATCGTGCCGAAATCCGGCAGGACAATCTGCCAGTCGCGGATTTCGCCCTCGAAGAATATCCTGCGAACCAGCGCATCGGATGCAGCATCCTTGAAGATGCCCGATCCGCTGACGGATGCGCGCTGCACCCCGCTGCCCGCCAGCAATTGCCGCCAACGCCCGGCGGCGTCGGCGTCCGTCACATCCACGGTTTCGGCGTTGAAGGCGATGCGCTTGGTGCGCAAGCCCGCGCAGGTTTCAAACGTGCCGTCATCGCGTGCCGTCTTGAGCAAGATGTCCTTGCCTCTTTGTGCCGCCATTCAAATCTCCCTGAAATTTAGAGCGCTTTCCGATCTGAATGAATCAGATCGACGCTCTAAATATTTGTTTTAACGCGCATCTTTTCCGAAAACCGGTTCCCACTTTTCGGGATGCACTCTAGTCTGCCGGTTCCGTCACGGCGCGATAGCGCATGGTGCCGAGATAGCTGCCGAGCCCATCGGTATTGCGCGCCAGAACCTCGGTCAGCATCAGGTTCACGACACGATGGCCGCTGACCTCAACCGGCTTTTCATCGAGCGCGGTCGCGATCTTTGCGGCGATATCCAGTACACGCTTGCGCCCGCTTTCCCTGGCCCAGATCTGAATATTGAGAAAATGCTCGCCGCCCTTTTCCGTCGACGTATCCCAATCGCGGCTGGCGGTCTCGCCAAGCGTCACATAGGGAAAAGGCGTTTTCGGCGGAACGTGATCATAGATGCGTTCCCCGCCAATCGATTCAATGAGTTCGTCATCATTCTTCAGAGTCTCAAAAAGTGCTTTCTGCAATGCTGCCGCGCCATTCCTCATGCTTGCCCCCGCCTGCATCCCTGGCTGTTGTCATGCCGGTCAAATCCGAACCCGGCGCCTGTTGAACCGCGATGGCTTCCCGAGCCGCCAGCGCCTTCCAGCGCAGCGCCCGGACAAGGCCATCGAATGTAAGTTGCATCGAAATATTCATCGCCCCTGCTCGCTCGCCAGACAGACGAGATAGCGTTCGCTCTCATCGGGATCGTGGATCGAACGCAGCGCAAATATCCGTCCCGCCTTGCGCAAGCGCATCGCGGTCGAAATGTCCGGGCGGAAGCGCAGCAGGATGCGGTGCGTCACTTCCGGCTGCGGGCGTGTACCGAAATCCTTCTGCGATGTGGAAAGCGGCTCGATCCGCCCCCAGACCATGCCGATCTCGGACCATGTCTCATCATAGCCGCCCATGCCATCCGCCACCGGCTGCATCGCCTCCAGCACCAGCTCGGATGTGAGCTGGCCCGGATCGATGAAAAGCACATTGTTCATAGGGACACCCGCTTCCAGCTATCGATCATCTGGCCGATGACCGGCGGGAAAGAACGCTGCGCGGCATCCGCGTCAACCCCGGCGCGCGATTCGTAAAGATGCGCGACAAGCGTCAGGATTGCATGTTTGAGAGCATCCGGAACCTCGACGCCGCTTTCCCCGAAACCGGCCACGAAATCGACTTCCAGACCTACAAATTCGGCTGCATCCGGGTATTGCGCCATATAAAGACGCTGCGGCCTGCGGCCATGGTGCAGGACGAATTCTTCCGGCGCAAAGCTGATTGCGGTTCCATCGGGCCGATAAGCCACCACGGCTTCCACCGATTTGACGGGATATTTGAACAGGGCGAGGCGTCCGGAGCGCGGCCAGCGGTCAACCCGCAGTCGCCAGGTCTGGTCGATCAGCGACAGGCCGGTTTCAGTCTCGACGATTTCTCGGGCAGTCGCGATGAGACGATGCAGAATGTCGTCTTCGCTGTCGGTGGAAATTCGTAAAAATGCGCGCACGTCGGCTATCGTCACCGGCTCCAGCGCCGGTGGCGTGACAAGAAACATTGTCATGGACTTCCCTCTAAATGATAACTTTCAAATCAGATAGTTAAACACGAACTCCACATGGAGCTTCCCTTGCTTTGGAGCGGGAAACTACCTGCCAAAACCGGCAGGGTAGCCCGGTAATCCACTGCAAAAACTGACAGCTTCCGGCTGTCCGTTCCGTCAGGCGGAGAATTTCAGGAGCTTGATGGCTTCAAAGTCCTGCACGCCGCCGCCGACGCGCTTGGTCGTGTAGAAGAGCACATAGGGCTTGGCGGAATAAGGATCGCGCAGCACACGCACGCCAATGCGATCCACCACCAGATAGCCGCGTCCGAAATCGCCGAAGGCGATGGCCGGGCTGTCGGCTGCGATGTCGGGCATATGTTCGGCCTCGACCAGACCGAAGCCCATCAGTGACGCCTTTTCGCCGACAGCAGATGGCGGTTGCCAGAGATAGTTCCCGTCCTTGTCCTTGAGCTTGCGCAACACGCTCTGCGTCTTGCGGTTCATGACGAAGTTCGCATTCTGGCGGTAACCGGCACGCAGGCCATAGATAAGCTCGATCAGCTTGTCGGACGGGTCTTCATCCGGCAGAGCGCCCGCAACCCCGGTCGCGATATGGCCGATCTTGCCCCAGGCCCAGGCATCATCGGCCACGCTGTCATAGTTCAGGAAACCGCGCGGCTTGTTGACGCCATCGCCGTTAACGAAGGCCGCGCCTTCCTGCTCGGCAAAGGCTGCTTCCACTTCCTCGGCAATCCACTGTTCGACATTGATCGCCGCATCGTCGAGAAGCGAGGACGTCGCCGCCGGCATGGCGTAGATTTCCATGGTCGGGAACTGCAATTCGGCCAGCTTTGCCGAAGCGGTCTGCGGACGCGCATCGGTTTCGCCGACCCAGCCGGTGGCCGGGCCGCTGACCGAGAACGGCTTTTTCAGAACCGCACCGGAAACCTGGCGCACGCTGGAAATGCCGCGGACCGGCGACAGGACGGCGAGCCTGCGTCCGATCTCCGCTTCCAGTTCCGCTGGCACCAGATAGCCGCCATCCGGCCCGGATGCATAGGAATGCGCCTTCTGCTCGATCCCGCGCAGCGCCTGCTCGTCGCCGCGGCGCACATAACCGTCAAAAGCCTGCTTGTGCTCGACATTGACCAGCGGTGCCGCGCCACCCAGCGGCGGACGCGCCTGCTTGAGAACATACTGGTCAAGCGCCGCCTTCTGCTCGTCCAGCGCGCGGTTGATGCGGTCAACCTTGTCGCGCAAAAGCACATCGGCATCGATCCCCTTTTCCACCTTCTTCAGCCGTTCGTCATTGGCTTCGCGAAAGGCCGAGAAAGCCGTCATGAACTCATCGAAAGCCTCGGGTACATCACCATCATTATGGCCAAGCGCCTTCGTTTCCACGCTCTTGGTTTCGAGCGGGATGGTCTGGTTTTCTTCCATTTAGGTCCTGTGATTTTCGTTGTTTCAGATCATTCTAGAGCATTTCAAGTTTTGGTCGAACCATTGAAAATGCTCTATCTATTTGTTTTTACGTATGTCTTTATCCCGAAACCGTTTTCCACTTTCGGGAGACATGCTCTTGCAGCCTCACGCATACGCTGCGCGAGGCTTGTTTCCTGATGCGACAGGCGAGCGTCCCGCCCCTGCCCTTCACCGGCGAGCGCCGCAAAGCCCTTGGCTATGACGGTTTTCGCCGCCGTCCGGCTCAGCCCCGCATCCCGCGTGAGCCAGCGTTCAAATTCACGGATCGTCGGCAGTCCTGCCTTGACGCTGCTGACGCGGGCCTGCGGCAGCATCGGAAAGGTGACGACCGAGATTTCCCAAAGATCGGCTTCGATGATGTGACGCAATCCGGTGCGCGCATCCTTGCGCGCCTTGACGGTGCGAAAGCCGATGGACAAGCCGTCCAGCCCGCCGCCGCGCATCAGTTCCAGCGCATCGCGCGCCCGCGCCACCCCCTTGGCCAGCCTGCCCTCGACGTAAAGGCCGCGCGCATCCTCGCGGATCGCGGTCCAGACGCCAATCGGCTCGGCCGCATCGTGCTGCCAGAGCATCCGCACGCCCGACACGCCGCCCTTGGCAAGCGAACGGGTAAAAGCGCCCCGTTCGATCACGTCATTGCCAAGATCGGGCAGGCCGAAGATGCTTGCATAGCCGGAAAAGCTGCCGTCCAGCTCCACATCCTCGATGGCAAGCGCGGCTTGTTTCGTTTCCAGCCGCATATCATGCATCGCCATTCTGTCCCCTTTCCTCCGGCAGAATGCCCGGTATCGGAGCCTGTTTCAGCCGCTCGGAAAAGCGCTTGAAGATGCCGAGCGCCGACCAGGCGGCAAGGCTTGCAGCAGCCGAACCCATCAGCATCAGCTCGGCCCGTCCGAGCAATCCGCCGAGAGCCAGGGTTTCGGAAATCTTGACCCCTGCCGCACCGCCGAAAACCATGCCGCAGATGATGCCGACCGCGAAACGGATCGCCGCTTCGCGCTTTCCGTGCGGCAGCATATAGGCGAGCGAGACGGCGGAGCCTGCCACCGCGCCCGCCACCTTGGCGAACCAGATCCAGGCCGCTTCCGAAGCGAATACTGCGTCGTTGAGGTTGCTCATGACAGTCTCCCTGCTGAATGCGGCTGATAGCCCACCGCATCCCGTTTTTCGTCGTCGGTGAGAAACGATGCCTCGGAAATGCGCCGCCACAGCGATTCCCGCTCGGATGACAGCCCTTCCACGCGGTCGATATCGTGCTCAAGCCGCAGATCGTCGCCGAAATGCGGGCCGAGCCAGCCGGAGAACGCCTTGGCCGTGCGCCCAATCAGCGGCAATACTGTCAGCCGGTAGAAGGCGCGGTTGGCCTCCGCATAATTGGCATAGGTATTATCGCCCGGAATACCGAGCAGCATCGGCGGCACACCGAAGGCGAGCGCGATGTCGCGGGCGGCTCCGTTCTTTGCTTCGATGAAATCCATGTCCTGCGGGCTGTAGCCCATCGCCTTCCAGTCCAGACCGCCTTCCAGAAGCAGCGGACGGCCCGCGCCGGATGCACCGGTATAGCCTTCCTCCAGCTCTTCCTTGAGCCGCGCGAACTGCTCCTCCGTCAGATTGCCTCCATCCTTCGGCGCATAGACCAGCGCGCCGGAAGGCCGTGCCGAATTGTCGAGAAGCGCCTTGTTCCACGCGCCAGCCGCATTGTGGAGATCGAGCGCCATCAGGGCCGCTTCCAGCGGCGGAAACCCGTAATGATCGTCCAGCGGATGAAACAGCTTGAGCTGCAAGGCAGCCGCGCCGTCACTTCCAAGCGAAAGCCGTCTCGCCGCCTTGCCGGAGCGATAGACCAGCGCCTGCGGCCAGCCATCCGCATCCGTTTCGACGCTGACCCGTTCCGGGCGCAAAAGATGCAGTTCCATGCGGCCGCTCGGCAGATCAAGACGTTCGACATAGGCATTGCCGGAAATTAGAAGATGCCCGTATAGCCGCTCGAAAAAAGTCGTTCCATCCAAGCCGCATTGAGGGCGGGCAACAAGCTCAAGCAGCGGATGCGTTTCATGTTCGGTCGCGCCTTCATAAAGCAGCCACGGCACATTGCTTGCCGCTTCCGCAATCATGCGCACGCAGCGATGGGCGACCGGATTGCGCATGAAGCCCTCACGCGCCAGCGAGGTATAATCCCGCGCAATCCACGATGCGCCGTGATCCATATGCAGCGCGACAAATCCGTTCGCCATTTTCGTCTGACGCGGTGCATCGGACTTCATGGCTGATACGGGCGTGCTTCGTCGCCCCGGCCATTTTCGGACCCAGTTCCATGCCATTTGATGGCTTCTCCAACTTTAAAATAAATCAGCCAAACCGGCGTATACGCGGTTTCCGCTCGGGACCGAGCATCAGTTCGCTGAGCGCCCAGACCAGTGCATCGAGCCTGTCCGGCGATCGTCCGCTGGACAGGCCGCCCGGTGCAAAGTCGCACATTTCATCCTCCAGCGCCGGGAACCGCCCGGCATGGCGGATGCGGCCCTGCTCGTAGAGCGCTGCCACCGGCTCCGCCCGCAGAAACTTGCCCCGCGAGGCGTGGCGTTTGAGCACCGGCACGCTTGCATCTTCCGCCGCCACCATCTCGCCGCCCTGATTGACCTCCGCAACAATCGCATCGGCCTGATGCGCGTGGAAAAGCGCAATGGCCTTCCGCGCCCATTGGTGCGGCTTGGCGGCGTTCATGCTGGCATCGGCAAGCACATGGCCGTTTCCTTCATTGTCGAGACCGGCAACGACAATGCCGCAGGCATCCGACGCCTTGCCCGACGAGGCAGGCGGGTCGATCGCCACGACGATACGAGCCAGTTCCGGGGCTCTCGCCTCGAAACAACGCTCAATCAGGTCACGCGACCACAGGGCATCGGCGCGTTCCTCGATCAGTTCGCCGTCGAGTTCCTGCCGTCCCAAACGCGTCCCGCCATAGCGGTCGTTGATCGCCTGCATGAAGCCTTGCGCCAGATTGTCGGCGTTTTCTTCCGTCCGCATATGGGTCATCGAAACCGAACCATCACAGACCAGGGCTTTCAGGAGCGGAACCGCGCGCGGGGTCGTGGTCACGACTTGTCTCGGAAAAGCGCCAAGACGCAGGCCGAATTGCAGCATGTCCCAGGTTTCCTGCGGGTTTTTCCATTTCGCCAGTTCGTCGCACCATGCAGCATCGAACTGGGGACCGCGCAGGCTGTCGGGGTCTTCGGAAGAATAAAGCGACGCCACCGCACCGTTCTCCCATAAAAGCCTGCGGCGTGTCGCTTCATAGCGTGGACGCGCCAGCCGCGACACCGCCAGAATGCCGGACGGGCCGTCCACCATCACCTCGCGTGCATCGCTCAGGGTTTCGCCCACCAGCGCGATATGCCCGCAGGCTAGCTTGGCAAAGGGCGGCAGTCCCAGCGCCATGCCGGACGCCCATTCCGCCCCTGCCCGCGTCTTGCCGGAGCCGCGACCGCCCATGATAAGCCATGTGCGCCATTCGCCATAAGGCGGCAACTGGGCGTCACGCGCCTGAAACAGCCACTCCGCCTCGGCTGCTTCCATTTGCTGCGGCGTCAGGCCTGCCGTCCAAG
>Ga0180221_1000942_pt1 | contig 21688 bp, 22 predicted proteins | sample eDN5th37CKraftMG_FD_151339 | JGI IMG/M metagenome (GOLD analysis project Ga0180221, IMG submission 151339) | Enriched Miracle-Growth compost microbial communities from Emeryville, California, USA - eDNA 5th pass 37_C Kraft MG (version 2) (version 2) ...
GCTCCGGCGAGACCACCGCGCACAGCGAGATGTTGGCGCGCTCGGGGAATATCGGATGGTTCTCGAGCAGCGGGCCGATCTTCGCGAGATCGTAGGCATTGACGTCGTCGACCCAGAAGATCGCGTGCGGATTTCCCATATTGGCCACGGAGGGCGAGTGCAGGATCGGCTTGTCGATGGGCCCGATCTGCAGCTCGATGGCGCGGGTGTCGCGGAACTCCTCCGCCAGCGGAATCTCGTTCCAGGCGAATTTCGGCACGCCCATGTCGACGGTGGAGACGAGCGGCCGCTCGCCGGGCCAGCAGTTGACGAGCCCGGCCCTGGTCTCGAACGTCAAGGCGGGCTTGCCGGTCTCCTTGAACATGATGTCGGCGACGCAGCGCATGCCGTTGCCGCAGGCGCCGGACTCCGAGCCGTCGTTGTTGTAGATGCGCACGAAAGCGTCGGTGCCCGGCGTGCGTGCCGGATAAAGCGCCATCAACTGGTCGTAGGGCGCGCCCCGCGGACCGGCGGCGGCGCGCGCCTCCGCCGCCGAGATCGGCGCCGGCGCGTCGCGCAGGTCGACCACCACGATTTCGTTACCGAGGCCGTTCATCTTGCGGAACGGATGGTTTGCGAGCGGGCTCATCAGATTGCATCCAGGGTCCGCCGTTATATGGCCAATATCGGCGCGCTTGGCCAGAACGCCGCTGTCCAAAACTTGAACAGCGGCGAAGCGGCTGGCCCGTGACTTGCTCGCCGGCTTGGAGGATAGTCGCCGGAGATTCGTCCGGGCGACGCGTGGAGAGATCGGAATGCTGCGGCCGTTAAGCCTGCGACTTGTCCTGACGGTGCTGGCGCTTGGCGCCGCCGGCGCGGCCATGGGCCAGACCCCCGCTCCGCCGGGCCCGCCGGCCGCCCAGGACCAGGCTCCGGCCCAGCCCGCTGCGCCGGCCACGCCCGCGCCAGCGCCCGACCAGAACGCGCCCGCGCCCAACGCGGGCGACGCCTTCGGCCTGCCGGTCGATCTTCCCGAGCGCACCGTCGTCTACTTCAAGGGAACCGGCACCTGGGACGCGGCCTTCGACACCATCGTCGACGGCTTCAAGACCGTGAACGCCTACCTCGACAAGCAGGGCATCAAGCCGGCCGGACCGCCGCTCACGGTCTATACCGCGACCGACGACTCGAGCTTCTCGTTCCAGGCCGCGGTGCCGGTCGCGGAGGCGCCGAAGGACCCGCCGAAAGGCGACATCGCGGTGGGCAAGGCGCCGACCGGCAAGGCGTTGAAGTTCACCCACCACGGCTCCTACGACTCGATGGACACGACCTACGAGGCGATCACCAACTACCTCGACGAGAAACAGCTCGACGCCAAGGACCTGTTCATCGAGGAATACCGGACCGACCCGATCACCACGCCCGAGGACAAGCTGGTCATCGACATCTATGTGCCGATCGACGATACCCCGCCGTCCGATCAGGGTTCCGCGCCCGGCACCACCCCGCCGGCTTCACCAGATAAGCGGTAGCAGGCGGTAGCGCACCTTGCGCCGGTAGGCGGCATAGTCGGGAAGCCCCCGCTCCATCACCCGCTCCTCGTGGATGAGTCGCGCCACGATGGCGGCCGACATCAGCGCCGCGGGCACCAGTCCCCGCCACGAATCGAGCGCGAGGGGCGTCGCGAGAAACATCAGGATGCCGCCGCTGTACATCGGATGGCGGACGATAGCATAGGGACCGGACGACACGACCGTCTGGCCGGCTTCAACCGTGACGGTCGAGGCCGCGAAGGTGTTGGCCCGGAGCGTGAGGCCGACGACGACGTAGCCAAGCACGACGCAGGCGTTGGCGAGGATGACCACGAGCGGCGGGACGGCCGGTCCGCGCAGGCGATGATCGAGCGCGGAGACGATGTAGGTCGCGACCAGGAAGACGCTGGCGAAGGCCAGGATGACTTTCTGCGCCGGTTCGGTTTCCGCGGTCACGCCGGTGCGCATCCGGCGGCGGACCAGCGCCGGATCGCGCTTCAGGAAATAGACCCCGGCCGCCACGGTGCAGGCCGAGAACAGCAGCCAGTAGACGAGGCCCTGCCAATAGCGCAGCGACCACGCCGGCAGAAAAATCATCGCGGCGAGAGCGACGACGAACAGCGCGGTTCGCGACAGCAGATCCCTGCTCATGCGGTCCATGGGCGGCCTCCGCACTCGACTCACCCTCATAACTCACGTCTTGGTGAAGCGGTTGCCAGCCCCAGAAGCGCCAATGCATCATCCGGCTCCCGGCTCAGGCTGACCGGACCGCATTCACCGGGGGGAGGAAACGTCATGGGACGCATCGGGCTTTTGATCGTCACCGCCGCGCTGGCGTTCGTGGCCGGAGCCCCGCTGGCGCAGGCCAGGATCGTCGGCAAGGCCGTCGAATACAAGGACGGCGACACGGTGCTCGAAGGCTATCTCGCGTGGGACGACGCCAAGGCGGGCAAGCGGCCCGGCGTGCTCGTGGTGCACGAGTGGAACGGGCTCGGCGACTACGTCAAGATGCGCGCCCAGATGCTGGCCAGGCTCGGCTACGTCGCCTTCGCGCCGGACATCTACGGCAAGGGCGTGCGGCCCGCGACCATGCAGGCGTCGGCGCAGGAGTCCTCCAAATACGTCAAGGATCGCGCGCTGCTGCGCCGGCGCGTGCGCGCCGGGCTCGACCAGTTGCTGGCCAACCCGATGGTGGACAAGAGCAAGGTCGCGGCCATCGGCTACTGCTTCGGCGGCACCACGGCCCTGGAGCTCGGTCGCAGCGGCGCGCCGGTGGCCGCCATCGTCACGTTCCATGCCGGCCTGAGCAACCCCGCGCCGGAGGACGCCAAGAACATCAAGGCGCGCGTGCTGGTGCTGCAGGGCGCCAACGATCCCTACGCCAAGCCCGCCGACGTGGCGAAGTTCGAGGACGAGATGCGCGCCACCACGGTGGACTGGCAGTTCGTCTCCTACGGCGGCGCCGTGCACGGGTTCACCAATCCGGCCAACCACGACCCCGACCACGGCCTCGTCTATGACGAGAAGGCCGACAAGCGCTCGTGGCAGGCCATGGTGGACTTCTTCCGCGAGGTGTTTGGGAAGTAAGTCGAATAGCGGGATTGATTTTATTGGGCCGGGCGGCGTTCGCCGCGGCCCCTTTTTATTCGACCAGCGCGATACCTTCGACACGAGCTGCAAGGGCCAGCTCATCGTCGAGGGTTGCAAGCGCAAGCCGCTCCCGCTTTGCCAGTTCCAGATAAGCAGCGTCATAGAAAGTCAGGCGATGCTTGCGGGCGAGATCGACAACATCGTCGTTTTCGGGAGTTGGCGCGAGATCGATGGTCAACCGCGCCAGTCGCTTGAGAAAAATTGCTACTTCTTGCGGCGAAATACGCATTCGCCGCTCGCCTAGCAGCACCACGTTGCGAATCTCGAACCACCAGAGGGTCGGGACAAGCGCGGTGTCGTCATCGAGGCGGTTGAATGCCAGTTCGGCCCGGGCATCCGCCTCGTCACGAAAACACCAGCACGCGGCAATCGAGGCATCGAGCACAAAGGCCACGGCTATCGGCGCCCCTCGTCCCGCCACGCGAGGATTTCTTCCACGGTAGCCCGAGGAGCGTTCTTCCTGGCCTCGCGGATCTCCTGGATCGCGCGCCGCGCGTCGGCACGCCGGGCATCCGTTTCCGGCATGAGCCGCGCAACGGCTTGGCCATGCCGTGTAATGACAACCGTTTCCCCATGCTCGACGTCGTCGAGCAGTTCCGCAAATCGCGCTTTTGCAATGGATGCTTGAACCGTTTTCATTTGTTGACCGGTCAATTGACCGGTCATAAATATCGTCCCGGCCAAACTCAGTCAATGCCGACTTAAATTTCTTGACGTGATGACTCCGCGTCCCTACGTTCCGCCCGCTTTCGACAAGAGCCCGCTTGCCCTTGCCGACCGGCCCGAGAGGCCGGAGGTCAACGCCCGACAGCGCGATGCGCCCTCGGGCGCTTTCGTGCTTTGAGGTTGCGACGCTGCGATGTTCGACACCCTGTCCGACAAGCTGTCCGGGATCCTCGACCGCCTGACGCGGCGCGGGGCGCTGTCGGCCGCGGACGTTGACGCGGCGGCGCGCGAGGTGAGGCGGGCGCTGCTCGAGGCCGACGTGGCGCTCGACGTGGTGCGCGGCTTCATCGACAAGCTGAAGGAGCGCGCGGTCGGCGTCGAGGTCATCAAGTCGGTGACGCCGGGCCAGATGGTCGTGAAGATCGTCCACGACCAGCTCGTCGAGACCCTGGGCTCGGCCGCCGAGCCCATCGACCTCAACGCGCCGGCCCCGGTCGCCATCATGATGGTCGGCCTGCAGGGCTCCGGCAAAACCACCACCACCGCCAAGATCGCCAGGCGCCTCGCCGAGCAGATGCGGCGCAAGGTGCTGATGGCCTCGCTCGACACCCGCCGCCCCGCGGCCATGGAGCAGCTCGCCGTGCTCGGCACCCAGGTCGGCGTCGACACGCTGCCCATCGTGCCGGGCCAGACGCCGGTGCAGATCGCCCGGCGCGCCATCGAGGCGGGCAAGCTCGGCGGCTACGACGTCGTCCTGCTCGACACCGCCGGCCGCATCACCCTCGACGAGGCAATGATGGCGGAGGCCGCCGAGGTGCGGCAGGCCGCCAACCCCCACGAGGTGCTGCTGGTCGCCGACGCGCTGACCGGCCAGGACGCGGTGAACCTCGCGCGCGCCTTCAACGAGCGCGTCGGCCTCACCGGCATCGTGCTGACCCGCGTCGATGGCGACGGCCGCGGCGGCGCGGCGCTGTCCATGCGCGCGGTCACCGGCAAACCGATCAAACTGCTCGGCACCGGCGAGAAGATGGACGCGCTGGAGGACTTCGACCCGGGGCGCGTCGCCGGCCGCATTCTCGGCATGGGCGACATCGTCGCGCTGGTCGAAAAGGCTGCGCAGACCATCGACGCCGAGAAGGCCGCGCGCACTGCCGAGCGCATGCGCAAGGGCCAGTTCGACCTCAACGACCTGCGCGAACAGCTCGACGGCATGATGAAGATGGGCGGGCTCGGCGGCCTCATGGGCATGCTGCCGGGCGTCGCCAAGATGAAGAACCAGATGTCGGCGGCGAACCTCGACGACAAGGTGCTCAAGCGCCAGATCGCGATCATCAACGCGATGACGCCCAAGGAGCGCCGCAACCCCGACCTGCTCAAGGCGAGCCGCAAGAAAAGGATCGCCGCCGGCTCCGGCACCAGGGTCGAGGACATCAACAAGCTCCTCAAGATGCACTGGACCATGGCCGACGTGATGAAGGCCATGGGTTCTGGAAAATTGGGTTCGGGCAAGCGCGGCCCGCTCGCCGGCCTCGCCAACATGATGGGGCTCGGCGGCGGCATGCCCTCGCCCGAGGACATGGCGAAGCTCGCCGAGAAGATGCCGGGCGGCCTTCCGGCCGGCGGCCTGCCGCCCGCCATGCCGGGGCTGCCCCCGAAGTTTCCGGGCGGCGCGCTGCCGGGTCTCGGCGGCAAGCTGCCGGGCGGCCTGCCGCCGGGCCTTCCCGGCCTCGGCAAGAAGAAATGATTCCGGTTTAACGCAACACGACGCCCAGAAAGGACGATACCAATGGCAACCGTCATCCGCATGGCCCGCGCCGGCACCAAGAAGCGGCCGTTCTACCACATCGTCGTCGCCGACAGCCGGTCGCCGCGTGACGGCCGCTTCATCGAGCGGCTCGGCTACTTCAATCCGCTGCTGCCCAAGGACAAGAAGGAGCGGCTGGTGGTCGATTTCGAGAAGATGAAGGCGTGGCTCGCCAAGGGCGCGCAGCCGTCGGACCGCATCGCGCGCTTCCTCGACGCCGAGGGGATCCGCAAGCGCGAGGCGCGCAACAACCCCGAGAGGGCGGTGCCGCGCAAGGAGCGCAAGGCCCGCGCCGAGGCCGCCAAGGCCGGCGGCGCAGCGCCCGCAGCGTAACGGCGCGGCATGGGGAGCGACGACAAGGCGCGCATCTGCGTCGCCCGGGTCGGCGCGCCCCACGGCGTCCGCGGCGACGTCAGGCTGTGGTCCTTCACCGCCGATCCGCTCGCGGTCGCGGACTACGGTCCGCTGGAGAGCGAGGACGGCGCGCGACGCCTCGCCATCGCCGCGCTGCGGCCGCAGGGCGAGTGCCTCGTCGCGCATTTCGCCGGCGTTGACGACCGCACCGCCGCCGAGGGTCTGCGCAACCTCGATCTCTACGTCCCGCGCGAGCGGCTGCCGGAGGCCGGGGACGGCGAGTTCTACTACGCCGATCTCGTCGGATTGCGCGCCGTCGACGCGAGCGGCGAAACGCTGGGCGAGGTCGTCGCCGTGCATAATTTCGGCGCCGGCGACGTGATCGAACTGCGGCTCCGGGGCCAGCGCGACACGGTGATGGTGCCGTTCACGGAAGAGACGGCGCCCGAGGTGGATGTCGCGGGCGGAAGGATCGTCGTCATTCTGCCGAACGACGTCGAAGCAGACCCCATGCCCCTCTCCCCCATCGGGAGAGAGGTCGACAGCCGCTGAGGCCGCGACATGTGGCGCGCCTGCGTTCTCACGCTCTTTCCCGAGATGTTTCCCGGCCCGCTCGGCGTGAGCCTCGCCGGCAAGGCGCTGGCGTCCGGCCTCTGGTCGCTCGACGCCGTGGACATCCGCTCCTTCGCCGCCGACAGGCACCGCACCGTCGACGATACCCCGGCGGGAGGCGGGGCCGGCATGGTGATGAAGCCCGACGTGCTCGGGCGCGCCATCGACGCGGTCGCCGATGACCGGCCGCGCCTGCTGATGACGCCGCGGGGCACGCCGCTGACCCAGGCGCGCGTCGCCGCGCTGGCGGCCGGACCGGGCGCGATCGTCGTGTGCGGCCGGTTCGAGGGCGTCGACGAGCGGGTCATCGCCGGACGCGGCCTCGAGGAAATTTCCATCGGCGACTACGTGCTGTCCGGCGGCGAGATCGCCGCGCTTGCCCTCATCGACGCCAGCGTGCGGCTCCTGCCCGGCGTGCTCGGCGCGGCGGAATCCGCGCTCGACGAGAGCTTTTCCGCGGGCCTTCTCGAATATCCGCAATACACCCGGCCCCAGACCTGGGAAGGCCAGGCGATCCCGGACATCCTCGCCTCCGGCGACCACGCCAAGGTCGCGGCCTGGCGCCGCGCCCAGGCCGAGGCGCTGACCAGGGCCCGGCGGCCGGACCTGTGGGCCGCGTACCGGGCCAGGGACCGCCAAAAGGGGTGACAAAGCCGGCCCTTTGGCGTAGAAGCGGCCCGAATTTCGATGGCGGATCGGGCCACGCGGGCTTGGCGCCCAGCGTAACCGATGGAGAATCCACATGAATCTGATCCAGCAGCTCGAAAGCGAGCAGGTGGCGAAGCTGTCCGCGAAACGCGCGATCCCGGACTTCGGCCCGGGCGACACCGTGATCGTCAACGTCAAGGTGGTCGAGGGCGAGCGCACCCGCGTCCAGGCTTACGAGGGCGTCTGCATCGGCCGCGCCGGCGCCGGCATCAACCAGAACTTCACCGTGCGGAAGATTTCCTACGGCGAGGGCGTCGAGCGCGTATTCCCGCTCTACTCGCCGATGATCGACTCCATCAAGGTAGTGCGCCACGGCAAGGTGCGCCGCGCCAAGCTCTATTACCTGCGCGGCCTGCGCGGCAAGTCGGCCCGCATCGTCGAGCGGCAGGACAAGCCTGACCAGCAGGAAGCCCAGGCCGCCGAGTAAGCCCCCGCGGCGGGACCAGGTTGCCAAGGCCGGGGCTCTCCCCGGCCTTTTTGTTTCGGTTCTAACTTGTTATATGACGGCCATGTTCTCGATGCTGCCGGACCAACATTGCATCGTGCTGCAGGACCACACGCGCCTGCCGGGCCGTTTCTTCGGCCGCCTGACCTCGACCGCGCTGGCCGGGCTTTAATCGCGCCTTGCGCGCGCTTCGCCCTGCCCCGCCCTCGCGATCATCAGGTTCACGCTCATGAAACCCCGCACGCTTTACGACAAGATCTGGGACGACCACGTCGTCGATGACGACAACGGCACCTGCCTGCTCTACATCGACCGTCATCTCGTTCACGAGGTGACGAGCCCGCAGGCGTTCGAAAGCCTGCGCCTTGCCGGCCGCAGGGTGCACGCGCCGGACAAGACGCTGCTCGTCGTCGATCACAACGTTCCCACCACGGACCGCACCAAGCCCAACCCCGACCCGGAGAGCGCGGCGCAGATCGCGTATCTCGCGGAGAACGCCAAGTTCTTCGGCCTCGAATACTACAACGAGTTCGACCGGCGGCAGGGCATCGTCCACATCATCGGGCCGGAGCAGGGCTTCACGCTGCCGGGCACGACCATCGTGTGCGGCGACAGCCACACCGCGACCCACGGCGCGTTCGGCGCGCTGGCCTACGGCATCGGCACGTCCGAGGTCGAGCACGTGCTGGCGACGCAGACGCTGGTGCAGCGGAAGTCCAAGAACATGCTGGTGCACGTGGACGGCAGGCTGCCGGACGGCGTCACGGCCAAGGACATCATCCTCGCCGTGATCGGAGAGATCGGCACCGCGGGCGGCACCGGCTACACCATCGAATACGCCGGCGAGGCGATCCGCTCGCTGTCGATGGAAGGCCGCATGACGGTCTGCAACATGTCGATCGAGGGCGGCGCGCGCGCCGGCATGGTGGCGCCCGACGAGAAGACCTACGCCTATCTCAAGGACCGGCCGAAAGCGCCCAAAGGCGCCGCCTGGGACCAGGCCATGCGCTATTGGGAGACGCTGCGCTCCGACGACGGCGCGCAATTCGACCACGTGGTGCGCCTCGACGCCGCGAACCTGCCGCCACTCGTCACCTGGGGCACGAGCCCGGAGGACGTGGTCTCGGTCACCGGCGTGGTGCCGGACCCGGACGACATCGCCGACGAGCACAAGCGCGAGTCGAAGAAGAAGGCGCTCGACTACATCGGCCTCAAGCCGGGCACGAAGATCACCGACATCGCCATCGACAAGGTCTTCATCGGCTCCTGCACCAACGGCCGCATCGAGGACCTGCGCGCGGCGGCGAAGATCGTCGAAGGCAAGACCGTGAACGGCAACGTCAGCGCCATGATCGTGCCGGGCTCCGGGCTCGTGAAGGAGCAGGCGGAAGCCGAAGGACTCGACAAGATCTTCCTCAACGCGGGCTTCGAGTGGCGCGAGCCCGGCTGTTCCATGTGCCTGGCCATGAACCCGGACAAGCTCAAGCCGGGCGAGCGCTGCGCCTCGACCTCGAACCGCAATTTCGAGGGACGCCAGGGCTACAAGGGCCGCACCCACCTCGTCTCGCCCGCCATGGCGGCGGCCGCGGCGATCGCCGGCCGGTTTGTGGACGTGCGCGACTGGAGGTGATGAGCGGAAGGGCCCGCCGCGGCGGGCCCTGTCTCGCTTCTCGCTGACGGCCTTAGGTCGCCTTCCTCACCAATGGCGATGCCAGTGGTGGCGGCGCCAATAAGGCGGATGCCAGTAATGCCGGTGATAATAGCGCGGACGATAGTAGTGCGGGTGATAATAACGACGGTAATACCGCACGTGGGTCACGCCGCCCGCCGTTTCCTGGAGGGCGGCGGCTACCGGGCCGCCCGTCGTCAGCGGAACGGCCTGCGATGTGCCGATGCAAGCCAGAAGCGCTCCCGCGGCCAGTACGCCGAGCGAAAACTTACGCATGATGATCTCCCTGTCGTCCTATCCGCTCCATCAATGCCGGGGAACAGTATCGGGTTCCGCCAAAGGGCGGGCAGTTATCTCCTGGCCCAGCGACAGTAGAGATGCGGGGTCAGGACCGTCCCGCCCGGGCGGGGCTCAAGCGAATAGCCGTCGGAACATTGCCGCACCCACCGCAGCGAGGCCCGGGCCTCGCCCAGCGTCGGCGGCCGCCAGCGCAGCGGGTCGTTCCAGTCCACCGTGGTCGGCGCGGCGAGCGCCGACGGATGATGAGGCCGGACCACGATCACGGGCCGCCGGTGCCGGGGCGCCGCGTCGGCGGATGCGACACCGGTCGCGGCAACCATAAGAACGATAATCAGTTTGCGCAGCATGGCACGGCCCGGTATTCCAGACAGGGGCGGCATAGTATAGGCGGCGGCCGTCCGCTTGGGGAGCCCGAGGGCATCCTCGACCGATGCATGACAAAGACTCCATCCATCGACTGGACCGACCGCGCCGCGCCCTCCCTGGCCGAGCTCGAAGCCATGGCCGAGCAGGCCTTCGCGCGCCTGCCGCAGCGGTTCCGCGACCTGTGCGAGGACCTCGTCATCCAGGTCGACGACTATCCCACCGCAGAGGTGCTGCGCGACATGGACATCGAGAGCGAGCTCGATCTCCTCGGCCTGTTCCAGGGCATCGGCCTGCCGCGCCGGTCGGAGGCCGTCACCGGCCAGATGCCCAACATGGTCTGGCTCTACCGCGTGCCGATCCTGCTCTACTGGGCCGAGCACGAGGAGACGCTGGGCGCGGTGGTGACCCACGTCCTGGTGCATGAGATCGGCCACCATTTCGGGCTGTCGGACGACGACATGGAAGCCCTCGAAGCCGCTGCGGAGTAGCATTGCCGCAACCTGCCTTGACCCTCGCATGACGCGGGGTCATGGTCGAAGCGAAGGAGAACCGCGATGGAAAAGTTCACGGTGCTGGAGGGCGTCGCCGCCCCGCTGGAGATCGTCAATGTCGATACCGACATGATCATTCCCAAGCAGTACCTCAAGACCATCAAGCGCACCGGCCTCGGCAAGGGCCTGTTCGCGGAGCAGCGGTTCCGCGACGACGGCAGCGAGAACCCCGACTTCGTGCTCAACAAGCCGGCCTATCGCAAGGCCAAGATCCTCGTCGCCGGCGACAACTTCGGCTGCGGCTCCTCGCGCGAGCACGCGCCCTGGGCGCTGCTCGACTTCGGCATCCGCTGCGTGATCTCGACCTCGTTCGGCGACATCTTCTACAACAACTGCTTCAAGAACGGCATCCTGCCGATCAAGGTCTCGCCCGAGGACCTGGAGAAGCTGCTCGACGACGCCCGGCGCGGCGCCAACGCCACCCTGACGATCGATCTCGCCAAGCAGGAAATCCGCGGCCCCGACGGCGGCGTGGTGCACTTCGACATCGACCCGCAGCGCAAGCAGGTGCTGCTCGAAGGGCTCGACGACATCGGCCTGACCATGGCCAAGAGCGCGAAGATCGCGGGCTACGAGGCGCAGGCCAAGGCCGCGCGTCCGTGGATGTGACGGCTACGCCTCCAGCCCGATCGCATCGGCGATCGCCACCGTGCGCCGCGCCATGTCGGCGTGCATGCGCTCCACCATGCGGCCGTCGAGCGCGATGACGCCGCGTCCGTGATTCTCGGGACGGTCGAAGGCTGCAAGGATCTTGCGAGCCTCCGCGACCTCCTCGGCGTCCGGCGAGAACACCGCGTTGCAGATGTCCACCTGGCTCGGGTGGATCAACGTCTTGCCGTCGAAGCCGAGGTCGCGGCCTTGCTGGCACTCGGCCCGGAAGCCGTCGGCGTCGGACAGGTTGTTGTAGACGCCGTCGAGGATGTCGAGGCCGTAGGCATGCGCCGCCAGCACGCAGGCGGACAGCCACGTCAGCATCGGCGCGCGGCCGGGGACGAGCCGCGCCCGGGTCTCCTTGGCGAGGTCGTTGGGGCCGATCACGAACGCGGCGAGCCGCGCCGCGCCGTCCCGGGCGCGGGCCGCGAGCGCCGCCGCGTTGAGGACCGCCAGCGGCGTCTCGATCATCACCCAGACGCGGATGTCTAGGTCCGCCTTGGCCTCGATCATGAGCCGGGCGATGCGGTCGATGTCGTCCGGCGTCGAGACCTTCGGCACCAGGATGGCGTCGGGCGCCGCCGCCGCGGCGGCCGCGATGTCGTCGGCGAACCACGGCGTGTCGGGCGCGTTGGTGCGCATCACGACCTCGCGCGAGCCGAAGCCGCCGGCCTTGATCGCCGCGACAACCTGGCGGCGCGCGGCGTCCTTGGCCTCGAGCGCGACCGCGTCCTCCAGGTCGAGAACGATGCCGTCCACCGGCAAGGCGCGCGCCTTCTCGATGGCGCGGGCGTTGGACCCTGGCATGTAAAGGACGCTGCGGCGCGGACGGATCATGGGGTTTCCTCGCTGCGTTTGGGGCGAACTCTACCGGCGGGACAACACCGATGCCAGCCATGGCGATCCGCGCCGAGATCGATTAAGCAAGGGGCGCAATGATCGATCCGAACACCCTGCTGCCGCCGCGCCTCATTGAGGGCTACGGCGCCTTCCGCGCCGGCCGGCTCGCCGCCGAGCAGGCGCGCTACCGCGAGCTGGCCGAGACCGGGCAGTCCCCCGAGATCATGGTGATCGGCTGCTGCGATTCCCGCGTCTCGCCCGAGGTGATCTTCGATGCCCGGCCGGGCGAACTGTTCGTGGTGCGCAACGTCGCCAACATCGTTCCGCCTTACGCGCCGGACGAGCAGGCCCACGGCGTCTCGGCGGCGCTGGAGTACGGCACGCTGGCGCTCAAGGTGAAGCACGTCGTGGTGCTCGGCCACGCCTATTGCGGCGGCGTGCGCGCCTTCGCCGAGGACGCCGCGCCGCTGTCGCCGGGCGACTTCATCGGCCGCTGGATGCGGCTGATGGCGCCGGCGGCGGAGGCGGTCGGCGCGCCGAAGTCGGCCGCGCCCGACTACCTCGCGCGGCTCGAGCAGGCCAACATCGCCAACAGCCTCGCCAACCTGATGACCTTCCCGCGCCTGCGCGCCCTGGTCGAGCAAGGCGCGCTCGCGGTCCACGGCGCCTATTTCGGCGTGGCCACCGGCGACCTGTCGGTGCGCGACCCCGCGACGGGAGCGTTCGTTCCCGTCTCGGGATAGGTCAGGCGGCCTTCCGCTTGGCCTGGATCAGCTTGCGGTTGATGAGGACTTCCGCGATCTGCACCGCGTTGAGCGCCGCGCCCTTGCGCAGGTTGTCCGACACGCACCAGAACGCCAGGCCATTCTCGACCGTGGCGTCCTCGCGGATGCGGCTGATGTAGGTCGCGTCCTCGCCCGCCGCCTCATAGGGCGTGACGTAGCCGCCGGGCTCGCGCTTGTCGATGACGATGCAGCCCGGCGCGCGGCGCAGGATGTCGCGCGCCTCGTCGGGGGTGATCGGCTGCTCGAACTCGACGTTCACCGCCTCCGAGTGGCTGATGAACACCGGCACGCGCACGCAGGTCGCGGTGAGCTTGATCTTGGGGTCGAGGATCTTCTTGGTCTCGACCACCATCTTCCACTCTTCCTTCGTGTACCCGTCCTCCATGAACACGTCGATCTGGGGGATCAGGTTGAAGGCGATGCGGCGGGGGAACGTCTTATTGACGATCTCCTGCGCGCTGAACACGGCCTTGGTCTGCGAGAACAGCTCGTCCATCGCCTCCTTGCCCGCGCCGGACACGGACTGGTAGGTCGAGACGACGACGCGCCTGATCCGCGCCTTGTCGTGCAGCGGCTTCAGCGCCACGACGAGCTGGGCCGTCGAGCAGTTGGGGTTGGCGATGATGCCCTTCTTGCGGAAGCCCTCGACGGCGTCGGCGTTCACCTCCGGCACGACCAGCGGCACGTCGGCGTCGTAGCGCCAGCACGAGGAATTATCGATGACGACCGCGCCCTGGGCGGCGATCTTCGGCGACCAGTCCCTGGACACGGCCGAGCCGGCGGACATCAGGCAGATGTCCACGTCGGCGAAATTGTAGTGGTCGAGGACTTTGGTCTTGAGCGTCTTGTCGCCGTAGGAGACTTCCGTGCCGAGGCTGCGCGGCGACGCCAGCGCCACCACCTCGTCGGCGGGAAACGCCCGCTCCGCCAGAATGTCGAGCATCTCGCGCCCGACGTTGCCCGTGGCGCCGACCACGGCGACCTTATAGCCCATCGTCTTCTCCACCGAAGCCCGGGACCGCCCACGCCGGACGCCGGGAAATCGCGCTTCTAAGCAAGAACGCCGGCCATTTCAACGCCGCCGTCCCGGAACGTGGGCCGGCCGGCGGCCGATCACAAGGCCGCGCCCGGGCGTCGCCGGACAGAACTTTTTGCGGCGGGGTCGGTTTCCAGGGAAGAACCAATGTTCTAAAGTCGCCGCGGTGCGCTGGGTGCGTCGGCGAAAACCGTTGCAGATGAGGATGTTATGACCCCGAAACAGACGTTGGCGATGGCGCTTGCGGCGGCTGCCGTGGCCGCGATGGCGCTGCCGGCCGAGGCTGCCAAGAAGCGCAAGGAATCGACCACCATCTACTACGGTCAGTCCCAGCCGGCGCCGCGGGGCCGCGCCTCGACGCGGATCACGGTCCACGGCCGCTCCTACCTCGATGCCGGGACCGAGACCAAGCGCTACGACGAGCACTACATGGATTACGCGTTCCCGCGCGATTACGCGCCGTTCACCGACCGCACCGACCACAAGCTCAGCTACGACCGCATGCCGTTCAACAATCCGTTCGACGTGCCGGGCGGGTACTCGATCTACGGGTATTGAGGCCGGGCGGGAGGTCTTGTCCCGGGTTCGCCGCGCGCACCCGGGACCGATCCATAACTCCGCTACGCCGCCTCGCCCTTGATGCGGTCGAAGGCCGCCCAGACGCCGTCGTCGCCGTCCCAGCTTCCGCGGCTCGCGCCCTTGGAATACTCGGTGGCGCGCTGCTCAAAGAAATTGGCGTGCTCAACGCCGTTGAGGATTTCCACGAGCCACGGCAGCGGGTGCGGCTTGATCTGCTCGTAGCCGCCGTCGGTCTGGGTGAAATAGCCGAACACGGTCGGCAGCCTGAGCTGGGTCAGCCGCCAGTCGGCGACATAATGGACGTAGGACCGGATCTGCTCCGGCGTCATGCCCTCGATCCTGCCGAGGCCGAAGGCGAGATCGATGAAGCCCTCCTCCAGCTTCACCATGGTCTTGGCGACATCGATGATGTCGTCGCGCACCGCCTGCGTGACCGCGCCGGTCTCGCGGTTCCACTCGTGGAACAGGCGGATGATGCCCTCGCAATGCAGGCTCTCGTCGCGCACCGACCACGACACGATCTGGCCCATGCCGTTCATCTTGTTGTGACGCGGGAAGTTGAGCAGCATGGCGAAGCTCGCGAACAGCGCCATGCCTTCCGTGAAGGCGCCGAACATGGCGAGCGTGCGCGCCACGTCCGACACCGTCTCGACGCCGAACGTGTGCATGTAGTCCGCCTTGGCGCGCATCTCGGCGTAGTCGCGGAACGCCTCGAACTCGGTCTTGGGCATGCCGAGCGTCTTGAGCAGCAGCGCGTAGGCGTCGATGTGCACCGTCTCCATGTTGGTGAAGGCGGCCATCATCATCTGCACCGAGAGCGGCTGGAAGATCGGGATGTAGCGCTTGAGGTAGTTGTCGCCGACCTCGACGTCCGACTGGGTGAAGAAGCGGAAGATCTGCGTGAGCAGCGCGCGCTCGGACTCGGTCACGCGCGGCGAGGCCCAGTCCTTGATGTCGGCGCCGAGCGGCACCTCCTCGCCCATCCAGTGGGTCTGCTGCTGGCGTTTCCAGAACTCGTAGGCCCAGGCGTAGCGGTCCACGTCGTAGGTGCCGGTCGAGTCGAGCAGGCCGACCCGGCCCTTGTTGATGAGCGTGCGCGGATCGACGCGGGTGATGTCGGAGGTCACTGACATGCGGGGCACTCTTCGTCGTAATCTGGGCGGGAGGGTTCGGCGAACGGGACTATTTCCATTTCTGCGCCTTCGACCCTTTCGGGCCTGCCAGCGACTTTGACGGGCATGCGCGGATCGACACGATCGATCTCGGTCACTGGCATGCGAGGCACTCTTCGTAATCGGTGCGGGACGGCTCGGCGAAGGCCGCCGACGCCGCGGCTTCGCTCTTTTCGAGCTTGCCGGCGAAGCCGGCGCGCGAGATCGACTTGGAGCGGCAGTAGTAGAGGCTCTTCACGCCGCGCTTCCATGCCGACCAGTGCAGCATGTGCAGGTCCCACTTGTCGATGTCGGCGGGCAGGTAGAGGTTGAGCGACTGGCTCTGGCAGATGAACGGCGCGCGGTCGGCGGCGAGCTCGACGATCCAGCGCTGGTCGATCTCGAAGGCGGTGCGGAACGTCATCTTCTCGCGCGCGTCGAGCACGTCGAGGTGCTGCACCGAGCCCTCGTGCTCGACAATGGACTGCCAGACCTCCGGCGTGTCGGCGCCCTTCTGCGCCAGCACTTCCTGGAGGTGCGGGTTGCGCACGGAGAACGCGCCGGACAGCGTCTTGTGCGTGTAGATGTTGGCCGGGATCGGCTCGATGCAGGCCGAGGTGCCGCCGCAGATGATGCTGATGGAGGCGGTCGGCGCGATCGCGATCTTGTGGGAGAACCGCGCCTTGACGCCGCGCTCCAGCGCGTCGGGGCAGGCGCCGCGCTCCTCCGCCAAAGCCACCGAGGCCGCGTCGGCGTCGCGGCGGATCTTGCGGAACATCTTGAGGTTCCACGACTTCGCCATGGCGCTTTCGAACGGGATGTTGCGCGCCTGCAGGAACGAGTGGAAGCCCATCACGCCCAGCCCGATGGAGCGCTCGCGCTCGGCCGAATACTTGGCGCGCTTCATGCCGCCCGGCGCGTCGTTGATGAACTGCGACAGGACGTTGTCGAGCATGCGCATCACGTCCTCGATGAAGCCGGGCTCGTCGCACCACTGGTCCCAGGTCTCGAGGTTGAGCGAGGACAGGCAGCACACCGCGGTGCGCTCCTCGTTCCTGTGGTCGATGCCGGTCGGCAGCGTGATCTCGCTGCACAGGTTCGAGGTCGAGACCTTGAGGCCGAGCTCGCGCTGGTGTTTGGGCAGCGCGCGGTTCACGTGGTCGATGAACAAGAGGTAGGGCTCGCCGGTCTGCAGCCGCGTCTCCAGGATGCGCTGCCAGAGCTGACGCGCGTCGACCTCGCGGATCACCGCGTTGTCCTTGGGGCTGCGCAGGCCGAACATCCTGCCGTCGCGCACCGCGTGCATGAACTCGTCGGTGACGTTGATGCCGTGGTGCAGGTTGAGGCCCTTGCGGTTGAAGTCGCCGGAGGGCTTGCGGATTTCGAGGAACTCCTCGATCTCCGGGTGGTGGATGTCGAGATAGACGGCGGCCGAACCGCGGCGCAGCGAGCCCTGGCTGATGGCGAGCGTGAGGCCGTCCATGACATGGATGAAGGGGATGATGCCCGAGGTCTCGCCGCCCTTCACCTTCTCGCCGATGGAGCGCACCTGGCCCCAGTAGGTTCCGATGCCGCCGCCGTTGGAGGCGAGCCAGACGTTCTCGTTCCAGGTCTCGACGATGCCGTGCAGCGAGTCGGGCACCGCGTTGAGGAAGCAGGAGATCGGCAGGCCCCGGGTGGTGCCGCCGTTGGAGAGCACCGGCGTCGCCGGCATGAACCACAGCCGCGACATGGCGTCGTAGAGCCGCTGGGCGTGGGCGACGTCGTCCGCATAGGCGCAGGAGACGCGGGCGAACATGTCCTGGAAGCTCTCGCCCGGCAGCAGGTAGCGGTCGCGCAGGGTGGCCTTGCCGAAATTGGTGAGCAGGTCGTCGCGGTTGCGGTCGAGGACGAGATCGGAGGGCTGCGGCCGGGGCGCGGCGGGGGCCGGCGCGGGCGCGGCCGCCGTCCGGGCCGCGGGCGGCGGCATCGCCACCACGTTGTCGGCGAATCCGGGCTGCTTTTGCGCCGTCGGCGCGACGAGATAGCCCCGATGGTCGAAATCATAGGCCTGAGACGGCATCCGCATCCCCCTTGCATGCTGGCGCCGCGATCCACGCGGGCCCTACATGCTGGGCGTCCGCTCGGTGCGACACCAACATACGGTAGGCCGATTCGGTTAACACGGTCCAATGGCCGATGGCCGCGGCCGGGAGATTTCCCCGTCACCCACAGTTTCCCCAAGGCCCTGAGCGGCCAGGAATTTTCCGGCGAATCGGAGGCCCGGCCGGCCGTCACCGAACTGTCAACGAAGGTTTTTTGAAAAGGAGACGGGCGGCGGCGGAAGAGCTATGCCGCGAGCCGCTCCAGCTCGCCGAGGATCGCGTCGCCCATCTGCGCGGTGCCGACCACCGTGGCGCCTTCGGACCTGATGTCGCCGGTGCGCAGGCCCTTGTCGAGGGTCGCGGCGATGGCCTGGTCGATCAGGTCGGCCTCCTTGCCCATGCCGAAGGAATAGCGCAGCGCCATGCCGAACGAGGCGATCATGGCGATGGGGTTGGCGAGGCCCTTGCCGGCGATGTCCGGCGCCGAGCCGTGCACCGGCTCGTAGAGCGCCTTGCGCTTTTTGGTCTTGGGGTCGACCTCGCCGAGCGAGGCCGAGGCCAGCATGCCGAGCGAGCCGGTGAGCATGGCGGCCACGTCGGACAGGATGTCGCCGAACAGGTTGTCGGTGACGATCACGTCGAACTGCTTGGGGTTGCGGACGAGCTGCATGCCGCCGGCGTCGGCCAGCATGTGCTCGAGCTGCACGTCCTTGAACTCGCGCTGGTGAACCTGCGTGACGACCTCGTTCCAGAGGACGCCGGTCTTCATCACGTTGCGCTTCTCCATGGATGTGACCTTGTTGCGCCGCGCGCGGGCGAGCTCGAAGGCGACGCGCGCGATGCGCTCGATCTCGTAGGTGTCGTAGACCTGGGTGTCGATGGCGCGCTTCTGGCCGTTGCCGAGGTCGGCGATGGTCTTGGGCTCGCCGAAATAGACGCCGCCGGTGAGCTCGCGCAGGATCATGATGTCCAGGCCCTCGACCAACTCGCGCTTGAGCGAGGAGGCGTCGGCCAGCGCCGGATAGGTCACGGCGGGGCGCAGGTTGGCATAGAGCCCGAGGTCCTTGCGCAGGCGCAGGAGCCCGGCCTCCGGCCGCACGTCGTAAGGCACCCTGTCCCATTTCGGCCCGCCGACCGCGCCGAAGATCACCGCATCCGCGGCGAGCGCCCGGGCCATGGTCTCGTCGGTGACGGCGACGCCGTGGGCGTCGTAGGCCGCGCCGCCGACCAGCCCTTCCTCCGTCTCGAACCGCGCGACGCCCCGCCTGTTCATCCAGCCGATCAGCTTTTTGACCTCGGCCATGACCTCGGGGCCGATGCCGTCGCCGGGCAGCAGGAGCAGGTTGATGGTCGCCATGGAAAGCCTCGCGTTGTTGTCGCCGGCTCGGGCGCGGCCGAAACGGCGGGAGGAGTGCTAAAGGGCGGCGGCGGACATGGCAAGCGCGCCGGACCGAACCGGACCGGACGCACGCCGCGAAACCCTCGTTTACGAACGTCGTTGTTTTCCGCTTGACCGCGGCGCGGAACGGGAGCACCTGCGTTTCACCGCGCCGGAGACCGGATCGCGAACCACAAGGACCCCCGAAGCAGATGCCAAGCGACAGTCGAAGTCGATTGTTGGTGCCGTCGCAGCGCCTCGTGGTCTGATCGTCGGGAACGAGGCTCGCACGATCGGCGCCGAGTCGGCCGATCAAAGGAGCGAGCCATGGACAACAGGGTCATTTCCCCGGATACGGCCGTGACGCCCGCGGTGCTGGCGACCAGCCTCGCGCGGGAATACGTCGCGGACATCGTCGACGTCCTCAACACCCAGCCGCGGGATACGGCCGTGGCCGTCCTGCTCCACCTGCCGCTGGAGCGGGTCATCGAGGTGTTCGACCAGCCCAGCCTGGACGACCCCGCGGAGCTGATGGCCGCGCTGCCGCGCGACCGGGCCGCGGCCGTGCTCGCCGGCATGTCGGCGGACCGCGTCGCCTACGTGTTCCGCCACATGGCCGAGCCGCCGCGCGCCATCCTGCTCGCGCGCCTCGACACCGACACGCGCGCCACGCTGCAGCGGCTGCTGTCCTACCCGCCGCAGACAGCCGGCAGCATCATGACCACCGAGTTCGTGAGCGTGCCGTCGGACTGGACCATCGGCCAGACGCTCCAGCACGTCCGCAGCGTCGAGCGGACCCGCGAGACGGTCTATGCCATCTACGTGCTCGATCCGCAGACCAGGACCCTGGTCCAGGCGGTCTCGCTGCGCCGGCTGATTGCCGGCGACGTGGGGGCGCCGGTGCTCTCCGTCGCGCTGCCGCGCCCGCCGGTCACGGTGGCGCCGTCCGCCGACCAGGAGGAGGTGGCGCGGCTGATCTCGAAATACGATCTGCTCGCGGTGCCGGTGGTGGACGACGCCCGGCACGTCATCGGCATCGTCACCGTGGACGACGTGATCGACGCCATCGTGCAGGAGGGCACGGAAGACGCCCTGAAGTTCGGCGGCATGTCGGCCCTGACCGAGCCCTACATGCAGATCGGATTCGGCCAGATGATCTACAAGCGCGCCGGCTGGCTGTGCGCGCTGTTCCTCAGCGAGATGCTGACCGCGAGCGCCATGCAGCATTTCGAGAGCGAGCTGGAGAAGGCCATCGTCCTCACCCTTTTCATTCCGCTGATCATGAGCTCGGGCGGCAACTCGGGATCGCAGGCCACCTCGCTGCTGATCCGCTCGCTCGCGCTGCAGGAGGTGCGGCTGCGCGACTGGTGGCGCGTGGCGCTCCGCGAGCTGCCGGCCGGCATTACCCTCGGGGCGATCCTCGGCGCCATCGGCATCGCCCGCATCGCGCTGTGGCAGACGCTCGGCCTCTACGACTACGGCGAGCACTGGATGCTGATCGCCCTCACCGTCGGCACGGCGCTGGTCGGCATCGTCACCTTCGGATCGCTGTCCGGCTCCATGCTGCCCTTCGTCCTGCAGCGGCTGGGGTTCGATCCGGCGAGCGCGTCGGCGCCGTTCGTCGCCACGCTCGTCGATGTCACGGGCCTGCTGATCTATTTCACGGTCGCGCTGGCGATCCTGAGCGGCACTTTGCTGTGACGCACGTCAGCTTCCGCTGAACCGGTTGTAACACTGGTCCTCACGGAGCCGCGCGCCGGTCCAGCTCCCGATGGCGCGTCATCGGCCGCTCCTTTCACGAATGTCATGGATGGACTGGCCGCCGGAACGTCAGCGGACGCCGGCGGCCATGCGGCTATTTCTTCATGGTGTCCTTGGACATCGAGTCCTTCGACATCGAGTCCTTGCCCATGGTGCTCTTTCCCATGGCGTCGCTCTTGCCCATGGTGTCCTTCTTCATCGTGTCGGAATGACCCATGGTGTCCTTGCCCATGGTGTCTTTCTTCATGGAATCGCCCTGGGTCTGGGCATAGGCCGCCGGCGCGGCGAAGCCGAGCGCGGCGCCCAGGACGAGAGCGAGGCGGAAGCGGGTGGTCATGGCTGAACTCCTCCGAGGTGTCAGGCGGGTTTCGCCCCGCCGTAGAGCAGTTCGATCCGGCCCCGCTCCGGGTTACGTCCGCCTTCGATTTTTTTCGGCGAGCGAGCGGCCGCCGATCACCCGGCACGCCGCCACTACCGCGATCACGGCGAGGCCGTGGACCGCGAGGTCGCTGGCCGTCGCGTCGTAGGGATGGAACAGGGTCAGCAGCGTCGCCGCCGCTCCCGCCGCGGCGAGACCGGCGACGAGCGCGGTGAGGCCCGGCCGCAGGGCATAGCCCTTGCGCAGCATGGCGATCAGCAGCGCCGAGAGCGGCACCGACAGGCCGACGATGACCAGCAGGCAGTCGCGCTCGTCGGCAAGGCCGGGGACGCGGGTGCCGGGGATCAGCACGCTGCGCAGGCAGCCGGCGCCGCTGGCCGCGATCCACAGCGCCGCCGCCGGCAGCGG
>Ga0180221_1000944_pt1 | contig 21681 bp, 15 predicted proteins | sample eDN5th37CKraftMG_FD_151339 | JGI IMG/M metagenome (GOLD analysis project Ga0180221, IMG submission 151339) | Enriched Miracle-Growth compost microbial communities from Emeryville, California, USA - eDNA 5th pass 37_C Kraft MG (version 2) (version 2) ...
ACCGATACAGGGGATCGCGGCGCTGCCTCCGGTCAGCGTCAGCCCCTTTTCGTGAATGTCGTGGCTGAGTTCGGGCGGGGTCTGGTTGAGAACGTCGCGCACGACTTCCACAATATGTGCGACATGTTTGGCCACGACCGGCCGCAATTCGCTGACAGGCACCTGTTGAACGCCCGGGATGCCCGACGTCAGGCTCCGGCCCTTGGCCTCGATCATCGGGCTCTCCTCGCCGTCGGGAGCGCCCAGCAACCGCACCAGATCGCACTTCAAGCGCTCCGTCGTGATCTCGCCGATCAGGAACTTTCTGCGGAAATGGAAGTGATCGGCGAGCGCTGTGTCCAGCGCCGCACCGCCGATGCGGACCGATCGGGTAAGGCAAATCCCACCGAGCGAAATGACGGCGACTTCGGTGGTTCCAGCGCCGCATTCGACGATCATCGAACCTTCCGGGCGGTGCACCGCAAGGCCAGCGCCTAGCGCTGCGGCGAAAGGCTCGCTCATCAGGCTTACAGGTCCCAGCCCTGCGTCCGACGCCGCCGTGAGCAAAGCGCTCCGTTCAGCCTGTGTCGCATCGGCGGGAATCCCGATCGCGACGCGCGGCGCTCTCAGACGGCGACGGCCAAGAGACGACGACATGGCATAGGCGAGAAGCTCACGGGTGGCGTCGATGTCCTGGAGAACGCCTCGACGGAGCGGGCGCGTGACCTTGAGCGAATCCGGAGTCCTGTCGACCATGGCGCGGACGGCCTCGCCCGCCGCCACAAGCCTGGGCCGTGTGCCGCCGTTTGAAAAGCAGCACAGCGACGGCTCGTCGAACACCATGCCCGAGCCTCGGGCGGCGACACGCGTATTGGCGGTTCCAAGGTCGATAGCGATATCGGCGCGTCGGCCATTCCAGGAAATCATGTTAGCCATGGATGTGCCTTAGCGGGGAATATCGCAATTGTCTCGTCGGCCTGCACCGACAGTTTGGCGCCCTGCCGATGTTCTTGTGGCCCTCCACTGGACAATCCCGTCCAGACGAAGCATGGATGATTATCCAACAGCCTTGGATGCCGATTGCGATAATGACCATGCAGGCCGTGAATATTTCGGCAATCTATCCGCTGATCATCGGGACAAGGGCCGACGATGCCCATGGGTTGCCGCGGCTCTGAGGCCGGGCAACCCCTGAAAATCATCTAACGCGAATTTGAAACGCGCCGGTTGCCGCCAGCCGCGCCGCGATCGTTAGGGATGGGCATGTATATCTGGACCGAAGTGGCACGAACCGGCATTTCCGCCGGTGACGAAATCATATTGCTTAGGAAAAACGATCTTTATGAAATCCGATATAACGGCATGGAACTGATGTGCAGTTCCTGTCATCAATCGGAGGATTTTCTCGCGGAGAAGGCGCTGCGCCTGCTTGGCCGCCCGGCCCGAAAGGTTCTGATCGGCGGCCTGGGTCTGGGCTACACGTTGAGGATGGTGCTTAACTTCCTTGATGACGACGCCCAAGTGGTCGTTTCGGAAATCGTGCCTGAGATCGTGCACTGGAACAGGCACTATTTCGGCCATCTCGCGGGCAATCCACTTGACGATCCGCGCGTCGAGGTCCGCGTGGAGGATGTAAGACACGCGCTGGATAATGGGCGCGAGGCTTATGACGTCGTGCTCATGGACACCGACAATGGCCCTGAACATCTCGTCCGAACGGAAAATGGCGACATCTATCGGGAATGCGGGATCAGGGCCGTCGAACGCGCCCTCACCCCGGGAGGGATCGCCGCCTTCTGGTCATCGGAACTATCCCCTGCGTTCGAGAAACGGTTGGATGCCCTGCCATGGACCTGGCGTTGCGATTCAGTGCCTCTTTCCGGCGGCAGGGTAGATGCCTTCCACCATGTCTATCTGGCAAGCCGGGATGCGGCGAATCTCCACTATCCGCGCGTGGTCGGCGCCTCAACCGCTATGACCACGATGTCGGAGCGGAACGCAGGCGCATCACTTCCTCGGCCTCCAGAGGACGGATCGCGCCTTTTGCGAGTTCGCCGAGCCTGATACCGCCGATTGCAACACGGACCAGGCGCAGGACTTCGGCATCCTGCGCCGCCAACATGCGGCGAACCTGACGATTGCGGCCTTCGGTCAGCACGATTTCGATCCAGCTCGACCGGGCCGATGAGCGAAGCGGTTCGACGGCGATCGCGCTCAACAGTTCGCCGCCCTCCGCTACCGGCGCGGCCAGTGCCGCAAGCAGGGCGCTGTCCGCCACCCGGTCGATTTTCACATGATAGGTCTTGGCTACGCCCGACGCCGGGTTGAGAAGATATTCCGCCCAGGCCGTGTCGTTGGTCATGAACAACAGGCCTTCGCTCGCCTTGTCGAGACGGCCGACCGGTGAAAGATAGGGCAGATTTCGCGGCAGGCAGTCATAGACGGTCCCGCGCGCTTGCGGATCATGCCGGGTCGTCACCACGCCGCGCGGTTTGTTGAGCATCAGATAGACGGGGCGCTCGGCCACAATGTCCCGTCCCTCGACCGCCAGCACGGACCGTGCAAGATCGACCCGCTGCGATGCGTGACGCACCTGCCGGCCATCCACCGTAACGCGCCCTTCCTCAATCAGCCTGATGGCCTCGGTGCGCGAACAATATCCCAGTTTCGACAGTGCGCGCGGCACGCTGACGATATGGGCTGGAAGCGCCGTCGGTTTCCGGACGACCGATGAACCGCCGGGCCTGGCATTTCGCCATCGAGGATGTGACATGGCATGGCTCACGCTCCGCGGACCGCCTGAAGCGGAGCAAGATAGAAACTGAAAAAGTGCAGATCGGAGCGGTTGCCGCTGCTGAAAGTCCTGCTGCCCCGGACATGCTACAGCGGCGATGTCCGGGGCTAGATGCCGGCGATCAGTCTGCCGGCGCACTGGGCGCGGATGGAATTGCGGCAAGTCATGATGGGGCTCATCGGCGCGTGAGCAGGAATAGTCAACCAGTGGCGCTCGGCTACTTGCGCGGATGCAGCCGTTCAGCGGAGCGCCATGCCCTCTCGCTCGTGCCCTGAGTTGACTTTAACTTTCTTTGGGCCATGCTTTGGCCGTCATGTGCGAATCTGTTTCCTTGAGGTGCTCGGCGCACCACGCGGGTCGGCTGCTCGAAGGCTAGCGGCCCCGGACCCGCGCAGGGCGGGGCCGGGGTGCTTGCTTTCCCGATGGAGCAGGGCTGGACGAATGGGCCGGCCGACCGGAGCAGACATGATCAGCGATAGACAGGACGATTCCGCTCACCGCGCGGAACAAGATGCACAGGAACGGAAGGATCGGCCCGGAACGCTGCCCTTCGTCCGTCCACGACGACCGTCGCACAGCACTGAGCCGCCCGAGTTTCCGGAGCCGCCTAAAGCGGCATGACGCCGTCCCCGATTACACTGAATTGGTAGAAATCACGATGGATCGACCCGCTCAGCAGCAAGAGCTGTTCATGCGCTTGCTCCGCGATGCCGCACGCGATGCCGAAGCAATACTGGCCTTGCCGGGCCAGTCCGCCTGGATTCGCGCGCTCGCCGACGATGGAATGAGTGAAATCTCGCGTCTGGAAGAATCGCCTTTCGCCGAGGATCAACTGCTCGCGGTCGCGTTGCGCCTGGGCGGGAGCGGGACTGTGCAAGGTTCGTTATTGGGGGCGCTATCGGATAAATTTCAATCCCCATCGATCAGGATCATGATTGAGGCGCAGAGGCGGGCCATCTGGAAAGATATGGGTGGGGAAGGTTTGCCTCTCGATGAAGCGGCGGAAATCGTGACGGCGCTGGAGCGCCGCCTTGACGCCATGGGCCAAGATCCGTCAGTCAGTTTCGGCGCCTATGCGGCGCTCTATTCCAACCTCTGGTGCGATCCGCGGATTGGCGCTCCATCGTCGGCGCGGCGAATCATGCTGGCCATGGTGACGATACTCAACGCCCGTGAAGAGGCCAGTCGGCCTTCCCATGCAATGGTTGGCAATCGCGCCGCCGGTAAGGCGCTCTCGCGGCGATAAGCGGGATACGCCTATGCGGGTTGGCGCTTGCGTGCAGGCTCATGCGCCTGCCTGCTGAATGCCCTCGCCTGGATGCCAACTGCTCACCTGATGTGCGGACCCGCCGTCCGCTCCAATCGAAGTCACGAGACAATGCTCAATCTGATTTTCTTCCTCGGCGTCATAGGTGTCTACAGCGTCTTTCTGGCTTGTACGCGGCGTCCGCGCCTCGGATGGGTGATATCCGCCGCAATTGCGGTCGCTCTGATGACGGCTTTGATCCTGATGGGCTACGCGCATTAACTATCCGCGATTGCGATGGCGCGGTGCGCCGGGTAGCAGGCGTGACCAAGAGTCGAGTCACTTAAGGTCGAGCGAGCAAGATTTGAGTTCATCCACAGCCACGCGCCGTTCTTTTGCCGCCATGCGGCACCCGAGGTTCCGAGGGTTCTTCTTCACCTATCTGCTGGCGATGATGGCCGATAATATCGAGCACGTCATCAGCTACTGGATGATCTTCCAGAAGTTCCACTCGCCCGCGCTGGGCGGGTTCGCCGTGCTGTCGCACTGGCTGCCCTATCTGTTCTTCTCGCTTCCCATGGGCGCGCTTGCGGACCGGGTCGATCCGCGCCGCCTCATCCAGATCGGCATGGCCATGTTCATCGGCGTGTCGCTGGGCTGGGGCTATTTCTTCGCAACCGACACGCTTGAGATGTGGCATGCAATGCTGCTGCTGGTGCTGCATGGCTGCGCGGGCGTGTTCTGGCAAACGCCGAGCCAGCTCCTGCTCCATGCGATCGTGGAGCCGGAGGAACTGCAAAGCGCGGTGCGCCTCAATGCCACGGCGCGCTATCTCGGCATCCTGGTCGGCCCTGCGGTGGGCGGGGCCATGCTGATCTGGCTCGGTCCGATCAAGGGCATGTTCCTCAATGCCTGCTATTATGTGCCGGTGATCCTCTGGCTCTGGCGCCTCCACTATCGCCGGGAAGCGACCGGGCGCACCGCTGTCCGGGGCTTCCAGGACATCGTGCGCACGCTGCGCGAAATCGCGAGCCGTCCGCAAATCGTCTCGATGTCGCTCCTTGCCGCCGCGGCCGCGGCCTTCATCGGCAACAGCTATCAGGCGCAGATGCCCAATTTCGCGATAGATCTGGGTCATGGCGATCCGGGCGCCGCCTACAGCATCCTGCTGGCCGCCGATGCCGCCGGCGCGCTGACCGCCGGCTTCCTGCTCGAAACCCTGGGCGGCTTCACGACCGGTGCGCGCACCGCCCTGCTGCTGGCGATGGGCTGGTGCTGCGCGCTCGCCTGCTTCGCCCTCACCCCGATCTATTCGCTGGCCCTGATCTTCCTGTTCTGCGCGGGCTTTTTCGAGCTATCCTTCAGCAGCATGGCGCAGACGGTGGTCCAGGTGGAAGCGCCCGCCGACATCCGCGGCCGGGTGCTCGGCGTGTTCGGCATGGCATCGCTCGGCTGCCGCGCCTTCGCCGGTATCACGGTCGGCCTGATCGGCTCGCTGTTCGGCGTCCACATATCATTGGCGCTCGCGGCGGCCATGCTCCTTGCCGCCGTCGTCGCGCTGCTTCTCCGCAGCCGTCCCGCATGAGCGAACGCCCGCCACATGTCCTTGGTCGGTCAGCGACAAGGCCGCGATGAGCGGGACGGCAGTCATCATGCGGCGGCTGTATCAGAACCAGAAACGCACGCCCATGACCAGGCTGGTTGAAGAGACGCCTTCTCCGGCCGCACGGGCATAGGCTGCGCTGCCGCTCAGCCTGCGTTCCCAGTTGACTCCGATATAGGGCGCAAATTCGCGGGCAAATTCGTATCGCAGGCGCAGGCCCAGTTCGATGTCGGACAGGCCCGACCCGATGCCCAGTTCCGGCACGTCCTGGGCAGCGATATTCACTTCGGCCGCGGGTTGCAGGATCAGGCGCTGCGTGATGCGCTGGTCGTAACTGCCCGCCAGCCGGAGATGCGCGTCGCCCTTGTCGGACAGGAAAGCCTGCGCGCCAATTTCGAACCAATAGGGAGCAAGTCCCTCTATCCCCAGCACGGCATAGGTGCGTTGCGGTTCCGGCCGGATGTCATGGCGCACGCCGGCTTCCAGATTGAACCAGGGATCGATCGCCCGGCTGTAGAGCGCCTGCACTTCCGCACGCTCCAGCGGGCCGCCGATTTCCCCTTCGCCTTCGGTCTTGAAGGCGAAGCGGTTGATATCGCCGCCGATCCAGCCTTCCCCCTCCCAGCGATAGCCGTCCGCCCCTTTGCGCACCTGATATTCCAGCCGGTCGAGCATGAGCCGGGAGAAGGTCATGCCCCCGCTTTCCTTGCGCATCGCCGCACGCGCGCGCTCCATTGCGGCGCGATCGTAGAAGACCTCCGCCGCATGATCGGCGGGCGGCGTGGGGATAACGCCTCGCGGGATGCCGTCATCGGTGGCGGCATGCCCATGGCCGGCATGGGGATTGTCGGATGGGGCTGCTTGGGCAGGCATGTGAGCGGAATGATCCTGCCCTTGCGCCTGCTCCATCTGGCCATGATCCATCTGGCTGTGATCCATTTGCGCCAACGCAGGCGGCCAAGCCGCAGCGAGCAGCAAGGCGGCAACGGAAGCCAGGCCCTTCATGCCGCGTCCCCCTTATGCCGTACCGTGACGACCCGCATCATCCCTGAATGCATGTGCAGCAGCATGTGGCAATGGAAGGCCCAATCGCCCAGCGCATCGGCGGTAAGGTCAAAGCTCACCTTCCCGCCCGGCAGGACGTTCACCGTATGCTTGCGCGGATTATACGCGCCCGCCCCTGTCACCAGCTCAAAGAAATGGCCGTGCAGATGGATGGGATGCGGCATCATCGTGTCGTTGATGAGGTTCACCCGCACCCTCTCCATATGACGGAACGCGATGGGCTCCGCCCTGTCGGACAGCTTCACCCCATCGAACGACCACATATAGCGTTCCATGTTCGCGGTCAGATGGATGTCGAGCGTGCGCGTCGGTGTCCGCTGGTCGCTATTGGGCAGCAGGGACTTGAGATCGGCATAGGTCAACACCCGATGCTCCACATCTTCAAGGCCGGTCGGGCGGTCGGCGATCCTGTCGGCGGGCATGGGCGACAGGGTGGCGACCCCCGGTCCCATTTTCACCTGCGGCGCGACCGACTTGTCCCGCATTTTCATCGAATGACCGGACATGCTTTCCTTAATAGGCTGGCGGACGTCGACCACGCCGCTCTGGCCCATGTTCTTGCCCGGCATGTCCATGCCCATGTCCCTCATGCCCAGCAGCGGACGTTCCCGTACAGGCGGAATCTCCGCCGCCATGCCGATGCGCGGCGCCAGCGTCGCACGGACAAGGCCGGATCGGTCTATCGCCTCCGCTACCAGCGCATAGGGCTTCGCTTCGCCCGGCTGCACGACGATATCGTAGGTTTCCGCAATACCGATCTGGAACTCGTCGGTTTCGACCGGCTGCACATCCTGCCCGTCGCACTGCACCACCGTCATGGCCAGCCCCGGCAGGCAGACATTGAAATTGGTCATCGCCGACGCGTTGACGATGCGAAGCCGCACCCGCTCGCCCGGCGTGAACAGCCCCGTCCAATTCTCCGCCGTGCCATGGCCGTTCACCAGAAAGCTGTAAGTGGCCCCCGTCACATCCGAAATATCGGTGGGGTCCATACGCATCGCGCCCCATTCGCGGCGTTCCTTCGCGCTCTGGTCCTTCTCCGCGAGCAGCCCGGCCAGGGTCTGCCTCTGCATGTTGAAATAGCCGCCCATCTGCTTGAGCCGCTTCAAGAGCACATGCGGATGGACCGGACTCCAGTCGGACAGCACGATCACATGCTCGCGCTCGCTCTGCACGGGGTCGGAGCCGGCAGGGTCGATGACAATGGGTCCATAGTGCCCCATCGCCTCCTGCATTCCAGAATGGCTGTGATACCAATAGGTGCCCGACTGACGAACGAGAAATTCATAGGTGAAGGTTTCGCCGGGCCGGATGCCGGGAAAGCTTACCCCCGGCACGCCATCCATCTGGAACGGCACGATCAGGCCATGCCAGTGGATCGATGTATCCTCCCTCAGCCCATTGGTGACGGCCAGCCGGACATTCTGCCCTTCCTTCAGGCGAATGAGCGGCGCAGGCACCATGCCGTTGACCATCACCGCATGGGCAGAACGCCCATCGGTTGCGAAATGGCCCTCCCCCACGCTTAACTGGATCAGATCGCCGCTCAGCACATCCCGCGCAGGGGCAAGACCCGCCGTGCCGCTCTGCGCCCAGCCGGGAAAGGCGTGGGCCAGGGTCAGCGCGCCGGTCAGGCCCGCCGCTCCCCGGATCAGGCTGCGGCGGTCGATGGGGGTGTGCGAGGGGATCGGCATGAAGAATAAGGGCCCGCTGAAAGGAATATCTTCCCCCTATACGCAATCAGCGCCGTCATTCCTCAACATATCGGTCAATCTGTGGCGCGCGCGATGAAGTCCGCGCTATGCGATCTGCGTCATGGAATCCATCCCTCAAGTCCCCGGCAATACAACTTCCTGAACAGCGCCCGGCGCATCGCGCAATTTCAGATAGAGCGTCCTTCCTTGCGGCGCAGGCACATCAATGGCGTTGCCGGTAAAGCCGCTGGGCACGGCAACACTGCGATCGAATGTTCTGTCGTCAGCGACGGAATCGATCAGGAACAGATTCTTGCCCGTCAGGCGGCATGTCTTGGCGCCGGGGCCGCAAGACACCGATTGGACGGCTGGCAATCGAACCAAAGTCGCCAGCGGCTGCCAGTCGCCGGCGACGCCCGCCTGCACCCTGCGGAAGCGCAACGGACCAAAGGCTGACGAACCGAGCGCCGCGGGATCGAAACTGGCGATCGCGATCTGCGGGCTTTCAAGGCGCAATCCATTGGCCGCCGACAGACGTACATGCGCGTCCTCATCAATGGTTGCGATTTCAAGGGAGTCCTGCGCGCCGAACCGCATCCCCTCCGCGGCGCGAACCGACATCGTCATGCGCGCCGTGTCAGGCAATATGTCCTGCCCTTCGAGATGAATCGCAAGGGCAGCAGGCAACGGCTCCTTGTACTCGATGCTTTTGGTTATGAGCGTCACGGCCGGGCGCGGGGCCGTGATCGTCACCGGCAAGCCGATGCTGCGTCCGTCCTTCAGCATGACCCGCGCCCTTGCATTATGCCCCTGCCCCAACAACCGGACCTTGTCCGGCGTGTCGGCGCGGAGCCGCAACCTATCGACATCCCCCTCCCGCAACAGCTCGCCCGGCCGGAACGCCAGGTCATCGAGCATCAGGCCGGTGATCTCGTCCAGCCGCAGGCCCGTCAGCACGGCTTCATCGTCGCCCGCATGAAGCCGCAGATTGTCGATCCGGCTTGCCTCGGCATAGGCGCGGATTGTGAGCATCGTCGCCTGCGGCGCGCCGAACGGCTTGACCGCGAACTGAACGTCGCCGGCCCGCGCATCCGTCAGCGGTACGTCGACGGTGATGCTGTCGGGGCCGGAAACCTGCCATTTGACGGGCTGGCTCGGCCTGCCCGGCAATTGCATCGTGATGCTTTCCACGCAGGCGGGCGCTGCCCCTTTGAGTGGCAGCATAGTGTCGCGGCCGACGATCAGGCGCGGTGCGATATGGTCTACCTGCCAAGCGGCGTCCTGCGGGAACTGGACAGAAAATTCAGGACCGTCGAACCGGTTGAAGCCCCAGACCCCTTGAAGGCGTCCCGATGTGGAGGGAGCAAAATCTGCCGCTCTCAAGGGAGATACGAGGACGTAGCCGCCCTTGTCCGCCCGGGGCGCCACCGGCGCATCCATTGTTCGCCCGTCCTTCGTCGTCAGGCGCACGGTCATGTCATGGGCGTAGTCCGTCGCGTAGATGAGCGGCGCGCCTTCCACCCGGAACACCGCGCCGGCCCGCGCGGCGCAGACGGCGCTGTCGCTCGCGGCGCGAAGCGGTGGCGGCAGGTCCTTTTCAATCGCGGGCATCGCGACGACGAGAACAGATTTAGGCTTTCGGAAGGATGGCGCGGCGTTCAGCAGCAGCGACATGGCCGTGCCGTTCTGGATACCGAGCGCAGGAAGGTAGGTAAATTCCGGATTGTTGAATGCGCCGAAGATACGGGCGACGTCGCGGACCACGCCGATATAGGGACTGTAAAATCCATAGCCGGCCTCCCGCGTGGCGCTGATCTGAAACGCCAGGTCAGCCGGCGTCCCGACGATGGTTTCGGTGAGCGAATTACTGTGGACGTCCACCAGGACGAGCGCTTCGCGATTTTCCAGGAGGCAGGCGGCTTGCGATTCGACCAGTTTCGCCAGGCAATCCGCATTCAGCTTGACCGCAAGGCTGGAAGACAGGACAGGCGCGACCGTCTTCAGATATTCGGGATGGCTGTTTTCCTGTGTCCGAATACCGGCCACGAAAGCGTTGAGCCGCGCGCGGTCGAGCGAGGCCTGGCCGAGGATTTGCGTCACCCGCACAAACTCACCGGGTTTGCCGCGCACGACATCCGAAATCGTGCCGAAATCGCCGCCCGTGTCCGGCACCAGGAACAGGACGAGTTGCCGCGCGTCTTCGGGCACGGTCAGTTTCAATATCCTGTCCTTGTCCTTGCGCTTCCAGGTTTGCGCGCTGGCGATCCACTTTTTGGGCGGCGGGTTGGTCGCGCCGCGAAGAAAAGCCGAAACAAGCAGATATCGCACGGACTGGTCGGCGGGCAAATCGGCCTCGATCTCCAGCACATCGCCTGCGGCAAGGGCCGGAACCCGCCCGATCGGCAAGCTTTCCCCTCTCCGGGTGACGCTGACCGACAGTCCGGGGCCAGCCAAGTCGAATGGCGCCGGATCTGCCGCCCCGGCAGCGGAAACCGAAAGGAGCGCAGCAAAGGCTGCAAACGCGGCATAGGCCGCATGGGCACGTTGACAGATCATCGGACCAAGGTGCCCGGTTGATCGCATCCGTCAAGGCCATCGGCAGAAAATCGGACGAAGCGACCAATGCCCCTCCGGTTAGCGGCCATGACGGCGTGGGCAGGCCCCACAACATCCGCTATCATGGCAGCTATGATGAAAGGCTCTCCTCTTAAGATCAAGATCCAGCTCCTCTGCGGCGATGAGATCGCTATGGGACCGGGCAAGGCCGATCTCCTCGACGCGATCCGGGAACTTGGATCGATCTCGGCGGCGGGGCGGGCGCTGGGCATGAGCTATCGCCGTACATGGCTGCTGGTCGATGCGATGAACCGCTGCTGGCGCGAGAAGCTCGTCGAGACGGTGCCGGGGGGCGGTCGCGAACGCGGCGCGCATGTCACCCAAAAGGGAGAGGCTGTCCTGTCAGCCTATCGCGCCATGCAGGTCGCCGCCAGCGCCGCTGTCGCGCCGCAGATGGAAGATCCGCTGCAATCCCTGCTCCGCACCCAACCGCTGCCGCAGGCAAGTCCGGCATCCTCATAACCGCCGCCCGCAGGCGCGATCCGGCATGGACAGACGCGGATCGGCGATGAAATGCGGGTCGGTCAGGCTCTCAAGAAAAGCGATGAGCGAAGGCATGTCCTTGTCCGCCACCGCAATGCCATGGCGCTGAACGGCCGCCTCCAGCGTCCGCGCTGTCCCATCATGCCACCATGGCCCGGTCAGCGCGACATTGCGCAGCGACGGCGTGCGAAAGCGCCCCGCATCCTCCGCCCTGCCCGTGCGTTCGATCAGGCCGGGGTCGCTGGCCTTCGCCGGTTCCAGCCTGTGATAATCCATGTCGGTCAGCAGCCGGCCCGAATGGCAGGCCGCGCATCCAGCGTTCTCGAACAGCCCTGCGCCCTGCCGGGCGAGCGGCGTCAGCGCCGCGCGGTCGCCCGCCGTGAAGCGATCATATGGACTGCCGAAGGAAATCATCGTCCGCTCGAACGCGGCTAGCGCCGCCGTCACCGCGGGCAGATCGATCCTGCCTCGCCGCTCCGGAAAGGCGCGTGCGAACATGCGGCGATAGCAGCGATCCGCGCCCAGCCGCCGCGCCAGTTCCGCCTCCAGCCCTTTCATCCCCATTTCAACGGGATACTCGCCGAGCAACGGCACCAGGACCTGTGCTTCGAGCGTCGTGAGATGCGGATCGGCGAAGGTCAGATGGGAAAACCAGCCGATATTGGCGAGACCCGGCACATTGCGCCGACCCGGATCGCCATGCACGCCGGGCCGGGTCTCATTGCCATCGGCAAAGCCACGCTTCTGTTCATGACAAGTTGCGCAGGCCATGGTGCCGTTCGCCGACAGGTCGGCATCGTAAAACAGACGCCGCCCCAATTCGATCCTGGCTTCGCGCATCGGATTGTCCGCCGGAACCGGCGGCGCTGCGATCCCCGCCGGAAGGTCCCAGCGCCACGGCTGGCCCGCCGCGACCGAAAGCAGCAGCACGGCGGCCAGCAACAAGCGCCTCACGGCAAGCGCGTAACCAGCAGCGTCAGCCGATCCTCGCCATTGGTGGCAATCTGAAGCGTATAGCGCCCCGGCTTCAGGTCATAGTCCACCATCTTGCGGATGCCGCTGCAATCGGGGCCGTGGCCATGGGCAATCGAAGGCGCTGCCTCGCCATCCTTCACCACATCGACCCAAGCTCCCGAGCCGAGCGCCACACGCCAGGTTCCCGCTTCCCGCACGGTGAAACCGGCAAGCCCGCCAAAACTGACCGATCCGCCCGGCTTGGCGGGCCGCACCGGATAGACCACCTGGGGCGTAGGACTGAGCGCCATCGTCACCGTCTTGCCCGGCTCCAGCACGGAGCGCGCCGCGCCTTTGCGATCGGTGGCGCCTTTGAACGCTGCCGGATTGCGCCACGATGCAAGCGGAGCGGGCAATTCGGCGGGTACGGCACAGGTCGATGGAGCCTGTTCCATCCGGGCATGTGCCGGTCCGACAAGGCACACTATGCCCAATAGCGGTAGAACGGTGCGGAACCGTAATCGCATGAAGGTCTTCCTTCGCAGACTCAAAGCTATATACGACCGGATATAGTGAGTCGAACGACTGGAAAAGGGGAATTCATGCGCGCTGCTCTGACTGTCCTGTTATTGACGGGCACCATTTTCGCGATGCAGGCGCGCGCCCAGACCGCTGCCGCGCCGGATGCGGATGCGTCCGACCGCTTCTCGCTTGGCCAGATCATCGTTACCGCTCCGCGGGCGCAGGGCATCGAGATCGACAGCAACACGCTATCGTCGGATGCCATCTACACCTTCGGCCGCACCGCGCTCGACGATGCGGTCAACCTTATGCCCGGCGTTGCGGCTGGCAACAGTGGCGGCACCCGCAACGAACGTCTCGTCTTCGTGCGGGGTTTCGACCGGTTCCAGGTGCCGCTGTCGATCGACGGCATCCGCGTCTACCTGCCCGCCGACAACCGGCTCGACTATGGCCGCTTCCTCACCACCGACATTGCGGAGGTCCAGGTCGCCAAGGGCTATGCCTCGATCCTCGACGGGCCGGGCGCGATGGGCGGCGCGATCAATCTCGTCACGCGCAAGCCGACGAAGGAACTGGACATCGACGTGCGCGGCACGGTCAATTTCGACAATGACGCCGATTATGCGGGCTATTCCACATCCGCCATGGTCGGCACCCGGCAGGACAAATGGTATGCGCAGGCGAGCTACGCCCGCAGCTTCACCGACCATTGGGACCTGCCCAATGATTTCACCGCCCGCATACCCGCGCTCGAAGATGGCGGCGCGCGCGATTTTTCGCGCACACGCGACTGGCGCGCCAATGTGAAGCTGGGCTTCACCCCCAACGCGACGGATGAATATGCGATCAGCTATACGCATCAGGAAGGGGCGAAAAACGCGCCGCTGCACATCAGCGACACGGTGAACGACCCGCGCTATTGGGACTGGCCGTCCTGGGACATCACCAGCGTCTATTTCCTCTCCACCACGGCGCTCGGCGATCGGGCGACGCTCAAGACGCGGGCCTATTACAATCGGTTCGATTCCATCCTGCGGTCCTTCGATACCCGTGCCCAAACGACGCAGAGCAGGGGCTATGCCTTTGACAGCCCTTATGAGGACCGGGCGTGGGGCGGGTCCGCGCAACTCGATTTCCAGGCAAGCGAGGCGGATACGCTGCGCCTCGCCTTCCACTATCGCCATGACAAGCATGTCGAATTCCAGACCGGCTTCTCCAGCGCGGGCGTGCCGACGACCGAACCGAGGCAGACCCAGACTGAAAATACATGGTCGCTGGCGCTGGAAAACGAACTGAAGCTGTCTCCTGCCCTGACCTTCACCCTCGGCGGCAGCTTCGATTGGCGCGACCTCAAGCTGGCGGAAGAATATGGCGCGCCGCTGGGCACCAATTCCAATACCACGCCCAAAGTCCTCTTCCAATATCCGCGACGCGACGCGGACGCATGGAATCTCCAGGGACGAATCGACTGGCAGGCCGGCGATGCGCTGAACCTGCATGCCAGCCTGTCGTCCCGCGCCCGCTTTCCGACCATCTTCGAGCGGTTCAGCCAGCGTTTCAACACGGCCATTCCCAACCCCGACCTCAAGGCCGAACGCGCCACCAACGCGGAAATCGGCGCCAACTGGACCGATGGCCCCATCCGCGTCGAAGGCGCGCTGTTCTACAGCTGGGTCCGGCGCGCCATCTTCGGCGTGCCGACGCCCGCCTATCCCTGTACCGCATCGACCCTGCCCCCGGCCGTGCCCACGCCGGGCTGCGCGCTCACCAATCTTACGCAAAGCCGCAATGTCGGCAAGGGCCATTATTACGGGGTGGAATTGTCGGTTTCCGCGACGATCCTGCCTGGACTCGACGCGGGGTTCAACTATACCGGCATCAAGCGGAAGCTCGAATATGATGCCAATCCCGCCTTCCGCCCGACCGGCGTGCCGACGCACAAGGGTTTCGCCTATATCGATTGGGCGCCGGCCGAAGGGCTGCACATAATCCCGAGCATCGATCTGGCGTCGAAGCGCTGGACGCTGTTCACCGCCACCCCGGCTGGGGCGCCGCAGGTCTATTATCGCACGGGCGCCTATGTGAATGCAGGGCTGCGCATCGACTATGCGCTGACCGACCATATCGACATCGGAGTAGGCGGACGAAACCTGTTCGACGATGATTACATGCTGACCGATGGCTTTCCGGAGCCGGGCCGGACGTTGTTCGCGAATATCAGGATATGCTATTGAACATCACGCGCCGGACAGCCGCCGCCGTTCGATGCGTCCGGCTGCGCTAGCCGCTCGGAAACACATGCGGTGCCTTCCAGCGCTTCAATCAGCGGCGTCCCGGTCGAATTTTTGAGGTTCGGGACGCACTCCTTGCCCACTCTCGCCACCCTCGTTTAGAACCAGACGAAACGATTTGATCCGGGCTTGCGTTCGGACCGTCGGCGGAGCAGGGCAGCGATGTGGTGAGAGAACAGCATACATCCAGCGATTATCGGTTCGCGCCCCATGAGCGGCCGATGATGCCGGGATCGCCGGCCACTCCCGATCATCCGCTGCGGCGGCGGATCGGCTATTTCGCCGCAGGCGTTCTGATCGCGTTGACCGGCGGCTTCGTCAACGGCCTGCTCACCGCCAACCTGCCGCAGATCCAGGGCGCGCTGGGCCTGACCAGCGAAGAGGCCGGCTGGCTGACGGCTGCCTATTCCATGACCAATGTCTGCATGAGCCTGCTGCTCATCAAGTTCCGCCAGCAATTCGGCATTCAGAGATTTACGCGCATTTTTCTGTTCGCTTTCCTCATTCTCAACGTGGTGCAACTGTTCGTCCATAGCTATGGCACGGAGTTGATCGTGCGTGCGGCGAGCGGAGTGGTGGCAAGCGGCCTTTCTACGCTGGGGCTTTTCTACTTCATGCAGGCCATGCCGGCCAAATGGCGGCTCAAGGGGCTGGTGCTCGGCATCGGCGTATCGCAGGTGGCGCTGCCGCTCGCGCGCGTCATTTCTCCCGCGCTGCTCATCAGCGGCGATATCCAGAACCTGTTCCTCTTCGAACTCGGGCTGACGCTGCTGTCGCTTGCCGCCGTGTCGCTGCTTCGCCTGCCGCCCAGCGAACGGATCGAGGCGTTCGAACCCATCGACTTCCTGACCTTCGCCTTCTTCGCGCCCGGCATCGCTCTATTCTGCGCCATCCTTGTTCAAGGACGCATCGTCTGGTGGTCAACGCCCTGGATCGGCTATGCGCTGGCTGCTTCCATCGTCCTGATCGGCATAGCCCTGATCATTGAACATAATCGAGCCAATCCTCTTCTCAACACGCGATGGCTTGCCAGCGCGGACGTTGTCCGCTTCGCTATCGTCGCTGCGAGCATGCGTCTGCTGCTCTCGGAGCAGAATTTTGGCGCCAGCGGGCTGCTCGCCGTTGTCGGCATGGGACAGGAGCAGCTTGTGCCCTTCTATGCGGTCGTGACGGGAGCCACTGTGCTGGGCTTGATAGCAAGCATGATCTTCCTCAACCCGATGGACCTGTTGCGGCCCGTCGCCTTTTCCTGCGGCCTCATTGCGGTCGCGGCTTTTCTCGACGCCGATTCCAGCAATCTGACACGTCCGGCGCAACTCTATCTGACGCAGGCGATGATCGCCTTCGCCGCAATCTATTTCATGGGCCCGACCATGCTGTCGGGCGTGCTGCACGCCTTGGCCAAGGGTCCGAGCCATATCGTGAGCTTCGCCGCGATTTTCGGTATCTCCCAGCAGTTGGGCGGTATTGGCGGCGCATCGTTGCTCGGCACATTCCAGACGGTTCGCGAACGCTTCCATTCGGAAATGCTGGTGCAATCGATCCTGCCCACCGATCCGCAGGTAGCTTTGCGGCTGCAACAGCTTGGCGGCGCTTACAGCCGCACGCTGGGCGACCCTGCACTGCGCCAGGCGGAAGGCGCCGTCCTCCTTTCCCAGCAGGTGTCGCGCGAAGCGGCCATATTGGCGTTCAACGACGTTTTCCTTCTCATCGGATCGATAGCGACGATCGGTCTGGTCTATCTTCTGGGGCGCTGGACCTATTTCACGATCAAGGGGATCAATCCATTGGCGAATGAACTGGCGGCGATGGCCGCAATGCGGGAAAGGGCTGCGTCCGCATGATGGAGACGCCAGCCCGGCCCGATCAGGACGACAAGCGGCTCAACGACCCGGTCGAGGTGCCCGCCGATACTATAGAGCCGGCCCCTCCCTCGTCCGAGCCGCAGCGCGGCTGGGCGCCGCCGCGTGCGGGACGGAAAGTCACGATCCTGACCATCGCCTTCATCCTTATCGGCCTGGCGTTGGTGCTCTACGCCTGGGGCCTGCCTCCCTTCTCCTCGGCGGTGCAGACGACGGACAATGCTTATGTGCGGGGGCAGACGACCGTGATCGCGCCGCAAGTATCCGGCTATGTCGTGGATGTCGCGGTGCAGGACTATGATCGGGTGACAAAGGGACAGGTGCTCGCCCGCATCGATGACCGCATATACCGCCAGCGGGTCGACCAGGCGAAGGCGCAGGTGAGCGCGCAGATCGCCAATCTTGAGAACAGCCAGCAAAGCCAGCGATCCAGCGAGGCGCAGCTAGGCGGGCAGGAAGCCAATGTGACGAGCGCCCGTGCCCAGCTTGCCCGCGCTCAGGCCGACATGCGCCGTGTGAACGACCTGCTCGGCGGCGGTTCCATTTCGGTGCGCGAGCGGGACCAAACGCTGGCGGCGCTGCGGCAGGCGGAAGCCGCCGTTCGCCAGGCGGAGGCACAGCGCGCCGTCGCGAGCGAGCAGGTCCGGACTGTCACGGTCGGCCGGGGCGGCCTGCGCGCCAATGTCGAGGCGGCTCGCGCCGCGCTCCGCCTCGCGGAGATCGATCTTGCCAACACGATCATCCGCGCGCCGCAGGACGGACAACTGGGCGAGGTGGGCGTGAGACTGGGCCAATATGTGACTGCGGGCAGCCAGCTCACTTTCCTGGTGCCCCCGCTCATCTGGGTGTCGGCAAATTACAAGGAAGCGCAGACAGCGCGCATGGCGCCGGGACAACCGGTCAGGCTTAGCGTCGATGCACTTGACCGGGCCGAGATCAAGGGACGGGTAGAGCGTCTCGCCCCGGCGGCGGGCAACGAGTTTCAGGTCATTCGTTCCGACAACGCCACCGGCAATTTCGTGAAGGTGCCGCAACGCATCAGCGTCCGCATTGCGCTCGATCGGACAGACCCGCTCTATCGGCGGATGCGGCCCGGCATGTCGGTGATCGCGCGGATCGATACGACGGGCGGCCCCGCGCCCAGGCAGCGCTGATGGGAAGGCTGCTTCTTCCCTGCACCGGGCTGCTGCTGCTCACCGGATGCGCCTTGCGCGATACGCCGCCCCCTGAAGGAGCGGCCGTCGTGGCGCCCGATGCATGGCGCAGCGACCTTGCCGGAACCGCGCCGGTCGACAGCGAATGGTGGCGCGGCTTTGGCGGCCCGCCGCTGGAAGCGCTGGTTGCGCGCGCGCTCGACCATAATCCCGATATAGCGATCGCCATGGCCCGCGTGCGCGAAGCGCGGGCGCAGGAACGGCTGGCGCGCGCGGCGCTTTTCCCCACGCTTGACGCAAACGCCTCCGCCAGCGAGACGCGCACGGTCAATGCGCTCGGCCAGGGTATAGAGGGACGCACCGGCCAGCCCGCCGTTCAGGTAGCCTATGAGGTAGACCTGTGGGGACGCATAAGCGATCAGGTGTCGGCCGCGCGCAATGCGGCGCTGTCGAGCGAGGCGGCTCGTGACACGGTTCGGCTGTCGGTCGCCGCGGCCACCGCGTCGGGTTGGCTGACGCTCGCCGGATTGCACAGCCGGTTGCGGGTGGCACAGGATACGGTACGCGTCCGGCAATGGGCGCTGCGGCTCGCGCGTCAGCGCGGCGAAGCGGGCTATATCTCCGCGCTTGAAGTGCGGCAGGCGGAGGTGGAATATCAGAGCGCCGCGCTGATCTCGCCGCAGGTCGAACTGGCTATCAGCCGACAGGAAAATGCCTTGCGGCTGCTGACCGGAGACACGCCGGGACCGGTGCCGTCCGCAGAGATCGAGACCATTACGCCTCCCCTGCTGCCGGAGACGGGCTTACCCTCCGAACTGCTTCGGCGGCGGCCGGACATCGCGCAGGCGGAATATTCGCTCGCCGCGACTGATGCCACCCTGTCCGCCGCACGCAAGCAGTTCCTTCCAAGCCTCCGCCTTTCCGCCTCGGCCGGAGCGGTCTTCAACAATGCGCTGCCCGATCCGGTCACCATCTGGTCGGTAGGCGGCAGCATCCTCGCGCCGCTTTTCCGGGGCGGGTCGCTGCGCGCGGGTGTCGAAACGGCGGCGGCGCGGCGGGACCAGGCGGCCTATGCCTATCAGAAGGCGGCGCTTACAGCCTTCCGCGATGTGGAAGACGCATTGACCGCAATCGTCCGGCTCGCCGAGCAGCGCGCGCTCCAGGAGGCGCAGGTCGCCAATTTGCGCCAGACGGTGCGGCAGGCAACCGACCGCTACGAAGCGGGTTATGCCAGTGTGCTGGAGAGGATCGACGCGGAACGCGCGCTCCTCGCGGCGGAGTTGAACCTCGTACAGTTGCGCACCGACGAACTGACCGCGCGCGTGGCGCTCTACCAGGCGCTGGGCGGTGGCTGGCGGGAGGATGGCGTTTAGCCTCAGCGGCTACGCCGCGCGGCGCAGGTCTTACCCACGGCGCTTCAGACTACATCCCGTCTTCCGATTTCCGTGACAGGTTGATGACAGCGATCTGCGTTATCGGCCTGCCGTTGGATCGCCTCCGCCGCAAATCCGACTTAGGGGCGGCGGGCGCAAATCGGAGGAAACGGGTGCGCGATGCTATACGACGAATAGCGGGGCTGCCAGTCGCCGTCACGCTTGGCATCGCCGCTCTTGGCGTAAACCCCGCGTGGGCGGCCGATGCGCCGCTTGACCGGCTGGACGCGATCTTCGCACGCTGGGCGGGCAAGGACACCCCCGGTTGCGCGGTGGCCGTATCGCGCGCCGGCCAGCCGGTCGCGATGCGCGCCTATGGCATGGCCGATCTGGAGCAGGGCATCCCGGCCACCGTCGATTCGATCTATGAAGCAGGGTCCGACTCCAAGCAGTTCACCGCCGCCGCGCTGCTGATGCTCGCGCGCGAAGGCAAGCTGTCGCTCGACGACGATGTGCGCGAATATCTCCCTGAGCTGCCCGATTACGGCGCGGTCATCACGCTGCGCGACATGCTGCACCATGTCAGCGGGCTGCGCGATTGGGGATCGATCGCCGCCATCGAAGGCTGGCCACGCAACAGCCGCACCGCCGACAATCAGGACGTGCTCGATATGGTCGTGCGGCAGAAGGAACTGAACTTCGCGCCCCGCACGCATTATCTCTACAGCAACAGCAATTATAATCTCGCCGCGATCATCGTGGCGCGGGTCAGCGGCCAGTCGCTGGCCGCATTCACCCGTGATCGCATCTTCGTGCCGTTGGGCATGACCCGCACGAGCTGGCGCGACGACCATCATCGCATCGTTGCCGGACGGACCGGAGCCTATGAGGCCTCGCCCCAGGGCTATCTCAACGAACAGGTGATCGAGGACGCATATGGCAACGGCGGACTGCTGACCACCGTTGGCGATCTCGTCAAATGGCAGACGGCGCTGGACAACGACTTTTTCGGCAAGGGTTTCGCCGCCGAGATGCAGCAGCCCGCCATGCTGAAGGACGGCACCAGGATCAGCTATGGCCTCGCGCTGGTGGCGGGCGACCACAAGGGTGTGTTCGAGGTCAGCCATTCCGGTTCGACCGGCGGCTATCGCGCATGGATGGCGCGCTATCCGGCGCAAAATCTGACGGTGTCGCTGCTATGCAATAGCGGCGACGCGGACACGCCGGCACTGGGCCGGGATGTGGCGGATATTTACCTGCCGACGCGCCCGGAAAAGCCTTACGCACCGCGCGGCCCCCTGCCGGAAGGCGTGTGGGCCGACCGGCTGACGGGCTTCCCCTATCGCTTTGCCGCGGACGGCAAGGGCGGGCTGACCGTCAATGGCCGCGCGCTCGTGCCGGTCGGCACGGGACGCTGGCGGCTGCGCGAGGATGTGTTCGCCTTCAAGGGCAATACGCTCGTCCGTGAAGTCCGGGAGGGCGAGCGCCTGCCCGCCGACCTTGCCGCGCCGCCCGCCAATGACCTGACGCCCTATCTCGGCCGCTTCTGCAACGTCGATAATCTTTCATGCATCACGGTCGCGGCCGATGGCGGGCGGCTGGTGTTCAGCGGACCGCGCTGGCGCGGGCAGGCGCTGGTGCCGGCCTATCGCGACGTGTTCACCGGCAGCGCCGAGCCGGTCGCGCCGGAGCTGGTGCTGAAGTTCCAGCGCGACGCCGCCGGCCGCGTCGACACGCTGCGCGCCGGGGACGGCCGCGCCTTCGATTTTCTGTTCAACCGGGCCGGTCCGACCGCGCCCGTGCACAGCAAGCAACAAGATACCGGACCCGAAGCCGCGGGCATTCCGGCCGACCGATAATCAAAAGGGGAAGTAATCATGTCAATTCATTGTGATCGCCTGCGCCATGTCCTTCTAAGGGGCACCGCCGCCACCGCCGTCCTTCTGAGCTCGCTCGCGGCGGGCGCCGCGCTGGCGCAGACCGCTCCAGCCACCGACGCCGCAGCCGACGCGGACGCGCAGCCCGAGATCATCGTCACCGGTTCG